>Ga0209137_1000026_pt1 | contig 166870 bp, 223 predicted proteins | sample SaaInl5LU_22_DNA_FD_184642 | JGI IMG/M metagenome (GOLD analysis project Ga0209137, IMG submission 184642) | Marine microbial communities from expanding oxygen minimum zones in the Saanich Inlet - ESP_105LU_22_DNA (SPAdes) (version 2) | ecosystem: Environmental > Aquatic > Marine > Intertidal...
TAGTCTTAGCCACGTGAAGAAGCCGAAGTTCAGCGACCTCTTCACGGAGTTTGTTCAATTCTTCACGAAGCTCCTCCATCTTTTATGAAATTGGTTTTTGTGGAACGAAGTGACAGGACTTAGGTTAACAATCGCTATCACTCACTACCTTATAATATACAGCTGGACAATATTTAGTCTCATTTTCATAATCGGCAAACTCAGACCTATCCGCCTTCATCATTTTTGCCCAGGTATCATCGTTCTTTTTTACACATCCAGTTGACAGAAAATGATTATAGTTTACCTTTTTTGCACAATCTACACCGTTTTGTTTTGCTACCCAGTGTGACGCTATATTTTTTGAAATAACACTAGAGTTTGTATAATTGTCTACCTGGGAAGTGTATAAACCATATGCCTTGTTACCCGTGGCGGTGCTAGTTGCGTTAGTACATTTGGCGGTGCCATATTGAGTATAAATACTTCCCATACACCTTCTTTCTGGATCACCCATGGCATCAACACCTAATGTTGTGATATCATCGATATACCCCTGTATTTCCGCAGAAAAGTCAGACTTAGCTCTATCTTCAAATAATGTAGTATTAGCTGTGGGGGGGCAAGCCTGTGTATTACAAGCTTGTGAGTCTGTTTTATTTCTTTGTGTACATGTACCACCACCCGATTCAGCTGTTGTTATGGTATACCCACGTGTTTGGGTTCCACCACCACATGTTGCAGAACACGCCCCCCAGGCATTTGGGGTAGCCACACAATTTTTAGCTGTGGGGGGGCAAGCCTGTGTATTACAAGCTTGTGAGTCTGTTTTATTTCTTTGTGTACATGTACCACCACCCGATTCAACTGTTGTTATGGTATACCCACGTGTTTGGGTTCCACCACCACATGTTGCAGAACATGATCCCCAAGCATTTGGGGTAGCCACACAGTTTTGTGGGGGTGGTGTCGGGTCAGGTGAAGACGGGGTAGATGCACTAGAGCCACCAGTTTGAGCCCCTGTAGACCCTGGATCTGAATCGTCACTGTCATCCTGAGGAAGAAACGCAAGTAGTTTAGGTGGAAGACGTTCACGGAGTTTTAGTAGTTTTTCTCTAATAAATGGTACGGGTATTTTTGATGCAAATGCCACGGATGCACTAGACATCACACACAAACACACTAAAAATATAAAAATGATAATAATAATAATCATCTAGTGTCCTATTTGATACGTATATTTTTTTCGTCATGTATATTAAATGAACCGCGCTGTATCTAATGTTCTTATGGAAGCCCTTATCATCGGTGTTATGAATGCTGCGCTTATTTTTGGTATCAACCAAATGAATCTCAAAATGGACACACCTGTTCTACATCTCATCGCTGGTGCCCTCATCCATGTCATCTTCGAATATACAGGAGGTAACAAATGGTGGTGTACACAAACTTACTAAACGTTGTATATTACATAAATCACTAATGGGTAGCTACCCACTCGTCAATCACTTGTTGAACATCTCTCCACTCTGACCTGATTCGGTCCTCTTCCCGTCTCATGTCATCATGACACATCATCAAACTGTCCAACAAAACCTGGTTAGCTGCGTTTGTCCTCTCCATATACTCTTTGTAGAACATGTGCGCGTGTGGGATCACAACCCCCTTATCCCGAAGACTGTCAAGGGTCAAACTCCTAATCGCGAAACCCATCCTGTTTGCTGCGTCCCTGATCGCGTCCCTCTTAACACCTTCAGTGACCCTCTGACGAATCTTTAGAGCTTTCATACGATTCCTAATCCTCCTTAATTCATCCATGATTCGTCCAAGCTCCGCATTTAAAATCCGACGCCGGTCTCTAAGATCTTCAGGAATAGGGATGGGTTGAAAAGGTACTCGCTCAGTAGGCTCTTTAGGTAAGGTTTTATGGATATCTCGCATAAAGTTGCACAACTTCAAGTAATCCCCCTCTGGGATTAACTCGGAGTTGAGGTCAATAATGGACATCATATTGGTAAGGGCCTCCATGGTGAATGATTTATATTATCGTGATTTTATCAGGTACTTAGGTTACATATTTCCAATTTCTTCTATCCACCCCTCAATCTTCTCAATTCGTTCCATAATGGCTCCGCGATACATATTTCTATACGTATTCTCCATATGAATAAATCCTTTACAGATATTACGCAATCCCTTTTGAAACTTATTTTCACTTACGTACAAATTATTTTGTACCTGGTACTCCCTGAAAGTATCAGTTGTATAATTACGAATTGGTATTTTATTTAAAAAACAATAATGTCTAATTGCGTCATACTTTATATTCTTAGATATACGTTGTATAGGTCTAGATATTTCGAGTTCATTTTCCAGATAAGACATTTGTGATTTCAAAAACATACACTCATTATCGAGAGATGTTTGGAAATAAAAATCATAAAAGTAATCTAAAACTTCAGCACTCTGTCCACGCACAAACATATCAAAACTCTCATAGTCAATAAGATTGTTCATCTCTTTGCTAACATTTTTTCTATAAACATCCCTCAACAAGTTACACAATTCAAGATATTTACCCTCGGGTAACTTGTCGGAAATCTCATCTATAACTCGCATTGCATTTTTTAGGTCATCCATACTTATATCTTAAAGTTACAACATTTCTAAGTAAGTTTAATTTATTGGTGATCCTATCTCAACCATGTCATCATCACCCGGATCCCAAGACGTAGGTGACACAGACTTCTCAACCTCTTTATACAACATACAAATTTTGTCGCATATAGCTAAATAATCCCCTTCGGGTATTGTGGAAGAATTCTTGTCCACGAGAGACATAATCTCGTGCAAAAGATTACCAGTCATAATTAAAGTTGATTATTACATTTTCAATATCTACTTAGGTGCTAAATCCAAAAGCTCGTAGGAAAAACTCACGATCTTTGTGTGTATCAAAGTAAACACGGAAACCGTCACCATGATACGGCTTTGGGTCATCTAGAGTCTCAGACTTGCGACGCTCAGACTCGGACTCGGACTCGGACTCAGACTCAGACTCGGACTCAGACTCAGACTCAGACTCGGACTCAGACTCAGACTCGGACTCAGACTCGGTGTCACAATAGTCATAATTGTGAATAGTAATATCTGGGTTAGAGCCCTTATGAAAATGAATATTAATAGTAGACATCTTATAGTTCTTCTATTGTTCTATTTTTTATCTATCTTTTCTTTGCAACTATAACTATAACTATAAACATAAATGCACACAAACATAAAGATGAACTAGACCCCGCCGTGATCATCATCGTAGAATTGTCACTATCTCCTTCTTCGTCGGATGATGGATTAGCGGGTGGACTTGGACCAGCTGGAGGTGATGGACCAGCTGGAGGTGATGGACCAGCTGGAGGTGATGGACCAGCTGGAGGTGATGGACCAGCTGGAGTGTCTGAAAGGGTTGTATAAGTTGGAGATGGTCCTATCGGTGCAAACGATTGTTCTGTAAGATGATCTGAAAGTATACTATTTACTTCTTGTCTTATTTGTTCTGTTATATTCGCAAAAGAAAAAACCATCCCTTTTATATTAACTACTATTTTTTTGTGAGTAATAACGATAGTCTCTTTGAGCAATCGTACCACGATGAATAAACCACATGAGTTCATCATACCCTCGTGTCTGTGTGAATTCGTACCAAAAAGATTTGGTAGCTTCACGCATTTGATTGAATAGTACAATTTTCATTTTATCTTCGGGGTCTTTTTCACAATCTATAAATGCGTCACGCATAGTACGGGTAGACATGATCCATTTATGACATTTGTTTAGGGCATCAGATGTCATGATGAAATCTTCACTCACGACATCAGGTGTCACACATAAGGTATTCTGCTGTTTGTTGATACGCTTCATACATTCACACATCCTAATATAGTCTCCCTCCGGAACCCGGTGAGAGTTTTCATCTATGAGGCTCATAAGTTCTTGCATATTTAGTTGATATTACAAACATTACACTACACTTAGGTCAATACTAGACTTAGACCCCTTCTTACAGTCTTTTTTGATTTCTTCAAATTCGTCAAAAAGTGGCCCGATGTCGTCATTCCTGTATTTCAAAACACGAGCTCTCTCTATAAGCTTAACAAGTTCATAAGATACATCGTCATCAATTTTTCTCATTTTCAAACAAAAGTTCAATAAACTCTGAGATTGTTTGAGTAAAATTTCCAACTTTTCACGTCGTAAAGAATGATTATTCTTGGGTACCTCAATGTATCTCCTTTCACCAACTTCATTGATTGCTTCAATTATATCGTATTGTGACATCTGTTCATAAAGAGTTCTTTTGGTTTGAACAGGTTTCGGGGTAACGAGTTCGTAGAGACTCTGTAATATTTCAAACATTTTTTTGGTGCAGGTGGAGGTTCAATGGGTACAGTGCAGTAAAGTACTTCTTTCCAAATAAGTTCCTGTACGTCTCTACACAGAGGTGAAGTAGCCTGGAGGAACGCAATTTTAAGATCGTCTGAGGCGACACCTGGTATACCGTCAAAGGATCGGTTGGAATGTACGTGAAGATCGTTAATAGGAATGACGTAGTCAGTCATTTTTTACATTTTCCTCTGAAATATCGCGACTTAGGTCTCTTTCGAGCTTCATCGCCTCAAGTTCAACATCTAGCATAAATCGTTGCGGAGCATCCCATAGAGCCGCTTTGACCCACTTATAGATATTTTCAATATAGAAGGGGGTCATAGTGACGAGAGTAAAGTAAATCGCTTTGATATACATTTACCTTATTTTGGGTTTATCTTTTTATATCCATTTAGCAGATTAATAAAATCAACGATACCTGCTATAGCTAAAGCACCTGTGAATAGAATTGTATTTCTAGCGATCGGTGGAATCATCACCATATAATCTAGTAATAGTTTCTTTTTTAAGACCTATAGCAGGTCGTTTATCATATTTATGTTCTTCTGCATAAGGACCATCTGCATCTACATAATGTAAAAATACCTGAACCTGGTATGAATAATCATTAACGTCAAAGCGATCCCTTCCATGTACTAGTTCACACCCTTTATAAATAACAGCACCAGTGGCACTATGTGGAAAATATACCTTTTCCCCATTCACATAACCATGTAAACACCAATTATAATCAGTACTAGGTGGAATAGGACCATGATCATACCTGAAACCCATCATAATAGTAGCGGAAATTTCACAAGCGGGTCTATCCGTGTGATCAGGTAACATATCACCTGCTTTGTATACCCTATAATAGGAATATGTAGGAATAAGGTTTTTACCTGTACGCGACTCTATCTGACCCTGGGTGAGATGTAAAAGAGATTCTGTTAAAGTATCCGCGTAATTGCTAAACGTTCCTGGAACTTGGCTGTCACCAGGTAATTCGGGTGAATTTAGCATTTCTAATACACCATACTGTGTGACCAGTTCAGCCATCTCATCTGAGACTAGATGTCTTGAAACAACAATATAACCATTCTCTTCAAATGACTTTCTGTTCATCTCATACTCTTTCTGCAACATAACCTCTCGCGCCTCGTGAAAATCACAAAATACTTTTTCAAACGCCTTCTCATTGTCACTCAAAAACCTTTCGCCAAATTCTTCTTCATCCGACATTTGTATTAATACAACTTATTTTTTTATATTCGTATACTTTAGAATGTCTTTAGACGATATACCAAAAAAGACCCAGTATATCATAGTTGATTCAAACTTTGTGAATGGTACAAACAATATATTTTCTTTGGACCTTCAACTTGAATCAAATACACACGTAGAAGATATGAGTCGCGTTCTTGGTATTCAAATGGTTGACTTTTATATCACACAGATTGGTGAAAATGAAGGAATAAACTCTAATGTTGCAAAGTTTGTTGATATCATATGCCCTGAAGTACCAAAAGTGGCTCAGATACTCGATGAGAGACAGGGTCAGATCCTAGCCAGAATACCATTAGAGAGGCACTTCACAGGAAGTAGTGGGATTATTTTGAGAGACAAGCAAGCAAAGTTATTTGGGCGTAAAACAAATTATTTTAATCCGATTTCAATCAGGAAACTCAATTTCAAAATATATGAACACCAAGATGATGGAGATTATGTTTTACTTCAACCCGACGCCAAGTGGTATATGATCCTTGAAATTACAACAGTAAATGTTAAAGAGAAACCTAAAAATCGTGAAGTACAAATATTGCATGCATTGCAACAATTACTGACCAAAATAGACACACTTAATCAGAATGTACAGAGATTACCTGATAAACCACCAGAACCACCAAAGGAGAAGTACTCTTTCGGTGTCCTCGTGGCAATTTTAGCGGCTATTTTTGGTGGTTTCATGTGGTGGGTCAATCGCGGATCCTCTTAAATTGTAAAATATAAACACACACTCAATCATTTATTGATATTAAAAAATAATTAACTATATCAATAAATGATTGAAGACGTTGTTAGTTTTTTTGAAAACGAGGACGAAATCCCTACATACGATCAAATATGTGGAGCCTACGTTGACATCGGGGAAGGTTTTAGTGAAAAGATAATAGTTGAGACTGAACTCAAAATCGCTCTATTATTAGATAACAAGAGTAAAAATAGAGACTACCATTGGAATAAACTTATTTCTAGGTGGAAAGAAAGGTGGTGTTAAACAGTAGGAATTGCCCTCTTCTTAACAGTGACGGTCTTCTTAGCAACAACCTTGGGCTTTTCTTCTTTGGGAGGTGTTTCTTCTTTGGGAGTGGCAACCTTGGTCTTATCCTCCTTAGTGCATTTGCAATTGCAAACACCGGGTGGACCAGGAGGACCCTGAGGACCGGCATGACCCTCGGGGCCCATAGGCCCTGGAGAACTAAGATTGCTTTTTTCGTTAACAATCTTTAGGAGGAGGTCATAAAGGCGACCCTTGTCAAGACGCGCGCGTTTTATCTCAGCTTCAATTTCTTTGCGAATAGTGTCCATTGTAATATATATAAAAGAAAGATTATCTTTAAACTCAATGATCATCATAGGATCCCACCTCGGTAGTGGTATTGGTCAACATGCGTCAAAGTATATAAAGATATTTGACAATGCCTCGTATCATGAGATAGGATCTGAACTCCCTGAAAGTGAACACGGTCTGTTGTTCCTATTACCAATTAAACCCCATATAGATTATATCAAGTATGTGAGAACTCGGGTGAAAAACCTAGCACTCATGACTGTATGTGAAACTGAAACTGTTCATGAAGACTATGGTCTGATCATGGAACAGTCTAAAAAGATTATGGTACCAAGTGAATTCTGTAAACGTGTTTTTTCTAATCAGTTTCCTGATAATGAATTTCATATCATACATGCACACATTCCAATACCATCAAAGAGACCCTATACGTTTTATCATATTGGAAACATCATGGATGATAGAAAGAACTTCCGTGGAATCCTGGAAGCCTTCGTGCGTTTAAATAAACCTGATGCGAGACTTGTTGTCAAGGCTACGTGTAATCAAAATGTTGAAATAAAACTACCAAACGTTGAAGTCATTAATGGTCTCATTTCAGATGAAGAAATGGACAAACTCCACAATCGTTGTGACTGTTATGTGAGTTTCTCAAAGTCTGAAGGTGTTGGTATGGGTCCTGTTGAAGCAGCACTCCGGGATAAACCTGTTATCATAACAAACTTTGGTGGTTCACCTGAGTATGTTAAAACACAATATACTATTCAATGTGAACTTCAAGAGCTGGAGAGGGATGACTTCCTATTCAAAAAAGGTATGGTTTGGGGTAAACCAAACCCAAATCAACTCTTGGCGTTCATGAGCGACGCGTACAATAAAAAATTACGCTATATGAATCACGAGCATACTAAAAAACTTGTGGGAAAGGAGAACATCTTACAAGAGTTCTTCCTGAATGTAATTGGTAGCGAAGACAATGATACCAATTAGGATGGTACCACTCATCATAGAACCTTGTTGGGCCATGATAGTCATCACGAGATCATCCACTATTTGAATTCCAGTGGGTTTCTTCGCGATCTTTGGGACGATAATACTGATTGTGATGTAAAGAGCCATCGCTATTATTACAGGTCTAAGAGTCTCTTGATCTAGGATCATCGTTTATATTAGCTACCGATTTTAATTCCATCTAACTGACTCAAGAGACTGGTGATATCTACTCTCTTACCAACGCCGACGGCTGAAACTTTATGTTTCCTGCAATAATCTCCACACACCGCCTTGAATTTACACGGATTTCCAGCCATCGTCATCGCGCAACAAATCTTGTGATTTGTTCTCTGATCAGGTGCGACTACCTTTGGTGGAGCATCCAAGAAAATGATAGCGTTCGCTTTTTTACCATCCTCAATCTTCTTGTACCTCATTTTCATCTTCCATGTGGCATCAGCCAGATGATAGCATTTCTCATTTGGCTCCCTGAGGCGATACATTTTCGTCGCATCAGAGAGGCACGCATTCCACATGGTATCACGAATCACTTGCATTTTGTTAGTTACTTTTTACTTAATTAAAAGACGACTTAGGTGCTCGCTTCACCTCCAACTTGAGCCAAATAAATATCTACTTCTCCAACAAATTCGGGACATTTCTCCGAAGTTTTTCGGGTGACCATGTCTTGCACATTTGTTATGCGTTCCTTAAACTTCTTGACATCGATACCAGTGGCATTATGGATCTGTGATTCCGTCGCTATATCTTTGAGGGCATATAGATACGCTGCTGCATAATTCGCGTGAAGCACTGCGATGACTGGAGAAGCATCCTGTTGTGCAGCTGTAGCGTAGCGAGCTGACTGTCTGACCAATTTTTCTATGGATTTGTTCATACCCCTCGTCTTGTTCTGCATCATCAAGAACAGTACAAAGATGGCGGCTATGAGGTAGAGGTACATCTCTTACTTTACCTCAAGAAAGTTTTGACACCTAAGTTAGAGATTAGATTTGTAATAAAAACAAGAAAGTATGGAGAGTATCCAAAAGCTCACACACGTTGAACACGTCCTTAAGAGACCCGACTCTTATGTCGGTCCTGTGGACAAAACCCAAGAGTCCTATTGGCTGCTGAATAACACTAATAAGAATTTTCAAAAGAAGAACATCTCTTATTCACCAGCCCTACTCAAGATCTTTGATGAGATTCTCGTCAATGCCATTGATCGTAACTCCATCCACCCCAAGAATGTCACCCAGATCTCAGTATCCGTGGACAAAGAAACTGGTACAGTTACCATTGAAAACAATGGACCTCTTGGTGGCATCAGTGTTAGGATGAACGAGAAGGAGGAAGTTTGGAACCCTGAACTCACCTTCGGACATCTTCTCACGAGTACCAACTATGATGACACACAAAAGAGAATTGTAGGTGGACGTAATGGTTATGGAGCCAAGCTCACAAACATTTACTCCTCGGCGTTTTCCATCATCATCAAGGATGGTGAAGAGAAGAAGACTTACACCCAAAAATGGTCGGACAATATGACTACTTGTCATCCACCAAAGATCACAAAACACAGTGCTGGAACATCTTCAGTCTCTATCACTTTCACCCCAGATTGGAAACGTTTTGGAATGAACAATATGGACATCAACATCTACAAAATTTTTGAGAAGCGTGTGTGGGATGCAAACATCTGCACAACCCCCAACTGCAAAGTCAAGTTCCAAGGTGAAGCTCTCCCAAAGACTTCGTTTGAGGCATATGCGAAGATGCATGAAGGTGTAACTGAACTATGCTCAGTTACCACAGATCGTTGGTCTGTCTGTATAGGTCCTTCAGAGAATGGTCTAGAACAAGTCTCATTTGTCAATGGTATCTGCACAAACAAGGGTGGTACCCACGTGGACCACGTGACTTCTTATTTGGCCAACGGCATCATTGATGAGATGGCAAAGAAGATTAAATTGAAGCCCCAACAGGTGAAGAATACTTTCAACATCTTTGTGAGGGCAACCCTTGAGAATCCAACGTTCTCTAGCCAGGTTAAGTCGGAGTGTACCTCTAAGGCTCAAGACTTTGGGAGTAAGTTTGAACCTGTAAAGAGTTTTGTCAAGAACGCTCTCAAAACTGGTATTCAAGACGAACTATTGGCGCTCTCCAAGTTTAAGGAGATGAAGGAACTTGCAAAGACAGATGGTACGCGTAAATCCAAAATCTCTGGTATTCCCAAATTGGATGATGCTAACAAGGCTGGTACATTACATTCCGGGAAATGTACACTTATTGTGACAGAGGGTGACTCGGCTAAAACACTAGCCGTTGCGGGTCTCTCGGTGGTTGGTCGTGACTATTATGGTGTGTTCCCACTTCGTGGTAAGTGTAAGAATGTACGTGATGCATCTGTCTCACAATTGACATCCAATCAGGAGTTCAATGATCTCAAGAAGATTTTGGGGCTTCAACAAGGGAAAGTATATAAGAATGTTTCTGAGCTTCGTTATGGACGGCTCATGATCATGACAGATGCAGATAACGATGGTTCTCACATCAAGGGTCTCATTCTTAATATGATTCACTACTTTTGGCCGAGTCTCCTCGAATTGGGTTTCATTGTCTCTATGGTGACACCGATCATCAAGGCTTCTAAGGGTTCTCAATCCAAGTCTTTCTATACCGACTCAGCATTCCGTACATGGTATGGATCGGGTCAATCTGGGTGGAAAATTAAGTACTATAAGGGTCTCGGTACTTCCACTTCTGCAGAGGCTCGTGAGTATTTCAAGAAAATTCAAGATCTAACTGTGAAGTTTGATACGGATATCATGTCGGACAAGTCTATTGTTCTCGCCTTTGATAAGAAGAAGGCTGATGACAGAAAGACGTGGCTTTTGGAAAGTACTGCAAAAGAGTCTAGTGAACTTGAAGTGCCATACGGGAGTGTCAAGAACTTGAGCATCTCAAACTTTGTACACAAGGATTTGGTCAATTTCAGCCTCGCAGACCTAAAGAGATCCATTGCCCATATGGCAGATGGTCTCAAACCATCTCAGCGGAAAGTTATGTATGCATGCTTTCATAAGAATCTCAAAGATGAAATGAAGGTGGCACAGTTGGCTGCATACGTTGCAGATAAGAGTGCTTATCACCACGGAGAAGTTTCTCTCGCAGATACGATCGTGAAATTGGCCAATGATTACGTGGGTTCGAACAATATCAATCTTCTTGAACCGTGTGGTCAGTTTGGTACTCGTCTCATGGGTGGTAAGGATGCGTCCCAAACAAGGTACATCTTTACGAAGTTGACTAAGCAGGCTCGGAAAATCTTTGATCCCCGTGATGACCCTGTTCTCAACTATTTGGACGATGATGGACACCCTATTGAACCAGACTTTTACATGCCAACGATCCCTATGGTACTCGTGAATGGCACAGAAGGAATTGGTACAGGTTTCAGTTGCTATGTACCCCCCTTCAACCCCAATGATATCAAGGATAACATTGTGAGGATTCTGGATGGAAAACAAGTAGTACCTATGAGACCTTGGTTCAGAGGTTTCAAGGGTAAAGTACACAAGGAGGAGGATACGTGGATGATGGAGGGTGTATGGAAATGGAAGGGAATGAATATTGAGATTACTGAATTACCACCAGGTCGTTGGACACAGGATTACAAGGAATACCTTGATAGCCTTGTTGAAAAGAAGTTGATCGGTGGATTTACGAATAATTCCACAACAGAAGATGTTCATTTTGAAATCATGGACTATAGTGGGAAAGATCTCCTCAAGGATCTCAAACTGAGAAAGACATTCCGTGTATCAAACATGCACCTGTTTCACCCCACGAAGGGTATTCACAAGTACTCTAGCCCTGAGGAGATTCTTAAAGACTTTGTTGAACTCCGCGAAGATCATTATGTGAAGAGAAAGGCACACCTTATTAAGATTCTTGAAACAAGGGCTACCATGTGTGGATATAAGTCTAAGTTTGTGACTATGGTCATTGAGGGTAACATTGTGGTATTCAAACGTAAGAAACAGGATCTTGAGGAAGAACTTTCCAAAACATTTCCAAAGATTGGTGGCACATATGACTATCTTCTTAACATCAAGACTGTGCAGTATACGGAAGAATCTGTAAAAGATCTTCTCAAAGAATCTGAACAGGCAAAAGTGGAACTTGAAGTCATGAAAAACACAAGTCACATTGATATGTGGAAAACCGATATTAAAAATATATAAACAATAGATAAGTATGGGTGAAGCTGCTAAAATTTCGCTTAAAGCTCTTGGAAAACAAGATGCCTACTTGCTTTCCAAGGATCCAGACGAATCATTCTTTAATTACACAAATGATCGTAATCATTCCGATTTTAGAAAGTATCATAGAAATCGGCGTGTTGTGAAACCTGGTAACGCGGTTGCTAATTGGCCATTTAATCAAACTATAAAAGTTGAATTCAATCCAAGAAATATGGGTGACCTATTGAGTAATATGTACTTGAGTATAACTATGCCCGCCATAACTGATGGTAATTACGCAGATCAATTGGGTAGACATATTCTGAAAAGTATAACAATGTTTGTAGATGACATTGAAGTGGAGAAGATATATGATGACTGGGGAATTATATACGATGAGCTTTATTTAGAAATGTCCGAAAAGGTAGCAAATAGATTTCTTGTAAATAGAAACCTTGGTTTTGATGACGCACCCACGAGTGCTAGTGTTGCTCGTTATGATGCAGATCTGGTGATCCCAATTCACTTTTTCTTTTCTAGAAAATTTGCCAGTGATGAATATTCCTCGAATAAACCAAATAGACCGTATTTTCCGGTGTGTTCCATATATCGTCAAAAGATAGAGTTCGAGATTGAATTTCATCAACAATCATTCTTTACAGATACCACTGACATAGTGACATTACCTTATTTTGATATTATCACAGAAGAGATAACCGTGAGCCCGGATGAGAGGAACTTCTTAACATCCCAAAGACAAATGATGATAACAGATTTGGTGCGTAAGCATCCCGTAATCGTGAGCGATCTCAATAAAGATATCATAAAAAATAACCTTGTCCCAAATATCCCTGTGAAATGTATTCACTGGTTTTTGAGAAATACAAAGTTTGAAGATGAATCCGAATCTATCGGGGACCCCATCCCCGCCACCGACGGGGAACGTTTGTACCAAAATCGTTTCAATTTTTCTTCGGCTCTTGATTTTGCAGGTGAAAATACATTCTTCTACCCTCTCATGTCCGAGGCGAGTTTTTACATAAATGGAAATAAACTCCCAAACTTAACAAAGACTGATCACACATATTATAAATATCTCATTCCATTTCAAAAGAGGTTGGCGAGGCCGATTAGGAACGTTTACACATATAGTTTCTCGTTGAATCCGGTGAATGTGGAACCATCGGGAAACTTAGATTTTAGTCAGATACAATCTGAAAAAACGAACATAGAAGTTAAACTGGACACTTCTATTATTGATATTACAACCGAGACGTTCTCGTTACATATGTACTATACAGGATATCAAACATTTGTATTTCAAACTGGATTCATGTCACTTGCTTATTAAAAAGCCTATCCTTATTATTACTAATATATTCAATGATGTTATTCTTGATACACCATTTGATGAAATTTAATTGAGCTAAGGTCGTTTGGATTTCATGAGATGTACCTGGGACAACATAAGCGAACTTGCTAGACCTACAAAATGGATCAAAAAGTTGCTTACTGTAACCATTTAGACTAGATTTATATGCACAATGAACGGTAAACAGTTTTCCGTCGCCCGTTTGGTATGCAGTGTGATTTTTCTTTGCGTAGTTCGTGATAAACCATTCCAAATTGCGTAGAGAAATACCACTTGACTTGTCTAGAATGTTTAATAGTATAGATTTATTCCTTTCGTCATTGTAAAAATTATTTATAGATGTTAATAGAATATCGTTTTTGCTCATTATTTTATTAAACTCCCAAATCTATAAGCTCGTTCAATGATTCACAACCCGGACACCCCTTAACAAACATTTTTTCTGAACCATGATTATGTAGATTTGAACTAGAGAATGTTCGTTGACACACGCGTTGACCCTGCATGGTGTGATGTCGGCAATATCCATCATCCGATGCTTTATACGTGCATCTCTGTCCGTTATGTTTTGTACCTTTACATGTCGTAATCGTATAAGATTCTGGAATATCTTTTAGAAGTTGCTCCAACGGAATACCATGCTTCTTTGAAATCTTTTCAGCATATTCATTCACTACAATGTTTATACGATCTTCCAACTCCTCGTCCATCAACTTGACAACTTTATCATACATACTCATCCTTGCCCTCTACTGGACTGTAATTTTTAAATATGTCTTCAATGGATTCCTCTTTTTTCATCCTCGCTTCTTTAAGGCGAGCCCTTAAAATAGTTAATGTACCAGATTCATCTAAACCAAGGCGCCCACATTCGGCAATAAGTTCATCTTTCTTCATAGTACTGAGAGCTGGTTCCCTCTTTGGTTTCGGTGGTTTATGTTGATTGATGATTTCTCCAAATATCTCTTCTTTGACATTCTCATATAACGGATCTAGGAGATCACACACGGGATTCAAGAACTTATTTAGGAAATAATAATGGTAATCCACTGGTATGTTATTATCTTCTACATACTTTGGATCTTCAGCTTTTTCAAACGCTTTAGCCTTCGAATTTTCAGTCTTAGTGATAATGTACGGAACACGATCACCTGACTGTGGTTCAGATCCAGGTTTCCGATCACGCATCTTAACGACCACCTGAACGTGTGATTGATTAATATTGACACTATCGGGACTTGTGATAGATACAGCTTTACCACCAACCTTATATGAATCGGAGAGACCTTGACTCAAAATAAGCTTTTGATTTGGGATATCACCAGAAAGAAGCTCAATAGCCCTCTCCTTAGCAAGTTCTTTGGGCGGACCTGGGTCGCTTGAAGTCAGAACCACATCAAGGAGTTCCTTGCACACCTCTCTCATATGAGGTGTGTTATCACGTCTCACCAGTTGGAGGCCTTTTACATCAACATAGTCCATGTGCATCTTATCATCTTTACCTTTTGTCCATAGTTTCGCAGCATATCGCTTCTTTGAATATAGGAAATAAGGCCAATAAACCTTCTCAAGCTCTAAATTGTTAGGCTTCTTAAAAAGAGCGCTACACTCCTCTGCAGCTCTCTCACCTATTTCCCAACTATAGGCAACAGCCTCCTCACCCTTACGATCTCCAACATCAAATTCAACCATAACTGAATCAGTGTCACCATACCTGACCTTTGCACCCGGGAAGTTGGCTTCTACATAGTTCTTAGTTTCTTCAATCATAGAACGCCCTTTTGAAGTTGTTGTAGATGCAATCGGGACACAGGGAAGAATACCTTTACCAGCGCCGGTGAAGCCATACACAGAGTTCATAGAGATCTTGTAGGCGAGCTGCTTTCCATTATAGACCTCCTTCATAAACCCCGTAGCTGTAGCCATATCCCGCTTAGCCTGTTTTCGGAACTGCTTAAGCTCCAAAAGAATTGCAGGTAAGAGACTGGGAACATCCTGTGCAAACTTATAGGTACGATCACCAATCTTAAAAATTTCATATTCAATCCCAGGCACATTACCATATTTCTTTTCGTCCATCACATACGACGAATAACAGAGGTTGTGGGCCATCATGATACTGGGATACAGTGCTTCAAAATCTAGGGCTGTAATTGGTGTGTAGTAGGCACCCTTTTGTGCTTCGAGGACTGTAGCACCCTCATAGGGTTCTTCAGGGATGGCACCGTACCGAATAGTTGGTACCATGAAGCCAAGCTCTCTCGCCTTTTTAGTCAGTTGGGAGAATACTTTGATTTGCTGTCCACGCTCTACAAGGAATGGAACCGGGACCCACGTCGCCTTGGCCATCTCAACCAGATTCAGTAGAGTACAAAGCTTCTTCATGAGTCGGTGTGGGAGAAGGGTATCCTTAATACAATACTCGGCGACTTCTCTCAACTTTACAGGATCCTCTTCCTTGTATCGGGCAAACATCTCTTTAGGAGCCATGTCAATCTTTTGATCTCCAAGGTAGAGCTTTGATACGCTATCCAGTTTATAGCTATCCAGTTTGTATCCTTTCTTAACCTCATGGAACAAATCAAAAATAAACCGACCACTCATCGGAAGAAGCTTCAAAAGGTTATCACCTAGAGCGCTTGATGAGAGCTTTTTAATCACAAGCTCAGAATCGGTATCCTTCAATTTTCCCAAGTTGTAAAAGTCATAGTGACACTTGTTAATCTGTGCGCGTTTGTAAATATACTCCATATCAAAACCGAAGATGTTCCATCCAGTAATGATGTCTACATCCTTAGCGTGTAGATATTTTTGAAACGCCTCAAGCATTTCCCTCTCAGTTGCATAGCTACGAATATCACAACCCTCAAGGTTTGGGTCAGTTTGTTTGTAACAGAGGCAGGTTTTATCATATGGTTCATCAGATCCAAACTTGCATAAGGAGATTGCAATTTGGAAACATGCGTCACCTAGGATGTTTGCATCAGGAAACTTACCCGTGGAACTATTACACTCGATATCTACAGATGCCACAACAAATGGTGCAATATCATCCCTAGCAACAGGTTTCAGTGTAGTCCAGTCATTACAGAAGAGATCAATATCTACATGAGCAAGGTGAGAACGAATACAATTATCACCAGTATCCAGCCATCCAGTAGATTGAATCCCAGTACGATGCATCAACCGAAGAACAGGATCTAGGTTAGACTCATATACTTTAACATTCCTCACACCAAAAATTTCAAAAAGTTCAGGTGATCTATCTAAGGGTCTTCTCAGAAATGAATCTACAAGTCTTCGGGCTTGAAGATTTTTAAAATTAACCTTCATAAATGTAAACTCCTCGTTATTTTGAAATCCCCAAACATCTTTGGACTTCACGACAGAATAACAAAGTAATGAATCTTTGCATACATCATCGAGAATATTGTAAACTCTATGAACCTTTTGTGTATTGATATTCACAGGAAGTTTAATAAAAAAGTAGGGTATGAAAGATGTTGTTAGACATATAGACTTCTCATCCTCCGTCTTACCAAATATGCTGATCAAATGCTCATCTTCTGTATCCCTCGCCTCCCATGTGAGTGCCTGAAATACTACCATTGTGTATTTAACCAGTGAAAATTTTAATATACTTTATTAGTAAAAATGTCTGCTGCTTTGATTGACCTTGTATCTAAAGGTGCTCAGGATGTGTACATCACTGGTCAACCTCAGGTCAGTTTCTTCCGTCAAAATTACAAGCGCCATACCAACTTTTCTATGAAGCCCGAGCGAATGGATTACATCGGTACTTTCGCGGCCTCCAATGAGGTTGCTATCCCTATCCGTTCCAAGGGTGATCTCCTCAGCTACCTGTGGATTGAAGATACCCTCATTTCCAATGTTGCCACTAACACGGATGGTCTCTTTTCTGCGGGTGCTTCTAACCCAACCACCTTTGAATTGTGGATTGGTGGACAGAAGGTTTCTGAGCTTGATTCACTTTTCATCCAGGGTGTTTACAATCCCCTCTTACGGGATAATTCCGCTAAGGCCTCTTGCACTGTGACTACCAATGTTGCCAAGGAAAACCATGGTCAGAATCACTTTATGATTCCTTTCTTTTTCGGTGAAGATTGGACCAAGGTCCTACCCCTCGTTGCCCTCCAATATCACGAAGTTGAGATTCGTATCAAGTGCCGAGATGGATATACCCCCAATGGTACCCCTAAGGTGTGGGCTAACTACATTTACCTAGACACCGATGAGCGTGCATACTTTACCGAAACTGAACATGAGATTCTCTTCACACAGACCCAATACCAGCCTGCCACCAACACTGATACTGAACTAGATCTAAGCTATTTCAACCACCCAGTGAAGTCTCTCCACTTGGTTTCCGGTTCTGCCACTGGTCAGAACTGGAATGACGAATTTACTTTCAGCACTTCGTCTCTGTACATTAATGGTACTGCTCTCTATGAGAACACTTCCAATGTCTACCATCACAATGTTGTACCACAAATGCACTGTACCGATCTCCCCGATGATGTCCTTGATGATCTCCCAACTTATTCGTGGCCTTTCTGCCTCACCATGAGCAAGTCCCAACCATCCGGTACCTTAAACTTCTCCCGCATCGATAATGCGAAGCTTATGATCAATGATGTTTCTGGTGGTAACACTCTTCACCGTATTTACGCAGTCAACTATAACATTCTTCGTATTAAGAATGGTATGGCTGGTGTTGCTTTCGGTAACTAATTTTATACAGACTCAGTAATTTTAAAATTACATATGATTGGACGCAATTTCAATGATATGTAACCTAAGTTGTTTATGTTTATGTAAAAATTTAACTCAAATGGATCTCTTTCACAAGTTGATTGATTTAGTTGACAAGAATGCTGAGTGCATTCCAGAGGGTGACTATGTGGAAATTTGCAATACCATTAAGGATCTACGTGAGAGGGTGAAACCACCTTCATTTCTACTTAATCAAAATGACCCACTTTGGATCGCCGACGGGCAGTTACCATCTGACCCCGATACCGCTGCCCAGAGAGACCGAGAACTTCTTCATCAACAATGGAGAGAAATTGACGAAGAAGTTATGTATCCAGGTCTAAATGCGTTTCTAGATGAATTACACCAGGCGTGGACTGGTGACCCTGTAGATTCGGATGAAGATGAAACTATCTCAGTTGCAGTAGTGACGGAATAAATTAGACTTCTAGTTTCTTAATAATAGATGCGAGAGAATACATAATTGGTGGTACAGACAGAGACCCCATAGTGGTCATGAATGCTGCACTCGCATCATCAGGTGTTTTGACCTCTCCATTAATGATTTTAGATATGGATGTTTCCATAATTGTATCAACCGTCGTATCAATAGGTTTCACGATTAGAGGAATAGCTGCAAGTCCAACGAGGGTTGGTAAAAAATGAAAGAACTGACTATCATCTAAATGTTTATTTGATACAATGTTAGCAGCCATGCTTACAATAACCCGAATGATTGAACCTGGCCAGAAAACCGAGGCGAGCATCTGCCATGTCAATGTTTCAGTTGAAATACGGAGTGTATCTTGAAACTTTTCACCTTCATCGGCAGCCTCATAAGCCTTTTGCCCCTTATCAATTGTGTCAAACATCACATAAGATGCAGCGACACAATATGATGCGGGTAATCCCCATTCAGGAAGATATACTGTAAATGCTTCTCCGAGTTCATTTGCATAGCCCATATAACGCAGTGAAGTTTCGCGGTAGGGGTCAACATTTTTGTACGCGGTGGAATAAATCTTGAATCGTTTGTTAAGTTTTGTATTACGGGATATATGGGGTTTTATAACGGATAATGGTTTTACGACAAACATTATCCCTGCATACTTTTGTGTGTAAACTTTATACCTAAGTTTGTAAGAATATTTGTATTTTTCATCTAAAATATGGGATCTACCCGAAGTCACCCACTCCCTCCCGGAATTTTCGTTGAAATGCCTCCTCTCTCGGACGAATTTGATGGCTGGACTGATAAGGATTTTGACGATGAAATCAGAAGACTTAAAAAACGTGTGAAAGAACTCGAAGCCAAAAAGGTCACGCGTAAAGAGACTGATGAAGATGACGACGATATCATACACGACCCCGATATCCGCGAGATGGTTGAAAATGGTGAACACACCTGTCACATGTTTGACGCACCTTGCCAAGCATGTGAAGATGATGAGGACGAGGATGAAGAAGAGGTTCAACGCGTTGACAAGTTACGTGCACATTTTTGTTAATAGTCTGTGAGTAAGTCAATCTCTTCTTCATATGTTTGTGACATGAGTATAGTTTTAAGATCTCTAGAGAATGTAATATATGTTTTAGGGATGTCACCCCAAAGTCTCTCATTAGAAACAAAAGCGTCCATCTTCCCCTCTACCAGTAATGGTTCTAGAAGAACCCAGTTTGGTTCATTGTAACGTATTTTCGTACACCCCCTAGCAAATCTCTTTGCATATATGTACCACGCTGCAATGCTCTTATATATATAAATAGGTACTTTCCCCTGTTCTAAACATTTACGAAGTGATGGAACTACGAATGTGTGGAACTTCGTGAAGCCATCCATACATATTCTTTCTAGGTCGTCAACATTTGTAGAATTTGAAAATCTCTCTTCAACTTTGTCAACGTATTCATGTATATCAAATGGAAGTTCAATATCAATTGATGGAACAATTTCTTCGTTTTGAAGTTGTTTAAAATGTTTACGATGTTTTTCATCATTCATGACTTGATCAAAAGTTTTATAACCTGAGAGAACACCCAAGTACGCCATGGATGTATGACCTCCATTAAGAATACGAATCTTTGTCTCTTCGTAAGGTTCTAAATCTCGGGTCACAGTTACACCAACTTGTGTCAGATCTGGAAATTCAGAAGCAAACGTATCCTCGATGACCCATTGTGTATATTCTTCAGTTTGGATAGCAGTATGTCCATATCCTCTATAGTTTGATTCCACCTCCTCAAACAATTTTATTGTACTCCTAGGTGTTATCCGATCAACCATACATGATGGGAACTTTACATTATCCTTTACCCAATCTGCAAGTTCATATTGATTCGTATGATAAAGATACGCCATGAATTGTGTCTCTAACACAATACCATTTTGACGAATGTTATCACAACATATTATTGTTATAGGTGTGTTCCTGTTTCTGAGACCACATGCGAGATATTCAAATAGAGGTGAATCTGGTGCATACCCACTCTCTGTGACAGTTATAGTCACTAGGTAAACACTTGGAAGGGTTAGGAGGTGCTTAGCGATTATTCGATTTTTTGTCCAATCTACGTAGTCAAGGTGAGAACGTACCAATCTGTATGAGGTGGGTGTCTTCATAATGTAATCGCCAATCTCTCTAAATCCCTCATTCCTAAGATTGACGGCTACAATACCCCAACGGAGATCCCCCGTCTTTTCCATATAATCATCAATATACACGGCCTGATGGGCTCTATGAAAGGCACCATAACCTATATGAACTACACCAATTTGACATTCAGATTTGTCATAGGAAGTTTTATACATACGTTACGTTATTGTGATATTATTAAGTGAATTGATAATTTCGTTTGTCTTTTCATACATTCTCTTTCCATAGAAAGTATTCTCCTTCTCTCCTCCCCAAATAACGAGGCGGTCTTCAAGGAACGCCTTGAACCTCTCTGGGTCAACGGGAGACTTGTAAAAGACTTTATCTCCCTGCATAGCCTTATTGGCCGCCTCTACACGAGCGTCCATTGAACGCTTAGCAAACTCATCAGGAGAGAGACGAGTGGACACATCAACAGTCTTCTTGTTCATTTCTGTATATTAAATGTTCGCTATCTTTATATAAATGATATTTGCTTTGGGAGTATTCATTTCATTTTTACTGTATAAAAATACATGTAGACCACATTGTCCATCAAAATTAAATCAAATCAAGATATTTAATAGAACTTTACACTTACACCATTGGCTCACAAGTTTACTCGCGTTAGCTTATTTCAGGAATCCTTTCATCCGAGGACTTCTCACGGGTGGTGTGATCCATGGAATTGGTATGTACGCTGATTGGTATAAAATAATCAAATAGTATAGTAAATGATACCCCTCATTCTCGTCGGTGGTCTCGCTGCTCTCACAGCGTATACATTTCTAGGTGAAAACCTCGTATCTTCTGAGGAAGCCAAGAAACTCATCAAAGAGGGTAACATAAAGAAAGTCATTGACGTTCGTACAGCTGCTGAATATAGATCTGGACACTACCCCAGAGCTTTACACATCCCCGTGAATAAGATTAACGAAAAAACAACTTCGGAACTCCCCAGGAAGGGCTTACTCGTCTACTGCAATACTGGGCAGCGGGCCAGATTTGCGGCAGAGAAATTAGCTGAACTTGGATTCCAGAATGTCTACTATATCGCTGGACATTATTCGTCTCTACTTTAACTTCACACCCAAAACCCTCCTCAACTTCTGAAGTAGAGCATGATCAGGGATAGCCTTCCCAGATTCATATGCATTGATAATACTTGCACTTACACCCACTGCGATTGCTAAATCTTTTTGTGTTTTGAAACCTTTAGCAATGCGCCCCTGTTGAATCATCTTCGCCATTGAGAGTGGAACCTTTCTGTGTGTACCAATCTCCTCATCCTCAATCTTTTGCTCCTTTGTACGCTCATAGTGCTTTGGATTAGACCCCCGAGTAGCAAAAGTGGCAGCTTTCCCATGAATGATAACAGGATTCCAATCTTGGTGATTCATATGTTTAATCATTGCATCTATTTTTTAAGAGTCTATCAAGTCTGGACTTCTCCTTATTCATGAAAACAGTGAGTTCGGTAACTTTACCTTCAAGTTCAACCTGACCATGATGACTTTTGGTATATTTTGAAATTTGGTCAATCCTAACAAAATCAACTTTAGTCATTTTTGTGGGTGCAACTTTACTATGGTGCACGGCTAAAACGGCTGCATCCCTCTTAGTTTCCTTTGGAACAACGTCACCTTCGTAGCAAATAACAATATGTGAACCTGGACATCCAGACACGTGCATCCACCACTCTTCACGTTTACTTGTCATTGTGAGTTCGTCATTTTCTTTAGCCGATTCACCAACTCGTAAAATAATGCCGTCCACGGATTCATACTTCTTCATGTGAGTAAATAATACTAAATCTTTATCTCATACAAATTAAATGCACGTCGTTCTTAAACCCAGTCCTTCCATAACTCACAAGTATAGGGTCACTCTACCAAACCAACGTTCTATTGATTTTGGAAACAAAGGAGTTTCAACATACAGTGATCATGGTAATGCTCGTCTCATGAGAGCGCATCTTCTTAGAAAGGGTGCAATTATTCCCAAGAAGCTGCGTATAGAAACAGATCCACATGAAATTCATAGGGGTATGCTTATGATTGACGAGAGTACACAAGAAGATTGGGATGACTGTTTTAGAGCTGATTATTGGGAGAGGTGGCTTCTTTGGTCTTACCCAAATGTCAATCACGCGAAGCTATTTATGACTATGCAGAAGGGTATTCTCTTCATGCCTCGAGCAGAAGACTTCTGGTACTGTGATAAAAATGTACTCTAAATGTATATGAGTTGTGCACTTGATACCACCAAAGTTCAACAAGATGATGGATCTATGAGAGGGGTTGAAATTATTCCAGAGGGGTGCCATCCTGTGAGTGAAAGCGAATGTTCATCAGGATACATGGCTCCATCGAACAATGTAACATTCCCCATGAACAGTCTTAAACAATGTTGCAAATGTAAAGTGGGTCAGAATTGTCCACTTTGTGCTAACCCCTCTGCGTGTACAGAAGATGAAAAACAGGAATTTGTCACAGATGAGAATTGTTTCGGTGAGGCCATGGGACCTTCCATGGGACCTTCCACTGACTCTCCATCTGACACAACTGATTTGAATACTTTATACATAGCTATTGGGGTAGGAGTGTTATTATTATTATTAATAACAATTGTATTAATTACCCGTAGATCCAAAACCACCTGAACCCCTTAGAGTTTCTTGAAGGAGACCAATTTCCTCAACAGGTGGTGTATCACACTTCTCTAGAACGAGTTGTGCGATGCGATCACCTTTCTTAACCTCAAAGTCTTTGTCTCCATGATTGAAGAGAACGACTTTGACTTCACCTGTATAATCAGGATCAATGACTCCTGCACCAACTTGAATGCAGTGTTTCACAGCTAGACCAGATCGTGGAGCTACACGACCATAACAACCAGGTGGAATACTTAACGCTATTCCAGTCCCAACGAGAGTGTTACCTGTCTGACATGGTACAATAGTGTCAACAACGCTGTACAAATCGTATCCAACACTAGCATCAGAACCACGAGTTGGAATAATAGCATCGTAAGAAAGTTTCTTAACACCTAGAGACATTTCTACTTTAGATTAGTTTAATATTCTTAAGTCTGTTTGAGAACATCTGGGAGATATACCTTTGACACGTCTCGTTTTAAATATAGTGTAAATACCCAAACATATACCACCATATACAACCACAGGTAATGCAATCACTAGACCTATTACGTTCAGCATGATTTAAAATATATGTATAAAATAAAATGGGTACGTCTAACGGAAGATCTTTGTTCGGTCCAAATGCTATTAAACCAGGTACAACATATCGCATGTATACACAAAATCAAGTCAATAACATGAGAAAGGCTGACAAGCTCAAGATTAAAAACCTCGAAAACAAAATCAAGAACCTCGAGAAGCGTGTGAAAAAGTAAATGTCTGTAAATATAATCAGGAAGCTACATCATGAATAAGAATGATAAGATCCTTATTCATAATGTAATGTTCAGACTTGCCGGGGATCGAACCCGGAATGTTGGATTAGAAGTCCAAAGTGATATCCATTTCACTACAAGCCTATGAATGTCAGGAGTGGGATTCGAACCCACGCGTACATAGTACAGGCGATCTTAAGTCGCACCCCTTAGACCTACTCGGGCACCCTGACGTTGGTAGACTATACCACCTCCCACGCTGTATACTATAGTTCTCAAATCTTTAAGCATTTCGGTGGTGGTTCAAATGCTAGTTTTTTCGCTAGTTCTTTGCGTTGCTCTATTTTTTTGATATCTGCTCCTTGACAATCGTGTACCTCTAGACGAAAGCATTTCATACAGAACTGACCTTCACAGTATTTACAATCCATGGGAACTCCACATTTCTTTTTACACTTGTCACACGGCATTCTTATTGTTAACTCGGATAAAGATTTTAAGTGACTTTCATCTAGAATGTCCCTCACTTACGCGTTCGCCAAGCCAATTGCTCCTACTGAGTACTCCCGCCTCAAGACAACCCTCAAGAAGTCTACAATTGGGTATGGTGCAGCCTTGAGTGCCTCGTATTTCATCACCCAAAGTGCTGATCAAGGTGTTTCGGCAACATTGGGAGCCGCCGCCTCGTACGCGTATATGACCCTTCTATCTGATAGGGTGGACAAATTTGAAAATTCAGCAATTCAGAAGGAGTTCTTGGCACCACTGTGTGCCGCTGCTTTTGAAGTGTCGTGGAATAACGCACCTTTCGCGTTTGACTTTGATTATGGAGCTACTTTCGTGGGATTTCTCGCTTATAAGTTTGCCCTCACCACAGTCCTATACGAGACTGTGAAGGAAATGATGATTGAAGATAATGAATCTAGATATAATACAGATAAAAAAGAATATAATGATCTTTCTGATTGGGGTAAAAAATGACAGTTTAAAGATTGTTAGTGTTATTTTGTAAATGTTATGTTGTTTCAATAAACGTATTTTATCTACTGTAGACGATTCACTTCCTATTTTTGATTTAAGGAATTATAAAGGATATGCAAAAATAACAAGTGTATATGATGGAGACACATTCAACGCGGCTATCATTTTACATGGTCGTGTTTTAAAGTTTAAATTTCGTACACTTGGTTATGACTCACCCGAAATGAAGCCAAGTCTTGGTATGATAAATAGACAAGATCATATTCATTATGCCAAACTTGCCCGAGATTTATTTAAACAAGAATGTGGGTTTGATGACCGCGCTCCTTACATGATATGGAATCCCTTTATGTGTAGAAACAAAGTTAATGGATGGATTTGGATAGAATGTGATAAAATGGATAAATACGGGAGACCTCTTGTTACAGTTTATAGAAAGAGAGGGGATTCCGTTTCTGTAAACGATAAAATGATTAGTTCAGGGATTGTAAATGTGTATGATGGAAAGAAAAAGGCATCTTTTGATACCAAAACTATACGTATACAGATTTAACGAAGACGACGAAGTTCCCGAGCAATACGCATCGCTGCACGAGGAGACGCTTGGTTGATCATCCTCTGGCCAGCCGCATTCATATAAGAAACACGTTTATCAACGCAAAAGCAACCACACACGCCGCCTGGCACGCGCAACAGCGGCTGGGCTGGGGCTGCGTGGCTTGGGTCTGGGTGGGGGAATCCTGGTGGTCATGTTCCTCATAAAGTTGGCGGCAATCTTCCTATCGAGAGCCTTCTTTTCCGCGCGCTTCTTGGCAACCATACGCTTCTTGGCAGCCTCGGGGTAGAGCTTCGCGAGAGGCACATTGTTCATGGGGGAGTTCTTGGCACGCGACTTGATGGCACCACAGAGCTCACCAATAGTCTTCTTCTCAGTGTTGATGCCATACTTCTTGGCAACCTTCACCACCTCATCCTTCTTGTAGAGACGGCACTTCTTGCGTCCGATTTTGAGATCACCCGCCTTGTCTACAGAAACGAGTACTGGAGTCATCGTTTATTATTAGTCAACAAAATTATTTGTTTTTATTAAAAGGAAGATGGGTGTCCTAATCTTCTATGTGTATTTACTCTCACGTCTCACGAGGAAATCCAAATGGAAAAAAACCAAAGCCAAAGCCAATTAGATTTAATTCATCTTGCCGGTGACGATCAGCTTATCAATCTTAGCAGCGATACTCTTCCCGATACCGGGGATCTTGCGGGGACCCTGCGAAATCTCAGTACCATTGGTCACTTCAAAGTCAAGACCGCGGATGGCTTCAGCCGCCTTACGATAGGCGCGAACCTTGTGAGGATTATCATTTGAAGAAGCGAGCTTGTCAAGATGCCAAGCGATTTCCTCGTTAGTGGAGACAGGGTTTGACTCAATAAAGTAATCATCATGGGTCTCGTCAACGGCTTTGGACCTCTTGAGCTTCTCAAGTTTCTCGATCTTACCAGTGTCAAGGAACTCGTTAATCTTAGCAGCAATGCTCTTGCCAATACCCTTCACCTTCCTCGGACCTTTAGCAAGCTCATCACCATTGGTCACCTTGAAAGGGAGGTGCTGGACCGCATACGCTGCGTCGTCGTAAGCTGCAGCCTTGTGAAAGTCTTTCTCAAAATAAGCGAGGCTGTCAAGGGCTTCAGCCAGTTCCTCGTTGTAGGAAACAAAATAGTCCTCGTCATCGGACTCAGTCTCGGGGTCATTAGAGGCAACAGACTCGGTGTCGGATTCATTTAGAACAGCGCCAACCCTCCGAATCTCATCATCGAGAAGCTTAGAGTTAAGTTTCTCGAGAGTGGCGACTCGCTCGTCTTCGGATTGCTTGTACAACTTCTTGAGTTGTTCAATCTTGGTGCGAGACTCGGCGTTCTCCTTCTCGAGCTTGAGGATGTATTCAGTGATGGAAGCGGAGTTCATCGTAGTAGACATTTGAAGTGAATTATTTTTATATTGGTTTGCGATGACTTAGGTGTTTAAAGAGTATGTTTCTTTCGAAATAAGAATGTTAGCTCTTGCTAAACCTATACACATACAAAAAACACCTGTCAAATTACAAACTAAAAAGAAACAACTTCGTCGTCCCGTACGAAACGTTAAAGTTCGTTCTGTTCTCCCCGATCAGGATTTCATTAACTATAGCCTCTTTCAACTCACTTCGTGGGTTATGCCGATGACTATTGCCGGTCGTTTCATGAAGATGGAGTTTAAAGATATTGGAGTTGGACTTGTCGCTTTGGGGGTCACTAAAACACTTTTAGAAGCTGGGGGAATTATTCATTATTAAAGATTTCGCGGGAACTATGAAAAAGCGATGCTGCTTACAATAAAACCCACTTTCATTCGTCCACGTGTAACTTTACGCGCCAAAAAGGACAATTTTGTTGAACCTACTGAAGCTCCTGGTGAAGGGAATAGACGATTTCCGTCTATTGATCAATCACCGGATGAAATTGATAAAGAAGTAAATCCAGTCAAGAAATTCTTGATGGATGTATTTAAACTCAAAGAGATTGATTATGAAAAGTTTCACGAAGAGAGTAAGTGGGCCATTCGCCCAAATAAAAAGGATTAAAAACAAATGAATATTAGTAATTATAATATGGATCTAAGCAAGATTCCCAATGTTGTTAAGCAAATCCTTCAAGACCGTGAGCTCCCTATGAACAAGAAGATGACAGCCTTCATGATGTTCATGCCAAAACTTCCCGAAGACCCCAAAGTTGACACTTTCGTCAATGAGAACCTCGTAGTTGGTGAAAAGATTAAGAGTCTCATTGATGAGGGTAAGATTGAGTTTGGAAAAATTGACAAGAACTTCAAGTTGGATGTTTATTCCCCCTGAATGGACGAAAGATGAAATTAAATGCATTAATAAGATTAGGGTTTAACATACACTGGTACGGGGGTGGAACCTTTTGGTGGTTTCTTACAAAAAATCTTACAATCACAACAACTCTTTACATTGATACGCTCCTTCTTACCTGCATAACATCGCGTAGGTAACATGATATCTTTGGAAATATAACGTACTATTTGGTCAATAAGTATCATCCTACTTATTGACTATATAATTGTTACGATAAGCTTAAAAAATAAAGTTCATACTAAAATATGACATATAATTTTATAGAAGTCTGTGCTGGTGCGGGTGGTATGTCGCAGGGCTTCATGAATGCTGGTATGAAACCTTTATTGTTACTTGATAATGATAGGGATTCGTGTAATACACTGAAGGTAAATCATCCTGGTGTTAACGTTCAATGTATTAGTATGGAAAATATTGATGTATCTGAATATATAGGTAAAGTGGATGTATTATGTGGAGGAATTCCATGTCAGTCGTGGTCTCAAGCTGGGAAAAGAGAAGGTGTCAACGATTCAAGGGGACATTTGGTATACACATTCAGAGATCTTATAAAAACTATAAAACCTAAAATTTTTGTGATTGAAAATGTGAAAGGGATGACAACTCTAAACAAAGGGGAAGCTTTCAAGGAAATTTTGGAAATATTAAAATGTGATGATTGCTATGATATCAAGTATAAGGTTCTCAATGCAAACGATTATGGTGTTGCACAGAAACGTGAACGACTTTTTATAGTAGGTAAGTATTCCCAATCGGACGAGGACGACGATGTTCCGAACGCCACCTTACTTACGAAGAAAGAATATACTTTTCCAGATGAGTTGGATTATAAGCCAGTATTACGCGATATTCTTTTGGATGTACCAGAAAGTGATGGCGCTGAATATTCTGAAAAGAAGAAGGAAATCTTCAAACTCATTCCCGAAGGTGGTTGCTGGGTAGATTTACCCGAAAATATACAGAGAGAGTACATGGGTAATAGTTTCTTTTCGGGTGGTGGAAAGCGTGGAATAGCCAAACGTCTTTCAATGTCACGTCCTTCACTGACATTGTTGTGTTCTCCACAACAAAAACAAACTGAAAGATGTCATCCAACTGAATTGAGACCACTTACTGTGAGAGAGTATGCTAGGATCCAAAGTTTTCCAGACAATTTTAAGTTTGAAGGAAATATGACTTCTCAATATAAACAGATTGGAAATGCTGTACCAGTTGAGTTAGCATATCACGTCGGAAAAAGTATTATAAAGATATTAGATATATCTAAATCAAGTTAAGATGAGTGAGTTTTTACCCACTGAAGATAAGGTGATGGAACTGATCAAAAAGTGGTCCAGTCCACCGTCAAAAAAGAATAACACTAGACCAGATACTTATAACCGCATTCTACACATTCTTTACGGACATTACCCAGAGTTTAAAGAATGGTTGAATGATTCGGAACTTAAAAAACAAATGGAGATGAATGTAGGATATTTCATCCAGGATCTCATTGGGAGTTTGAAATATCATACAAATTACGAACAGGGGCATCATACCGGTCTTGATGGTGAAAGTAATATCAAAAACCCTATTAAGTATGAAATAAAAGTGGATGAAAGAACGACAAATAGTTCAAGTAAGGAAGAGTGTATCAATAAGTTAAAAAAAGCTACTGAAGGTACTACCACGATACCATTATTGATTCAGTTTTTTAGAGAGAAGATGCCAACACCACGTTCGGCGCATTCAGATATTATCATTACAGGTGAATCTTATTTAAACAATCACGTATCCAAAGATATAGGAGGAGTAAATGGTCTTACTATGTATATAGAGAGAACTGCTATTGTTCATAACTTTGTTCAAGGTATTCTTAAATCCTTGTCCGCCGTGTAGTACGTCTTCCCCTTAGTGGCGAAACTATGCACCCTAGCATACCCCCACGCTTGTGGAGAAGCACCCGGACGATGCCCGGTTCTCCACGCAGCGAGTCCCCTATTGTAGATGGTTTGGACAGTCCTTAGAGGAATCTTAGTAGCCTTAGCAATTTCAGGGAGAGATTTTGCTCCCGGATACATCTTTCTAAACCTCTGCGTGTAGGAGGAAGTCTTGGTTTTCTGTTTCTTGTCCGTCTTGAAATCTTTATAGTCCCGCTTGAGCATCTTCTTATAGCGGGTCTCAACATCATTGAGGGTAGTGAGTCCCCTAAAGTATTTGAGGGGTGCATAGATTTTACCCTCTTTTTTACGCAGCTCCCCAACCTTCTTGGTAATTTGAGCATCACTCAGTGACATCTTACTTTTTCCTGAGATATTTTATAGCCATTTCGATATTTGGATACACTTTAGATTCAAACCTGACACGACCAGTTTTAATGTTAACATATCCTTTGTGACCATTAAAGTATGCCCTGTGAATATCACCCATATAAAAAATACAACATTATAATAATCAGCAGAGATGGGTCTTTCGATTATTATGGGAAATATGTTTTCAGGTAAAACTTCGGAACTTATTAGACGACTTAAACGTTTTAAAGTTATTGGTAAGAACATTCTCGTGGTCAATTCGGCCAAAGATACTAGGTCTCCGGATGAAGTTTTAAAGACACATGACAATATAAAGTTTAATTGTCACAAAGTGTATAATCTTTTTGACTTGGTGCATAAAGATGACTTTGAGATTGCCGATATCATCGCTATTGACGAAGCTCAATTTTTTTCCCAACTCAGAAAGTTTGTGGAATATTGCCTTTTTGAAAATAAGACTGTAATTCTCGCAGGTCTAGATGCTGATTCATTTCAAAGAAAATGGGGGGAAATTTTAGACTGTATTCCACTGGCTTGTGAAGTTACCAAACTTTCAGCTCTTTGTATGTATTGTAATAACGGAAACCCAGGTCCATTCACAAAGAGAATTGTGGGCAATAGGGAACTGGAACTCATCGGTGGAAGTGATATGTATCGTGCGGTATGTCGTAAGCATTTAGAATCTCTTGACATCTAAAATGAGAACAACCCTTCTTTCTGTACCGTGTTTAGTAACACTGTGTATTCTTGCATGATCAAAGAGGAATTCTTCACCTTCTCTATGTTCGTGTATCCCCCTATCAGTATAGAGTGTACAACCCCCACCACCCTCTATAGTGAGATGATAACGAAGTAGAAGATTTGTTTCCGCGCGGTGAGGTGCTATAGACATGGGTCCATCCATCACCGCAAAGAGTGCAGTCTCTTTGTCAATACATGGTATTTGTCGGATGAGACTATTTAGATTTGGAAAATCTTTCACTTTGTAGAAGTAGTAGTTTGGGTTCTTATCAAACCATGGATCAAGTTCATGAAACAAATGTTTCTTAGCAAGCTTCGAAACCTCTTCAAACTCTTCCCTAATATTGTCGTAGTGTAACTTTACGAGCCATAATCCGGGATAATCCCTTACATAGTATTCAGAACACCAATCTATCATATCTATGAGTGCATTACGCATACCCACTATGGGTCTCAATGGGTTTTGAAAATACATTCTGTCTATGGGTGACTTCAGATAATCATGAAGTACCAGTACCACAGGCAACAAGAGGAAGTGCCACATTATTTTCTCGGTATAAAATAAAAATGCCAGGTTACGGCGGCAAGCGTATGGAAAAGTACACCCCAGTCCCCACTAACGAAGTTGACACTGTTGAGAAGCGTTTTGTGATGCCAGCGCTCCCCAAGTTCACAATTGTTCAACTTACCCTCATCGGCCTCCTCCTGGCTTATGCCTGGAGTACCCGCAAGATGAACCGCGCTGCCGTGTCCACTGTGGCCCTTGCGATTGGCCTCCTCCACATGTATGATCACCTTTATCGTATCAAGCGCGGTGATGAACGCCTCTTTTTCTTCCCCGAAGCGAAGAAGGAGGGTTACTGTGGTGCGTGTCGTAAGTAATTAAAACAATAAAAAATCCTTAAACGTTTTTATTTTGCCATTCATAATTAATTTATAATACACCTTTTCTACACCGGAAAGACGAATATAATTTAATTTTGATTTTTTAAGAATTTCAAATATATTGTCTTCGAGAGAATAATTCAATTCTGGTAAAAATTTATGAATGAAATTGATTTTATTTTGATATATGGATAAATGGTATCTCATAAAAGGATATACAATTTTGTTCATGTATATCTTATTTTTTTTCTGTTTAAGTTATTAAATAGACATGTATGATGTCAAAATTGTCAGAAGCCCTAATCGTAAAAAAAAGTTCAGGGCCATCCTCGGAGACGGGAGAACTGTTGACTTCGGGGCCAGTGGATACTCTGACTACACGAAACACAAAACACCTTCACGAATGCGTTCCTATGTTCTTAGGCACGGAGGAAGAGTTCCTAGACGTATTATTGTTGAGAGAGATCCAAAGAAAATACAAACATTGATGCTCGGTGTCAATTCCAGTGATAAGGAGGATTGGAAAATCAGTGGTATTGACGGTGCGGGATTTTGGTCGCGATGGTACCTCTGGAGTTATCCAGATTTTGAGGGTGTTAAGAAGTATATGTCAAAGAGGTTTGGAATTAAATTTGTAAACTAATACTAATGAACGGTATAGTAATTATTCCTGTTGTATTTTTGATATTTTACCTTTTATTCACATACAAGAGAGAATTGGGAATAAAAGATGAAGAAAAGAAACCCCCTTTAATAGATCCAAGCGCTCCAGGTGTTCATTACTACAAGGAGTGTGACTATATGGGTGAACACAAACACGTTGATCAGGAAACAACTGTGATAGACGACTTCAAGTCTGTCCGTGTCATTGATGGCTTTGATGTTAAGGCTTATAGTACAGATGACGTGGAAGTACTTCTCAATTCAACTAAGGGAGTTATAAGTGCGATCAGGTGTACACCTTTCAAAGGTATGGAAATTACATATGATTAATTATTTGCAAGACCTCGTCTTTTAAGATTAGCTCTAAGATTGGCCATAAGTCTAGCCCGTGCGTTATTGATGACTGGTTTAGGTGGCACACGCATTAGAGGTGGGGGAGGTGGTGGTGGTGGTGGAGCCGCGACAGAGCGCCTTTGTCGGACAATCCGCGGAGCATTGACTTCCGCTTCTCTGAGAACCATCTTACAAACTTTGATGAACTTCTTCGCATCTCTGGCCTGATTCTCTAGAGTTGAGTGAGACTTCTTCTTCCTGTCAAGTTTAGCTTCGAGTTCCTTCTTGGTGAGTTTGACACGTTTACCTTTGACATCTTTGGTCACCCTGAAACCCAATTTTTTGACCCTTTCTTTGAGATCCATTTACTATATGCAAGGAAATTATTGATACTTGACACCAGCCCTCGTCGCGGCATCGTCAATCTCATCAACTACCTCCCACGCCCACATACATTCTTCGGTATTTGCATCGTGGTGTTCACAAATAGTGTGAGCAATGTCAAGAGCCTCATGAAGAATCAATTTTAGACGTGCTTGTCTCGCGGTGAGTTTTACTGGTTCGTGGAGTGAGGGAGCCTCGTACATGTGTTGTAAAGCTATACGTCTAATCTCACATTTCTTCATTATTTTATGAAATTCGTCACTGTGTTGAGCTTTACATTTCACAGTGGGTCTAAGGATCATTATATGTTATATAGATATAAAGCTTTATAACATATAATGAGTATATGGAATACATCTATGAAATAGAAAACGTGTTATCAAAGGAATTATGTGAAAAATTGATAGATAAGTTCAAGAAAGATGATAGGAAACATCAATCACAAACGTTGGGTGGGTTGAATAGAGGTGTTAGAAAATCAACCATTCTACATTTTTCGGGACTTGACGACTGGAAAGAACTTGATGATGTCATGTTCAAAGTCTTTTCAAAAGCGTTGAATGAATACAATGAATATGTAACACAGTATACACTTCCAGATTCAACAGCTAGTCTATTTAGCGATGTAAAAGATGAAGGATACTTTATTCAAGAATTTCGTTCCGGTGATTTCTATAAATGGCATAGGGATGATCACGCTGTTGGTCAAGTACCTCGTAATTTTACATTGTTACTGTATCTAAATACATTGGAAGAAGATCAGGGTGGGTGTACTGAATTTTGGTGTGGTAAAAAGGTTAGACCAAAGCAAGGTAAAATGTTAATATTTCCATCGGTTTGGACATACGTTCATAGAGGTGCACCTGTTAAAAATGGAGGTGTGAAATACGTGTGCGGAACGTGGGCGGTTTAAAGATTGTAACCGGATATGTATTATGGAAGCCAGTGTTGCAATCACAAAAGTGTTACTTCCGCGTATTAGACAACTCGAACAGGAGGTAGCCGAATTAAGAAAGCAAACATGGCCCTTTGTTCAGGCTCAAAAGGAAGATATGGGTTTACGTGACCTAGAAGAAATTGTGGATTTTTTTAAGGATTTGGATGACGAAACTATTTTGAAACTCTTGAGAATGAAAAGAAAATTCTCAAGAAATTCAGTAGGGCTTCCAGGTAGAGAGATTGATATTGTCATGAATCTACGAAATAATTTTTGTTGATGTATAATAAATGGCTCTTCTATTAGGTTTGTTCTCAGCTGATAAAGAAGAAAATCCCGCAATGATTAACTTTGATGGTGTGGGACCAGTTATGGAACCTGTTACTCTCGCCGGTAATATCAGTTCTATATGTTGTGCGTTACTTGTAATTTACATGACAATGAAAAGCCCTGTAAAAACACCACCTGCACTCTTGATGATGTGTTGCTGTTGCTTATCTTGTAGTTCATCTGCGTCTAAACTCGTAGATGACACGATGAACCGCTTTAGTGGAAAAAATAACCAATCGGGTCCATCACCTTAAAATTAGAAAAAGTCATCCGTTCTGTATAAGTTTACATTAAATGAACCAGTTTTACCAGTCACTGAGACTGTTTCATTTCCATATAACTCTTGGCATCCAATGTCTTCCATACAGTCGCGGGATTCATGACTCACAGGGAGTGGATACAAATTTTCGCCACCGGTCGTGGTGTAATAATGGTAGCGATCGCGGCGGCCTCTAACCTCTTTACCGTAGAGGGGGAGGGTTTCGTCACCTTCACCAACCAGTATACCCATCTGTTGCATGTACCCAGGTTTGTACTGCTTAATAGGCGCCTCTCTGAATTCAGGACTACGTGGTCTTTCTTGACGTTCCATGTGTCTAGGTTGGAGGGGCATCATGGGTACTCCCACTGGAACTTCAACTACTTTAGGGTTTTGGTACATATAAAGTACGATGAGTACAAGTATAACTAAAACACCCCACAATATCTGTGTGTTTGTATTTACCTTCGCCTTTGCTTTGATCTTCATATATTATACTTAAGGAAAATCTTTCACATAAAGACATGAAGGTACTCGCCATAGATATTGGGTACCACAATATGGGACTTGTACTTGCCGAGTGTGGAAATGGACCAAATATTGAAGTGGAATATATAAAGAAGGTAAGTCTAGAAGACTATAAGCATTTACGTTCCAATGACATAGTTGACCTCGTCCCCCTTATGGTGGATGATCACAGAGAGATATTTGACGAGGCTGAAACAATACTCATAGAGAGACAACCACCAGGTGGTTTTACAAACATTGAAGTACTTTTGAATTACATGTTCAGAGATAAAGTTATATTAGTTTCACCTGTGAGCATGCACGCGCATTTTGGTATGAGACATCTAAACTATGACGAACGAAAAGAGAGAACCATTAGTTTAGCTGAAAGATATACGAATATTAACATTCCATACGAGAGAAAGCATGACATAGCTGATGCCGTGTGTATGCTAATGTATCACAATTTCAAGATTTCTGTTCACTTCTTTGATCAATTTAAATATTCGTCTAAAATAAATGCCAACTGTGAAACAGATTCAGAGTGCGCGTAAAAAATTGAAGTCCACACCAAAGCCCAAAGGTAACAGCCCCAAGATACCCTCAGCTGCTCTACTTCGTATCATTAAGTCTGACCCAGCAATAAGCCGTAACAAGGAGTTCATGAAACGTGTTCAGGAACTCATTCGGAAGAAATAGACTTTTTCTTTTTTCTATCTTCTCTGAGAATCTCCAATGAATTCACCACCTTTTCTAGAACTTGGGCCATGGTATAAGTACCTGGGTTATTCATATAATTTTTGAGTTGGTCAATATTGTAATCCATTGAATTCTTTTCATCATTGATCTGCTTATTGAGAATCTTCATACGATTCTTAGTCTCCTTGATAATCTCATCAAGTTCATCCTTCTTAGAAGCGAAATCTTCATCTAACTTTCCAATCATAATTTCCAGGTAAGAATACTGTTTTGTGAGTAGTTCCCTCTTTACCGAAGACTTCGCCACACCAATCCGCCTGTCAATTTCATTCATCTCTTTCTCGATGACATCTAGAGATTTCATATAGTTCGTCTCCATCAACTCCCTTTGACTCTCGATACGTCCAAGGTTTGCTTCATGTTGCATAAGTTCGTAACGAGTGTTGCTCATGTTTTTATGATTATCTCTAGAAGTAAATCTTTATATCACTTTGGGACTCTCCCAGCCGCAAGATCTTTGAAATCGTCAATAAACATATCAAATCTTCCGAGGCGGTATTGTACCAATGCCCATAACATGAAAAACACAGTCTTTGTGAGATTATTTATATCGTTATCTTCCATCTTATATATGGGAGACACAACTCGGTGCATAAATGTTTCCTCCTTTTTCTGACCAGTCACGTACATCTCAGCTTGTGTGAGTGCACATGTATCATCATTTACAGACCAATGATAAAATAGAAAAGGTATGAGGATAGAGTAAAATTCTAGGTTGCGTTTGTCATTAGTGAAGGGAATCACGAGGATAGCAATAAGAAAAACGAGATGGATCCAAAATATTATGTTCATCTACTATAAGATGAGCGAAGAAAATTATGGAGGTATAACTCCTTCGTCATTAAGGAGACAAGAACTCGATCTAAGAGAAAAAAGTTGGAATGATCAACACGAAACTATATTGCGTCAATGGGGTGAAGCTTCTGGGTGTTATAGGTACATGAACCATAAAGCCTATCTCATGTATAAGTCTTTATCGATGCGTTTTACTTTACCTGTCATCGTTCTGTCAACCATAACTGGTACAGCGAACTTTGCTCAGGATCAATTCCCTGCGTCAATACAGGGTTCTGTGCCATCTATTATTGGTGGTCTTAACCTTGTAGCCGGTCTCATAGCGACGATTATGCAATTTCTAAAGATTAACGAATTGATGGAGAATCATAAGACAGCTGCACTCGCTTATGGTCTTCTGTCCCGAAACATTCGTCTCATGATGGCTTTACCTAGACGTGAGCGTAATGCTGATGGTTTAGATTTTGTAAATGCATGCAAGGCTGAATATGATCGTCTGATAGAACAGTCACCAGCTGTTCCTACAAGCATCCTCAATGATTTTGAAAAGGAATACCCCCTGGATAATATGTTCACCAAACCAGAAATTCTTAATGTCCGAGCCATACCAAAGCTGAAAATTGCGAACATCACAGAATCTATCACCAAAGGTGGACCATTTAGTAAATGGGGTGAATTGATCAAATCTAAAAGTGAGTACAATGAAAAAACTAAACTTTTAGAACAGATGGAGTCTGAAGAAGAGGAGGAGGAAGAGGAAGAGGAAGAGGAAGACGCTAAATCTGCGGTGTCTGAAGAAGCGATAGACGTTGAGCAAGGTACACCAAAAGAATGAGTACAGCGATATTAGTTAAAGCTGCACACAATGCATATGGTAAAATTTTCCTTTTTAAAGGTTTTACGATACGTTCTTGTAGTGCGTCATTTTCTAGCACCAAATCTATGGCTTGATTAGTAAGGTCATCAATGGACTCTTTCATTAAAATAGTTGAACAAAAAAAGGAAGAGCCTGTTGCCACACTCCACACGAAGCAGATTGACTTATTGAAGAAATATATATCCGAACGGAAGAATGTATTTATATGTGGTTCAACAGGTGTTGGTAAATCGTATTTACTAAAATGTGTTCTGAATGAAACAAATAGTGTAGAAATAGAAAAAGATCATCTAAAGTCTAAATCCCCTTTCCTGGCATTTATACAAACTGCCCCAAAGCATGCATTTATAGAAGACTACGATTCAGATTTTAAATCTATCGTAGAGAAGGTTTCCGATGGATCACGGATGACACGGGGATCACTGGTAGTAACATCAGTAAATATGTGTATGTTTCCTAATTTTGAGACAATATTCATACCTAGACATAAACCTGATAAATTGTTAACACTTGTAGAAGATAAATCTTCAGTCGCAGAGAATGCAGCAATTAGATGTAATGGTAACATTCGGGACTTTTTCACGTATTTAGAGGGTTTCGATGATAAAGATGTTTTCAAAAACCCTAAAGAGTATATTAAGGATATTCTAAGTGATCCATGTTCTATAGGTATCCCAGAATCAATACATGAACATGGTCATATCTGGGATATATTTCAAGAGAATTACCTAGATTCTGTGGGTGTGGATGTGACACGTGTCTCATCTGCATTTTGTGAAGCAGACGTGTACGATACACAAATGTATACAACAGGTGATTGGCATCTAATGGCGTATTTTATAGTGAACGCCCTTGTGATACCAAAATGTGCACTCGGGAAACCATTAGACAAAGACACGATTAGACCCGGAAGTTGTTGGACAAAGTATGGAAACTTCAAGATGAGAGATCAAAAGTACAAAGAGATTCAAAAGAGAAATGGTCACAATCTACATATAGAGGATCTTTGCCTCATAAAGAAGTATGCAGAAAATGGAGACTTACAACCTATGTTAGATTATGGTTTAACCCCACAGGATTTCGATGTGATGAATCATTTAGCAGTAGGAAGTAAGTTAAAACAGAGGGACGTGACAAGAGTAAAGAAAGCATTGAAAAATGCCTATGAACAAAGAAAAGTCTGAAGAAGACGATGATGCTACCGAATGCACTAAGACTATCGGTAACGAGCTCCATTTTTATGGGGATATTACACCCGAAAACACCCTAGAGTTTGTTGAGGCTTTCAAGAAATTGGAAATTCATCTACTCAAGCAACAAGCCGATCTTATTGGTTATGAACCACAGATTCGTGTTCATATTATGAGTGGTGGTGGTGATGTCTATTCAGGATTTGCTCTCAAGAACATCCTAGAAAAGTCTAGGGTTAAGGTCGTCACAATCGCTCAAGGTTCTTGCTGCTCTGCTGCTACTTTCATGTTTTTGGGTGGATCAGAGCGTCGCATGGGACAAAATGCGTATCTTCTGATTCATCAGATTTCAACTGAGATTTGGGGAGAATACAAAGATCTCAAGAATGAAATGAAAAATTGCGAAAAACTCATGAAGAATCTTAAGACTATGTATATGGAGAAAACTGAAATTCCAGAGAAGAAATTCAAGAAATTGATGAAGAAAGACCTCTATTTGTCGGCATCAAAGTGTCTAAAGTATAAGATTGCTCACGCCGTTGATTAATCGTGACATATCTGCGATAGAGGCCCAATAAACACAAAACTATAAATATAATTGCAAATGTATTGGCATTCATAGGCAGATTTGTGCGTTCTGGTGGCCTAAGTCGCTCCATTCTACCATAATTTACAACTGGTATCATATTTAAAGTTGAGAAATTATTCAAACGTATAATGGAACGCCTTATCCGCAAAGACAAGAACGATCGTGAACGTTTTACCGATATTCACGTGGAAGACCTCGGTGACGGAACCGCTGATATTGTGAAAACGAGTGGTATGGTCGGTAGTGACAAAGTTACCATCTCGCGCACAAATGTGAAGACTGGTTACGAGAAAGCATTTGCTCGCGCCCAAACAATGTGGAACAATGAGCACACCAAGTGCAATCAGGTGTTGCCTATGCTCGCCAACAAGTGGGAAAATCGCAAGAAATACATCTCTCAGCCGTTCTACGTTCAACCCAAGCTTGACGGTGTACGTTTACTGGTCGGCAAAAATGGGGGTATCTCGAGGACTGGTAAGATTGTACCCGGAACCGAGATTCTCGGGGAGGGTCTTGAACCGGGTCAATATGTTGATGGTGAAGCTTTTGACCCCAATCTCAACTTTGAGGAACTCACGAGTGTATTCAAGACTGACCCCTTGAAGCTCAAGTTTCATGTTTTTGACTACTTTGACCTCAACAAGCTTGACATGACCTTTGAGGAACGCTGGAAAAGGGTTAAGTCTCTCAAGAACCCCCACTACGAGTATGTGAAGACTACGCTTGTCATGTTGCGGGATCACGTCCCCTCCATTCATCAGCAACATGTCAAGGAGGGTCACGAGGGTACGATGATTAGAGACAAAGACAGTGTATATGAAGTGGGTCAGAGAAGCAACTACCTTCTCAAGTTCAAGGATTTCCAGACCGAGGAATATGAGATTGTTGGTGCCAAAACAGGGCATGGTAGGGATGCAAACGCTGTCGTTTGGGTCTGTAAAACACGAGATGATCACGAGTTTACTGTTAGACCCGAGGGTACGATTGCTCAACGCGAAGAGCATTACAAGAATTATAAGAAATATATCGGAAAGATGCTCACAGTTCGTTTCCAAAACCTGACGACCCTCGGTGTACCCAGATTCCCCGTAGGTGTGTGTATTAGAGATTATGAATAATGTTCATATAAATAAATGAACACCAAAATTGCCATAGATGTAGATGAAGTCCTTGTCCACTTATTGAAACCTATGGCTAAAAGGAGGGGGGTGAAGTTACCTAAAAACAAAAAATACAATTACCTTTATAGAGAAATTTTCAATTGCACAGAAGAAGAATCACAAAAAATTCTCAACGAGTTTTACTTTTCAGAAGATTTTAAAAATTTGCAACCGATTAAAGGGTCTCAGTATGCTATGCAAAATCTGAATACGGTGTTTGATAAAATGTATATAGTCACAGGTCGTCAAGAAATTGTACGAGAACCCACTGAACTTTGGATTGAACATTTCTTTCCAGGTGTTTTTCATGATATCATTCTCACAAATAGTTTTACAGAAAATGAAATCAAAAAGGCTGATGTGTGTCGTGCTCTAGGAATTGGTTGTATTATTGATGATAGCATGAGTACATGTCTTGAGTGTATAGATTCCGGTATAGAGGCTTTAAACTTTATCGGAGAGGATACGTACCCATGGTGTGAAGTGACAAAAATTAGTATACCTGGTTGGGGAAATAGTTTAAAAAAGTGATCCTATATTTATCAAATGGTTCATAAAAAACAGATATTTCTGTTTGATGATGTCATACCAGAAGAAACTTGTAACAAGTATATAAATCTAATTGATAATACACCAGATCTTCACGAAGAAAAATGGGGGAATAATACAAATGTCCAATGTAAATTTTTACCTTCCCCGCCAACTAGGGGAATGGATGATGAAATATATCAGATAGTAACTCGTCTTGCATCTAAGATTCGAGAATGCAACCCATCAATCAGAATAGACACTGATTCAGGATATCAACTTAGAAAAATTCATGGCGAAACACGATTGCATAGTGATGGAACTATACCGGGCGAGTCCCATGATACACCAAGATGTTTGAGTCTTATAATAGCTCTCAATGATAATTATGAAGGTGGTGAAATGTATTTTCCAAATCAGGAGTTCAAAATTAGACTTAAGAGAGGTCAGGCGATAGCATTCCCACCTTATTGGACACATCCACATGGTGTTACTACACCTTTAAACGATACATATAGATATACTATCAATACATGGTTTCTTGAAAAGGTGCAGTTTCGAGAAAATAATTCTAACTAATTATATGAAACACTTTTACGCCATTCTGTTTTCAGTCCTTTTGGGGTATGCATATTATGAGATGATGGAAGCTTCTTTACCCACGGAAACTAATTGTAGTTATATGGCTGCACCTATGACAGACCTCCTCGCGTTTTTATGGGGGTTTGTACTTATGGGCTATGGTGTGAGATATGATAACGCTGTGTTGACCCTTTTGGGTTGCACAATTATCGTTGAACATATTTTCCAACTCAAGAGAAAGGTTTAATGTTCGCCCTCCTATGCAAACCCATAGCTGTTCCGATACCTAACGGAAATGTCGCCCTTCGCGCTAAAGATTGTCGTATAGCGTATGTAAAGCCATCTCAAGTCCAGGAAGGTATCTATGAACTTGAGATACTTGAAGCACCTCCAATAAATATTAGTGAAACGGATTCGTCAAATTAATCATTTTACCCGTCTTTGGTTTCATAAAAATAACTTCATCGCATTCACCACCTTTCATCACCATCTGAGCTTCTGTACATTTAGTTCCAGGTTGCTTGTAACGGTCACACGCAATCTGGGTTCTCGTCGTTATGTCCAACCTCTGACTGTAGCCGATGAATGTTCTGTCAACGATGCCATCCTTATCAAGAGCTTCAACTGTAACTTTCCATGAGTATTTGCCGAATTCCCAATACTTGGTATCGTCTGTAGGTGGTGGTGGGGCATCTAAAGCTGAAGCTCTTCGTCGTCCAAAACGACGTTTTATAGAAACGACCGGTTGAAACAATAACTGTGTTACACTTAGCATTGAGATATACTGTACACATGGTTTTAAGTTACTTTTACTATTTGGGAAATGTCAAATAGTAAAAGTAATGGTGCACCCAAGGAGGTTTGAACTCCTGGCCTTGCGCTTACTAAACGCACGCTCTACCACTGAGCTATGAGTGCTTACTTCTCTTCCAACCGGACTCGAACCGATGACCTACAGATTAACAGTCTGCCGCTCTACCAACTGAGCTATGGAAGAATGGTCCTCCCTATCTGAATCGAACAGATGACAAATGGAACTACAGTCCACTGCTCTACCAACTGAGCTAAGGAAGGATATAAGCTCCCACGTGGATTCGAACCACGGGTGGTGGATTCAAAGTCCACAGTGTTTGACCAACTACACTATAGGAGCAGATATATCAATATTAGTTACCTTTTCTTTAAGCTCATTTACATATTTAAATCCAATCAATGAAATTGAAAAAAGACCGGCTGAAGTGTTGGCTATGATCATTGGAATAATGCTATAGTACACGGAATATACGAGGCCCATGGTACTCGCTAACATGTTCAAGCTAAGAAACTTATAATCAATCGCATTAGTATCCTTCTCCTTGTATACGTGGTGTACTTGGGGTACAAACATGATGGAGATCAGGATTGCACTTGTCAGACCAATACCATCAATTACATTCATCTTACACTAAACTATTTTCTAATGTTTAAGTAGGTATGTCACCACATCTCATTCTTGTTATATTGCTCGTGGTAACGTTGATCTTTTTCTACTATAAGAGAACTAAAATTAGAAAATACGATTACAAATGTTTCCTATTGACTCTACCAACTGAGGAAAAAAGACGAGAACGTTTCATGAAACATCATAGCTCCGAAGTACCGATTGAAATTATATATGGTCCAGATACACGAGATATCAAAAATGCAAGAAAGTTTGAAAACCAAATTGAGGGGGAATACTTTGAGAAAGCTGTTGAGATGCACTACAATAATAAAGTAAAAAGGCCTGACATCACATATTTTAACTTGGGTGCTATAGGATGCTTTATGGGTCACTTAGATTTTTACAAGAAGTGCTTCGAGCAGGGATTAAAGTATGCTGTTATTTTTGAAGACAATGTAATTATAAAGTCTAACCATCTCTATAATGAAATTCAAAATATTATAGACGAACGAGGTGATGAATTTGAAATGTGTTTCTTTCATTGTCTTTCACGTCTACCCGATAAACAGGATGGTAAATTAGAAAAGGTCAAGTGGATTTCTAGTACCAAGTGTTATCTCATCAATGTAGAAAACATGAAGAATTATGTAAAGTATTTCTTACCCATGGACAACCATATTGACATGAAACACGAAGACCTTATCGCAAAGGGTGCGCGTATCTACTACAAGGATATGCGATGGTATATGAAAATTGATAGAACCCACAACAGTACGATCGGACATTATCAACACGGTCGCCCAGATTTCTTATCAAAAAATCACCCAACCGCAACTCCACGTGATGTCAAGTACGGGTACTAATGTACACGGGTCTCTCAGTTCGGATGATAGAGAGCCCCAAGTTGAGAATAGTCTTAGCCAACCGCGATTTCACGAAGATAGTACTGTAGTCAACATATTTTCTTGAATTCGGACGATGGTGATCCAAAACTTCTTTCATAGAGAGGACTTTTCCAAGTGAAACCTTTTTACAATCTGTAACATCTATCGAAAAACGAACTGGTTTCTTGTAGGACCATGCATGTGTAAACATAGAATCCAAGTCATTAGGTGTTGTTGTATCCCTAATTTTGATGTTATATTGGATACTCATTGTGAATTAGCAACCTTATAATACACCGAAGATAAGTTTCTCCACAAAACGTCTCTCACCCAGTTGAAGTATCCACCAAAATTCCTACAAGTGTAATGACTAAGGCGATCATCACATGATTTATTGATAAAGTCCATGATAAGGAGTAACCGTTCACCCCTCTTAAACTCAACTTTGTGCAAACAATTGTCAGCCTCTAAGAATACACCCATATTCTCTTTGAATGGAAACTCTCCGTGACCCTCTATGGAAAATGTGGTATCACTCGTATCATGAATAGGAATAACTAAACGATACTGTTTCACATCCGGTCCATACCTCTTGATGTCATGGTGATAGTTTTCGTAGTATTGTGCATTCATACCCTCAAAGTAATACCTAATCCAACATCTCTGCAAATCTAGGGAATTAACGGGATACAACTGTTCACCAACAACTTGTGACAATTGTTTCAAAAACTTTTCATTCGAATAAAAGTTTAACTTTACATCTTCATTCAAATTCTTATTCTTCTTAGCTCTAGCCAAAAACGTATCAACGAGTTTTTGACGACATTCATCTGATAATATATTCTCAACAATGACGAACCCTTCCCCTTTAGTGACCTGACCACCATGGGTGTTAACATCACAGTTTAACTCCACGTCGTCCACCTTTCTCTTATAAAGAAGAAATGGAATCACAAATACGAGTATCAATAGTATTATAACTATGTATTTCATCTACTATATAAAATCATTTTTATAAACACACAAGAAATGTTTATAAAAATGATCCAAACGGGGCTTGAACCCGTGACCTTGGCGTGCCTTATGCGAGTTTGACCTCACTAGTGTATACTTTGTATAAGCACCACGCTCTAACCAACTGAGCTATTGGATCAAAACTCGTAAACCGTCACAGTAAATCGTCCTCGCTGTTTTACCATGGGTTCTAGGAAGAGTTCTCGTATCTTATCTTTACCACGGGGTGTACCTTTAAGTAACTTCATCTGTTTATCAATTATGGCTTCTGATCTAAATACGACATTTGAGGTTTCCAAGTACTCAACGCCATCTGTAGTTACTATTGTGACATTGTTGGGTGGTGATGTTTGAGCCCCTATAAACTTGGGATCTTTGTAGATCTGACGAAACATTCCAACTTACACTATATTTTCATTTTTATTAAGTAAAACAGTATTGAAATCAATACCGTGCTTACCAATATCCATTTTATTTTATCTTCAAACAAAGAAATGTATTTGGGATTGTAGTGTGTATCAACAATCAATTTATTGAAATTGTTATTGAAGTGTACGTGTTCAATATCATTTATATGTTTGTATTCATATTTGGCACCTGTGTCCCATATTGAAGAATATCTATAAATGCCAAATCCACTGAAGGCTGAATCAACACGTATGTAACGTTTCAATTTAGATATAATTGGTATTAGTTTATGGACGGGTTTTACAGCACCCATGTCATAAGGTAACCCAATTCCATCATCCACAGACATTCCGAATATTCCATCTACGTCTTTGTGAGTTTCCATATACTGAAACATATCAATAAGACCCTTTTCATCATAGTCTAAAAAGTCCATGTCTAACATACATACATAATCATACGTAACACCTGAATTTATAACAGCGTCAATCCCTTTTTGACGAATGTACGCGAGACGACGAACGCGTTCGCTGCAGTTCACTTCCTTTGTGCATAATTCGGTAGAGTGTTTCTTATCTAAATCTAGGGTGATGACATTTTTGATACCCGAATCTCTCAGAATAATTTTCGTGTTGTCTGTGCTATTATTTTCAACTGCGTAAATATCCTGATTGTATTTTTTGATAGTGTTCAAGTTCTTTTCAAGATACTTTTCACCGTCCTTTACGATAAACACAAACGCTATCTTCATACTTTTAGCTTATATTATTTTATAAATTATTATTAAATGACAGCTGAGATTGTCACATATGCTAATAAATCTCAGGGTATGTTTGAAGATCTTATCAACAACGAGTTTGGTGTCCCTGTTAAGGTATTGGGATGGGGTACAAAGTGGAATGGGTTTAGTGATAAATACAGGGGAATGTCAAAATATCTTGAAACCAAAAATGATGATGATATAGTTATTTTTTTAGATGGTTTTGATACCAAGATTAACAAAAATCCCCATAACGTGGTAAAACTCTTCAAAGAATGTGATTGTAAGGTTTTGGTGTCTAAAGATCCAGAAGTACCCGGTAAATCTCTCACACAAATGATTTTTGGGAAATGTGGTGATAGTTCTACTGCTAACTCTGGTCTTTATATGGGATATGCAAAATATCTAAAAAATATTATAAATGAAGCACTCAGTCTAAAATGCGAAGATGATCAAACAAATATAAATACTGTATGTCAAAACACAAACTTTGTAAAAGTTGATGAAGAAGAAAAGATATTCAAAAATTTTGGTCCAATAGATAAAAAACATGAGGTTGATGCCATATTTGTGTCATACCCCGGTTCCCCGGGTTTCAATCGCTACACCAGATCCGTGGTTGAATACACACAATTCGTATACATATACATATTGTGTCTATTGGTGTTATCATTAGCTGTATTCCCACAGAGACAGCGGATTCTTGTGACCACTCTCGTCCTATATACAACATTCTACGCATTAGCTGCTGATAAATCGTGTACTACTCCTCAGGTTCAACAACCTTGAGTTCATACTTGTTTTCACCACCATACACAAGTTTCTTGTAGAGTTTCTTCATAAACTCGGGCATGTTGTTACCATTCGCGGTGATATCAGAAATACCAGGTAAAAAGCAAGACATGCGTCTGTAAAAGAGAGTGTTCTTATCAGAGGTATCCTTAGACGCATCACCAACACGATAGTATTGTTTGTCAAACTCTCCAATGTTTTCTAAATCCTCTCTGTGAGTCACCTTCATCTGGATCCTCTTGTTGTCGTTCTTCGCGTTGATGGCACCGGAGTGTATCAAGTTCGCGTCAAAGAGGACGGCTTGTCCAGGTTCACAACCAACACTCTTAATTGATTTAGTGATGTAAATCTTATTTCTCTCTTTGTGGGACTTAGGGATCACATCTATACATGACTTCATTTCTTCCAAGAAGAAGATGATAGTGTATGAGGGGTGTTTCATATTGGGGTTCAGTACAGTTCCATTCTCGTCACGGTGACATGTAGACACACTAGACTTCTCAATAGAAAAAATATAGTCAGTAAATACATAGTCCTCACCCAAGATGGTCTGAAGTTTTTTTAGGACCCCTGGGTGATTATGGATAAACTTTTTAGCATCTATATACTTCTTAGAATTAACAAGACCCAATATATAATTGATCTCAGTCTCATTGAATGCATCAAAAACATGAAAACCATTGTCAACAACTTCATCCGTCTGAATAAATTGGACGTGATTAGTTGTGGTTGCATACATACAAACTATTAGTAAAATCAGTATCAAAATGTATCTCATTTTACTTCTAGTATATTGTCATATTTAATTTTAAACACTCTCCATTCTGTGGAGCTCATCTATTGAATCGTTGTCGTGACTCTTACGCCTTACCATGTTAAATGCACCCAACCACTTTTTAACACTAGTCTGTGAAGCAATCTGAGAGTTTGTATCGTCGCTCACGATAATACTAAGACCGTTACATACATCTGGTTTATTCACGCGGTCTGGAAATTCTATATTAAAAGCCTTTATAGAAATAGCGGGTATATCTGGAGCGTCGTCTAAAAGTCTATCATACTCTTCTCTACACTTCCTAACAAACTCTATAACACATGTACGATCAGCTTCATCTAGAGACATTTCCATATCTATATTCCTATAGTATTTGGAATACTGTACACACATTATAGAATGTGCATCCGCTAAAGTTGAACTTTGACTAAATTTAGATATACTCGTCAATATACCTGCGAGTACATTTAGGAATGCAAACATATATTGAACGATCATGATCTTGTTCTTAGTCTCCATTGATACACTTTCATTGCCACTTGGATTAAGGACAGCAAATCCACCAACACCTGTTATTGAGGCTATAACGATGCTTGGATATGCCAACCAGTCATTGTGCTTCTTATAATGAAGCCGTGCATGATTATGCAGCCATCTATATCCAGCTGCACGTTCAGCCCAGGATTTTAGAAGCTTCTCTTGTTTCTCACACCAATGGTGTGTTTCCTTCTGAGATGTCATTATATTACCATATTATTTAAATATCATCGGTGTAGGAGTGTAAAGTCTCCTTGAACGCCTTGTAGAGAGTAGCTGGTATATCATCTGGTATCTTATTCTCGGATATGACATATATATTGACAAAATATAACTCATTTTCGCGATCTTCATATGGCCATACATGGAATTGAGCTGTAATTACATAAGAACGCGTTATTTCAGTACCCACCACTTTAGTTGGATCATTTTCCTCAACAACTTCATCAATTAGATCCTGTTTCATAATTGAAATTTCCCCACCTTTGAGAGAAGCATAACGTTTGACATCGTTTGGTAGATTAATAATTAAACCCATGTTATTATAACTGAACATTATTTTCTGCACACGATCGTGCAAGTTTGTCTACCTCCTCGTTTAATGGGTTTCCATTATGAGCTTTCACCCATTTCCATTCAACTTCCTTCATCTGACCTCGGAGTGTATCAATCTGGATCCAAAGTTCTTTGTTCTTTACATCTCCACCTGATGATGTTTTCCACCCATTCCTCTTCCAATTGTGAATCCATGTGGTAATACCATTCTTCACATATTTACTATCCGTATAGATACATACTTCCTGTATATCCCGTTTTAAACACTCTTCTAGGGCCTTAGCAATTGCAGTCATCTCCATCTGGTTATTTGTGGTATTAGGCTGTCCAGCACAGAGTTTAAAGTTATCACTAACCACACCCCAGCCACCACGTCCAGGATTTCCGAGACAACTTCCATCAGTGTAAACTTCATACATGATTATACTTTGTGGTTATTTTCTAAGTATATTGTAAAATGGCTCAACAATTCATGCCTATGATGGTCATGGCAATGATGTTGTCTTCATCAGCATCGTGTGTGTTATCGTTTATGGGAGGTTCGGGAGGGTCTGGGGGTTTTTGGGGTGGATTCACCAGTGGTTTGATGAATCCTATTGGTGGTGTGAGTGATCTTTTCAATCTTGCCGTGAATGGTACAGGTAGCGGTATGACAGCTGCTGGTAAAGATACCGAATGCCCCATGAAATGTGGAAATTGTTCACAGGCGCATTATGACAATATTGAAAGTAGAGGTTTAGATCCGGTAGCACAGAGAGCTTGGTGTGAAGTCGGTAGCGCTGATAAATTTGGTTCAGCATGTTGTCCAATTTAAATAAGTAAGTATATTAGTGAGCATCAATGAAGGTTATATCTCATATCGTAACACCCAAACAAAAGAGGATAAAACTGTCTCGTACATGTGTGGATAAACTGAAAAAAATGAGCCGTCTCTCATATGTAAATCGTTGGGAGTATGCAGGTAAGATTGAAGATGACATATTAACTTATGTCACTTCAAAGTCTCGCTATAGTGTAAAGTCTGAAGATATTGAGAAAGTCTGGTATTCGGTAATAGGTTTCCACACACACCCGGGACTGGGTCAAGATTATGAAAGTATAACAGAAAATATACCTATATACACAACTCTTCCAAGTCCCTGTGATTTTGAAGCATACATAAAAGGTTTTCCAGATATGCAGTGTAATATCCTATGTGATGCGCATGGTTACTATATGATTGATATTATCAACTCTGCTAATCAGAATACATGTCCTTTGCCAGAAGCTGTCAACGATTACATGTCAGGAATACGTAGTACGCCCTTCATGCGTATTAATGCATTTTCTGAAGATGGTTTAGAGTACTTTCATACAACCCTAAAAAATTGGAAAAGAGAAATTAATGAAAAGGTTGACCCGGAAATGTTGAAACTTTTTGGAATATCAATTCGTTATTATGGATATGACGATGAACCCCCAATTCTTACTATTTACGAGGCTTAACTTTTTTTCATGCATGATACAATTTTTAAGGTACTTAAATATCTTAAAAAGTGTAATGTATTTAATTTATTTTAAAAAACTAAGACTAAATGCTTAGTTGGAGAAGGCAAGGCCACCCATACCCGACTGGATGCGGAGGACGTTGTAGTTGACCGCGAACATGTGCATGGTGGTGGACGCGACACCGGTGGGGAGAGTGACCGCAACCTGCGCGTTATCAATGCGCGAGAAGTTGCAGGTGCCGGTGGGCTGGTGCTCCTCGGGCTTGAGCGCGAAGGAGTACGAGTACACACCGGGGTAGGGGCAGCCGGAGTGGTGGTTGTAGGCCTGGACCTGGTTGAAGTACTTACCCTTCTGGGCCTTGAAGCGGTCCTGGCCGTTGAGGATGAGCTTGAACTCGCTAAGGGGACCGACAGTCTCCTCAGTGAACTTGGCAGCCGAGCCATCCTCACCGCACTTGACAAGGGGGACACCAGCCGCGAAGGTGGTGGGCACGTAGCAGTTACCGGAAGCCTCAGCGAAGGCATCGGAATCGAGGACAATCTCATCGGCACCGGGAGCGGTGGTGAAGTTCCACATGGAGGTGGCAACGTTCGCCGCAGCGGGGTCGTTGAAGCACCACACGAGCTCCTTAACGGGGTGGTTGTAGGAGAGGCGCTTGTTGGCGGCAGTACCCGCGGTGACGGTGTCCGAACCAGTGTGCTGCACCTGCTCGATCAGGTACTCATGACCCTTCTGGGCGAAGCGGCGGCGCTCCTCGGTGTCAAGGTACACGTAGTTGGCCCACACCTTGAAGGTCTGGGTGCTGAGGTAGGTATCGAAGGTGTTCATGAGATCGAAATCAATGCGCACCTCGTGGTACTGAAGCGCGATGAGAGGCAAAAAGAGACCGGGGTTGCGGTTGAAGAAGAAGATGAGGGGGAGGTAGACAGTCTTGCCAGTAGTGGCAGTGGTCATCTTACCCCAGGTAGCCTTCTTGGACTCGTCCAAGTAAAGCTCGGAGTACAGACGCCACCAGCGCTGGTAGTGCTTGTCAATGCGCTGACCACCGATGGAAAGCTCCGCGGAGGCGATGGCACGCTCAGCCACCCAGTTGGCATCGTCACCAGCGGACGAACGAGAGTTAGCCGCGGCGGACTGGAGCTCAACGTACATGTCACCGACAAGATCACCGTTGCGCGCGATAGTCACGGACACGCGACCGGAGTTGGCGGCGGTACCGTTGACGGTCTGCTCGATGTTCTCCATCGCGAAGTTAGTGTGGCGCTTGTAAACCGCCTGGAAGAAAGTAACCTTGGGGTTGCCAGTCAGGTAGACATCCTGGGCACCGTAAGCGACGAGTTGCATAAGACCACCGGCCATTTTGAGAGTTGTTGTACTATACTACAACATTTTATTTTCGGGTGAAATCGCACTGGTGCGAAAAAACAGATTTCGAAATTTCTCAGTCTACGTTAAATGTCGTCTCATCCTGAAGAAGAAATTGAAGAGGGGGAACTGGTTACAGAGGAGGAGGAAGAAATAGATCTCACAGATGATGACGAGTTTGATATCAACGATGATGACGAAGATAATATGGATTTAGCTGGTCTCATGACATCGCTGTTAGCCACACCCGATGGAGATACTATTTGCTCCGCTCTAGTTAATCTTTGTTTCCAATTGGAAACTCAAAATAAAATATTGATTAAAATGCTTGCTCGTATGCAACCTCCAAAATCAGCTTAGAAAGAAAAATCGTATTGTAATAAATTAGAATGGAGTATACCCATTTCATCGATAAGGATCCCAATAAATTTGATGCTCTCATACAGCTTCAAAAGGAACACATCCAATCGATGAAAGAAGAACAGGTACATGACGTCATTGATAAATTTGAACAGGCTTGGTCTCTAAAGACAAATGACTTTAGAAATGCACGTGAGCTGGGATATCGTCAGTTTATACACCCTGATAACTTTGATGATTTTGGAAATCCAAACCCAAATCAAATTGACATTTTGGCTATTAAGGGTATTCGTGACAAACAGAGAACGTATCTCATCAACCTGAAGAATCATGCGAGAGACTTGAAAATTCATAAGAAAGAATCAAATGACGATGGAATGACAAATGTACGAAGAATTAATAACATCTTGAAACAGTTGAGTGATGGGTATGATAATATCCGACGCCATTATACATCATTCGAGAGGGTGGATAATCCAACTGCTCTCCCACAATATAGTACTTCTGGTGATCCCTCTACTATGGATGAAGAAGAACTTGAGAAGACAACTCCATTCCAAATGTGTCTCCTGCATTCTTTAGATCAGACCTATAAGGCAGGGTATAGAAGATATAAGGGACAATGCTGTGAAGAAATCAGAACTATTGAGGGTCATCGTACCCGAGCCTGGCAGACAAAGTTTACAATTGAACAGTTTGTCTATTCTCTTGCTCAAAAAGATGACGACTTCACCATGTGGAAACACTTCACGAGTCGTGGTAATGTATACAGAGATGTTGTTGATAACATGAGTAAGTGTATTGATGCTCAATTTCCAGAAATTACAAAACGCCGACATGTATGGAGTTTTAGGAATGGTGTGTTTGTTGGTAAAGAATGGATTCCGGACCGAGGTGTATACGACTGTTGTTTCTACCCATATGAGAGTAAAGAGTTTCGCTGTCTTGATCCAACTATCATCGCATGTAAATATTTTGATCAGCAATTTGATGATTTCTCTCACATCGAGAAATGGCAAGATATTCCAACACCCTTTTTTGATTCCGTTCTCAACTATCAACAATTTGACAAAGATGTCTGTGATTGGGCCTATGTCATGGGTGGTCGGCTCTGTTACGATGTCGGTGAAATGGATGCATGGCAGGTTATCCCATTCTTCAAGGGTATTGCGCGTTCGGGTAAATCCACTCTAATTACAAAGGTTTTCAAGAAGTTCTATGAGAATGAGGATGTCGGCACTCTCTCTAACAACATTGAGAAGAAGTTTGGTCTATCGGCTATTAAGGATTCATTCATGTTTATTGCACCAGAGGTTAAGGGTGACCTTGCATTGGAACAGGCTGAGTTCCAGTCTATGGTCTCCGGTGAAGATGTATCTGTAGCTGTAAAAAACAAGACAGCTGTTTCTATTGAGTGGAATGTTCCTGGTGTTCTAGGTGGAAATGAAGTTCCAAATTGGAAGGATAATTCCGGTTCAGTTCTTCGTCGTATCCTTACATGGAACTTCGCGAAACAGGTTCGAGAGGCGGATCCTCAACTTGATGAAAAACTTAACGGAGAGCTTCCTATTATTCTTCTCAAATGTATCAGGGGTTACCTAGAGTATTCTAATAAATACAGAGACAAAGACATTTGGAATGTAGTACCAGAGTACTTCAAGAAGATTCAGAAGCAAGTTGCGATGGTTGCTAGCTCCCTCCACAACTTCATGGAGAGTACACTTATTGAATATGGTAAAGATATCTTCGTACCCCAGAAGCTCTTTGTACAGGTATTCAACCAGCACTGTCAAGCAAATAATTTGGGTAGGCATAAGTTTACTCAAGACTTCTATGCCGGGCCATTCAGTTCGCGGGATATTGAAGTCAGGGAAGAAGTTGTCACATACAAGGGGAGGACATACCCTAAACAACCGGTCATCTACGGTCTAGACGTGGTGGATGAGAGTTTGGGATTCACAGAAGATTACTAAAAAAAATACTACTAAATAGTAATAATGAGCCAGCAGCTCAAAGAGTTTGTGAAGCAGTCAGGTGTAGAGCTACGCCCGACGAATACTCCAAGTTCGGTTGCGTCAAATAATAATTTCAATAGAGAGCTTGAAGCTAATATGCTAAGAAGGCAGGAATTTCCGAACCGTCTCGAAAAGAATATGATAAGTGATTCTAATTATGGAGAGTTTGCCCAGTTTATGAACTCTAATAGCAATAACACACTTAATAACGAAAACAAGGCTATGATCAATAATGTTCTCGCCGAATTTAAAACTCCTTCACCTCCAGTACCAGTACCAGTACCAGTTCCTAGAAACATTGAACTGAAGTTTAGTAAGTTAAATCCAGGTATGTTTAATGCTACAGTGAACAAAGATTTCCCCCAACAGGGTAATTTCATTGATCTTAAGAAGATACTTATGAAGGTTCCTCAACCAAGAACTTCTATTGGTGAAGGTCTTTATCTGGATACTACACAGATTATAGGTAGATTTGGTGCAATGCAAGAAGGGTTCTCTCACACACGTGAATATGGAAAGAGGGGTAATATCAATAAGAAGTTCTTTACAGTCCAGATAAAGGTTGTCATTTCCAATGACACTGAATCTAAGGGTGGTACCGTAAACATCTACAAGAATGGTAAGATTCGTTTCTCCGGTGGATTTATTGGTACTAATATAGCCAATCAACCGGAACTCATCAGGCGTTACATAGTTAATACCTACACCGATAAGGAAGCTTATCTGTACAACCCATTTGAGTATAACAATCTCAGTGGTCAATTTAGGATTAATGGTAACTTTAAGGGATTTTCTCTCATTGCTAGCAAGGTGAGAATGTATGCTTCCTATGGGGTCACTAAGTTGAGCTACGAACCCGAGCTGTCCCCCTTTATGTACGTCAATTACAAAGGACATAAGTATAACTTTGCTCAAACTGGAAATGTTCAAATTTCCGGCTCAGCAACCCCAGCTGATATGCTCGTAGCTTATAATGATGCCATAGAACTCGTTAAGATTATGAACAATAATGGCGATGTTGAAGTTACTGGGGAAGTTCCCAAGCAGCTCACCAAGGGTGCCAGGGCTGCACCTAAAAAGAGGGGTCCTAAGAAGAAGACAGGACCTCGCCCTCCTGTTAAGAAGGACTTGATGAAGAAGCGTGATCCAGTTCTCAATATTCAGATTAACGGTGTTCAGTGTATACGTTTCTCTAAAGATGAACTCACCGATTTCGCTAAAAAGGTGGGTGTTGTGGGTATCACTAAGAGTACAAAAAAGAGAGATCTCTGTAAGAAGATTAATGCGGTTCTCAACAAAAATAGTACGACATTTAAAAATGTTAAACTCTCGGGATCAAATAAAGAATTCAAAGTCGGGAAATCCAAGTGTATGAACTACGATAAGACTGAACTTCTCAGAGTTGCCAAGATTCTCGGTATACAACTTGATGAGAAGGAAACCAAGGCTACTCTTTGTAAAAAGATTGAGAACGCGCGTAATATGTTGATTGCCCCTAAACCAAAGCCAAATACTCCACCCACGAAGAAGGTTGTGAGACAACAAAAGGCTCAAGAAAAGAAGGTGATCAGGACTAATCAAGTCATGAAGAAAAGAGGTTTAGATGAAAATTCTATCCGAAAAGATATAGTCAAACTTTACGGTAAGAGATGGATGGACCGATACAAACCATCCCTCAACAATGATGTCCGTGAAATGACTATTCGTCTAGGTAAGATGTCCGGTGGTAACAAGTTAGGTATTCCTTTTAAAAAGAATGTTGACGACGTAAAGAAGGCCATGGTAAATAAGTGGAAGAAGGAGCGTGGACGCGACCTTGAGAAAAGGTACATAATGAATTCACTCAATGTCTCGGGTATTCCACGTAATATGATCAATGTGTACAAGACTAAAGCCACAAATTATATCATGGTTCATAGTCCAACAATCACACAGTTAGCCAAGTATAAGAAGACCTGGTTGAACAACGCTAAGAATATTAAGAATGCCAAACCTATAGCGGTTCCTAGGGTAAAAGCTAGAAGAGAAACATTGTAAACTTAAGGAATAAGTCCATATATTTGTAAATGCAAACAATTGGAGAACAATTGATTGAACGTCTAGAGATCGGCCTCAAGAGATATGGTCACGGTGTGATTGTTGACTCTGACACGAGGGATTGGGGTACAACTGAAAATTCCTGGATTGATATGGCTATCGAGGAATTTTTAGATGGAGTCATCTATGTCGCAGCGGATTACATTAGAAAAGGTAGAGAGAGTGAAAATGGTGTTTCGGATCTTGAAAAGATGTACGGTCCTCGTGAAGCTGATGATAATGGACTCATCATGTACATTACAAAAAATTACCAAGACATGGAAAGTCCTAGACACAAAATGCTCATGTGGAACCTGTTTAACATGTTACTCTCGTGTTCACGATTTTAAGTGGTTCAGCGATCTGTTTGAGATGTATCGTATGATAGGAAAAATTGTATCTAGGGAACACATCTTTAATCATATTTGACAATGTCGTAGCTTCAATTATATTGGGAAGACCCGAGCACACAGACATTTTCTCAATTTGGAGAAGACGATCCTCCATCAATACAAACCTCTTGAGTCCATCTTCATTCATACCATCGCTCATCATCTTGAGATACATATCCCTTGAGGCACCATGGCTTAAATGAAAATGTTTAGAACCTGCAATTTCTTCACTCGTATTTCTTGTTTCATACATGAGAACTATAGCTATGATACCCAATATAAGGTAGATCATTTATTAAAAGGTGAGATAATTTATGAAGTTGTCCATACATTTTCTGGAAAAGTAATGGTATAAGTACCCGCTACGGTAGTTATTACAGGTGTTTCTTGTCTGATCGTATTTCCATCATCATCTATAATTAAAAGTTTAACACCTTGTATCTTTCTATCACTCGCACTACGATTTGTAATTTTAATTTTCTTTATAGTACTTAAACCTATATCAACCATCATATAATCCTTTTCTGATTCATCGCGACTAATTGTTTGTGCAAAGTTGTTAAAACTACCATCTACTAACTTCCACCCCGGTCCCGATCCACGAAACGAAGAACCACTCACAGTTTTATTAAGAGCTAGGTTATTTCCATCTATATCAAAAACTTCAAGTTCAGCAAAATTTATATTTGCGTGTTTATCTTCATCATTGCCCGGTCTGTCAGCATTATAGGCTACTGTGTGTATCAGTTTCACATATCGCCCAGTTACACCCGGGTCTATATATGTGTCACCTTCTGATGGCCCAGGGGTTGGCCCTATAGATGGTTCATCATCACCTTTAAAGATAAAATAAAATCCGACCGCAAGTAAAACTATTACCAATACTATAAAAAATATAGTAAGTGGGTCCATTTACTTATTACACTGAAATTAATTTAGAAAGATCATTAACTTTGTGGACGATGTTGAAAAACTCATCGCGAGAGGATATCTTAGTGGGATCCACAATCTCAAACTCAATTTGATAGGAAGATTCTTCTTCCGAGTCCATGTCAGCATTGTCACCTGACGAAATGGTCATGTCAATACTGAGATTCTTACGTACAAATGAGTGTCGGATCTTTGTTCTTTTACGGTCCATCTCATATTCACCCCAAGTTGGGATTTCACGAGACACACTGAAACGCATATCAGTGGGGGTACCAGAAAAGTCCTCCTTGACGACATTAATCTTCTGGATCATCTTCTGTTCCCCGGTGTCCTGATTGGATGTGATTCGGATGGAATCTTTTTCATTGTAAAAGATATCAGAAATGGAACTTTCAGTCTTTTCCCACTTATCATACTTTTGAAGACCCCTGAGAACTCGTTCAAACGTTTCTTTACCCACATTAGTATCAAAAAAAGAACCATTGTATTTTCCTAGACGTAATTCCACTTCAATGTTCTCTTCATCCTTAAGGGATCCGAGTACAGGGAATAGCTTTTCAACGATAACTTTGATGTCGTGCATGTTTTCTTACTTTTGTGATTTGCGTCATTCTCTTAAGTGTTTTTTATACGTAAACTGTAATGAGAGGTTTTATAAATCTTGGAAATACTTGTTATTTTAACACAGCTCTCCAATGTCTTCTCCATATTCCTATACTCACAAACTATCTCATAAGACACCCATACAAAGGTGAATCTGAGTTTACTAAAATGTACATGGACCTCGTCCTAGTATATTGGACAAATGGTGAAGAACGTATCAACATCGATGCACTCTTAAAACTTTTTCAAAATGAGTTTCCTAGGTTTAAAACTGATGAACAACACGATGTTCAAGAAGCTGTATTGTGTATCATAGACATCTTGGAGAGGACCATACCTGAAATCAAAAAGTGGTTCTATGGCAAAAAGGTACAAGAAACGATTTGGCCCGGTGGTAAGTCAACAAGTGAAGAGGATTTCAGTGTTCATTTGATCACCTCCAATGGTACTGACATGGAAGAAATGTTAAAGAAGAGTACTGACTGGGATGTCATTGAAAATTTTGAAGATACTGAGGGTAAAGTTCACAATGTTGCGACAACCCGAAAGTTATTTTCAAAACTTCCACAAATCCTAATGATTTCGTTTGATAGGAAGAGTCATATCAAAATTATTGAGAATATACTCATGGATAAATATGAATATAATCTCATAGCGAGTGCTGTTCATGTGGGTCACCAAAACGATGGTCACTATGTGGGGTTTGTAAAGAGACGAAACAAATGGTATTTCGCGAACGATGATCATATTACACAACAAGACCTACCCGAAGAGGCTGGTCACTACTTCATGGTCTATAATTTGAAAAATTAGAGGACCCAAGTGGTACCTGGAAATGTGAAAGTATATGTGATAGCTTCAATATCAATGGCAGGTGTTTCCGTAATAACAGTCTGGCCATCCTCACCAAGAATCACAGCCTTGACGCCGATAGCCCTACGTAAGGCTCTGGCAGGACCATCTCGGTTTTTAATCTTAATCTTCTCAATTTCCTGTACTGATCCTAGATCAATCTGAAGATAATCAAATTCATCTACCTCACGACCATGCGTGGATGCAAAAGTTAGAGAGTCTCCATCTACGAGTGCGGACAAGGGGAAACCACTCTTCTCTGTACTTGCACTACCAGTCTTACCTAGCGCCAAGTTATCTGCACTACCTGGTGCAAACACCTCAAGTTCGGCGAATTGAATAATTTTATTTATGTCGTCTAGACCAGTCAATTCAGTATCTTGTGCAACTGTCTGGACCAACTTCACGTACCGTCCCTTTGGTAATTCTTGACCAGAAGGACCAGGCAGAGGATCTTCTTTATCTTGTGTAAACCATAAGTACCCAAATAAAGAAGCCCCGGATGATACTACACAAGCTAAAAACAAATAAGGAGCATACTTAGTAGCCATTGTTTACTATAATTAAAACACATTTTATATTGGTCTATAATTTGAAAAATTAGAGGACCCAAGTGGTACCTGGAAATCTACCTCACTAATGTGTAACTTACCCACCATTTCCCCGCCGTCGTTGGATCAGGCATCGCATCTCCACCATAAAGATGACACGTTTTTCCAGACTTTGTCAAAATACCTCCGCAGGCCGAATTTTCGATACATTTTTGTTTACAATCTGCTGGGCTTATATCACCACCACCACCACCAGAACTTAATTTAGTTCCAGAAAGTTTCAAAGAAGGAAACTCTTCCCAAGTGGGTGAACCAGATGTACTAGTAGTTGATCCGTCCCAATTGACCGAACATGCCTGTGTATTACACTCTTCTTCCTCTTTCTTGTTGGGTGGACATGCAGCTCCACCATATCTTGACTCGCCTCCCGGTGATGTAGTCCACGTCTTTGTTCTTGTTTTTATACCACCCCCACATGTTGCACTACAATCACTCCAACCACTCCAACCACTCCAACTACCCTGACAGCTTTGCGGTGCTGGACTTGTACTCGGACACGCCTGTGTATTACAATCGGCAGACTCAGTTGTTGGACTTGGACATGCAGTTCCCCCGTGTTTTGGTTCGCCTCCTGGTGATGTAGTCCATGTTTTAGTTTTTGTACCACCCCCACACGGTTCACTACAACCACTCCAACCACTCCAACTACCTTCACAGGGCTCTGCGGGGCATGTACCTGTATTACACGCTTCTTCTTGGGTAGTTGGACTTGGACACGCAGTTCCTCCATTTAATGGTTCGCCTCCTGGTGATGTAGTCCAAGTTCTAGATCTCGTTCCACCTCCACATGTTGCACTACAACCACTCCATTCACTCCAACTACCCTGACAGGGAACACTGGCATCATCTTCTCCTCCTTCTCCACTGGCATCACCTTCTCCTCCATCTCCACCGGTAGACCACAAGTAAGCAAGTAAAGCACTCCCCGACGAGGATGATAAACAGAGTAAAAGTAAAAGAATATATGGTAAATTCTTAGAACTCATGTCTTGTTATTTAAGAAGAATTAATTCACGCGCAATCTAAAAACTCCTTCATCTTAATATCCTCCTTAATGTTCACAATAGTCCTATAGAAGGTACGACGGTTATTGGGGTGTGTCTTATCTCTCCTTCTCTTTAGAGGTTTCCACCACATTGGTTCCTCCCATGTGATATATTTACACTCTACGATGGCTCCATCTTCAAACCATGGTTCGTCTTCCATCCTATTGAATGGGAGTTCTGATTCAAAAATTAACTTCCCCTTTTCCTGTATATACAACCTCCAAGCTGATGCGCCAGCTTTAAACCCAGGGGTTTCTCGTGAAGGTTCCCTCTTCATGAGGAAGTCAACGGTATTCTTCTCCAAAGGTTTCCATTTAAACATAGTCTCATGTGTTCCAATACGGATGGGTTCATTCATAGGTGTGAACACGAGACCATCAATTTTTTGTTGGACTGTAGGGAGATATTTATCCATGAAAAATTCAAAATCTTTCATCATATGAAAAGTTTTCATTTTTAGACGATGTTTGTCATATTTCATATAGATGATAAACTTCATCATTTCTTCAGCTGATGCGAGTCTGTCGTCTAAATTGAGGTGTCCTACTACTACACCATTAACGAGAATTGCATCGTATACCATCAAAATATCGTCGTACAGTTCTCCATCTAATATAGTACCTTCATAAGCTTTTTTATTAAGGTTTATCTTAACCTCAAACATATCAAAAGCTCTATTCACAAACAGACATTTTGGTTTACCTTCAAATGTAGTGGCAACCATCATATGCCTCTCACCATCCGTCTTTTCACATACAACATACTCAGCACCTTTCAATATCGGGAAGTGTTTACGTTCGATTGATATAGGTTGCGGACCTGGAAAATAATCCTTGCTTCCCCAAACATGATGGATGAAATTTACAACATGTTCACGAAGTGATGACGACATATATTTTATATTATTTTAAACTTTAATTTCGTTTAATTCCAGCAGCATTCAAGATGTTGCTTATACATTCATGTGTATAGGTCATGGTTAACTTAGATGCTGTAAATGCAAATATTTTGACACCTTGTTGCATCATAGTATCGAACATATTGGAAGCTGTAAACTTATCACACTTCTTAAGAAGATTCTTAGAAAACATGACCCACGCTCGAGCATTAGTCTTATTCACTTTGTAAATATCACGAGAAGCTTTTTGACCAACTTCAGTGTCAAAGCTGAGACCCATCTGTGATACTGGTTCTTTAGAACCTTCCTGTACTTTATGTCTGAAGAGACCCCAATCAATTCCATCATTCACTCCCGGAAACACGAGTACACCCATACCATCGTGGGGGTTGAAAAGTTGTTTAAGCGACTCATCATCTACATTAATTCCAAAATCAATAAAAAAAAGCCGATCACATCTAGGGAGACTTTTCTTAATCATTTCAATCTTTTGAAATGGGTCATCATTCACGTATAGAATTTCATTCTGAACATTATTTTGAATGCACATCATATTCATTTTCAAAATAGTGTGAAGTGTTTTGACGGAACATGACTTTGAACGAGTCACAATAATTGTACAAAACTTCATATTACAAGTATTTTGTATCTAAGCCTTAAGCCTATCATTGAGACATCCACTGAAAGGTAGATTTCCCACATGACCCAGAGTTGTATTGATATCCGCATAAATCTTGCCATCACATTGTTGCCAACGTCTACAAAATGCATAATCCTCTGAGAGGTATCTCTTTGTTTTTGGATCAATCATACAGTCAAAACACGCATGGTAATCATCAAAGTCGCGATTCTGATGATCATTTTTGCACCATAGTTCAGGGAATTTATCCTCCAGTTTTTTGAAAACTTCTCTCTTAATACACATGAATCCCGTGGGTCCATCTAAAATAGGGATGAATCCATTTTCAACTGCAATTCGTTGTGCACCAAAGTTTATCACTAAACTCGATGAAAGCATAGCCATGTTCCGTTCATCACCATCACTAACAGCCTTAGCAGCTTGATCCCACATAACAACCTTCTTGGGATAACACGCAACACTAATATCATGACCTGAACGTAGAAGACGAAGAACAGATTCGGCTTCAAAATCTACATCAGCATCAATAAACATGAAATAGTCACAATCAGTCTTTTGCATAAAGCGACCAACCGCTACATTCCGTGCACGATGAACTAGGGATTCATTTTCAGTTGTATCAAGAAAAAGTTGAATTCTCTCTTTTGCAAGTAGCAGTTGAAGTTTAATAACACTAGACATATACTTCTCTAAACATAGACCACCGTAGCATGGTGTGGAGAGGAACAATTTCATTTACTGTATAAGACCTTTAACCTCTAAGTGTTTTTTTATAATCATTTCAATCTTATTCAATGTAGGTACAGACACCGAACATTTGTCACATACATGTGCTTTTGTCACATCTGGACTGAGGACAATATAGATAATCGCAGATGCAATACTATTGGGTGTTTTACTCATCAATTCCACACAGTCATCTGTCGCGTTACACATTTTGTTACATCTCAATCTCTGTTCCCGTGTAATCTCAAATGAATTTAGAAGCCTTTGCATTACATCATGAGCCTTTGTGACATAATTCTTTTCTGTGATACCCATGATGGTATCTTTGAATATTTGAGTCGTACGACTGACATCTTTGGGTTGTATCCCAAACATATCTGCAATTTCCCTTGTCGTTCTAGAAACTTTAGCAAGTCTACACGCATATAAAACACAGTTCGCTTTGATTCCAAGTCTCACAGCACCACGGGTCAACTTCCCATCGTTGAACTTTCTGTACATCATCTTAGCATCTCTGAGTACTGTTTCGGGTAAAGTGTTACATGCTTCATCGATGTCTTGATAAGCGTGAAATAGAGATCTATCTTTATGATTCATTGACATGTGAAAGTTTATCTTTGCCATCCTCTTGTTTTCATATGTAGAAGAGCGTTGAGTAGAAATAATCGTACCCTTTCCCCAATTTTGCGAAAACAGTTCAGGGCTCGCGTTAGGAATTCCACAACGAGATGGGTCATTCACACGACCATCATCTGTGACACCACTTGTCCACTCCGCTGTATCATCAACAAAGTTGTCTTCAACGAGACCACATTCTGAACACGTTGGAAGACCCTCTGGTGAAATAACCTTCACACCTGAACACTCACGACAAAAATTTCTATTCACTGGCTTTTCTTCGGTTTTTTTTGGTAATAATTGGTCTAATTCAGACCATATAGCTGCCAGCATTTTGGTATAAATGAGGGCTATCTTTTTTAGTTTTTAGAATTACGCGTTGAAACTTAGGTTATCTGCATTTATCCTGGCCATAGTCTCAATTGCATCAACTGTTTCTTTAAAACTTCTAGCTCCTGGAGAAGTTGGTGTCCATTCATTCCATTCTCTGTCAATAGATGCATGGTTTGGGGGTGGTATAATTTCCCCGTCAATCTCTGTATCAGGGACAATAAAGTCGTCCATCTCAGAGTCAGTTTCGTTGTCATTATAGATCTCAGAATCAGAGTCTTCTATGTCAATTTCAGAAAGGTATGCAAACATTCCGTTACCGAGAGACTTCATATCTAAATCTTCAAAAGTTGTTCCACTTGGGTAGTGTTCCATCAGACTCTCGTAAGGTGCGGGGTTTAAATCACCATCTTCTAATTCATATACACATGCAGATTTATAAATAAGTTCTGTGGGGTTGAGATATTTTACACCAAGGGTCAGGCCAGTGTTCATTCCAACGACAGCCAACATTTCATCTTCTAGGTCATCTTCGTTTACTAATACTTTGACTATATCATCTTGAATTATTTCTGAGGGCACAATCATGCTTAGAGTTTTCAGGCAAAAAATTATCAAGGATAATACTACAGATGAAAGTTGTTATTTATTCGAAGGAAGGATGTCAGTATTGCGACCACGCGAAGACCCTGTGTGAATCCGAAGGTTTTGATCATGAGAAGATCATGGTGGACAAAGAGGAACTAAAAAAGTTGTGTGGTGGTACTGTAACAACCTACCCTCAAATATTTATTGACGGACGTCACGTCGGAAACTACTTTGAATTTCAAGACTATGTAGAAGATGAATATGAACCAATTCTCGCCTCTACCCTGAACAGATTTACTGTATTCCCCTTGAAATATCCTCAGCTATGGGATCTTTATAAGAAAGCCCAAATGAGTAATTGGACGGCGGAAGAAGTAGATCTCTCAAAGGACTTGGATGATTGGAAAACCCTAAATGATAACGAAAAGAAATTCATAAAGTATATCCTGGCATTCTTTGCTGGTTCCGATGGAATTGTTTTTGAAAATATCAATAACAATTTTGCTGATGAGGTGCAAATCTCTGAAGCTCGTTCTTTTTATGCGTACCAATGTCATAATGAGATGGTACACGGTGAAACCTATTCTAAACTCATTGATAAGTATATCAAAGATGGATCTGAGAAGAAACAACTCTTTGAGGCTATTCAAACTGTTCCGTGCATCGAAAAGAAAGCAAATTGGGCGATGAAGTGGTTCGATACAAAGTCCCGTTCATTTGCCGAACGTCTATTTGCATTTGCATGTGTTGAAGGTATCTTCTTCAGTGGTTCATTCTGTGCTATTTACTGGTTGAAAAAGAGGGGTCTCATGCCTGGTCTCTGTTTTTCTAATGAACTCATCTCTAGGGATGAAGGACTTCATCAAGAGTTTGCTGTAGAACTTTTCAAGTTGCTACGTAATAAACCAACGACTGATACTATTCATTCTATAGTGAAAGAGGCTGTTGAGATTGAAAAGGGTTTCATCCTGGATGCTCTCCCCTGTAATCTCATAGGTATGAACTCCGAGAAGATGTCTGAATATATCGAGTATGTATCTGATCGGCTCCTAAAACAAATTGGTCAGCCCCCAATTTGGAACTCTAAGAATCCTTTTGATTTCATGGAGAATATCAGCTTAGATGGAAAGACGAACTTCTTCGAGAAGAGGGTGGGTGACTACGGGAAGATGGATGACACCTCGGATGAGATTGGGTTTGATGAAGAATTTTAATACCATTTTACTATCAATTTATCCAAATTGACTGGAAAATGTATGAGTTTACATAGAAATTGGTTCACCCAAGTCCATAGAACCGAGTTGAAGACCGGTATCAACGAATGGTTCATCCACCATACCGGGCTTCATGACAACATCAGCCTGCCTCACAGGTTTGGTAATCTCCTTTTTGTTATCACAACCACAATCGGTACCTTTCTTTATGAGGGGTGTATTTTCCTTTCTGACGTTCATCATGGCCCAAACAACCAGGATGAATACAACGGAATGCACAAGAAGGCCCGTAGTAGAGGGGCAACCAGTTGGGGTCGCGATACCTGGACCTAAGACTCGCCTGACAAGTCGGAATGTCTCGGGGTTAGCGATAACAAAAAAAGTTAGGCCGGAGATCACCGAGATGATGAACTTCTCCTCCTGTTTCTTACCATTACAGCCACAGCCACAATCTTTAAAAAGACCCATGATTATATTTAAATTAGACCAACAAAAAAATATCTGTTCATTTTAAATAATGGATGCGAAATACACACCTTATGTGATTCTTGCATGTGTAATATCCTCTGGCATTGGAGTATTTGCGTCTGTCATGACGAATAATCAAGAAAGTTTAGGGCCATCACCACTACAATCTTATGTTTACGATTTTATCGTGGAACACGAAAATCAACACTCAATACATGGAATACATTTATCCAGTATAAAAATGGATGGGTTACGTGTTGGTGCAAATCAGGTTGAAATTCATGTAGAACCGGAAATTAAATGTGGTTCTCAAGCTGGTGGTTATGATTGTGAAGGGGATGTCTATGGTGCAGTTGACGACGAACCAGAGCAACGAGATGATGATAACGACATAACATGGACTAAGTGGAAAAAGAGTGATACCCCCGTTGGTACAAAGCTAATGACTGTGTCATCTCAAACCAAAGTATCGGAATTTAAGTTAGAATTTGTGAGACCTAGATACACACCCGGTTTTAAAATTATGGAAAATGGCGTAGAGGTTTTTAAAAACACTAGCAATGCCGGCAATAATAGTACACCATTTTCATATGAACTTACTTATGATATCACAGAAAAAGACGCTTAAAGCTAAACCACCTAATAGATGTATAATACCCACTACACAATGTCGCTCACTATCCAACGATCCTCCGATTTCTCTGCCAAGTCTGTTGGCTTCTCGAAACTTCGTAAGAACAAGAATGGCGGTAAGACCGTCTACCTCAACGCTGGCGACAACAAAAAGCTTTACCTTCAGCTTCCCTTCATGCGCTCCCCATATGGTCTGAGTGCGTTTACCGACGAGGGTACTGGTCGCACGACTTACTCCCTTGACCTGTCTTTTGACACTGATAATACGGAGGCTATGGAACTCCATGACAGTCTCAAGGAGCTTGACGAGCTTATCGTGAACACTGTAGCTGAGAACTCTAAGGAGTGGCTCGGTAAGGAGTTCAATGTCGCGGTTCTCCGCGAGGCTCTCTACAAGCCTATTGTCCGACCAGGTAAGGAACCTTATCCCTCTACCCTAAAGCTCAAGATTGCTACTAAGCCCGATGGTTCCTTCGTTCCAGAGGCCTATAATGTACGCAAGGAGCCAGTTACCCTAGACACTATCGAGAAGGGGCAGAAGGTTATGGCTATCGTTGATATCAGTTCTATTTGGTTCATTGATAACAAGTTCGGTGTGACCATTCGCCTTCAGCAGACTCTCCTTGAGCAGTCTACCAAACTCCCTTCCTTCGCCTTTCAGGGTGTTGATCTCCCAGATGCCGATGATACTGTACTTGATGACGATGAGGAAGACGATGAGGTTGACGAAGAGTAAATATATAAAAATAACCGGTCAAATGACCACCATAAGTAACTTACTAACCTAAGTTAGTTATGATGTTCGTATTTTACAATTAAACATGTCTATCCTACAATTTGTAAAAAATGCAGACTTTGACTCTCTTCGTTCTAGAGAATATATGTTACTTGAACACGCTAATGAGATGATTTGTAATCACGTAGATGAACCAGAGAATTACTTGACTTTTTGGATGGCCATGCATGATAATCACAATTTTGGTCTTGCAATGTTTGAACTTTTCAAAAATACATGTGAGACTGCCTTAGGTTCTTCTAAATGGATGGATGTATTCGCGTTTCCAACTATGTGTGGTGCAGTTTGTAGTCAAAATACTGGCATATTGGAATATGTCAAGTCTCATGTAGAACCCGAGCAAATTATGATGGAAATTGAGAGGGAGTTTGGTGTAGAAGATAATGAAGTTTATAGTTGGTATCAGGATAATTTTTCTTAGATTGTAATAAGGATGGTCAAGTTATCTACAATTGTTAACATTGCCAATAACGCAAAAACAAATGAACAGCGTAATGCGGTGGGTGTGGAAGTTAAGAAATTACTCAGGGGTGCTAAGGGGTGTGATCCAAAATCCCAAATGTACGCTCCTCGGATGAACAGTCTAACCATGATTGAGAAGGGTCGTATTTTAAAGCTTGGACAGGGTGAGTATGGTGCAGTTTACTACGGATGTCTTGACGACAAATGTAAGACAAAGGTTGCGATAAAGTTTACATCTGAACCAAGTGCCAAAATGGAATATCGTATCGCCGAAAAGTTGAAGGGTATGGGTGTTCCTCGTATGTACCATTTTAAAACATGTGATAACCGTGATGTTCTCTATTTTGAATATATTGATGGTGTCACCCTCGAGAAGTGGATAAGAAGTAATCCCGGTATTGCCGAATATAAGTCTGTCATTCGTCGGGTTATTTCCAACTTGTATAAGATACATCAAAAATACCCCGAGTTTAGGCATCACGATCTTCACTGGAATAATATTATGATTACGAAGAGTGGTAAACCAATCATGATTGATTTCGGTTTATCGGTTATGAAAGGTATCAATAATCCGGATGTAAACAGTGGCGATTTCTTAACGTCTGGTATTTCTAGAAAGTCTCACCCAATGTATGACGCACATTATTTCCTCAACATTGTCCAGACGTACACACATAGTAAAGTTATCAGAGAATTTATTCGGAATTTATTCAAGTATCCAAATAATTATCTCGTGAGAGACGGTTCTTATGTATCAAGTATGCGACTTCGTCTTGTGAAGCACAAGGAGTTGCCCACATTTGAAGATATTTTGAGTCACCCATTCTTAACTGGTAAGAAGGAGGATGTAGCTAAGAAGATTATCAACGCTGTCACCAAGACCAAAAAGAACTTCGCTCCACGTGTAGTAGTTGCTCCTAGGCCTAAAGTTGTTCCAGGTGAAACAGCGATTGAGAGAGCTAAGAGAATTCTAGCCGAGGCTGCGGAAAAAAAGAAAGTTCCAATGAGACGACCCGGTATAGTTATGAAAAGGAAACCTTCGGTTAAGAATCAAGTTAAAAAAATTGAAGAGGGAGTCAAAACTCCAGTGTACAAATTCATAAACGTAAGGGGTAAAGAACGCATATACAAAACAAAGGGTTGGTACGAAAAGGCGCTTGCTAAAAACATGGCTGCTCGTGCTGTGAATAATAACAATATCACTCTAGCTAATCTCATGAGGAAACTCAAAGTACGATCTTAAAAATTCGTTTAGTACCCTCATCAATCATAGAGAGTATCTTAAACTTTGGAGTCTTGACAAGCTTCATACCACTCTTTGTAACAAATGACTTCATCCGTTCAACTTCACCACGAGGCATTTTTCTGGTGTATTTGAGTGTGACATTTCTATTTCCGACGGTAAATACAGTTAATGACATTTATAATATTGAGGTATAATAAAACTATGTGGCTTCTAGCTATTCTCATCCTCGTTAATCTTTACATTCTATCTCAGACTGGTAAACCCAGTGTCAAAGCGGCCGCATCGAACGGTGAGGAGTGGACTGTTTACGGGACCATGGGTTGTGGTTGGACTCGTAAGCAGTTGGAGTACATGGAAAAGAATGGAAAGCCATTCAAATTTGTTGACTGTGAGAAGGAGGGATGCTCAGGTATGGAAGCCTTTCCAACCCTCATTCACCCCAATGGTGAAAAGACCGTGGGGTACAGTGAAATTTAAAGACCCCGCACAACATTCAGGGAAAGGGCGAGGATGAAAGCATCAAGCATAGACTTGAGGGGCTTGAGAACAGTGACGTGGGGCACTAGGGAACGGTTCCACGCGAATCGGAGGACGAAGGTCGCGATGAGTACGTTGAGAACAAAGACGAGAAGCTCAGTGAGCATATCAGACTTATTTTCGGTCTTAACAATTTCCTTGAACATTTATTAGATACAGATATTTTTTTTCTATACACACTGTAAATGAAGAACTTACCTCTGAGTGGTTCTGAAAGGAAGTTTACCAATAAGCGCTGGGGTACTTCTACGGGTATAGGTAACAATAACTGTTATGCCTACGCTGTTGGGGATTACCAAGCTTATAGATGGCAAAAATCCATTCCAGGTGATCGTTCTGGACTTTCTAATGGATATCATAACTATACCCATTGCACTGAACTCCCAAAGCGCGTTATTTCAGATAATCCAACGAAGATTTATCCTGTAAAGGCAAATGAAAAGTGTAAGAAGGGGTACTACAAAGTCATGATGTTTGTGTGCCCTGGAAGACCAACAAACTATATTCGTCAAGGTGACTTTCACTTCTATGTGCAACACGGAGTTGTGGAGTATCGTATCAAACCCGGTGACACCCAGGAGTCTGTAGCTAAGTTCTTTAAGGTTCCACTCTCTAGGGTAAAGCGGGCTGGTAAGTTTACTCCAAAAAGACGTATCGTTTTTAGGGCGAATGTATTCAGTCACAAGAGGGGTTGGGCCACTGGGCCCCTTCTGACTGATGCATCTGGTAAGTCTATCACAGATCCACGTAAAGCCGATAGAAACTATCCCGGTCTAAACTACGAGAAGTATTGTAGCTCATTCTGTGTCAAGGACAAGGGCATCAAGGTCGGAAAGACTCATCCCCAAGTCCGCAAAAAGACTGTCTAAATCTACTGTATTTTCAACGTCAAAAGACATGTCAAAAATATCCATTATGTTAAAGATAGCTTCACTCTGCAATGACACAGTATTGGACTGTGCTGTGTAATTGTTCTGAACTGTCAGTGTAACTTTAAATCGTGAAACATCAAATACTTTTCTACAAATGGGGCAGGTATTCTTACCTTTATCTTTCCACTCTTGTATGCAGTGGGAATGAAACATATGTCCACAACGGATTGGTGGGTTGGTCCTCGTTGACCTTACCTCATTGAGACATATGGCACATTGTGACATTCTAATGTATAAATGTAAAGTTTTTATTACATTTTATCACACCTAGTAAGTCTTAGACATATCTGTGTAGTTATTGCATGGATCACACTTCTCACGGGAATGTTCTTGGAGTTTGTTGACAAATTCAGGACCCTGCTTTTGGAGAGCCTTGCGGTAAGAGTAGTTGTCCTCGAAGCTGATACCGTTCTGTTGCATCAAATAGTTATTGGTAAGCTGGGCTGAAGAATGGATGGTGAAGCACCGCCCGTCGGCCATTCCAAGTCGTTGCGACATTTTGTTACTGTATAATCAGAAATTAATTCCCCTGTTCGTAATCGTTTGGATCCATGATTCAAAACCCTTTTCTTTGAGATGCTTTACCATGGGTTCACATTTGTGTCCCAAGAAGACATCAAAAACGTCAGTCTCTTCTGTTTGCGACACACGAATTTGAGGCTCCTCGTTGATATGTTGATTGATGATATTGTACCCAAAAGCAATCTCCTTTAGGGTCTCAGCACCTGTGATGATGATCTTACCGGTAGAGAAGATACTCGTCGTAATTTCCTTCATATCCTGAGCGGGTTTAAATTTGATCTTGACAGCGCTGTACCTATCAGGTTCAAAAGAAACTTTGAATATATCTGAATGGTTCTCAAAATGTTGCGCCACTCTCAAGAGATTGACATTGTAATTAAGACTGAAATTAGAGTTGATCATGACAACACGGAATGAATCAACTGGAATTTGATTCTCCATTCCCAAAAAGGTTTTAAAAATGTAGACGAGTTGTGTAATGATTCTCTTACAATCAAAAAGATCACAGCATCCAGCCACTTGGATTGAACCATTTGGGAAAACCTTTACAGACTTTGTACTGTACGTATCATGGTATGTGAGAGTCACCTGATTATAGAAAGTCGTGGGCTTCAACTTCCACTCAAAACCACCAACACCATCGGTACCAGATCTCCTTAAAGTGAAGGTTTCTAATTTTTCGAAGATATCTCGTAATTTTTTAATATCAATCTCCTGGACAAAACTTGATACCATAGTGATCGTTGTAATCTTTATCCATGAAGGTCTTGTCTCATCGGGGAATTTCTTCCTGAACTCATCGAGGGTCAGAAGGTATGAAAAGCTGTTGTTGGCGATTGCCGAATACATTTTTAACTCTTTTATATAGAGCCTGTCGTCTTTATATGATTTATACTTAAAAGAGATGGACTTAGGTTAGCTCCATATATTTTCTGGGAAAGTCAAAGTGTAGGTATCAGCCATGACCGAAATGACAGGGGTCTCCTTAACTACAGTAGTACCATCATCTGCCAAAATAACAGCCTTGATACCAATAGCACGGCTCTTACAGCATGTAGTTCTGTTGGTAATAACAAGCTTCTTGATTTCTTGTTCGGAGCCAAGGTCAACTTGCAAATAGTCAATTTCTTCTTGAGTTCTACCTTTTGTGTGAGATATATTTGTCTTGTTACCGTCGGTGAGTCTAATAAAACCATGTGTTGAAGAGTGCTGCGAACTTCCAGTTACAGTTTTACCTGCAGCTAAGTTTGTATCGTTCGCATCAAACACTTCAAGTTCGGCGAGGTTGATAACTCGGTTTTTGTCATCAACATTACCCGCTGTTGTACCATCATCGCGCATAGCATTCGCATCATAAGCAACTGTCTGCTCCAATTTCACATAGCGACCTTTTGGTGGCCCGGATGGCATCAAAAAATACGCTCCCACTGAAGAAGAACAACAACAACACATAAGTAAAACTAGTACAATGACTATTTCTGGTTTCATACTTATTTATACTGATATTTTTGTTTACGGAATCACGTATTCCACTATACTCGGAGTGGGTGTATCTACATTGGCACCTTTCGAAGTTGACAAAACTTCAACACCATTTTCCTTTATAGTCCAACCTGGTACATACTTAGGTCTGAAATAGTCAATGGTGAATTTTGAAACCTTTGATGGCATTGTGATAGTCAATACTTTAGTACCTACAGCAGCCTGACCCTCTTTCCACGCCGACCATGACAAATCTACCATTTCTCCATTAATTGGTTCGGGGTCGTTCATTCCATAATTATCACCTACACATTCGTAGCCGCCCGTTTTGCTATTACATTTAGCCCACTCTGGCTCTACATGAATCGTGATTTGATCACTTGTTACCCTAACACCATCAGCCTCAATATCGGTAATGTGAATGTTCCATCTGTCTGTGTGGATAGTCTGTTCCTTTACAATAAATTCATAAACATACGGTCCCGATGGCATCAAAAAATACGCTCCTACCGAAGAAGAACAACAACAACAACACATAAGTAAAACTATTACAAAGACTGTTTCTGTTTTCATACTTATTTATACTGATATTTTTTTGGTTAAAGAGATTGAACAATTTTTATGTATATGACCTCTTTCCTTAAATCGGCCAGGGCCGTATATGATGTGGAATCTGAATTGGATTATGTGACCATAACGTACGAACGTTTTGTTAGAGGTAAGGGGTACGCGACTTATATTGATTACATCCACACAAAGCCTCTTGCAGATTGGACATATTTGAAATCAAATACACAATCTATTCCATATGAGAAGTTTTTAGACACGATGTGTGAAAAGACCTTAGAAGTTCGTCAAAAAATGGCCGAACTCGCACTTCAAAATATTATGGCTGATAAACAGTCTATTCATATATACATTCGTACAGCTTACACGAGTAAAATATTGGACCCCACATTTCAACCACCTTGGATTAATATTAAAAGTGCTTGGCAGAGGGAATTTATTAAAAAGTTTTGTACAGATACTCTCGAGGATCTAATTCAAAGATGTGAGGATGAATCTAGATTAGAGTACTTCTTCAACGTCTTACATAATATACAATTAGGGCAATAGCTAAAAGAATGATGGAACCACCAACAATGGAAAATTCTGGGTGATTGGAAACACCCACAGTCACCTGTTCAATGACCCCCCTCTTCTTATTTTTAGTAAATCCGACATCAATGTTTCTACGTGGATGAACATCTCTAGATAGAAAACAGTCACTCGTGGACTCCTCACATAATCCATAGTCACAATAGACACTCCTCTCGGGCTCAACTATCCCTGGCTCTCGGCGAAATTCAGTAAAATTATCATGATCACCACTTTGTCTCACACTCCCTGGAAGGGAAAAATCGTGGGTGACAAATGGATTGACATTATCAATTGCTTCTTCGTCTGTAAGCATCATAGTTACTTTTACTTCAGATTATATTTTTTAGTTTTCATTTTGGTTTTATGTTCTTCCCACATCATGTCTAGATCCACATTTAGCATATGCGCCAATTGAAAGAGGTAACTAAAAACGTCTCCCATCTCCATCATGACATCTGTACCCCTTTCCTTTTTGAGTCCAGTCTTTTTGTATGTCTTTTTGTACTGACGAATCGCGGATGCGAGTTCGCCAAACTCTTCTGTCAATAACAACCACACTGTATCAACTGCAGCCCTGTCCCAACCTTTAGATTTACATACTTTCTCAGTCTCTTGTTTATAGAAGTTTAAACTCATCTTATCAATATATAAATTCAAAACTTTAATTAATACCAATTTTGTCATTCTTGCCAATCTTTTTACCATACGTACTTGTGTTAATAGGTTGATCTAATGGTATCGCGATAGTATCAATATCTTGGACGTAAGACATATATTGAGAAACTCCAGTTTGAATCTGACCAAGAGCTGTTTCAATTACACGACCATTCATCATTCTGACCTGCTCATTCACACGAGAGTTATGGTCACCGGAGTTGTTTATAAATACCATACGCATGAGACTATAGAGATCATCTGGGTTCTGACGATCAATAGAGATGCCAGTTTTATTCTTGAACGCCTGACGGATACCGCGCTGGAGAAGATTCTGGTTGAACTCAGAAAAAAATAAGGTGTTGAGTGGAGTCTCACACTGCTTGAGGGAATCGAGGTGCAGGTTATCACACATTTAATATACCCTCGGAAAAAAAAACTCTGTAGATATTAAATGTTAAACATAGCTGATTTTGATGAGGTGTATTCCAACAAGCCAACTAATGTTGAACAAATTCCTTGCAAACCCCCATCCTGCTTTGTGGGATCTTATGCCCCCGTGGCGCGTCCAGGTGAGACTGGTCCATTCTTTGTGAACAGTTACTTACTTCAGCCCGATCGTAAGTTTGAAACATTCGGTACAGTGAAGGTAACAAGTGGTGATCTTGAGAAGTGCCGTAAGTAAGTTAAAAATAAAACAAGTAATAGAATTAAATGAGGGTGGTTAAGCGCTCAGGTCGTATTGAGGATATGAAATTTGATAACATCACCAATAGGATCAAGAATCTGACACATGGTCTCTCAGAAAATTGTGACTCTACCAAGGTTGCACAACAAGTTGCATCATCTCTATATGATGGTATTAGTGTTCAAGAAATTGATACTCTCTCAGCCGAAGTTTGTATTGGTATGATTACATCTGACCCCGATTATGAAACACTCGCAACACGTATCGTAGCCAGTAATATCCAAAAAGTGTGCCCCAATAACTTCCACATTGCGATGAAGAAACTTGCTAAGGCTGGTATCGTAACAGAAGAGGTTTCACAAGTGGCTGGTAGAGTTAAAGATGATATCGTCTCCAAGAGGGACTTTGACTTTGGGTATTTTGGACTCAAGACCCTCGAGAAAAGTTATCTACAACGCCTTGATGGTCTACTGATGGAAACCCCACAATATATGTTTATGAGGGTATCCATTGGTATTCACGGTGATGATATACCCGCAGTATTGGACACGTATGATAAGATGTCCCAAGGTATGTTTATTCATGCGACACCAACACTTTTCAATGCGGGTACACCTAGACCTCAGATGTCCAGTTGTTTCCTAATTGCTAATAAAGAGGACTCCATCAACGGAATTTACGAAACTCTCACAGAGTGTGCACAGATTTCTAAATGGGCTGGTGGTATCGGTATGCACATCCATGATATTAGGGCTAATAAGTCTCGTATTAGGGGTACTAACGGTCAGTCAGATGGTATCATTCCAATGCTTCGTGTATTTAATGCCACCGCTCGTTACGTGAACCAGGCTGGTCGTCGTAAGGGATCTATCGCTGTCTACATTGAGCCATGGCACGCAGATATTATGGAGTTTCTTGAGTTGCGTCTTAACCAAGGTGACGACGAAGCGCGTTGCCGTGATCTATTCTCAGCCCTCTGGATCCCAGACCTCTTCATGAAGCGGGTGGAACAAGGTGGTCAGTGGTCCCTCTTCTGCCCAGATAAGGCCCCAGGTCTCTCTGATGCTGTGGGTGAAGAGTTTGAAGCCCTCTACACCAAATATGAGGAGGAGGGTCGTGCTAACACCACCGTACCAGCCGCGGAGGTTTGGAAGGCTATTCTTAAGTCCCAAACCGAGACTGGTACACCTTATATGCTTTACAAAGATGCATGCAACAAGAAGTCTAACCAAAAGAACCTGGGAACTATTAAGAGTTCCAACTTGTGCACGGAAATCCTGGAATATACCGACAAAGATGAGACGGCTGTTTGCAACCTGGCCTCAATTGCCCTTCCCAAGTTTGTGGATCAGGAAAATAAGACAGTTGATTACGATAAACTCCACGAAGTCACTAAGACTGTCACTAAGAACCTGAACAAAGTTATTGATAGAAACTTCTACCCAGTTGAGACTGCCCGTAAGTCTAATATGAGACACCGTCCAATTGGTCTAGGTGTCCAGGGTCTTGCAGATGTATTCATTCTGTGTCGTCACGCATTTGACTCCGACGAAGCTAAGGAAATTAACGCGCGTATCTTTGAGACTATGTATCACGCCGCCCTAGAAGCCAGTTCTGAACTCGCAGAGGTCCAGGGTTCCTATGAGACTTTCGAGGGATCTCCAGCCTCCCAGGGCGTACTTCAATTTGATATGTGGGATGGAGAGACCAAGCTTCACTACGATTGGGACGCGTTAAGGGAACGTGTGAAGACAAAGGGACTTAGGAACAGCCTCCTCATGGCTCCGATGCCAACAGCTTCCACAGCTCAAATTCTAGGAAACAATGAGTGCTTTGAGCCTTATACAACCAATATCTACTTGCGTCGTACCCTAGCTGGTGAGTTTGTAGTGGTCAACAGACACCTCGTTGATGATCTCAAGAAGATTGGTCTATGGTCCAAGGAAATGAAGGATCTTATGGTAAAGGCTGGTGGTTCTATTCAAAACATTGTAGACATCCCAGAAGACATTAAAAAGTTGTATCGCACCGTATGGGAGATTAAGATGAAGGATGTCATTGATATGGCAGCTGATCGTGGGCGATTCATTGACCAATCCCAGAGTATGAATCTCTTCATGGAAAGTCCCACGTTGTCCAAGCTTTCATCCATGCACTTATATGCCTGGAAACAAGGTCTCAAGACAGGTATGTACTATCTGAGATCTAAGGCAAAAGCTCGTCCAATCCAATTCAGTCTTGAACCTGATTGTGTGGCGTGTTCAGCTTAAAGTTTTAACTGTATATCCAATCAGTACAATGTCTAAAATTACCGACGCTATCGAAAACTTGGAAATTGCCACGTTTAATAACCGGAAGATCGTTTTGTCCACGAAAGAGGGTACCCCAATGAGGATTCACTTCCCACGATTGTACATGCCTTTCGGTGTCTCTGGATTTACCCCAGAAGTCGGACCAACTAAATACAACGTAGACCTAGCTCTAAAGGGATACGATGAAGAGGGTAGTTACATTAACAAGTTTTACACTTCTCTCCGAGCTATTGAGGATAAGATCATTGATGCCGTCGTTGATCAAAGTGAAAAGATCTTTCAAAAGAAAATGACAAAGGAGGAGCTCAAACCAATGTTCAACTCTAACATCAAGGAAAGCCCCGATCGTGAACCAAAGTTTCGCGTAAAGGTAGACACAGATCACAACAGTCTCATCAAGGCTGCAGTCTATGACGCAGATAAGAACCCCATCAAGACTGAGGTTTCAAATGGTCTCTATGCAAGAAATAGTGGACATGCTATTGTTGAACTCAATAGTGTGTATTTCTTGAATAGAAAATTTGGGTGTACTTGGAAGCTTAACCAACTCGTAGTTTATGAACCACAAAACCTAAAGGGATTTCAGTTTCAGATTTAGTAAAGACGAGTCACAACGTTTGACCCAGGTATATTCTTGTACTTTGGGGTGGGGTTGTAGTTCCTATATCCACCAGGCATTTTCGTGAACATAGCCCCTCTACTAGTTGCATAAATACGACGCCTATTAGCGTCAAGGAAGTTTGTGTTCATCGCAGCCTTTCTAGCACGGGCGAGAACGTCCATAGTTATTTATTACCACCATTTTTATTCATTAGGAGAATGTGATATATAATTTGCGCCTCCTTAAGAAGTCTGCCCTGAATTTTGGTAAACCTCTTAGGGTCCATACCCAACTTAATCTTAGCTATACGCACGGACTCATTCCATTTAGCAAGAGTCATTCTTACATTACAACAATAAATTTTTACGCCATCTTCGCAATCTTCTTGTCATAAGCCTTAGTACCCTCCTTAGGCTGAAGCTTGAAACCCTTCTTCGCGGGCTTGAAAACCTTGGTAAGATGCTTCTTACCTTCCTTCTTCATACGAGCGAGAGCAGCCTGCTGAGCAGCCTTGCTCTTAATCTGACCATCATTACCGAGGATGAGATCCTTCTTCTTGAGACCACCCGCAGTTTGGTCAGCAGTTCCATGGAAAACCTGAGCACGAGAACCAATCATTTTGTTATACATTAAGCTTTGAAAATTTTCTTGATGTCCAAAATGGAAATTTTTTCAGTTGTTCTCTTTACTGGGATTTGTCTTTCAATCCTCTCGTCGTTGAGAACTTTTGAACACACGATAGATTTGTGACCTTGGAGAGCCATCATCTCTTCCTCCACACTCACAAATGTATCTGTCTCTTTGTAGACGAGCTTCTTGACAAACACTTCTTTAGTCTGACCTGTACGGTGTGCTCTACCAATCGCTTGAAGTTCTGTCGCAGGGTTCCAAGAGGGACCCGTGATGTATACACGGGAAGCTTCTTGAAGATTAAGACCTTGACCACCAGACTTAATCTGAATGATAAACACCGATCCCGGTGGAGACTTTTTAAACGCGGTCACCTGCTTGTCCCTATCTTCCTTCGCCACTGAACCGTCAATCCTGAACGTGGGACAATCCAACTGTTTCTGAATATAGTCCATCTCACCCCGGAACTGACAAAAGACAAGGGTCTTCTCGTCTGGATGAGACTTAATCATACGAAAGAGAGTCTCCATTTTATTGGACCTTCCAACCCATTCTTCTGCTTGTGTCCCACTCTTCTTAGCAATACCATCCAAGTACATCTGTGGGAAAATCATGCACTGTCTTGCACGGAGGAGACACTCCAAAATGACCATGTTCTTTGAGTTGAGACTGATGGCATTCCTAAACGCCTCACGAATCGTGTCCTGGGCATCATTGAAGACAAATTCATAAAGTTGTTTTTCATCTGGGAACATATCAAGTTCAACGTTCTCAAAGTGACAATCTGGGAGCCTCAAACGCTCATTGATTTTTGCCAGGTCATCCTTTGTCCGACGAAGGATGTAAATATCCTTTATCTTGTTAGTCATTCCTTGGACGAGGGCTTTATCAATACCAAGGAAGGCACATAGAGACACAAAGTCTTCCATTGAATTGAAGACTGGTGTACCGGTAACAATCCACTTGATCTCAGCTTTGATGCGGTATACACTCTTGAACAACTTTGACTTTTTGTTTCGAATCTCATGGGCTTCATCAAGAATGACTCGGTCCCAAGATTTCTTATGGATAACTGTCATTTCGTTTGTGGATAGGAGAGAATACGGCATAATTACGACATCAGCCTCTTTTAGGTTACGATTCGGTCCATCAAAAATGTGAACGGAAAGTTGTGGAGCAAACTTCTTGATTTCCCCGACCCATTGTGTGATAATAGATTTAGGTACGATGATTAATGTACTTTTTTGAGGGTTTCCGAGCATCGTAGAAACCATCTGTACGGTCTTACCTAGACCCATTTCGTCACATAGAAAGCCACCTTTTGGACCAGAATCTTGGCTCTCCATAGTTAACATCCAAAGAACACCCTCTCTTTGGTAAGGTGCAAAGAGTCTACCATTAAGGTTATCTTTAGCGAGGTTGTATTGTTCTTCAATCTTCGTCATATTCGTCTTCGTCGGAAAGTTCCCGGACTTCACACTTTGGAGGTTTAACTTCTTTTTTTTTGCGAGTGATCTTTGGCTTAGGTTGTGGAAGTTCGTCTAGGTGCTGTCTAAAATACAAAACTTTGTCCCAAAATTCTTTCATCACAGGTAAATAGGTTTTGAACCATTCACGATCCCGCTTCACATTGGTAACGTCAAATTCCTCTGGTCGGGGCCAGTTTGTCTCAGCTGGTTTATATTGAATGAAATCGGCTTCTTCTAGATCCAAAATTTCCATACAGAGTTGTAACTGTGGCATATAATGCTCTGGTACTTCACCAGGAATGATCGCACGCGTTGGAGGACACTTGATCTCTACAAGCTTACCTGATTCAGAAACACCGTCAGGGCTTCCACCGAGCCACGTGTGTTCCGGATGAGGACAAAGACCAATTTCATGAACAACTTCTCCATGTCTCTCTTCGTAGAGGATACGAGCCTCGTCCTCGTACTTTTCACCATGCCGGGTGGCAGCATTCCCAGTAAACTTTTCACCTAGACCACACTTTTTGAGTAGAAGATCGTCGGGTTTCTCATACTTGTTCTTGCCAATCGCGGTAGCGGCATCTGATGCAGTTAGCATGTTACCACGGAGAGCAAGCCACTCTTCTGACTTCTGCGCTGCATATTCCCTTTCAATTAAGGCTTTGACATTCGGATGCATATTAAAATACTATAGCTGGTAATTTTTAAGTTGGTGTTGAAAGTGTTGAAAAAAGATCATGGCTGCGTTCTGCTCCGCTTGCTTCTTACTTTTGGCATACCCTCTGCCAGCATATTTGTTATTTATCATGGCATCTATGAAGAATACACCATCTTCATGGGCAACGACACGATATTCAGGGAGGGGTAGGTTGTTAACCTGGCAATATCTCATTAGATGATCCTTATAGTTATCATCAACCATAATAGAATTGAGATCCACATATTTTGGATCTTGATAGATTCTAAGAACAAACTGTTTTGCGTGAAGAAGACCGAGATCCATATAGATCGCACCCACGAGGGCTTCAAAAACATCTTCAAGGATTTTGGGGTTGTTATTCCATCCGTTTCTCATACCCTTTTCGTCCATGAGAACAAGTTTATTCAGACCTAACTTTAGGGCTATATCTGCAAGGGTCTCTGAACGGACCAATTTCGTACGCGCTTTTGTGAGGAAACCTTCCTGCTTTGATTCGTGACGATCAAAGAGAAACTTAGTGATGATAAAACCTAGTACAGAGTCACCCATAAACTCCAAAGTTTCAAATGATTCATCGAATTGTTCATATTCTTTGAGCGCGGATTTATGGGTGAAAGCCTTTTGGTAGAAAGTCGGATCCTTGATCTTTGTACCAATAAGTTGTTCAATTTGTTCTTTTGAGACAGACATATTGTTGTTATGTGTTATTTTTTTAAGCCTTCTTCACGTAGTGAGGAGAGAGATACTTCTGAAGGTTCAAATAGGTGACGGTAACGTCCGCAGGAGGCTGAAGGAGCTCCTTGAGCTTGTCGTCAAGGATCAACTGGCGACCGTTGTCGGGATGCTTGAGTCCGTTATCGGTGATGTACTTGTTGATGAACTTGGTCACCTCGGAACGGGAGATCAACTCATCTTCGGGAAGTCCGAGAAACTCGCGCAACTTAGGTGTAATTTCCTGCTTTCGGTTGAAGCCGTTGTTGGCGGCGCGGGCCTTGGCCTTCTCACCATTAGGATCCTCTTGGGTGTTCTTCACCTTGCGGATGAGCTTAGTGAGAGCCTTAACATCAGCACGGAGAGCAGCAATTTCAGATTGAATGGTTTCAAGAGACATTATATCTTTTTTACTCTCGTAATCTTTAAGTAATATACGTAATAAATAGAATTGAAAAGAGAACAAGTAGTATCAGCATATAAAACTCGGGGCTTGGTTCAGAACTTCCAGGTAACTGTGAGGGACGTTCTATAATTCTGAATGGTTCTCTGGGTTCTAGACCAGACACCTGCCCAGGGCAGCCATCCTCACAACACTCTTTCTCTGGACATGGTACAACGTTAGGTCCTCGTCTCACTCCACAGAATTGAATTCTCTTTGGATCAACATCGTCGTACGCGAAACATCTACATTCGTCTATTATGCTACAGATCATATTATTATGTAAGAATATAATAATGGACACTGAAATTTATTCAGAAGCAGCGATCAAGAAATTCTTAGATGAGAATTTATTGTTCAAGGATGCCAAGTTGAAAAAGTATTATGAAAGGAATGAACAGAGGGATCTTGGAAAATTCAGGAGTCGTATTCACAGTGTTCACAGTAAAAAGGATTTTGAAAAGGTTGTGTATCTTTTGATTACAAATTCTTTGAGAGATATCATCTTGGAAACTATCGGTGAAATCTCGGAGCACATGAAGAACATGGGTGATCTCATCGTGAGTGGTGGTGAAGCCTTCAACCTATACATGGACTATAATAACCGCATCATCACTACAGATATTGATGCAAAGTTTGTCCCACGAATGTCTGTAAATCCAAAGTTTTTTGGAAAACTTCAAGCAACCAAATTGATTCTTTGGGACAAGATGGGTGAAACTGCAAAAAAGTTAAACACCCGTGTGAGGAAGCGACTTACTATGATGAGGACTAAAAACCCCAAACTTTTCAAATTCTTGGGACTAAGTCTCCCACTCACTGGACCGACTGTGACTCGTAGGTACACTCTAATTAAGAAGAGGAAGTCTGGTTCGGGGAATGATCCCAAAAAAGGTGATGTTTTCATTGATGTGGAACTATTTGCTCTCGATTTGAATACGAGATTCTATTCCCCTAAAACAGGTAAAATTGAGAATGTAACCCTTGGAGGTATCCTCGATATTCCTTTCATGAGACCCAATGAGTTTGGTTATGAAGTTGTCCTCACCAGGCGTAAAGGTATAACCTACAAGAATCAGGATACGGGTAAGTTAGTTAGAAATAACAAAGTGTATGTGGCCAGCCGAGAGTTTTTGATCGAAGACATCTACCTAATGAGTAAACTTAAGCTTCGCCCAGAGAAGAAGGAGAAAGACCGTCAGAGACTTGTAAAACTTGCACAACTCCTTGATAAGAAGGTATCGGCTACAAACTCTATTGACGACCTCTTCAAGCGTATAAAACCCCTGATCATCAGTAGGGGTGCACCAGCTGCTAAGAAAAACGCACGTGTTTCTGTGACCCAAGCTGGACGGGTGGATCCATTCAAGTACAAAAACTTTACCACTAAACCCTCAGAGGATAAGTTATCTAAGCAGATAGTTTACGGGTTAAAACCTGTTACAAAGAATACCAGTGTGAATGGATACAAAAACTCTTCAGGAAACAAACGATTAAACCTAAAGGATTTGAAATGGAAGAATGTTAAGAATAATTCCTACGTGAAAAATGAGGTCAATTTGAGACCTGAAAACGCAAAGAAACTACCCAAGAACATTAATTTCACCAATACCCTCTATGGGTATAATCCCAGGAGAAACATATGGGTTCCCAAGGGTATCATTAATAAGTCAGCGGCTATACCATTTGTTGGTTTAAAGAATTGAAACACATGATATATATAAAAATGCTTTACAACGCCCCAGCTAAAGGTGAAGACGGTCTCTACTTCGTGAAGACCCTCACTGATTCTAAGCGTAAATGTCTCGTTCAACTGAATAAGGTCAGTATCGCTGATATCTCAGGAGACGTCGTTATGAATCTTAATTCGGAAATGAATACCGGTAAAATTCGGGCGATCGATGAACAGAATCTCAGCGCCGCTGTTGAAAATGCGGAGACTTGGTTTGGTAAAAAGCTCTCTGATGCGGTTGTTGAGGGTGCATACACTTCCAGTATTGCCGATGGTCAGATTACAGGCGAGCGCATCGATGTTACTAAGGTTTTCAATTCCGAACAGGAAAATGTTGATATCGATACTATCCAGCCCGGTAAAACGTGTGACGTTATTCTCGAATTCGCTGGACTTTGGTTTGCCAAAAAGTCTTTCGGTCCTTCGTGGAATATTGTCCAGATCAGGGTTCATCCAGACCCAATCCTTGACACATACCCAGAAGAATATGCCTTTGTTGACGATGTTGAGGAATAAAAAAATTGTTGCTCATATATAAAAGATGATGAAGAAGGGTCGTACCCAAAACCTTTTGATGGTGGCCGCGGTTGCCGTGTTGGTCTACTTACTCTTCACTATGAACAACAAGTCCGAGTATTCTATTCACGAGCGTGAGTATGCCGCCACTCAGATGGCGCCATCCACTGGTCCATCGGTTGGCCCATCTGTAGCTAACGGGTGTGGTATGGATAAGGGTGTCGGTCTTGCGTCCTCCCTACTCCCCCGTGAGGTTGCTTCTGCTGAGGACTTTGGTGAGTTTGCCCCAGAGGACATCCTCGCTGGTCAGAACTTCCTCGAGCCTCGCCAGCAGATTGGTTTCCCAGAAACTGTCGGTGGTGCTCTCCGTAATGCTAATCAGCAGCTCCGTTCTGATCCCCCTAACCCTAAGGACCCTTTCGTGTGGAATAATTCCACTATTGTCCCTGATACGATGCACCGCTCCCTGTGCTAATTTTCACTTAAAGAATAGATGTTAGTCTTATATAATACAGTATGTCAGTGCCAAGTGAACTTTCGGAAAGTGTCTCTAAACTTGTAGACCTTTCTAAACAGCTTTCTGAAGCGAAATCTGATATCAAAATCCTCAACCAGGAAGAGAAGCGATTGAAGGAATCGGTCAAGAGACATATGATTGCTCAGGGTATTGATACCATTAACCTCAGGAAAGGTAAAATTAGTATACGTAAGTCGGTACGTAAATCTGGAATGAATAAGGATGCCATTAAGGAGGGACTACTCAAGTTTTTTGGTGGTGACGAAGCTAAAGTTGAAGGTGCTTTAAATGCGATTAAGGACGGTCTTAAAGTAAAAGAGTCCACATCTCTGTCGTTAACTGGTATAAAAGAAAAGCCCGAGAAAGAAGATAAGTAACTAACCATGGTTTGGGGTCAGTACGTATACGAAGCGACCACTGGCTTTGATGCCGATGTCAGTGACGATGAAGATTTTAATGATAACACTCCTCTTAATGTTGAAGATTGGGAAATCCAACATTCAGATGAATTATGGTATATGTGGGGTATGATTAACACCTTGATGCATGATGCACACATTGAACATACAGGGGAATTCTGTGATTTTGTTGAATTTTGTTACATGGAGCATGACCCTTACCAAGAACGTGTTACATGTGAATGTGGAAATGAAGAGAATCTTCATCATATCTGGGAAACTCTCAGACGAATCATAACTCGTAGTGGTCTTCATGGAGAGATGATGAGAGGTGCCACATTTTACCACTTTGTTGATTACACTAAAAATTATATGTGTATATATTAAATGCTCCCCGATATCAGTTCCCACAAAGTTGCCGTACCCGCCGCCCTTTTTCTCGCGCTCAGCCCCGGTGTTCTCGTGACCACCGCGGGCAAGGACGTCAAGTTTATGAACGGCAAGACCAGCCAAATGGCCGTCTTCTTCCACGCTCTCGTGTTCTTCCTCGTGTTCAGCCTCGTTGCTCGCGCGATGGGTCTCGTGCTCACCAAGACCGACCTTCTCGTGACCACTACCCTCTTCATCGCCCTCAACCCCGGTCTCCTCCTCACTATCCCTCCAGGCTCCGGTGGTCTCTTCCGGTCGGGTCAGACCAGCATTCCAGCGGTTGTGACCCACACCGTTGTCTTTGCAGTGGTGTTTGCGCTTTTACGCAAGCAATTTCCTCAATTCTATTAAGTAGGAGGATGAAATACCTTGTATTAGGTCCCGCGTCAATGGGTATATACTCAATGATTGGGACTCTAAAGGCGATGGAATCTAAACTCGTGGATGTTAAGGAAATATCTGGGTCATCTGCTGGTTCAATTTTAGCTTTACTTTTGGCTTTGGGGATGTCCGTTGATGAAATATTAAACGTATCTTTGTCTCTGAATATCCCTGAATTTGTTAAAATACGTATAGGTTCTTTTTTTAACAAGTTTGGTTTTGTTGATATAGGTCCAATACGTGAAAAAATGGTTGAAATATGTGGGTGTGATCCAACATTTGAGGAATTGGATATGAAGATATATGTGTCTGCATATTGTTTAAATACGTCAACAACTGAATATTTCTCTGTGGACACTCACCCTAACATGAAAGTTATTGATGCTGTGTGTATGAGTATGGCTATACCTCTTATTTTTTCATGTGGTACATATGAGGGTAAGACGTATGTAGATGGTGGTACACAAGAGGTGTACCCTATTACTCCATTTTTAGACAAGAAACCACACGAGATTACATGTGTTAAATTGAAAATGGATAAATTGTACCATGAAGAAATAACTACACCAAGACAATTTGTGGAATGTCTTGTTCGTTCAACAATTGTAAATAGACGCGAACATAGTAAAGATATACATGTGATTGAGATTGATATTGGTAACACCAATATATTTGACTTTAGTATGTCGTATGAAGATAAAGTTAGACTGTACAATATAGGATACACTTTTTTGTTAACTTAATATATAAGATGGACGCATGTGATCCAGATGCGGATATAGAAAACCTCAGACAGTTGATTAAGATCAACGCGGGGGTAGACATTAAGCTAACAAAAAATGAGATTTGTCAGGCGTATGAAGATATTCAGGGGGGTAAGTTACCCCTACCCCCTCTAGTTATGAATTCAACTCGAACGTATTTGGTTGATAAGAAATCACCATTAAAACCAAATGATTACGAACTTCTCTTTAATGCAACCACAAAGCGTGCTGATCTTAAACGGATCGCTCGTAAAGTTGAGCTTAAGAAGGTTGATCAAATGACTAAAACTCAGATTGTTGATGCTATCGGCAAACGTCTGCGTTACATGAAAGTACACGAACCCGTCAAATTTGCCAGACGAACCCGTGTTGCCGTTAACAAATACACAGCAGTGAACTTAAATACCACAGCAGTGAACACTGTTAACAATGGTTTAAACACCAACAACGTGAATGCGAACCGTGTGAACAATGGTTTGAACACCAACCGTGTGAACAATGGTTTGAACACTAATCGGACGAACAATGGTTTGAACACCACTCGTTCTAATAATGGTTTGAACACCACTCGTTCTCGTGTAAATTTCAACAACAGCCCTCGTGCTTCTAATGGTGCTCGTCCTAATGGTCAGAGGGGTATGAACTTTTCTAGAGCGAATGTCTTTAGAAAAAGTGAGAAACCAGCATTTTTAGGTGGAGCTAGACGTGCTGTTCGTGAACCAGTACGAAACGGTAGACCCACAAACATGAACCAACGCCCAGTGACAATGAATAATACTCCAAAGAAACCTGGATTTTTTGGAAGTATCTTTGGCAAGAAGAATTATATTCCCGCCAAAAAGTTCAACGGTGAAAAGAAGGGTTATGTTTTTAAAACCGGGAACAAGGGATTAGGCTACTACAAAAACATGGGTGGACCAGAACCCACTGTGGGTCCACCTCAAGGTCCAACTTTACCAAACAAACCAATCCCAGCTATACTACCAAATGGTGATTTAACCACCGAACAAGCTGTTGCCAAAATTAAACAACTTGGTCTTAGACGTGAGAAGAAGTATTTGGAAAAGATGGAACTTGGTACTGTTACAAGAAAACAGGTAGTAGCTGAAGCACAACAGGCCCTTGAAGAAGAAAAGCAGTTCCTCGCTTTCATAGATAGTCTAAATCTGCTCAATATTGAGAGTGAATATATCAAACAGCGTATGTCTGTTGATGATCTCAGGCAATTGAGAGTTGAGGCTCAAATTAAGGCTGACGAGAGAGCCAATGTCAAGAGGAGTAATGAAGAGAAGATGGCGATGTTCTTGGAAAGTACCACTCTCAATAAAGCGAACAAAAACACTTTCCTAAACAGAGCTAGACAAAATAGTGCAAATGTTGATAAATTGATCGCTGAAATTAAGGGGTTGATTTCACAAGAAAAGGATAAAGTCCTCAACAATAAAAGACAGGAGTTTAGAACTCTCCTCAAGAATTACAACAAATTGAATGACAAAGACAAAGAAGATCTCGTAAAGGGTATCGATGAGAAGACAAATACTAATAGCATGAAAAAACTAGCTGAAAATCTACTCAAAAAGAGAATTGAAGACAAGAAGAATCTTATGGCTCAAAATCTTCTTTCGTTTTTGACTCCCCTCAAGATTAATCAAGCAAATAAGAACACCTTCGTGAAGCGTTTCAAGAATGATGATGATGTGAATGTGAATAGTCTAAAGAGGGAAGCTCTCAATTTGGAAAAGTCTAAAATGTCTGGAAACGTGGAGAACCTCCGCACCAAACTCGATACACGTTTGGGTGAAATAGGTCTCAACCAGGTGGATCAAAATTCAATCATGAACAAGTTTCGCAACGGTAATAGAAACGTTGAGAAGTTAATTCAGGAGGCAAAACAACTGAAGACTTTACGAAACTCTGAATCTGGGAACAGGGCTAAACAAGAATATATTTCCTACCTTGGTACCCTTTCCAACCTCACTAATGATGACATGAAGACGTTATTAGGGTCGGGTAATCTCAACAGAAACAAAGCCTTAAATCTGTCTAAGAAGAGGGGTGTGGAAAAGAAAGAGGTTGAGAAAAAGGAGTTTGTGGGATTCCTCGCAGACTTGGGACTTACGAACGATAACAGAACGATCATGATTAACAAGTATGATGCTAACACTCTAAATGTTGAGGTCCTAAAGAAGCAAGCGGTAGAACTACGAAGTGGTAAGATTTCCGAGAAGAAGGCTAAACTTCTGTCACATATGAACACTCTAGGTCTCGGTAACCAAAACAAACAGAAGTTATTGAATCGTATCGAAAATACAAACCTCAATACCCTCAAAGCTAATGCCAATGGAATCGCTAAAAAAATTGCGAGTGAAAAGGCGGCAAGAGAACGAAGGGAGTTGGAAGATTATATCAATGGTTTAGGACTCAACATCAATAATAGAAGTAGTATCTTAAACAAGAATCCCTCTCTATTTGAAGGTAAAAGTTTAGCTAATGCTAAACTCAGAGAAAAACAAAAACGAAACAGTCAGGTTCGTAATCTCAAAGAATTAGAAAACTACGTCAATAGTTTGGGACTGAATGTGAATACTAAGAAAAGTATTTTAAACCAAAATATTTCTATAGCTGAAAAGAGAAGTTTAGCTGACACGAAGTTCGAAGAAAAACAAAAACGAAACAGTCAAAAACAAAATAGAAAACAGTTGGAAAATTATATCAATGAATTGGGTCTCAATACCAATAATAAAGTGAACATTTTGAATAAAGATCCATCCCTTAATGAGGGGCGGAAACTTGCCAATGCCAAACTTCAAATGAAGATTAAAGAAAAACGAAACAAAGATAGACTTGCTCTTTCGGTGTATTTGAATAAACTAGGATTGTCAAACATCAACAAAAGTAAGTTCCTTGAAAGATACAACAGTAATATAAACTCTAATACAGTGAAGGCAAATGCTACTATGTATGTTCAAAATAAAACAGCTCAACAAAAATCTGAAAGTAGACGGATACTTCAAGAATATTTGAATAAATCTGGTCTATTACCACCCGAGCAGATGGTATTCTTAAATCAATTCGATATGAATGCTGGTACTGTAAATGGACTCAAAAAGGAAGCGAATGCTTACGTCAGACGAAAACAGGTAGATTACAGAAAATCTATGCGTGAAGACCTTTTAAAATACATGAAAGGATTGAAGATTTCTGATAAGAATTCTAAAAATATAATGAGGGAATTTAACAATACCAATACAAATGCCCAATTTTTTAAAAATCGCGCTAAGGGAATTGTTGACGCGAGAAAGAAAGAGCGAATGATACAAGATGAAAGTGAATTTATGAACTATCTCAATACACTTGGAAATCTCACAGCTGCAAACAAAGCGGCTCTAACCGATAAACTGAATGGTTATTATATAAATTTGAATTCTCTTAAGAAAAGTGCTACAAATATTGCTTTAGAACGCGGTAAAGAAAAACGTAAAAAACAGAGAGATGAATTGTCAAATTATGCTAATACATTGGGTTTGGACAATTCTAGAAAACGTTCTTTACTCAGGGCTTTGGATAACCAGCTTGCCAATATTGGTATTCTAAAGAGACAAGCTGACACACTGAAGAATCAAATGAATCAAGCAAATAAAACTGATAAAAAGAGGAAATTATTAAAATCCTTGACTACTTTTGATATAACAAATCAAAATCGCGCATCTTTAATTGAAAAGTTTAGTAACAATAATTCTACTATAAACTCAATTTTGGGAGAGGCTAAACAAATGGAAAATGATAGAATCCAAAACAGAAGAGAAGAACTTACTCTCTTTATGACTAATATGAATTTGGAACAAAATGATAAAAACTTAATTCTTCAGAACTTTGACATGAATCCACGGAACACGATTAGATTACAAAAGAAAGCTAAACAACTCAAAATTGCGAGAAATAATGAAGAGCGTGATAAGATACGCCGTGAGTTGAAGGAGTATCTCAACACTCTGAACATGCTGAACAGTTCTAATAAGAAGAAGTTATTGAGTAATCAGTCCAAAACCTATAACAATGTGAAGAACGCAGCTAACCAGCTTCAAGAATTTAAAAAGGTTCAAAGTGAACGCAAAAAGGAATTTGAAGAGTTGTCTAGGTATATTAACAGTTTGAACATGTTGAATAAAACAAATAAACAAAAGTTATTGGCTAATGTTTCTAGAAATATTAACAGTATCAGAAATGAAGCCAGGCAGATTCAGTCCAATAAGAAGGCTCAACTCGAACGCAAAAAAGAACGCGAAGAATTGTCTAGGTACATCAACACATTAAAGCTCTTAACCAAAGAAGATAAACAGAAGTTAATGGAAAATGTTACGAGAACATATGACAATGTGAGGAATGAAGCTAATAAACTTCAGGAGTTCAAGAAGACTGCGAAGAGGGGTGGGGAACTCAACACCCTCAAGAAGTCCATGAATGGTCTCAATCAAAACAGTCAATTATATGTGATTGATAAGTTTGAAACGCAAAATGTCACTCTCAATTCCATGTTAAAGGAAGTCACAGAGTTGAAGAAGAAGGTGGTCTCGGAGAAGAGAGCACAAGATCGTTCAGAACTTGTTGACTATATGAATACATTAGATATTGGGAACACTGACAGGAAGAAGATTCTCAAGAACTACGATAGTCAAAAGGCTAACTTCGGAACCTTAAAGAATCGCGCGACCCAAATTAACGCGACAATTAAGAACAAGGCCCAACAGCGCCAGGAACTTTCCAACTATATCAATACTTTAGGAGTAAATGGTACCCAACTCATCAAGAAGTTCAACGATGGTAGGTCAACCCTCAACCGTCTCAAGGCCGATGCTGATAAGATGAAGACTGTGGCTAACGCCAGACTCGTGAATACTAAGAGAGATCAACTGCGTGCTCATATGAAAAACACGCGCTTAGATGATAAGAATAAAAAGTCTTTCATCAACCGTGTGACTTTGGACACTAACATGAACAGTCTAAAGGGTGAGGTTAATAATATTAACGCTCAATTGAAGACTCGTAACGACGAGCTTGCAGCTAAGAAGTCTGAAGTGAGTGTATTCTTAAATACACTCAATGATCTTAGACCGGGGAATCGAAAGGCTTTCCTTGCAAAGGTTGTAGGTGTTAACACGAATACTGATACAATCAAGAAAGAAGCTACTGCTATGAACAAAGCTGTGAAAAACAAGAGGGTTGAGAAGGAGCGTCAGGATAAGGAGAAGAAGGAGAAGGAAAAGATAAGAGCACGGGAAGTTGATAAGCGACGACTTGACACACACCTTAAGAGTCTCAAACACTTAACGACGACTGAGATGATGGACTATATAACAAGCTTTGAGAGAAATGGTGCTAAAATTGAAGATGTGATTGCTACGTCCAAAGCTAAGGATAAAGATAATGAGAAGGATAAGGACACTCTCAGATTTTACATCCGTGATGCTCAGATTTCACAGCTCAAAAAGAATGCGTATCTGAGACAACTCTTACAGCCACGTATCAATACAGCACCAATCAAGAAGATGGTGAATGTCAATAAGGAGCGTGAGAGATTAATCGGCGAACGATTTAAGGCTCAAGTTATAAAGAAACTTCAGAGTCTCAAGACAATCACTGCAAACGACCGTGTTAAGTTTTTGAATAATCTCAAGACTAAACCACCTAATGAAGTCATGGCTGAAGCTGAAAAGCTTAACAGTGAGAGGAGAGGTGTTCGTGACAAGGGTATCAAAGATGTCGCGAACCAATTGTCCAAGCTCACAAGTTTAGAGAGGAATAACCGCAAAAAGTTGATGAATCGTCTCCCCACAAATGGTGCCCAAAAGGTGTTGGCCAACGCACAGGCTCTAAATAAACAACGAAAGAATGTGGTTGAAGCTAAAAAGAAGGCTGAAGAGGAAAAGAAGGCTCGTAATACCGGTACCAAAAAACTAGCCACAAACCTTCAAGCTCTAACATCCCTAACTCGCGAGAATCGTAAGAAGTTGATGAACCGTCTTCCCACAAATGGTGCCCAAAAGGTTCTAGCTAATGCTCAGAAACTCAACCAGGATAAGAAAAATACAGTAAAGAAGACACGTGAAGGCGTTGAATTCAAACTCAAACAGATTGGTGTGAAGGATTCCAACCTTCAGGCTCTGATGAAAAGGTGGAACAACTCCAAAAACCAAACTATATTTGATAACGCCCGTAAGAAGGTCATGGATAAGCAACCTCTACTCACTAGAGTTGATACAGAGATTCCTGGTACATTTGGTTTGTATAGAAGAGAATGGAAAGGTGCAATCCAAAAGGCTGACAAGCCTGAAGAACTTCAACGTCTGGGTAGTCTCCTTAACCAAAAAGTTCAACTTAGACAGGAAATTGAGAAAGCCCCTATAGCTGATGATAAGCGTCGTGGTCAGCTAAGATTTGTCATGAAGATGAGTAATGACGTTGAAAAGAGAAGACAGGAGTTGGCTCAAGACATCAAAGCGAAGCGGGGTGAAGGTGACAAGATCAAGGCTGATACCGCAAAGAAACTTCAATCTATGAACAAATTAGAGCGCGCAAACAGAATAGGTTTCATGAATAGAATTGCAAAGGGTGAAGATCCACGTATAGTTTTGAAGAACGCTGACAACACTGTCAGGAAACGTGATGAAGCCGAACGCAAACGGAAACTTGACAAGCGCCAGAAGATTCTTGATGAAATTTCTAAACATACTAACGAACGAATTACAAAATTAAAGGGTCGTGCGGGAAACCCTTTCAGGAAGGAGGAGGAATACAATAAGATTTATGAAGATGTAAAGAAAATGGTTAAACTGGTCGCGTCTGAAAAGGGTAAAGCTAAAGGTGACGTGGCTCGTTCGCTCCAGGGTATGAAGGGTCTCAATAGGTCTAATAGAAAGGAGTTTATGGCTAGACTTAATCGTGGAAATGACCCAAGTAGCATTCTACGAAATGCACAAAAAAGGAGTACTGAAAAAGAGTTTGCAAAAACAAAACCAACGACTTCTGCTCTATTCACTGATAACAGTAAGTTTAGAAAAGCGGGTAAACAAGTTGTCCAAAATATTAGAATGAAGACAATGACAAATGCCGTGAAAAAAGCAGCTGAAGTTGATCAGAAACAACAAGAACTGGGTAAAATGACGGGCACTGTGCGTGTAGCGGCTTCGCGGAATTTAGCTTCTAAGCAGGGTCGTAACCGTGGTCAGACTGCTGAAGGTGTTAAAAAGCTATTCGGTGGTCAAAATGAGCGTGAAAGACTTCGTATAGCTGGTCAAAAAGCAGAAGAAAAGAGACGCGCTAAAGCCGAATTACGAAAGGCGAATAAGAAGCTCGCAAAGGCTACTGGACAAGGTGTAAAAGCAACCCAAAAGAAGCAACAGACCCTCCGCCGTAGAAAATAATGTCCGATTACAGTAAATGGTTATAATACCATTAAGCAATTCGGGTATCCTAAGTGCCCATGGGTACAGTAACGTACGGGATAAGTCTCTACTAGCCAGACATCGCGCCTTAGGTAAGGTCATAAGAGCGGGTGAACCACCCCTTGGTCTCTTTAGACGTTTGAACGTTTTGATGATCCTCTTCAAGAGAACAGATCCCAAATTGTCCAAGATTTTCAAGAAGGACCGTGATTGGGTAAAAGAAAAATATATGTAAAGTTAAAGACTTAAAGCGATTTTCTTCTAATGGAAAATTGTGATGTTTGTTGTGAAAAGTTCAATAAAATAAATCACAAAAAGGTTGACTGTCCCTTCTGTGATTTACAATCTTGTCGTGTATGTACACAGAAATATTTACTTTCTATATCTGATGATCCACATTGTATGGGATGTAAAAATATGTGGAATAGAGAATTTATAGACACTTGGTGTACAAAGTATTTTCGTAATACCGAACTTCGTCGTCACAGAGAGACAATTTTATTCGAGAGGGAAAAAGTGAGAATGCCAGAAACACAACCAGAGGTTGAGAGGGTTCTAGCCATGCGCAAACTATACAAAATCATACACGAGCAAAAGGGTAGACTCATGGATCTTTACCGCAGATATGGATTTTACGCGGGTCAACAAACCTTAAGGGAAATACCAGAACCTATAAATGAGATAAGGGGTGAAATGGAGGATACATATAGAGAACTTGAAAGACTTCGTAATGGTGGTGAACTCGTAGTGGGTGAAGAACCTAAGAAGTTTATTCGTAAGTGCCCAACGGAGGAATGTAAAGGGTTTATGAATGAGGAATGGTTCTGTGGTCTATGCGATCGTCACTTCTGTGAACACTGTAATGAACAGGTATGTGAAGGGCATGTGTGTGATCCAGACGCCGTGAAAACTATGAAACTTTTAAAGAAGGACACGAAGCCGTGTCCCAAGTGTGGTACTATGATACAGAAATTAAGTGGATGTCGTCAGATGTGGTGTCCAGACTGTCACACTGCATTTGATTGGCACACTGGTCAGGTAGAAACAGGAAGAATCCACAACCCTCATTATATGGAATTTAAGAGAGGTCGCATCTCATCTAGAGAACATGGAGATATACCATGTGGTGGAATCCCCACGTTTAGAGAACTTCGTGAACTAAATGCACCTGAAAACGTCATGCGTTTCGCAACCACTTTGAACTTTCTAGACCGGGAAATCGTGTATAGATATGGAGATGTGTATGATGGAGATAACAGATACCTCAGAGTAGCCTATATGCTCAATGAAATTGTAGAACCATTTTTCAAAAAGGAACTTCAGAGACGTGACAAACAGAGGGAAAGGTACCGAGATATAAACAACATCTACAGAATGGTTATAGATACAGGTGGCGACCTATTAAGACAGTATGTTCTTGAACCCGAAAAATACACCGAAATTATAGATATATGTAAAAAGTTGATTGAATACGCGAATAGTGTCATCGTGACTATACGAAAAAGATACAATTGTATTCACCCTTCAAATATTTATCTGCACTAACTGTAAGATGATATTTCTGTTATTCATTCTATTTTTGGTATGGTATTTGATACCAACTTATCAGAAGCCTAGAGTAATACCAAACTTTCTGACAGAAGAAGAAATTGAATACATTAAAAAGGAAGCTGAGAGTAAACTATCTACATCAACGGTTTCAATGGATAGAATCATTGACAAAACTACAAGAGACAGTGAAACTGCGTGGTTAAATTTGGAAGATCCCATCGTAAATCGCGTTACCCAGAGATGTGTCAATCTCACTGACAGACCTCACAAGAACTGTGAGAATCTACAGGTACTGAGGTACAGACCAGGTGGATTTTATAATCCACATCAAGATACGTTCAGTGACACAAAGGGGAATAAGAGAATGTACACAATTATCCTCGCCCTAAATGATGATTATGAGGGGGGTGAAACTGCGTTTCCAAATTTGAGAAGAAAGTATAAATTAAACAAAGGCGATGCCCTATTCTTCCATACTTTAGACAATTACGAACTCAAGACTTCCAAGGCTTTACATGGTGGGGAACCTGTAAAGTCTGGTGAGAAATGGATATGTAACGTATGGGTACATAAGTACCCATATGGTGGCAATACTTAAAGAATATCGTAAATAGTACTTTAAATGGTAGAAGTTGACTACCTGGATACAGCGACACCTCTGACATCGTTCCTGGTTGCGATGTTAATTGGTATTACACACGTTGTACTCGGCCCGGATCATGTTAGTGCACTATTACTACTTGTAGCAGGTGTAAAAAGAAGAGAACATCTGAATGAAAATAGTAACAAACTTTCCGTGTGGAAAAATTGCGCATTGCAAGGATTTAGATGGGGGATCGGCCACACATTGGGTTTGAGTTTTATGACAAGTATATTTATGATTTTTAGGGATGAGATCCCAATGGATAAAGTTGGAACGGTGAGTGATTATATTGTGGGATCAATGATGATTTTTATTGGTAGTGCTGCAATGTTCTCACTTTATAACTGGATGAAAAGCGAAAAGAAACGACTGAAACACATGGCTCGTCCCACTGATGAAGAATACTGTAACGGACACCCCAATGATGGTTTACCTTTACCTATTAAAAATAGTTCGGATGCTCACGTTGAAGCACATGAACATCATTTAACTCACCTTCATTCAGATGATTCTGACGCTATTAACGAGAATAAAACGCTATGGCAAAAATTCACTGATTGGAGAATGGGTGATACATTCACAGACACTCCTACTAGTGCTTACGTCGTTGGTGGTCTTCACGGAGTTTCTGGATTGAGTGGTATAGTGTATGTTCTCCCAGCACTCTTTTTAGATGACAATCTTCGTCTATTTTTATACATGATTGGGTTTTTTATGACATCAATCGCGAGTATGACCGTCGTTGGTGGTACAATCGGTCTTGTTCCAGCTAGTACGAAAAAACTGATGTTCCTGAATGGTTTTGCAGGGACAGCAGTTTTGGGTATTGGTATCATGTGGATCGTTTTGACCTACATGGATAAACTAGACTTGTAAATCGCTAAAAATATTAAAAGCAATTGTTCTCCTTCCGGGTTTTGTACATTTTTTTACCATGTGATAAAGGTGATGAGGAAAAATAATAACAGTACCCTCTTTTATATCATTATAGTTTGCTGTATTAAACACGATTGCATCATAGATATCATATAACGTGCTCACTGCATTATTTCTAAAAACAATAGAACTTGTTTCATTCTCGTCGTTTAGAATATATATACCCGAAAAAGTTGGATGATATGTTTTACCATTTAAAACATATGGAGTATCATGATGATTATGCAGTTCCTGATAATCACCATATTTATAAGTGTTAAACCAATAGTTTTTAAGTTGTGATTCTTTTATATGTGTTACAGATTTCATTTTTTTTAGAAAATTATCAATTGGATTCCATATAATTTTAGTTATATCATCTGATTCTAAGAATTTATGTTTATGTTCTGGATCCATAGACATAAATTCTACATCACAGTAATCTTTATAAGGATTCTTTAGATCCTCTGGGTGATCTCGTTCTATTTTATCTATAATTGGCATGTATTTCGCTTTCAACTCGTCATGGTCTTTTAGACTTTCCCAATAAATGAAAGTAGATGGAAATTCATAATATGACATTCTTACTTAGAATATATTTTAATCTTTATACAACGCACTGAAAATATTAAATGCTATTGTTCTTCTTCCAGGTTTTATACATTTTGATACCATATGTAAAAGTGGAGTGGGAAAAATGATAACGGTACCTTCTTTTATATCACTCATCTCACTTGTACAAAATGTATATGGCTCTAATAAAGGTCTAAATGGTACTTCATAAGTTCTAAAAATAATAGAACTTGATTCATTCTCGTCGTTTAGAATATACATACCTGAAAATATAGGATGGTACTCTTCACCATTTTTAATTCGTATATTAGCATTGTGATTATGCATTTCCTGGTTGTCGTATTTATCATAAGTGTTAAACCAATAACCATCAACAATTGAATCTTTTACCTCTATTTTACGTTGGTATTTAGAGTTTATTTCCTCTATAAAATTATCAAGTGGATTCCATATAATTCTATTAATATCACGTGGTTCTAAAAAATTATTAATGACATAATCACGATCATAAGACCTAAATTTTAATGTACAAATACCAGAAACTGTATCTAGATCACCCGGTCTATCTCGTTCTATTTTATCTATAATCGGCATGTATTTCGCTTTCAACTCGTCATGGTCTTTTAGACTTTCCCAATAAACGTAAGTAGATGGAAATTGATGATGAGGCATAGATATTCTTATTACTTAACCTTTAAATTCCCCTCTCACATTCAATTTAGTTCGGTTCAACATATGAAGGGCTTCAACATCTTTCTTATTCTGACCCACATACGGAACTGCGTACGCATTTTCGCACATCCATTTGTTCACATTGGTCCATTTACCATCTTCAGAAACCCAAACTTCAGCTAGAATACGACCAAATTTACCACGAGAGTCCCTTTCTGGGCATCTGAGTTCGATCTCAATATCATCCTTCTCAGATTCCACAGCCTTGAGGCACCAGTCTTTCAATTTCTTTTTAGAAAGTAGACCGTACTTTTTCTCTTCTTGGTTTGATGTTCGTGATTCGGGTGTATCAATTCCTAAAAGACGAACCCTCTGACGAGTACAAACGTCAAAACCCAAATCCAGAGTCACATCAATTGTGTCGCCATCTACGACCTTCTCAAGGGAGGAAACTTTGTATATGTATTCACAATTGGGTTGGTTGTAAGTAGCCATTTATTATATATGAATATTATATAAATGAAGTCTGTGGTGTTCACATATGGTCGTTTCAATCCACCTCACAAGGGTCACAGGCTCATGATTGAACAGGTCATTGAGACTGCTCGTAAAACAAATAAGACTCCTATCGTTGTTGTGTCTCATTCTGTTGGTAACGCGAAGAACCCACTTCCAGCGGAGAACAAGATGAGGATTCTTAGACGTTGGTTTCCAAACGTGACCATTATGAGTTCTGCGAAGGACAGAAGTATAGCCAAGATTACTGAGAACTTTAATCAAAACTCAATTATGATTGTTGGTGCCAATCGTCAAAATAGTTTCAAATTTCTTCCATTCAAAAAAGTTGCCGTCCCTCGTTCCAATAATGCACCTTCGGCCACTATGGCCAGAGCGGCTGCTGTGGCTGGTAACAAAAACGCATTCAAAAATATGACTGGCTACAACCTCACAAACAATTTGAGAAATAAGATTGTTAAAGCCAAGAATAGAAAGAAATAATAATGTTAGACGTAAAAGCTCTAGCCGAAGAAGTATACACACTCGGAGCTGGTTATTCCGAACGTGTATACCACAATGGTATGGAGGTACTGCTACGCAAAGCGGGTATTCCATATGAAACGGAGCGCATCGTCCCTATAACTTTTCAAGGTCATGTAATTGGAAACTTAAGGGCTGATATGATTGTGAACAACGAGATTGTTCTTGAATTTAAGGCGATTAAAAATCTCACCGAGCAGGTGGAGTTGCAGGCGCAACACTATCTAAATCTGACAGGTCTGAAGAAGGCGTACCTGGTAAACTTTCCTCCGTTTCCGAATCGTGAGGTGGAGATTCGTTGTGTTGTAACAGAACCATAAAGGGTAAAAGTTTCACTAACATTCCGTAAAACTCTTTGGATTCATCGTGATACTTCTTAGGATTGCGAAGACCTTCCGTCAAAATCTCACGGGCTCTCTGTAGATGATACTCGGCCTCTTCTACACAGAACTTTTCATACTCATTCATTAATTAGAGTAATACCAGCTTCTTTAAGCTTGGTGATCTGAACGACACATTGGGCACTTGTGAAGACGGGGAAAGCATAGTGACGAACATACAAAGTGTGTACACTTTCTAAAACGTACACACTTCCTAACTTCTAGACAAACTGGACATTCCACATCATCCTTAAACTCTAGGACCTGATTTTCAAATCTCCAAAAACAATTTGAACACACTTTTAGTCTTGGGTCCATCGTTTTGAAACATACCTCAAAATTTGGACACTTCTGATCCTTCTTCATATAGAAGTAAAAACTCTTATCTTTAAACTCAGATTGTCGGTATAAACTCCCATCGTAAATCATGACAGATCTTTTTCCATATTTGATCTTGGGCATACAACTTACTCTTGGATTTGAGAAGAGGAAAATATTGGAGATATACATCTTCTTCTAGGAGTTCACAAAACTTGTATAATACGTACGAATAACTTAAAAAGTTTTTTCTATCTGATGGACAATTATGATCAAATGGTTTTTGGATATCTTTAAACATCAGACGCAACCGTTCTTCTAATTCTTGGGGCATAGACGGTGCTTTAATACCATTAAGAATATTTGTAATGTATGGTACATGTTCATAATACTTATTGAGTCTTAATTTCTTTAAAAGACCCCTGATTTTCGTATGTGTGATCTCGTCTAATTTCTTAATCTTCATTTTTTTTAATTCAGCTTTCAGTTGATCCATGACTTCTTGTGGTATTGTAGTCATTTCTTGTGCTTGAAACTGACTCAACCATTCATTAAAGTGATTCTCTCTCTTGTAACTATAATTGATGATCTTTTCAGAAGTTTCTTGTTCTTCTCTATATGTTAACTCTTCACTTATAAGGGAAGCTAATACTAATCCACATACATCACAAACCAACTCACTTGTATCATGGATATGAATTATATTACTATAGGAACATGTCGGACATTCATCTAAATTATTATATTCATTCATTCTAGGAAGGTTTTGTTTTTCAACTTCAATAAGATATTCATTGAAAATATCTTTCCTCTTTAGTCCAACTGTTTCTTTCACATTAAAAATATTATCTGTATTGATCTCGTCTTCAGTTGTATCGGCATACTGATTCATATACGGCATACAACTAATTATATATTCCGACATTTCACTCTCATATTTTTTCCTGTTATTTGGATCTGTCTTTATGAGATTAGTCCAATGGTCAACTCTGTTTTTGTATCTACTTAAAAAGTTACCTTCCATATAGTTAAGAATGTTGTTCAAACTTTTAAGTACTCTTATTTACCTATATAAAAAGCTAACTACTCCACGTGATTATACTATTATATCAGAAGAACTTGAGTATAAGATAGATCATGACATGAAATACAAAATTGAAGACGATTTTTGGGAGCGAGAGAGTAAAGATTGGGATGGTATTTTAGATGAATATCACTGCTATGTTACCAATAAACCTTTCAGAAACACCATTGTTCCTCAAAATGTAAACAATATCATTCTCCGTGTGAAGTATTACTATGGTGGAAAGGTATACAAGGCTATAACACAAGACATTAACTTTGTACCTGGAAAGTGTGAACAGGATAATATGATATTTAGTATTCCATTGAGTCATGCGTGTATTATTGATCATGATGACAAACCACAAGTTGACATCACAGAGAAGGTCAAACGTTATGCCGGACCTAGAAATGATTTTCACGGTCAAGATGTACCACTACGAGACTTCTTATATTACACTAAAAAGACTCTCGAGACGCGTTTTCCAAAAATAATGTTGATAAACTCGATTGGAATGAAAAAGATTGTATTAACTACAGAGGATTGTACGAGTGATCTTCGTATTCCATGAAACTTTATAAACAAGGATGATTCTTCATAAAGTTTTTTAATTACATGTCATCAGAAACCTTAGTTGCGAGGTAAAACTTTACCTCACCCAAATTCGCCACATTGTATTTTAGAATTAGAAATCTGTTACCCTCTTCCTGCATAATTTGCACAGACGCACACATACTCGTCGCCTTTGTAAAAATATTCAAGTACTTCAAGCTGTAGAGACCTTTAATCTCCGGGCTATCATCGGGGCATTCGATACATGTCTCTTGGTTCGCAAAATCTCCCTCACAACGGAGCCTAAGTTCATTACCAGACCTGGTAATTTCAATTTCAGTCCCAATGTTTGACATATCTCTACACAATCTCTGAAAATCAGAGGATGGCAGAATTGTATTACTCGTCATGACAACATCAGGAACTTCAATACGACTCTCATTTATATCCAGGAGTTTGAGTTGAAACTTCGTACTTGTCTTCTTTGTTTCACTTGTGATCTCAATATCCATATACTCTTTGGAGTTTATTTCAATCATGAGAACATCATTATTTGTAATTGTCTTCAAAAGTTTGAAAGTATTTGAAATATTAATTCCGGCAATGATTTCGTCGTGTTCACATTGATACTCCTCAAAATTATCAGCTGCTAGGAACATATCTATAAGTGATGTTCTAGCTGTGTCTAGTGTCACAATATACATTCCCTGTGGACGAAAGTAAATATTTACGTCATTCAATATGTCCTTGAGCACTTCAAATGTTGATTTGATGGCAGATGCCTGAATTGTTACCAATTTCATATTACTAAACAATCTGTGTTATATCTTTAAATCTGTTGTTCGGAATATGCGACACCTTTGCTTACATCTCTACTAATTTTTTCCTCTAATTCTCGTGTCATGGCTGGCTGTAGGGACTTACCGTAGGAATCCAAAGAGAACAGTTCAGAATCGTTATCCTCGGTGTCTAATGTTGTCATAGAACAGGCTCCACCGAATCCCCAGTTACCAATTTCCTTATTTGGGAGTAGGGAATCAAGCCAGTTTTTTATTTCACTACCAACAAGAACTTTACCATTCTTTGTCAACATTGTGGGTACCCTCGTAATCTTGTTCCTGTATGCAGGGGGAATACCCTGAGTGTTTATATTATGATAATGCACAAGTTGTTTTAATTGCGGTTGTTTGTTAATATAGTCAATAACTTCCGCGGAGTGTTTGCATCTTGGGCTATATATCAGTAGAGACATCTAATATGTAATGGGTAATTTGTAAAAAAAAATTAACGCATAGTAGTAAAGATGATGAACTGGTCGTTGATGATCATTCTTATTGCCATTGTCCTGCTACTTACAGTTCAGCGCGAGCCATTCACAGAAATATTTGGGTTTTCAGGACACACCAAACCAACCGGTCGTATTCGTCTGGGTGACCCCAAACCAAACCTTTCTGGGTATAATCAGGTGGAAGCTGATGTTAATAATGACCTGATGCAAACATTTGTTCTCAAGGCTAACAGTGAGATTAATAGACGCACCGGTCTCTGTACGTATATCATCGAGACCACCAGCCTCAAAAAGTATATTGGGGAAGACAAGGAAATATATGAATGTATATTCATGAGTACGAAGAACAATGGTTTTGCTTTTGGTTTCTCTGTTGTAGCTTATTTTGAGTACGTGAATGGCGTTATTAATTTGATGTCTCTCCGTACACAACCTCTCGAAGTTGAATCCGAGTCGGACATCGCCCCCTTTATTGATAGTGCCTCTGGTAAAGATTTCGTAGATTATGAACTTGTTAAGGAAAAGGCTATACCCACTCTCAGTGAGTTAGAAACGGCTAAAAATAAATTACAGTAATTATAATGATCAGCATCGATGACGTAACAAAAATTGATGAAAAGAGAAAACAGATCAAAAAGGAGATATACAAACGAATATATGAACAATTTTCTCGTAAAATAAAACAAAGTGTTGAATTGGGTCATAAACAAGTATTTCTAACTGTACCCACATTTGTTATTGGTTGTCCAACTTTTGATAGATCTGCAGCAGCTAGGTATATAGCGAGACAGTTCAAATTGGGTGGATTTGATGTGACTCTTATTGGTGAATATGATTTATACGTTTCGTGGAATATACCCAAAAAGAAGAAGGAGAAGAATGTTGAACACGAAGAAGAGAATTTCCCGGACCTAATAAATCTTAAGAAGATGGCCGATAAATACAGGACGCGTGAGAGTTAAAGTTTAATAATGTAAAACTAATATAAATCATGTCCGATTCATTGAATATAATGGTAGAAGCCAAGAAAGAGTATATGGGTCAGCTCTGTCTCATTATGACTCCAGTTATGATTGAAGTATTCCAAAACATGTATGACGAAGCTACGAAGCTTTCCAAAGGTAGAAAGACTCTCATCATGTTTCAAAAGCTTCTCAAAGAGGTTCCAAACTGGTCTAATCAAATGTCGGCTCAACACGCGGGTAATATCGCTGATCGTTGTGTATGGTTCAATGACCTATTAGCAGCTGTTTTCGTTGCGTGTACCAAAATTCTATCTGCGGTTCGTCTCAAGGCTGACAATAAGAAGATTAGTCTCAAACTCCCCACTAACGAGGTATTTATACAGACATGTTATAATAACGTCGCCAAAGATCTTTACAGAGATCCTTACATTTTCCATGAAGAACAGAGTGAGTACACGAGGGATGATCAGCTCACAAAGCGGATCTGTGCATGCATTGAATCTACAGTAAAGGAGCTTATTCCAGTTCAGCAAATCCTTCAGACCTATATGTCCCAAGATACTCGCGATATTGACATAGATGGAGAGGTACGAGACACAGAGGATCCAGATGTATTTGATGGTGGTGAAGAGACACCCTTTCCAGAGCCAGAGTCAGAGCTAGAGCCAGAGCCTCTTCCCGAAAATGAAACCATGATGGATACTGGAGAGCAAGTACAACCAACTGGTTTAGAGAATGAGTTTAAGACCGTCCCAGGTGTTCAGACCCAAGAGCTAGAACCAGAACCAGAGCCTGAACCAACGTTTGGTATGGGAACCCATCCACCTCAGGCCATTGAGGAAGATGATGGTGTTCTCTTTGGTGATGCACCAGATCACCGTGTAAAAAAAACTGCGTATAATTAAATGGAATTATCCGACTATCTCCGAGATCCAATGAGCGCTGCTCTCATAGCCGCGGCCATCACCGCTGGTTACATTCATGTGAAGGCTCAACTTAATAATGAAGGTAAATTAGAACTTAACAAATATACCAAGCCCGCTGCACTTAACGCTATCTTAGTGTTTTTTATTGTCTCCAATGGTATTGGACAAAGGGAAGCTATTTCTAATGACCCTTTTTAAACTTAAAGATTAAACCCTACGTATAAGAAAATGGCGTCTGTCACTGCGTTTAATGACATGCTCTCCCAATTTCTTGTGGAATTGCACAAGACTTTTCCAGATGAAAAAGGAATTAAGAAGATGACTACTTCGTTTGAAGTAATTAAACAAACTAACCCCCGTCTAATTGTTGATGGTTTTATGAAGGGTGTAACCCCTTATGCTGATAAGATTTCAACGAAGGACGAATCCTTCCTTTTGGAGGAGATTGAGACTATTGATTTTCTCAAGGATCTCAACATTAAGAGTTACTGGTCTCGTATGAGTGAGGGTACGAAGGGTGCGACTTGGCAGTATCTTCAGACTCTATACATGCTCGGTACGACGATTAATTCCATTCCAGCTGACACTCTCAGTATGATTGAGGGTATCGCAAAGGAATGCGCTGATAAGATGGAGACGAATGGAGGTGAACTTGACCAGGATGCTCTCATGAAGATGATGAGCAGTATGTTAGGTGGTATGAACAAAAAATAAACCTTAATATATATTAAATGAAGACCTGGTTTGATGATCCTCAGCAACTTATCAACTCTGATCGGGTTTTACAATTCTGGCCAAACAATGAACAAACTCCAGAGGAAAGGATTAACTCCGCTTCTCGTTTTATAATTTATGCGTCTTGTATCATGTACCTCACTCGTCGCGACCCACGTATTTTCGTATTGGGTGGTACAATTTTGGGGGTTCTTTATGTTATGTATAAATCTAAAATGATTAAAGAGGGTTATCTCGGTGTTGGTGGTGTTGGTGATGGCTGTCAGATGCCCACTATAGATAATCCAATGGGTAATGTCCTTATGACTGATTATACAGATGCTCCAAATCGTTTAGAGGCTTGTTATTACCCAACTGTCAAGCCATTTGTCAAAGAGTACTTAGATGATCGCATCCCATATGATTCCGGTAGGTCTCGTTCGTCACTTCCTATGTATCAGAAAAATGCAGCCGCTCGTCAGTTTGTGACGACTGCTGTTTCGCAAATTCCAGGCGATCAGACTTCTTTTGCTGAATGGTGTTATGGTCCTAAAAATGGACAACTCTGTAGAAATAACCCAGAGGTTTGTAGCCCTAATGCTAGAGGTGTTCAGTTAGAGGCTTTTGGTGGTCTTGATATGGCGGGTGATAAGCGAAGTGGTATGCATGGTGGTACTGTTCGTTAAATAAATCTCATGTAATAATAATAAAATGGCATACCAATTGCAACCTGGTCTCGCGATAGTTGAAAACGCTGGTGCTCTCCCATCTGTGAGAGCGACTGAAGAAATCTTTGTATATCCTCAGCCCAGTACTCTCAACTATAGCGGTCGTCCAAATACTATGTTGTATGGAACTGCTCCATACCTGGCTGGTAAGGGGTCTCCAGCGCAATTTATTGAGGTTAGTGATGAACTCCGTCCTCAATCCACTACTCGTTTCAATAAGGTGATTGTACCCACTTATGAGCGTAACCTGTTCCCACTCTCTAACATGGAGTGTAAGGTACCTCTTCGTACACTCAATTACGAACCAACGAGTACTCGCGCGGAACTCCAGAACGGTCTCTTTCATCAGAGATACGCTAATAAAAATCTCACTAAAAACTAAGAATGGCTGACCCCATTTCAATTGCAGCTATCGCTGGTCTAATTTTTGCGGGTAGATCTTTGAGTAAAAAATCTGAACCAGAACCAGTCCAAACAGTTGAAGTAGATGAACCCAAAATTACATATGAACAGGATGTACCTGAGTTCGTTGAACGTGATTTCGAGAGACGTGTAGATGTACAATCAAAGAGAGAAATGGGAAGTTTTGCGGATATCTCTCTTCAACAAAGGAGTGGTGGTCAGGAGATTCTCAATATGAGAAATCGTATGTTTGATACGGGTCGTATGAACAATTTATCCCCAGTTGAGAAGCAATTGGTTGGCCCAGGTTTAGGTGTTGGATTTGACACTCCAGCGACTGGTGGTTATCAGCAGCTGTTCCGGGTGAATCCCGTTAATGTTGGTGCCTACCGCCTCACAACTCTTCCAGGCCGTTCCGGTCCAGCTGCTGATGTGACTGGTGGACGTTCCGCCGTTGTTGGTGAACTGACACATAATAAGCCTGATACTACCGCGCATCTCCCATCTCGTCTTCCACCAATGGCTGGTCGTGCCCAAGGTATGTCTGGTGCTATGCCAAGGGCTAGTCATCAGAAGACAATGAGAATAACCAACCGTTCAGAGACTGGTCTTCGTGAGGATGGTTTAGGTTTCAATGGTGCCAAGCGTTTCATTTCTGCTCAAACTATGACACAGGATCCTACTCGCTTCAAGAGTGATCGTAACGATCAGTTATTTTCCCATTACGCCCACGCGACTCCAGGTATTACCAATTTCAAGGGTGCATACGAGACCAGTGCGGCTGCTCAGATTACCACAAAGAATAATCAGGAGTTGATGAAATATGGGTTCCGTCCAGAAGATCGTCGCGGTAAGGCTAACCGCATGGGTAACGCTGGTCGTATGAACGTGAGAGAGAGTCCCCTTAAGCAGGGTGGTGCACTTACCACCGTTCGTAGTGACGTTTCCCGCATTGATGGTCGTGTGAACGGTGCAAATGGGGGGTGGACTCAAAACTATCAACAAAAACCTTTCCACCAGTTCAATGCTTATAAGGGTAATGAGAATCCATATGCACGGAATTTAGATGTCGCAGCGAAGCAGCTCCAGAACAACCCATTGGCTCACAGTGTTTGTTAATTTTAGTTTTTACAGGCAAAAACACTCATTAAAATATTATACATGTATTTTAATGAAGGTTCATACCCTTGATATAGATAGTAGTGAGAGAGATACAAACGTGTATACATACGCTAATAGTTATACTATCACTCTAAAAGAACCTATTTATGATGTTACCCAGATCAAGTTAATATCCGCCCGCATTCCAACTCCTCAATTGACTACGTGCGCTACGAATAAAACCCTAAGTATTTACGATTCTGGTGCACCTAATGACCTCATCGAGATAACCCTAAATGAAACAAATTATACAAACGGAGATGCTCTCGCGACTGACCTCGATACTCTCATGCAACCACCATTGACGTGTATAGACCAAGTTGTATTTGACTCGGATACTCAAGCTCTAACATTCTCAAATACAACGGCGAGTAACACATTTACGTTTCAATTCTTTGATGGTACGAATGGTTATTTGAGTAACACAACTGTCACTACACCACACCAAGTTATAGGCTTTTCTTCGAAAAATCCACCAGCTGGTAATAGTATTGTCTCAGGTGCTATCAATTTAGAAGGACCAAACTCCCTCATTCTTCGTATGACAACAGGTTCGGACGAGTTTACAAAAACTGTCTATTCCACGACACCATTTTATACAGGACACATTCTTTTAAACGGTACAGACTTTGTAAATTACCACCATGCAGATGATCCATTAACACATGAATTTTATAAAGGACCACAGAAGTATATAAAGGAAATCCATTTGGAATTCTATTACATGAGTCACGGGCGTCTCATCCCGTATGATTTTAGAAATCAAGATCATATATTGAAATTTGAAATTACATGTTCTACAGATAAATTAGAAGGTCTCCCTAGAGTTCCCCTAGAAGTCGTTGAAGAAGAGATGCCGCCACAAATAAGTATTCCTGAAGTAATAATGAATTCTTATAAATGGAAAGACTATCTTTCGATCGGTCTCGTTATATTAGTTGGTTTGATTCTCTTAATTCTCATGAAGCGTAAGTCAGTAATTACCGAGTAACCGCGTAGACGGGTTGAGCAGGCTTGGTCACACGGGTGGAAATACCAGAGATGATCATGTAGACCGCGATGGAGAGGAGAGTGGTGAGGATAGCGGTGAGGGTGTACTGAGTACCACCGTTCTTAGGCACCTTGATCACCTGCTGAATGAACCAGCGGACGAGATCCATCCACGACATGGCAGCCGCGAAGGAGAAACCCGCAACGATAGAGTTGAGGGACTGAGTCTCGAGCTCCTGGGTCACGAGATTGACGGTCTTAAGCGCTTGGGCGGTCATGTCAGACATTGTGAGTTTTATAACATATATGTAGAAAATATTATTCGGGTAATAATTCTTCTTTTTGTACTAAATTCTTGTATTTCGGTCTCCTGATAATTGACGACTTTGCAAAGATTTGTTCTTCTTCTTCGTCATCTGAATCTCCATCAGCACTGGACTCGGAATCATCATTTGTTACCTGAAATGATTTATATTCAGAAATCGTCCAACCCTCGGGGTCCGATGTACTCATTACTATTAATAGCATTTTTTAACATCTGTTCTGTCGGATTTTGGGGAACCCAGCTGTCCCAGCGATCAACCGCTTCATTCACCAAGTTTAGGATTGGGTCAGGTCCCGAATACCTGACAAACTCTGGTTCCATGTCTTCATCTTCGTCTTCGTCTTCGTCTTCGTCTTCCTCATCTGTCAACTCCTCATCATAAATTTCAGGCATCATAGAACCGATTGTTTCACCGACTTTGTACATCGCACAATACTTCATCGCATATTCCATATCTTCTGAGACAATCATATCTCTTCCACAAGCTTTGGCATATTCGGCTGAAAGTAAAGTAGCTTTTTCCATAACAGGTAAAAGAATATTAGTCATACTTTGAATGTATTGCTCCAACATTCCATTCCCCATATCACCAAAACCACTTTGCATGTTCATCTTTAGTATTTAACGTCAAAAAGAGTTTTAGCAGTTCCCTCACCGACACGGAGGATATTGTGACTGAGTGCGTAGACTTTTAATTGTCTTGCATAATCCACACATGGTGTGAGACTTAGGTTAAGAATTTGTTCTTTTATGAGGCTGAAATTTATTTGTCCCGTTGGATACCATTTCTCGGGCTCTAAGGCAAAACTATAGGAGTAAAATCGTCTAATGAGTTGAGTTTTAGAATGGTGAATAGCTGCCTGAACAGCCTTGAGAAAAATGACATTACCTGTTTCTCGTGTGATTATAGGTTGACCATCTAGGTCAAGTGTGAGGTAATCAAGATTTTCATAGAGAATGTATTTACCACCCGTATCAGCTAGAGTGTTATCGTAGTCAAACGGTGTCATATATTCACCTTCTGCTGTACCAACATCACCCTGTCTCTGGATGATGAAGTAAAGTTCCTTGACTGGATTTACAAAATCCATCTTGAAATTACCAGTTTGTACATTTTGGGCAATATCAAAAACATTTTGTTGAACTTGTGTGATCACATAATCCTTTTTTTCAGTTTCAAGTTTTATTCGGTCACATGGATCAAGAAATATGACTTCCGCGCATAATCTAAAGTCCTTAATATGAATTGTACCCGGTGTTACAGGTTGAAGTGCTCCAGTTGATCCGTTTATGATTAGATGATCGTGGTCACGAAGTTTAATCTCAACCTCAACCTCCTGTTTCTTGATAGCACAGAGGGGTACAGCCAATTCATGATTATCGTAAAAATAAAATGGTAAATCTACAAAGAATTCATCTTCTGTATTGGCGGTACCAATCACACCAAGAATATTTCTGTCAGACACCCTACTAGATACTGTACGCTCTGGATATTTACCAATAAGCTCTTTGAGAGCTCTTTGTTTTGTTTGTGTAACATTATGTTCTGAATAAATCTGAAGATAGTCACTTGGTAATCTCTGAACAACTTTCCCTCCTATGATAAGATCCACATACTCTATGAGTGCGTGACCTATCGATTCTATAAATCGGGGGTCGTCATAAAATATTGGGGAAATAACTGGTAACCTCATCTTCACACTGAGACATGTCAGTAAGTCACCCGTATTTTGAGCAATTCTAAATCTCGCCTTACCTCCAAAATCTACGTGGGTTTCCGAATCTATATTAACATATTCTCTTGCAAAGTTTGTATGTTTTCTAAAACTTTGCAAAAAGTATGTATAGTCTGGATCCATTGTAAAGAACCTGTCTTGGACTCCAGATGCTAAAAGCTGTACGCGACCAGCCATTACTACTATAACAATCTAAAATTTTAAACCCGCTAAACCACCATTTACACGAAGTATGTTGAAGTTCACCGCATACACACGAGTATTGTTATTATCAATACTATTTATAGGGTCTATCTGAATAGTCAAAAGTTTATGAGATATTCTACTCATATTGACTTGCCCAGTTGGGTAATACACTTCTGGTTTGAGTGCAAAACTATACATACCAAATTCAGACTGTTTGTAATTCGTACCAGCTACATATTCCGGAGGGCTTATATGATGTTTTAAAGACTGTTCATATACAAGAAATTTATGATCCCTATCAAAAACTGTCTCATTGTTGAACTTTAATTTAACATTCGTAATTTTATTGTATCTATTAGGGTGATTATCACGAACCGCCTTTTCCGATTGAGATACGAAGAATAGCTCCTTTACTGGATGTGAAAAATTGAGCATTACAGATTTTGTATTTTCACCAGCTTTCATTATAAACTTAGACATCTGAACTTGTGTAATGACATAATCAATCGGTCTGGTCATGAGATAATTTCTCTCTCTATCTGTGAGAAATACAAACTCTGTATCTATAGAACATTTGGAAATATTGGCAGAGACACCCACGGATGCACCACCTTCAATGAGTTCTTTGAGAGGTCTAAGTTTAATTACAACTTCAACAAGTTGTTTCGTGAGTGCACACGTTGGAATAGATAGATTCGAGTTACGATAAAAGTAAAATGGTAGATCCATAAAATAGGTATTGTTACCCGTGTAACTCAAAAGTTGGCCATGACCATTTAAAAAGTAAACAGTTTGGTCAGTATCATCATCTGTGTTATTAATCTGTTGATGCATGTATATATATTCCCCCGTAATCTTCTCAATTGTCTGACCACCTATGAGGAGCTCAGCACTCTCCACTAAATGTGAAATGATAGAGGGACACCACTCATCACCACCGGGTGAAGGATCATCCAATGTAACTTTTAGTGTCATATTTCGTAGAACGTCTCCTTTATCATTGGGCAATCTATAATGTAGGGTCTTTCCAAAATCTAAATCGGAACCATCATATTGGGTCTCAACATAATCTATAGCGAATTTGGTATGTCTCCTAAAGTTCATCAGGAAATATGAAAATTGTGGATCTCCTGTGAGCCATTGATCCTGGACTCCAGTGGCGGCAAGTCTCAAGCGACCTGACATTCCTATAGTATGTGAGTAAAATTTTGCTAAATAAAACGGAACACTACTGTAGAATGAACCTTCAGTTGAAGAAATTCAAACCTGAGACGATATCAGATGATAGGGTGTGTGTATTCATTGGAAAACGTAATACTGGTAAATCAACACTTGTAAAGGATATCATGTACCACAAGAAACATCTTCCTGCTGGTATAGTGCTCTCAGGAACAGAGGAGGGTAACCATTTTTATTCAGATTTCATACCAGATCTATTTATTTATGGTGATTACGATAGAGAGGCCATAGAAAGGGTGATGGCTAGGCAACGTAAATTAGTTGGTGCAGGTAAAACGAATTGTGGAGCTTTCATGCTTCTCGATGATTGTATGTATGATAACAAGTTTCTCAAAGACACATGTATCAGACAATGTTTCATGAATGGAAGGCATTGGAAAATTTTTTTCATGCTCACGATGCAATATTGTATGGATTTACCACCGGCACTCAGGGCAAATGTTGATTATGTGTTTTTACTCAGGGAAAATATACTTCAGAACAGAGAAAAACTTTATAAGTCTTTTTTTGGTATATTCCCAAACTTCGATATGTTCAATAAAGTCATGGATGCATGCACGGAAAATTACGAATGTCTCGTGTTAGATAATACAGTAAAATCAAACAGGATACAGGATTGTGTATTTTGGTACAAAGCTTCTGTCAGGAAAAACTTTAGGGTTGGAAGTCCAGATCTATGGAAACTGCACAAAAAGATGTTTAACCCCAAATATCTACAACAAAAGGAAGATGATGCTAAAAAGGCCACTAAAAAGACAAATCTCAAGATTACGAAGACGAAGTAACTTTACATTCATTCCCCCAATTTTACGGTAAACCTGATACTCTCGAAACTGTATGAGGTCTCTCGTTACAGGCTGCGTTACTCACATGCCCAGAAAACATATGACTATTACAGATGTCTAGTGATATAAATACCCTCAATCTTTCTGACGACGGTGATGGAATGGTACCTCTGAATGACAATCCAACAACAAACTTCGTGAATAATTCTCAATCACGTGAAGCGTTTTCGCAACCCGAAAAAAATGTGAGTCAAAGTAAACAGATGACAATGGATTCTACTCCCATTAATGATATTATGATGGATCCCCCAATGATGATGGATGAACCCAAGATGCAGGGTATGATGCCACAGATGACCGCTCCTCAACCCCAGGGTGCTTATGCCGCCCCTCAACAGCAGGCAGCCCCTGAGAGCAAAAACCCTCTCAACCTCACTGATGATCAAATGATCGCCCTCGTTGCGGGTGCCGCCGCTGCACTTGCCATATCTAAGCCTGTTCAAGATAAGTTGGTGACCTCTATTCCCAAGTTCCTTAACGAACAGGGGAGTAGAAGCATGGTTGGTCTTGCATCCACTGGTTTAGTCGCGGCTATTGTTTTCTACTTCGTGAAAGATTACGTCGTGAAGCCCTGATTTTCCCATCCCATGTTAGAATAAATTGATTTATCAATACCAGAATAATACGTAATTAAAGCTCCCACCGATAACGTCGCCATGAGCAAGGCATTCGCCTTAAGTGTCTTGCCCTTGTCAGTTCCATACTCCTTCAAGTCTTTAGCAGAACCCTTCCACAATCGGTTGATAACATATGTTAAAATTAGCCCGATCACACTCGTCGCAAAGAAGAACGAACGATCTACTGCAAGTTGTGGTATACGCCCAACCATCATATGGAATACATTAGGAATAACCACAGTCAACCATAACAGGTTAAGATGGTAATTGTTGATAACATTTGGTACCTGTGTAACACCATAGATGGCAATCCAGTACCCAATCGCTGTTGTTAAAACGTTTACCGGTGTTTTCATTTGCTATATATTGAGATTATTTATCCTGTACATGTTTACCACAGAACTCTGTCTTTTCTGGTATTTTTTCGTAAATACCCAAATTTATACACACGTCACGAAGTTCTAAATAATTATTCCAATATTCATCCGAGTGAGAGTATTCTTCAACAGTACAGTGAGCTAATTCATGGATAAGGACATGAAAAATTTCATTTACAGAACCATCAATACATAAAGTGATTTCCTCACCTTTATTAGTATTAAACCCAACAGCTCCATTCATTTTCTTTAAACCGGTCAATGGAATTTGATTAGCCAACATATGAAATTTAGGATGCTGTGTGTCAACTACATGCCTCCTGAGAATCTCGTATTTCTCTTTGACTTCCGCAAACTCCCGTGGTTCCTGTATCATTGCGAGTACATAGACATTTATAAGAAGAAGTATAATGAAAGCGATCATTTCTTATATACAAATATAAATTTACTATACAGTTCTGAAATTGGATTACCTGTAAGACCCTCCCACAACTCCAATTTGAAACCCAATTCCTCTAAATGTGTCACTAAGAGGTCTTTATACGCGACCGGTTCTGAACGCGGACCATCTGCATAGAATGGTGTGTCCACCAAGTTCACAAACAACTTCTCACCAAAACCTCCATTTCCGTGGTCCTTCATTAGAAAGAAATTACCCATATCATCTTTGAGAGGTGTTCTAAATATGATCTTCTCAGAATCTGGAATGATACCAATGAGACGCGCACCTGGTTTCGCCCTCTTTTTGATTTCCCTAATTGATCCAAAAAACTTTTCCTTTGTCTGGAAAATGTAGTGAAGTGAAAAGTTGTAACAGAGAATATCATATTTCCGGTTTGGGCAGTTGTGAATGTCACCCTCGTAGAAGTTTACCCTCATGTGCATGTTTTTGGCACGTGACTTGGCTTCCATGAGAGCTTCCGCTTCTGGGTCACACATACTCATATTTGCCCCACACTTATGCCACTTCTGTAGATCCCCTCCAAACCCACAACCAACATCTAGGATCTGATCACCATTTTTAGTGACAGATTGGATCAGATCCCTCTTGGCGTTGTTATGGTTTTTTCGGATTTCCTCCATCTTATATTTATTGAGATTCATCTCTTTTACTTAGGTTTGGATGTCAAACATATGACTAACTCTTTCGAGGGGTACCGTTACCCACAATTGTCCGCTCATTGAACCAGTTATAGTAGCCTTGAAAGGTCCACCAACTTTGCTCACATAATCGTTAGGGTTACCATTTTTATTAGGTTCCCATTCCAAGTCTGTCACGTTACACATGTCTGATTGGATTATAATGAGTTTATATGTCCCATCAAACCTATCGTTCTTTGACAACATGAACTGATAATCGTAATGACTTTTGCTCAAATGTTCCAACTTTTCCTCCAAAGTTTTGAAACTTGTTGTGCGAGATCCACTGTATTCCACACATGGACCCAAATTGTGAGACCGGTTATTTTTGCGAACTCCAGATTTACAAGAAATGCGAGATTTGGCAAAATCTACAATTCTCATGTCCTCACCAATTTTGTGAGAGTTATCTGGCTTCCATGTTGTAGCGTAACCAATGTCACTGAATGAGTTCGCCAAAATCTCTTCCCAAATAGTACCCGTGATTGGCTGACGTAACATCGTATGAAATGTTTTAATATTCTTCTTAATCATCATAACCAGGTTATTCATGTTTGATTCATTCCATAAAAAAGATTCAAGTGTCGGTTGAACTCCTATATGGAGGTGAACATGACATAAATTATTAATCCATGTGGAAACTTTGACAAGTGATTCTTTCATGTATCCAAATACACTTAAAACTTTAAGACGAGTAATTAACAATGGAAAAGATTATTAATGATGATATTCTGAACGTACTTAGGAATCTAAATGACGAGAGTGCACAAATTGTCATCGCTGATCCTCCATATAATATCGGGAAGGACTTTGGCAATAAAAGTGATAAACAACCCATGGACGAGTATCTTAAGTGGTGTGATGAATGGATTGAGGGGTGTCTTCGGGTTCTGAGAAAGGATGGTACTATGTTCATTTATGGTTTTAGTGAGATTCTAGCTCTCATTCTTGCTCGCATCCCCCAAACTGTAAACCGACGGTGGCTTGTGTGGCACTACACAAATAAGACGGTTCCTAAACTCAATTTCTGGCAGAGATCACATGAGAGTATCATCGTATTATGGAAAGGTGACAAAGTGTTCCACCGGGATGATGTACGGGAGCCCTATACAGACGGGTTCGTAAAGGGTGCGGCGGGTAAGAAAAGACCAGCTACAAAGGGTAGATATTCAAACGGTGAAATGACTACGGTGTATGCAGCTCACCCCAGTGGTGCTCTTCCAAGGGATGTGATTAAGATGCCAACTCTCGCGGGTACATCTGGAAAGGGAGAGAGGGTAGATCATCCAACTCAAAAACCTCTAGAATTGTGTGAGAAACTCTTAAAGTCCTGTAAACAAGATCCAGAGAATGGGTTTGTTCTCGTTCCATTCGCGGGATCTGGGAGTGAGTGTGTAGCTGCCAAGAATCTCGGTCTTCCATTTATGGGTGTTGAGATAAATGAAGAGTATGTAAAACTTATCAAGAGTAGATTGGAGACTCAAGGTAATTTGAGTTCAATGTCTTCTAATGAGATTGAAGAGGATGGTAACCAGTTAAACAAGTAGTAATAAATACTAGAACTTCCCATAAGAAACTTCTGCTTCTCTAGATTTGGTACACACTGACCAATATCTAAAGTGGTAAACATATCGTAGCCCAAATTTTTTGCAATGAGAAATGCATCTTTATATACATCCCCAACTATGTAAAATGAATATGCTTGGTTTATTACGTACGATTCATCTTTCTTTACATTTGGTATATCGTAGAAAGAGATGAATGTATCGTCCAAATCATTTACATAAGAGTTAGCTGGAAGTATCCAATGTTTAACCCAAATCTTGTCAATGACTGGAGCAATCTTAAATTGTTTGAAATGAGTCTGTAAAATCTTTGTAACTCTCGGAATATCCTTACTTTGCATCTTTCTAAATTGAGAAGTTCCACATACTTCAAAATATTTTTGTTTGGTTTTATTGGTAACTTTATAAAATCCAATGTCCGAAAGTTTTTTAACATTGAGTATACGATGCCAATATGTTGATTTCACTATCGGTGTAACAATTCTATTCTCCGCAGTTGCTATACCTTGCCATATATCTTTCATGTTTGAGATTCGTTTCATCTCTTTCATTAAAATAGGAACAAATCCCATTGTTCTAAAATTTTCATGAATACAAAGGAAATTAACTTGAACCATGTTCAGTATGTCTTCACATACACGTATTTTGGTAGGAACACTGGAAATGAACCCGATGAGCGTTTGAGTCCCATCATGGACAATAGCCCTATTCTCATAACCTGGTGACTCAGCTGCCCATTTTAGTGTTTCAAGTGAGTATTTGAGTCTAGAGGTTTCACTAGATAAATAATGTTCATTCAAAAATGGATGAGCCTCTTCAATTGAACACACCTTCCAAGAAAAGCCATCTGGAAGCTTCATGGGTTCTTCCACAATCTTCTTTTCTTTCTCAATTTCTTTCCCCCTTTCATAATTGACACCTTCCTGAGGAACAGGTTGTTTATCCCAAAATGTTCTCATTGGTATCTTAACACGTAATTCTTTTAAGTTGGCTTAAAGTTTTGGTATCTATATAGTGTATAATATGTCTCTCGAGCAGGATTACACTACCGTCCCTGGTCAGCTTTACGCGTGTCTATCTGTGGTAGGCCCAGAGGCTCCACAGAAGAATGATAAGTTTGGTATCAAGATTCGTGGTGCCTTTGCTAGTCGCGACGAGGCTGCCTCCCACGCGAAGCGTCTCCAGAAGGAGGATTCTACCTTTGATATTTACGTTGTTGATATGTACAAGTGGCTTCTCATCCCCCCAGATCCTCTAAAGATTGAGGATGTTCATTACACCAACGAGAAGCTTGAGGAGATTATGTCTGGCTATAGGGAGAACCAGGCTGAAGCCACTCGTCTCTTCAATGAGCGTAAGAGGGATATGATGGAAACGAAGAGCTTCCTCAAACCAGGTGATGAGAATTCTAAATTCTACACAAAGCCTGACGAGCCACCTATCAGCCATCCAGCTGATATCATCGAGCGTCTAAAGAAGGAGAAGCCCGATTCCCCTATGGAAGAACTCGTCAAGGAGGCGGATGATATCGTCACTAAGGAGATTGAGGACCGGCGTATGAAGCGTGAAGCTGAAGCTTCCACTGATGGTACTATCAAAGAATCGGAAGAGGAAGGTGAACCAGAAGTTTCTTCCGCTTAATCAAAAAAATAATATTCGTTAAAATTAAAACAAAATGTGGAAAATAGTCGTTACTATCATTTTGACAAGTATGTTTTTCGTTTTGTTTTTTGAACCATATATAAAATTTAATATTGATATTAATTCAAAAAACAAAGTGAGTACAACTGATGGATTTATAGAAGATACGAGGGATGCGTTTATAATGCCGAGATACCCTACTCAGGTTTTGGATCGTGATTTAACAGGTGAAGTACAGCCTATATACGGTGACATTGGAACATTTATACCATATTCAACTGATGATCATTGGATCAGTGGTTTCCCACATGAACCATTAGAGTCTCAATAGTTGAAAGTGCTGAGGCAAAATTAGAGCGTCGTTTACAAGAACTTAGGCGTACTTTAGAATAACAGGTTGCATAGTCTTACCCATGAAAAATCCTAAGAGGAATACAGCAAAAGCGATAATCCATGTAGATTTGTCAATGTTAGACAGAAAATCATTCTTCACAGGTTCTTGATATTGTTGCTGTGAGGGATACATCATTTCTTGAGGATGAAAATAGTATTGTTGATCTTGAATAGGTGTACTATCTTCATTCTTCTCATCCCGTTTATTAAGTGGATCATGGATTGGGTCGTATTCAATTGGATTTCCTATATCAGTCTCCATTTTTAATATAGACAGTGTTTTTTTTAAGCATCTTCTTCCTCACTTTCCTCATCGTCGTCAACTATAAAATCCTTTAGACTACCCTCGTCCTCATCCTCATCCTCACTCTCTTCATCCGAGTAACATTCGTTTTCCGTTTCTATATCAGAATCAAAATCCGTATCATGTTCTTCATTCGTATAATCATCTTCTAAAGTAGTCTCTTCTGGTGTATAAAATTCAGGCTTCTTTATATGTCTACCGCTTCTAGATCTAGTATTAACCATTTACATATAAAGATTTTTACCTTTTAAGTATCTTAACTTGGATATAATGCCTGTACAATACTACCACTCAATCTATGCGTCCTCGCTTTACCTTTTACACACATTGGACACTTCTGTGTAATTTCATATTTTTTTATTATGTATGACATGTATTGACCATCATGATCACCTTGAATCGTTTCACAATATGTAGATGTTGTAAATGCGATAAAATCCTTCTTCTGTCTAGAAATATTTATAACACGTGTATCTTCTGGACATTTCATCCACTTTTGCAGAAACGATTCTAACCGTGGTTTCACATCAGACTGTTTCACTTGTGGTTTTTCTTCAAACTTTTTAATTTCTGGACACTTCTTGAGGTCATCCTTTTTGGGATACAATTTTTCAACTATTTTCGTGTGAAGTTGATGTTTACGACCATAAAAATCTTTACAGAAACCATCTCTCCTACCCCTCACAGTTTCACACCGACAAAAACATTTTTGGGCTATCACAGAACCACTAATATGAAACCATACATGATTCGAACTATGGGATCTTTTGAGATTTTCACAATATTTAGAATTTGTACTCACTAGGTAAGTTTCATTATGTTTGAATAATTTTGTAATAACTGCACCCCCTTGTCCTTCCATGTTAGTCTGTATATATTTCTGGATGATACCTTTGAGTTCATCGTTATCGATTTCATCTTTAGTTTGTGCCGTTGTGAACGACCCCTCCTTAATGACTGTAGATGGTGGCTCAACTGTTACACATTGAATCTGATCAGTCCTCACTGAAGACATTTTTAGAATATCTACACTTGGATCTTGACCAATCTTTAGAAGAGTACTCAAGGGTCCTGGTTTATAAACAAATACAGGGAGATACGCTACTTGCACAACCTTTCCCTTCCCTCCACACCCCTCACACCCCTGACCACCACATGTCATATGTTTAGACATCTTATGTGACCATGGCATACGGAGACCACTCCCCTTTGTCCTTCTCTCAAGATTCCCATACACGGATGAATCTATAATTTCATTCCAATCTATAGAACCTTTTGCCGTCGTGAGAGATATAAGAATATGTTCACGTAGAGCAACCGCTGTTGATTGATTTACGACAAAACCTGGCCAGTTTAGATGTACACCAGTTTTAACGAGACTCCCATCAGTCTTTGGAGGTGATACAGAGATAAGACATTCTTTACCACCATGACGTTTCACTTTGTCACATATGATTTTACATATACCCCGAATCTCATCTATGGTTAGGGCTCTCTCATCTTTATAATCTATATCAACGAAGAAGTTATAGTTTGGAGTCTTCTGTTCAACGACAAAAAGTTTCTCACCCCTCTTGACGGCATCAATATACTTCTCATAGAAGTCATTCAATTTATCGAAAGGCACGGAAAGGACACCACCGTCCATGAGCACATGCGATAGATTGGTTGCATTGTTAAATTTATTGTGGCTACACCACTTCTTAAACATATATTATCATTGGTTCTCCTCTCTAAACCATCTCATACAAGAGACATCATGATACTCTTGATTTTGAGAAATTTCTTTTTTTAAAGTTAAAAGTTCATACACAGTCTTATCTTCATTATCTTTCATCCACCATTCAATCTCTTCATCACATAGACCTCTATTCTTTTTAAGGAGTTCTCCAATTTGCATCAATATGTAAGCTTTAGACTTCATTCTACTTAATAGAAAATGTTTTTCTATTTAGAGAACTTACACACGAATAAAAGTTTGGATTCATCAAAACGTTGTCAATAATGAGTTTCCATTGCTTACGTGTATTAAACTCTTCAAGTGTGTCAAAACTCATATAATCATTTTCATCATAAGTCTTCTTGATAGGCTGCTTTTGAATCTTTTTCAAATTCATCTTCTGTTTCTCTTCGTAAAACTTCTTGACGAGGGTGTTCTGATGACTTCTATTATAGTCTACGAAAAATACAAATACGTTATATTCCAGGTCTACAGTGGGACTTTCCTTTACTGTAAACTTAAACTCTGTATATTCCCCACTTTTTAACGAGACTACACCACGGGTTTCCTCTTCAAGTTCCCTAAGGGCACATCTGATGGGGTTGAAAATCTCCCTCCTTCTACATCCTCCTGTGACAAATATCCAATCCTTGAATCGCCTATCCCTTACAGTGAGGAATCTAGGTTTTTCGTCAACAAAACTGACTGGTATCGCTATAGCTTTATACTTTTTCATTGCGCATTCGCAAGTTATAATAAACGAATATGTTTATTCCTCAGTCTTTTCTTCAGTAGTACCAGATTCATCTGTAGATTCAACCTGGGGAGTTGGCACTGGAGCACTCAGTTTCTGAATGAGCTGAGCCGAGAAGTTCTTGAGATTATCAACATCCGTCTTAGCCTTGTTCATCTCCCGAAAGAGAAAGATAACACCAGCGATAGCCACGATGGCAGCTACCATCGTGAGGGTTTCACGGTCCATTTGAATCATTATATTTAATATGGGGTTCTTCTTTTTAAGTACCCTACACAATCACACCCATATGTGTTTTCCCTGGAGTTGGACATTCATACGGATTTTGGGCAAATTGAACGGATTGGTAATGTGTATCTTCACACGACTTTTGAGTTGGCACTGTGGGCTGCCCGACAAACTTTTCGAGTGTCCTGGATTTAGGATCATACATCAATACAAAAACGATGGCAAGGAGGAAAATTAGTTTCCACATGTTGTTTATTAATTAATTAGAATATAAAAGTCCACCCATACCGTTCTCGATGCGGAGAACGTTATAGTTCACGGCGTAGATATCATCATTACAATCGTTTAGATCGTTCACAATGCGAGCAGAGTCAAGACGAGAGAAGTTGAGACTACCAGTTGGCTGAAGTTTAGATGTGTCAAGGCAGAATGGGTACAAGAAGAGGTTCTTAATCGTGTTAGAAGCGACCGCCGAGCTCGAGTAAGGGGTGTGATAATATAAGGGTACCACAGAAAAGTTAGGGTTACCAAACTTGTAGTCAGCCACGTCAGTACCGTTGATCTGGAGCTTAATCTTATTATCAACACCGCCAGTATCACCAAGAATGTTCACCGAGCTGGCGTTGGCAGCCGCGAGATACTTTACGGGGTGATTGAAGTTGAGCTCTTGGATCTTAGCCCGAGAGGCGGTAGCCTTCTGAACCTGAGTGATGATCATATTCTGGGGAGTAGAAGCGAAATAATCGCGCTCTTGGGTATCGAGGTACGCATAGTTCGCGTAGACATCCCATTTGAAATTGTTATCAGCGGCTGCGGAACCCCAAGTGATACGGAGCTCCACGTCATGGTATTGGAGAGCGATGAGGGGAAGGGCAGTCTGCCAATTCTCACAGAACGCAAAACGGAGGGGGTAGAATTTAGAGTTGGTGGAACCACCAAATAGGTCACCCGCGACCGACTTAGATGAAGTAGTGGCCGAGAGAGTAGGGGCAATGAGAGTAGAGTAGGTAGAGTCCTGTTCATCAATGACCTGACCACCGATGAGAAGCTCAACCCTGGAAATCATGGTTGTCCAATCAGCAACGGACTGAACTGCGGAACCATTGTTAGGTACAAAGTACACATAATTGAGAAGATCACCTTTACGCTCAAAACGAACGGTAGACATGCCATTGTTAGCGACATTACCTTGAATTACCTGACGTTCAACGGTTTGGGAGAAGTTAGTATGGCGCTTGTAAGTAGAGCGAAAAAAACTAATTTCTGGCTGTCCGACAAGGTGTGCATCCTGAGCACCGACAGCGACAAGTTGGGCGATACCACCAGACATTTTTATATTATAATAAGACTTTATTTTTAAATGAATATCATCTATATTTTCATGATATAAGCTAATACACGGTATGGATTTGTAATTGTGATAGCAGTTCCTTGTCCCGTTGATGCCGTAGTACCCTCATGAGAGTGATTCGCATTGCTATTTCCAGTACTGTGAGCATGAGTTGTACTGTCCTGAGAAGTGTTCCCCCCGTGATTATGAGGTGCATTACTACTAGTGGTTGGTACAACGTGACCGTGCAGTGAATCTACTTGTGGACAACCATGACCGTGCGCACCGGGGTAAGTGGACATGCCATGAGAATGAGGCATATTTACAGTATCCGTGCTGTGAGTATGAGGTACGTTTGTGGTACCAGTAGTGAAACTAGGGGCTGCTTTTAATTTTCTACCAGTTCCCGCTCCGATCCCGATCGTCCCAAACACGTTGGGGTACGAGTGAAGATGATTAGCTCCAGATCCTTGCGTTCCGTGAGCATGCGCAGCTGTTACCTGATTAACGGAGTGGTCATGAGTTATATTAGCATTACCAGATTCTTGACCATGGTCATGATTAGCACTTCCACCTTGGATAGCGTGACCGTGACCAGCTTGATGGGTCGCGGTATTATGAGCATGTATAACCTGGTGATTGCCAGTAGCTCCGTGACTATGTGGGACATTATGGGTTGAGGTACCGAACGGATGTGTATGACTGGGGAGATTTGTTGACGATATTGTTACAGTGTTTGAACCACCTGATTGTCCTGGGTACGCTGGAGATGGATTATCTCCCACAGCCCCCCTGATAAACTTTCCTCTGAGATCTGGAGTTGTCATAGATGCACCGTTATCACTTCGAATAACAGATTGCCCATTACAGAGAGCCCAACCCGTTGGAATTGTAGCGACTGTACCATACCATAGCCCAATTAAACCGATGGGAACTTGTGAATTTGTTACACCGTTAACAACTAAAGAGTTCGCTTTGACTATACCATTTACATTTAGTTTATAAGACCCAGGGTCATCTGTGCCTATCCCAATATTTCCACCGAATGCTTTAATTCTCGTAGTAGTCATACTACTAATAGTAATGTTTTTTTAAGTACATGATTTACGAATTACATCTAGTATTTCATGATATAAGCCAATACATAATACGGATTTGTAATCGTTATTGCAGCGGGAGAAGCCTGTCCAGTTGCATCTGTATTACTACCCGGGTGACTGTGCGCTTTCGTCGCTGTAGGAACCTGATGAGAGTGCTGCAGAGTAGGACTAGATTGTTGTATAGTGTGAGAGTGGGGTATATTCACATTCCCACTATTACCATGATTGTGGTCCATGGGATTCGCGTTTATTGTATGATTATGAGGAGAGTTCGTTTGGGATACACCATGATCGTGAATAAAAGAGTTTGTCTCCACAGGATGGCCGTGTCCACCATAAGATTGTCCTGTATTAGCAGGAGTTCCTGGAGAATTAGCAATACGCGGCGAGTTGGCAAGTAAGGAGCTACCAGGGGAAGCTACATAATTACCATAATAATGAGCGTGTGGACAGTCGGTTGTATTACTGTTATGAGTGTGAGGTGCATTAGCAAACCCTGTTGTAGGAGAGTTGTTATGAGAGTGAGGTGTAGAGTTTTGTTGAAATGTATGACTATGTGGTGCGTTAACCGTTGAAGTTGCACCATGGTTGTGAACTACAGTATCATCGCCGATGTCGCCGCCATGAGTGTGAGGTGTAGAGTTGTTCCCAGTAGGATGGGAATGTGGTGCGGCATTGCTGCCAGTGGTAAATGTATGTGTATGACTAGTCATAAGTGCGGATGTTACTGATACGGTGTTTGAACCACTTGATTGTCCTGGGTACGCTGGAGATGGATTATCTCCCACAGCCCCCCTGACAAACTTTGATCTGAGATCTGGAGTTGTTATAGATGCACCGTTATCACTTCGAATAACGGCTTGCCCATTACAGAGAGCCCAACCCGTTGGAATTGTAGCGACTGTACCAGCCCATGGAGCGATTAAACCGATGGGAACTTGTGAATTTGTTACACCGTTAATAACTAAAGAGTCTGCTTTGAGATTCCCGACTACATTTAATCTGTAAGACCCGGGGTCATTTGTGCCTATCCCAATATTTCCATCGAATGTTTGAAGTCTCGTAGTCATACTACTAATAGTAATGTTTTTTTAAGTACGTGATTTACGAATTACATCTAGTATTTCATGATATAAGCCAGTACATAATACGGATTTGTAATCGAGAAAGCAGTTCCTTGTCCCGTTGACCCCGTAGTACCCGTATGAGTGTGACCTATAGATGTTTCTGTAACAGGATGAGTGTGAGCTGCATTGTTGGCATCTACAGGATGTGTATGAGGTGTGGAGTTGTTCGAAGTATTATGGGAATGAGGATTATTGTTCGTACCAGAGTTATGATCATGAGCCATATTATTAGCGCCGTAATTGTGTCTATGAGGTGAATTGCCCGTATTAACAGTGTGACTATGATTCATGTTAGAATAACTAGTAATGGTATTTGTACCTGGGAATGCCCTGCAAGACCTGGGTCCACCACCGGCTAGACTTATATTTGCACCTATAAACGGGTGATTGTGAGATGCCTGAGCATCATCAACGGTGTGTGAGTGAGGATTTTGTATAGATTGGGTGTCACCATGGTTATGGGGTGCGTTTTCGCTTCCAGTAGAGTGAGAGTGTGGTGCATTAGCCTGTGAGCTAGGATGACCATGAGCATTACTACTTGTGGTAAGACCATGAGAATGAGGAAAATCTACCGGTGTAACGTTACCGTGATTATGAGTCGTATCATGCGCAGTAGTAGTAAATGTGTGTGTATGATTAGTGAGATTTGGTGTTGATATTGTTGCGTTGTTTGAACCACCTGATTGTCCTGGGTACGCTGGAGATGGATTATCTCCCACAGCCCCCCGGACAAACAGATTTGTGAGATTTGGAGTTGTTATAGATGCACCGTTATCACTTCGAATAACAGATTGCCCATTACAGAGAGCCCAACCCTCTGGAATTGTAGCGACTGTGCCACTCCACATTTCAATTAAACCAATAGGAATTCCGGAATTTGTTACACCGTTAACAACTAAAGAGTTCGCTTTGACTATACCATTTACATTTAGTTTATAAGACCCAGGGTCATCTGTGCCTATCCCTATATTTCCACCGAAAGTTTGAATTCTCGTAGTCATACTACTAATAGTAATGTTTTTTTAAGTACATGATTTACGAAAATTATAATTAATAGTTGAACATAATCTCATCTACACCACCTTGTGTAAACTTTTCCACCCTTCCATCTGCATGCGATGATAGATATTCAACGAATATATCATAATATCCATTACCAACGACATTTTCTTTTGCCTTAATAGTCACGGTGTTTGTATTAGCATTTACTATTGTATCCCAAGGACATGCACTGTGACCGATTACATTTGTAGTGCCTAAGGTTATGGTACCAGGTACACCACCTGATATATGACCACCACAACAATCCTGAACCATTCTACTTACGGTGACTGTACCTTCAACTAATATCGCGTATATTTTTGCCTGGAATATATGGTTTGAGAACTGAACACCAAACGTTGCATTTGCTATAGTAGCATTGAGTGGCAAAGATCCTTTGTGAGAATATGTCTTCATACACGTACCCGCTCTATTTGTAATAAGACCGCCGTGTGTATATACGTTTGAAGCGTGTACATTGGTTTGTGTGCTTATACCACCAATAACCGTGTGTGCACCTGTGGTAACACTTGTAGCTTGTGTAGTATCTGTAACTGTGAGAGTTGAGACACTTGCTGTGTTTGACCCAGAAAGGGTACCGTATAAGGTGGAGAATGATGCTGTATTTGATCCTTCGATTGTACCGTATAAGGTGGAGAATGATGCTGTATTTGATCCTTCGATTGTACCGTATAAGGCGGAGAATGATGCTGTATTTGATCCTTCGATTGTACCGTATAAGGCGGAGAATGATGCTGTATTTGATCCTTCGATTGTACCGTATATAAGAGGTCCCGTGAGAATTGTCGCACCCCTAATGGTATCAGCGTGAATACTGTTAGAAACACCGAGGCCACCCACAATCTGTACCGCACCGGTTGATGTAGAAGATGCATCTGTTGTATTCCAACTCTTGATAACACCTTCAACGTTTAGGTTTTCTTGTGTACTTATACCACCAGCAACCTTCAGAGCACCAGAAGTTGTACTATCAGATGTAGTTGTATCGGTAACTGTTATATTATCAGCCTCTACAGTTTCAAAATTCACATTTGTTGCATATATATCTCCACTCACACCCACACCACCAGTCACTTGGAGGGCACCAGTTGTCTTTGAAGTGGCTGCAGTCGGGCCTGTCACAAGAACATTGGATTCCGTTATGATATTTGAAGTCGCATATACATTACCGGTAACGAAAAGATTAGAATCTGGTGAATTCGCACCTATAACAACACTAGTACCAAATGTACCTAATTCAGATACTGATAAACTATTTTGTACATGTGTGTTACCCTGTAAATCAATTAACAGTGTGATATTATCTGGATGTTGCTGATGTAAAATATGATTATCTGTAAATGTATTTTGTGTATATCCTATAGAAAATTTATGATCAGCTGCGTGGTGTATAATAGCAAGATTAGAGTACACACCATCATCTTGGTGCTCTAATAATATTCCACTATCAAAACCATCAGCACTATTATTTTTACCTATACCAAAAATTCTATCTTCTATGACAACAGAAGTTGAACTAAGAATAGTTGTGTTACCGCCAAGTGTGATGTTACCTAAAAATTCAGCTTCACTCGCAGTGATTACATATTTACCCCCAGGTGTTACATAAACTGGTGACCTGACGAAAGTACCCTGTGTATTAACCATCGGTAAGTACTTGTTCGTCCCACCTGAGAGATTGTCAATAGTTACATTAGATGTAAAAACACCATTTGTGGCATATACGTTTCCTTGTATACCGGCACCACCCTTCACTAGAAGAGCACCACTTGTCTTTGAGATTGACGCAGTTGCGTCTGAAATGTGGGTAGATGTTGTAATTAGGGTGCCCACATTAGATGTACCTCTAACATCAAAAGTATTAGACGTTTGAGATGTGCCTACTCCCATATGCGATGCTACAAATACATTTGTAGAGTGGATATTAGACTCAACACCTAGACCACCTTGGGTTACGATGAGAGCACCTGTATCCTTAGAAATGGAATGAGTTGCATTTGTAACTGTGACACTTTCAATATTGGCATAGGTAGCATTAATATTTCCTTGAATACCTACACCACCAGTCACTTGGAGAGCACCCGTAGTTTTGGAAGTACTCGCGGCTGTTCCAACGATGAGAACATTTGAACTCGTAGTGATGTTTGAAGTCACAAACGCGTTGCCGGTGACATGAAGAGTAGATTTGGGTGTAATCGTTCCTACCCCCACCCGACTGGTCTCTGCATCCACTTTAAAAGTGTTTGTATCAACAGTGACATTCCCGGTAACAACTAGGTCACCATGGAAACCGTCACCGGATGTCACGCTCATACCACGGAGAGTCACCGCATTCGCTACAGAATTACTCGAGCTACTCACAGCTGTTGTTAGTGGGATGTTCAAATTTTCGGATCTAATTTTCTTCAAATCGTTGTTTAGACTATTTACGTAAATACAATCCATTTCATTATAGTCCGTAATAAAGGCGCCATTAGGAATAGCATTTGTACGTCCAACACCTGTTACAGAAACAACACCTTGAAGTAGATGTGGTTTCACAACTAAACCTACGTTTTGGATAAGATTGGGTATACCACCCACTACACCGTGAGGTACAACGTTTGAGAGACCACCGGGTACAGTGTTACTCACGTAAACCGTCTCACCTTCTTTAAAACCAAAAGTATTAACACTATCCGCGCGTCCAAATGAAACAACAAGACCTTCTTGGTTTACAGCTAAGTTTTGGTACAATATACCAATCGCGGGCATTTTTGTGGGATCACGTGCATCCGCTTTGGCAATGTTAAATATATTGTTACCTGTTGTTCCAGTCGCGTATACGACATCACCTTTATTTAGTGAGACACCGTTAGCTTTTGCGTATAAGAATGTATGATTTTGTTTTTGATTTGTCCAATTTGTTCCATCATACACTATAATGTCCTCGTTTAGATAGTTGGACAAAACCACATTTGATAATTGATCCAATTTTACATGAACATTTGAGATATGATCTGTTGTCAAAGCTGTTTTTGGATCTAATAGATCTAAAGTATTTGTGATAAACACGTTGTCACCTTGAAGGTGTGTATTTCCAGATACTATTAAACGATTTGTTACTTCTACATTTCCAGTGACGTAGGCGTTACCCGTAACACTTAGATTCTTATAAGCTACAACATTCCCATCTACATAGACGTTACCCATGACTTCTAAGTCTTTATCGGCATATACATTATTGCTAATAGTTAACTCCTCGATTATAGAAACATTCCCAGTGACGTAGGCATTACCAGTCAGTGTGAAGTCTTTATAGGCTACGACGTTACCATCCACATAGACGTTACCCACAACTTCCAAGTCTTTATTCGCATACACATTATTACTTATATTCAAATCTTCTACAATATAAACATTACCATTTATATAAGCATTACCGGTTAGAGTAAAATCTTTGTAAGCCACGACATTACCACTCACATAGACGTTACCCACAACTTCCACGTCTTTATTCGCATATACGTTATTACTTATATTCAAGTCTTCTACAATATAAACATTCCCAGTGACACTTAGATCCTTGTAAGCTACAACATTTCCATCTACATAGACGTTACCCACAACTTCCAAGTCTTTATTCGCATACACATTATTACTTATATTCAAATCTTCTACAATATAAACATTTGTAGAAACATACACATTACCCAAAACTTCTAAGTCCTTATTCGCATACACATTATTACTTATATTCAAATCTTCTACAATATAAACATTTGTGGATACATGTACATTACCCGCTACAATTACATCCTCGTGGGCGTAAATATTAGCATCTATATGGGTTAGACCATAAACGTGCACATTGATGTCTTCATCGGTTTTTGGTGTTATTAATTTGTCAGTTGGAGTTCCCTCAGTATATGCAATTGCAAATTCATCTGCATCTTCTCTATACCCAACGATTACATTTGAAAAAAAATCAGGTCTACGCATGATAATTCCCAAATCAACGGTTGTGTCAACCGTACTATTGTTTGTACCAAGTTCAACAATGGCATCTTTGATTGTTGTATTCTCGGTATAAATTAGAGAAGCAGGTCCATTTACAAGAAGACTACCATCTATAGTGAGATTATTTAAAATAGCCACGTCACCGGAAACAACGAGAACGTTTGAACCTGTGTCATCAATATATAAGTTCGAACCAACACTCATAGTATGTTCAGGATTCAAATTTGATATACCAACGTTCGAGTCTGTAACAAAACCAACATTGTTAAGTGCACCCACATATTGAAGAGTGTTTGAAGTCGCATTGGAGCGATTCGCAACTGTGTCTAACGTGGAACCACCGATAAGAGCATTCGCAGACTCACCAGATTCAGTAATTTCTTTTGTGTTGCGATCATACATCAGAAGTACAATCTCCGGAGCTGTATAATTACTTCTATTTCTGATTGGTGACAAATATACAGCATTACTATATTCTGCTGGAACTATATCGTTACTCGCATTAAAAATGATTGTATTTTCTGCTTGTTCTGTGGCTTCGGGTACATTCTTACCAAACCTAATCTGAGTAGATCTCTCTACTGACGGGAGGTTCTTCACCATTTAATATAGGATGGTAAATTAATTTGCATAGAGGAGACCCGCCATCCCATTTTGAATACGAAGGATATTGTAGTTGACTGCATAAATTGGGTCGTTTATAGGGAGTTGTTCACTCATAATTTTAGCTGATTCAATTCTACTGAAGTTGAGGGTGCCCGTTGGTTGAAGTGAACTCGTCATAAGACAGAAGCAATAGAGGAAGAAATCGGGTGATGTAACAAAGTTTGTATGATAGTAACTCATAACATCTATGAAGTGGGGTTTACCCCATTTATAATTACTTAATTCAACCCCGTTTATACTCAATTTAATTTTATTTTCCCGTGAAGTGAGAGCACCATTAGTAGTCGTGTCTGATGACGCGATATATTTAACTGGATGATTGAATGTAAGATCCTGTGTGGTTTCACCACCTGGTATGTTTTTTTGTACCTGTGTAATCAGAAGATCATGGGTTCTAGTAGCCATATTACCTCTTTCTTCGTTATCGAGGTAGTAATAGTTTGCGTACATCTCAAAATTATAGTCGGCGGCTTGTTCACCCCAATGAATTCTTAACTCCACATTATGGTAGTTCAGAGCTACGAGAGGGAGTGCACATTGTGGTCCTTCACAAAAGAAGAATCTGAGTGGATAAAAAAAGGAACGCGCGCTCACACCTGCATGTGTACCAAGTGCACTCCGTGATATATTTTGAGCGAATGTATCTATGGCGATATTTTCAGTAAAAACTGCATCTTGTGTATCGATGACGGAACCACCTATGAGGAGTTCAATCTTATCGATTAGAAGATCCCAACGAGAAGTATCAATGGCTTGAGTGGTGTCGTCAATGGTCATATAAATGTAGCCAAGCATATCACCAGACTTTTCGATCTGGACACTTGACATCGAATTATTTTTCACATCTCCGCGTATCGTCTGCTTTTCAACGGATTGTGAAAAATTGGAATGTCTTTTAAACGTGGAATTAAAAAACGATATCTCTGGGTTGCCCATTATGAACTCATCCTGAGCGCCGATTGCTACTAATTGAACAATACCTGAAGACATGTTTATTACTACTTTAACTAAAGAAAATTACAAGTTTGGTTTTCTACACACAAATCTAAAAACTAAAAAGTTAGCACCATCATTCGTAGAGTTTTTGATAGTGGTACCAGTTTGATCTCTAATTGTAACACTGAGGCGATCAATTCTTCGGATTGGGTTCACATACTGGCTAACGATGGGATAGTTGTCCTTAAAGCTGATGAGGGAGTTACCGGCTTCATGAGTCGTACTATCTGTCACGATACTCGCGAAAGAACCCCTAATCATACTCATATGAGATTGACCAGTGAGAACGTTGGAAGCTCTGTCGTTAAAGATGGTATCCAATTCTTCAACGGAAACATAGCAGTGTTCTGTGACAACATTGGAGTGAATGTGGGCGGCGAGAAGTCTAGCCTGAATAACATTCTTGAGGGGTTGCTGAAGATGACAAGTAAAAGTGTTGGCACTGTCTTGACCAATTGAATCAACAGTTATGGTATAATATTCATGATCAAGATCTGGAATAGTTTGGGGGGAAGTAACCAAAGCCATTTATAATAGCTTAGATTAAAGATCCACCGATTCCATCCTCAATCTCATATCCCGCTTGCTCAGACACGAGTTTTTGAGCACCACATAGGCCACCTGGAGTAAGGCTCTTAGTGTAGGGGCTACCCTCACTGGTATGACCAGGGGCACACTCGAGGCGGTTCTCGAGGTCAAAAAGAGACTTCTCGTTGACAGCCTTAATGACAATTGGTCTAGGTTGATACTTGCTGGTAGTCTTGAAAATACCAAGAATAAATATCACAGCGATCAGGCTGAAAATACTCACAAGAGCATTACGGTTGGCACGATTAAGGTTGTACATTTATATTGTACATATATTTTTTTAAAAATGCGTTAAAGGTTAATTAATAGTTTCCGTATAGAGAGTAGATGGACGAAGAAATTGTCATTGATCGTGGAAGCACTAATGTTATGAAACTAGATGCCGATGAACAGGCCCTCATGGATGAAATTGAAATATCTACTACTCGTCCTCAGCCTGTGAGACGCCCTGTAGTCAGCAGACCACCCCCACCCCAAATGCAACATCAGGAATCTATGGATGCCTTTGTGAATCCAAACAAACAATCAACTCCCGCTCAACCACAGATGGAGGATGAAATTGACTATGGTGAAGACGAACCAATGTTCTTTGATGACGACGATGAAGGACCGGGGCACCAGAGTGAGGCGCCATCTAAGGGGTACAATTCCGTAGATGAAGAGAAGGCGGATCTCATTAATAAATTGGGTCGGCTTGAGAAGAAGGGGTTTGCTGTCAATAAAAGGTTGAACGCATATTCTAATGTTGAGGAACTTCGTACAGAAGTCAAGAGAATTACATACAGTATTGACGTTGAACAGTCAGTTAGGTTCTCTAGACGCATGCTTGTCGCATGTGTGACTGGCTTGGAGTTCCTTAATAAACGATACAACCCATTTGAGATACAACTCGATGGTTGGTCTGAGTCGGTAATGGAGAATGTTGATGACTATGATGGTGTATTTGAAGAGCTCTATGTGAAGTATAGATCTAAGGTCAATGTTGCGCCAGAAGTCAAACTTATTATGATGTTGGGTGGTTCTGCGATGATGTTCCACCTCACGAACAGCATGTTCAAGTCTGTGATGCCCAATATGAACGATGTTCTCAAGCAAAACCCAGATCTGGTCAAGAATATGATGTCCGCCGTTCAAAACACAACTCGTGCACCATCTGGATCTGCTGATGCAGCACCTGTTGGTGGCACCGGTCAATATGAGATGCAGGGTCCAGGAATTGATATTTCCAGTCTTATGGGTGGTGTGATGATGCCACCTCCTCCACCTATGAATACAACTATGCGGAGTAACAACACCGCGCCTGAACCTGATCAGGATGATGACGATGTATCTGACATTATCTCCATTTCAGGAGAATCAACTGGTGGTGAGGTTAAAGAGGTATCGGTGGGTGGATCCAAGCCAAAGAGAACCCGCCGAAAGAAGAAAACGGAAATTAATCTCTAAGTAAAGTATAAATGATAGGTTACTGTCCTTTGGAGGAACTGGAACCTCCCGTGCGACACGAACAACCCGTCGTCACAAAGAAGGTTGATGTCAAGCCAGAAACTGGCATCGAAGAAACTGAGTGTAATTACGTCGTCATGGCTTTCATTGTTGGCGTCATATTCTTAGCCGTCTCTGATTCCATCAGGGCGTAAATTTGTTTTAAATTGATTCTACCTTTGGGTTTTCCCCGAATGGTAAAATTAATAGTTAAAAGTGGCAATATCAACCTGACCACCGAGACCATTATCAAGTCTTTCAGGAAGTGTAAGTTGCCTGGTTATTTTTTCAAGTTTACCTCCACGCGCTGAGGTTAGTTCTACGAAAACATCGAACGAGTATTCGCGAGCCGAATCTACGTTATATGGAACTATATTCACACCTCTCTGACCAGTTGAAACTACAGGATCCCATGGATACGCATTTGTGTCATCACCAAATAACATCAATTGCCCAAGTGTTAAATCCTTAGTTGGTTGTGACTCATCACCTGTACCACCTTGTACATCGAGGCGCATGGTACTTGAATCTTCAACTGTTGAATTATCTGTTCTTCTCAGTATAATGGTTACATGTGCGTAGAAGGTGCCTTTACCAAACATAAATTGAATATCTTTAGCGTCACCCTGCCCCACAGAGAAAGTCTTGGAATATGTTTTACGAGATACTTCATTGGAGCCTATGATACTACCACCACCGATTTCAAGATCTGTGGCAGCCCCTCTACCACCCAAATTTACAGCAATTACCGAGAAATCAATGTTTCCGCCTACCGCGAGTGCACCTTCAATTGAAAGATCACTCTTTACAATTGTGGTAGGCTGATTTGGAGAAGATGGCTGTATGTATACATTACCTGTTCTATCTGCGTAAATGTTAGAGTTACCTCCAGTAGTTGTAAGCTCTATACTGGCATTCGAAAATATACTCTCCACTCTCATAACACCTGTCAAACCAATAGGAAGTCTATGATCAACAACATGGAACTGACGAGCGGGTGTAGGTGTACCAACACCTACATTACTCGTATGAACAAGATGAAGTGAACTTGTGATCGTACTATTATTGGCTACACCTAAACAGAGACCAGTTGTACTGTCATCAACGTTACTATATCCTCTAATAAAACCACCTTCACCATCGTTTGTATATATAAGTATATTTGTTTGTTTATCGTTACCAATACTCTGAAGTTTCATTATATTTACATCACCTTCATTTGTGTCATATATGTGTATATTGGAAGTTGGCGAGGATAAACCTAAACCAAGTCTTCCATTTTCATCAAAACGAGCAAATTCCGAGTCGTTTTCATTATCAACTTCGTGAACAAATGTGATTGGTCGGCGCGCTGCACCATCAAGTTTACTCCTTATAATATTGAATCCCAAATCACTTGTTGAAAACTCAAGACCGGTTAATTTGAAAGAACCACCACCATCGAACTCGATATCACCATTGACGACTAATTTTGTATTCGCACCTCTATTATCAGCGGTATTTCTATTACCACCAACAACAACTATACCGGGATTTCCCGCGTCTGTGACAACGAGTGGTTTATTGGTAAGACCATCCATTTCCTCTAATATTTTACCACTACCATAAAGTGTTCCACCCGACGATGTATATGTTTGGAATACATGTTCAGCTGCGATGTGTCTAATTCTATCTGGACCCTGGTCAACTGAAGACCCGTCATTACCTTTAAAGAGAAGTAACTCATTTCTAGATTGAGCGGGGTTATAACGTCTCTCAATAATTCGAGTATTACTAAATTCATCACCAGTTAAACCACTAAATGAAAGTTCTTGACCAATCACAACGTTACCGTTAACTTCTAACTTACCACGTGGTACATCTGTGCCAATACCCACGTTGCGTGAACTTCCATTTATGTATATACCAACATCATCCGATTGACTCACTTTATTTATATTCCGTGTAATTCTAAAATCACGAGTACCAGTGACACCCACCGACCACCCACGGGGGTTAGTGTCATCCTCAGATTGAATATAGGAGGTAAAAGCATTACCTACAAGTACATCGGTTTGTGCAGCTATAATTGCATCACCTGCAACACCTGGTGTTTCAGCGTGATTATGTACCATTAAACTATTTTGTCTGGCATTTCCAACTCCGGAACTTATCACTTCTAGGAAGGCTTCGGGTTGTGTTGATCCAATACCAACTCTACCATCACTTCGTAAAGTTAGGATATCAATTTCATCACTATAATTATCATCTGCGAGATAGATATCAAGTTGTGATCTAGATGCCTCATCCACAATATTGTGTTTTCCAAGTTTAAATGTAGCCCTCACACCATAACTATCACCGGGTCCCTCGCGGCATAACTGCATAACATCTCGATCATCATCTGTACTTGTGACCACACTGGAATTTGTTACGACGAGAGGTGTCTCCAAATGGTTATAACTATTTCTATTTACAACTTGGTCGTTGATAAATACTGTACCACCCGATGTATGAAGTGTTCCAATGGGGTTTGCAACGTTTATACCCACATTACTTGATTCCAATATGGACAATTTTGGAGTACCCATAATAGATGTTGTACTCGCATAGAAATTAACACCCTTACCCGAACCAACAATACTTTCAATTGTATTTTCACCTGTCACGGGGTTAGAATGAATTTGCATAGACGTATTTCCGGTGGTTCCCCATGTATTTCCAAACATTACTACATTGCTACCTTGTGTATGAACGTTTCCACATACAGTAAGTTTTTGTGTTGGATTTGTATGATTAATACCGATATTACCCGATGATGAAATTCTCATCTGTTCCCGGTTTTTCGTTTTAAACCTAATGTTTTGATGGGTGTTAGAAGTACTCGCACCATATATATCTATAGAGCTCACATTTGAAGCTGTTGGTCCAGATTTGAGGATAAGTGGATTTACAAGACTATCACCACCATATCTGTCAGCGTGAACCGTTATATTGGAAGTTGAACTAATAGATTGTGTAATTAAATTTGTTGTCATGGTATTACCAAAAATTGTGAGAGTGTTTGCAGCTGTTAGGTTAGCATATATCTTTGCACCTATTGACAGAATGTTAGTAGGTGTCAGATTGGATATACCAGTTGGTGCTGTACCCGTTGTGCGTAAAGCATTCATCTGTACATTACTGTTTATCACCACAGGTGCTTCCGCACCGGGTAACATAGTGAGGAGATTTCCAACAGAAATACCACCAGATCCCACCTTCAGAGCACCAGTGTACGTATTCCCAAAAACTTCCAAAACGTTAGATCCTGTATCTTCAACAAAAAGGTTAGAACCTACACAAAGATTATGAACTGGGTGTATATTTGCAACTCCAACATTATTGGATGTATATATATCACCAAAAACGTGAAGATTTGTAGATAACGTATCATCTACTGTGAATGTTGAATCTAATGGACCACCGGGTGTTTGGAACAAAGCCATTTCCCTCCCTCTATCACCAATTCTAAAACCAAATGCAACATTTGATTCGTCTTGATCGTGTGTAAAGAGAAGCGTTGGATCATTTGTACCATCATTACCCTGACCGAATGTGATAGTTGTGTCGGCAACAACTAAATTTATGATACGTTCATATGTTGCAGTTTCCTTTACATAAAGATTACCATACATTCGGGTGTTACCGTATATATACATACCACCATCAATGGTAACATTACCTGTTAGGACAGCTACATTGTTTGGATACTCAGCACTGCCATAACCCGTATCAGAAAGTATCACATTGGAGCCAACACTCAGATTTGACGTTTTCATACCACCATTCACGGTGATGATATTGGACGATAAACCATCAATTAAGAGATTTGATCCAAAAGTAAGTTTGTCATTTATAATCACATTTGTAGCTACAAGATTACCAGACACGGACATGAGATCACGACCTGTCAAACTGACGATTACTTTAGGTGTTGCGCCACTATTGACCTGAAATGCATTTGTTGGGTTAGATGTACCCACAGCTAATTGGTTTTCCACGAAAAAACGACTAGCTCTACCACGTGTTTTAAGATCAAAAACAATATCATCATCTTTATCAATAAAAAGTTTTTCGCCTACTGAAAATTGTTTGGTTGGAGTGTTATTTGCTAGGGCTAAACGACCTTTAACACCGTCTGAAACAATGAGTTTAATCTCGTTTGCTTCAATCTCTCTAGTTAGAATACTGTTAACTCCTGTGAGAGTTTCAGATTCAACGGGTTCTGCTTCTAGACTTGCAACATAAATCTGTTCGAACCTAGCTGTTCTACCCATCTATACTTTAGTTACCGAATAAAATTCCAGCTAAACCATCCTTGATCCTGAGGACGTTATAATTCACAGCAAACACATTCATATCGGTTTGGTCTCCTCTAAGAACACCCTTCTCCACACCCCTTAGTATAAGTTTAGCATTATCAAGTCTACTAAAGTTACAACTACCCGAAGGATTGTAGTCTGATGCATTTAAACCAAAGTGATACACGAAGTATCTCGTATACATAAGATCCTCAGAATCAACCCTATAATCTGTGACACCATATTTAGACTTATAGTAATTTTGAACTGTATGAAAGTACGTGGGTGACATATTTTCCAGTAGAGGTGTACCATTAATATGTATGTCTGCATTTTTGAAAGTAAAACGGTCATTTGTGGGGTCAATATTAGTGGCGCTATATCCAAAGAATATAGATTTAACTGGGTGATTGAAATTTGAAAGGTCCAGGTCATTGTAACCACCGGATTCTATTTCATTATTAAATACGTTGGAAAGTGGGTAGTCCATCTTTTGTGTTTGTGTGATCACAAAGTCCATTTGTCTCTTTACCATAGACTCTCTCTCTTCCTTGTCTAAATATATATAGTTTGCATATACATTAATTCTTTTTAGTGAATCACTATAACCACTTAAACTATTTTCATCGAAATTGATTCTAACTTCAACCTGATGATGTGCGAGTGACACTAGAGGTATAAATGCCCCATGATCACAGAAAAAGAAATGAAGTGGTTGAAAGTTTCTGTGAGAAATACTTGTCTTGTTTGTGAGTTCTTGAGATTTTGTCCACGTGTCTGCGAGATAATTAGGCCATATATCTGCGTAATAATCGTAATGTTGAGAATCTATTTTTTGACCTCCAATATAAAGATCTATCGTGGAGTTGTAGAGGAGATTAGAAGAAACATTTGAATTCTTATTAACACCCTCAAACCACAAACAGTTCACAAGATCACCCAAAACAGGAACCGTAAAAACAGGGTCTTTATCTGTCACAGTCTTTATAAACTTTGGGGCTTGGGAAAAATTTGTATGCCTTGTAAACTTCATACGAAAGAAAGAATGTCCCTCATCACTATTAAGATAAACATCTTGTACACCTCTAGACACGAGTTGAATTAATGCACCAGACATTTAATTATTGTTTAGATTATAAAAACAGGCACTTTCCCTGAGGGAATTCTGTATTCTTTTCCTGCACAGGTTTACCGTGTATTTTGAAACCACCTTGGCGGTAGACCTTCATTCTTTTATAATACATCGCCGTAAACAAGGACCATGGGTCGTGAATATCATAGATGTGGGGATGATTCTTTTTACCCTTTGTCTCCCTCATAATACGTCCAATACTTTGTGTAATATCAGATTTAGGTGAGGCTAGAATGACAGTATCTAACGTTGGAATATCTAGACCTTCATGGGCTTGACTAAACGTGGCGAAGATGATCTTCTTTTTAGAAGAAGCCTGGAGATCAGCTTCTTTCATACCACCCATGTAGAGACCCGAAGTCTTCGGAAAACATTGATGGAGCATCTCACAATGCTGTCTACGATCACTCAATACCAGAAGCTGTCTAGTTCCAGCTGAAGCTTTCTTCACAAGTTCTACGAGCATCTGATTTCTCTTCCTATCTTCAACAACTTCTGTGATCATGTTTGGCATAGATACTTTTCCATTTCTCATAGATGGAGGTGGGTTTCTGTAATTAAACGTTTCATATGTTATAGGAAACACTTCAACTTGTTCCTGATTTTTTCTTTCAACTGCGAAGAATGTTGGGCCCATAAACCAATGGAGTACTTTTGTAAGACCATCCTTTCTTTCGGGTGTCGCTGAAAGTCCAAATATATGCCTAGGGCACATTTTGAAGAGGGATTGACTAAAAACCTTTGCACATATATGATGCGCTTCATCTACAATTAGGGTTCCCACTGAATCAAAATCACTGAATGAATACTCCTTGAGGGATAGGGATTGAAGCATTGCAATAACAAAATCACAATTGATTTCCTTCTTATCCTGTTGAACTATACCAATCGTAGCACCTGGACAAAACTGTTGGATACGTTCCCTCCATTGATCTGCGAGGAACTGCTTATGGACGACAATCATTGTACGATACCCCAATTTACAGGCTATAGCCAAGGATACCGTCGTTTTGCCATAGCCACATGGTAAAGAAAGGACACCATGCCCTGCTTTAATTGCTGCTGCGAGTGCCTCATTTTGATGGGTTGCGTCTCTGAGCTGTCCGACAAACCTGGCGTTTGAACGAGCTGGTTGAGGTCTTCGGTCCTCTTTAGACTCCCCAAGTTTAGCAGTTCCGTAGAATCTTGGAATGCAGATTCCATTCTTAGTTGTTCTGAAAACTTTAAAAGGGGGTGGAGGAAATCCATAATCCCCATTGACCACAGGTCTTACCGTAAGTTCTTTTTTAATTTCCTGTATTGATGACCCACCTGTAACAAGATAACCCGTCCGCGTGAGCATTTACTATATTAAAGATTAGTAACTTTATATAACAAATGTCTATTGTATCTGTGGATGAAAATATTGAACGAATCCAGACAGCCATGAATACGTTTCGCGATGAAATAAAAGATCATCATGTGCGTATTAAGGAGATCAAGGAAGAGATTCTTCGCCTAGAGGGTTGTATGCTTACATTTACAGGTTTTAAGGAGGCTGGAATTCAACGAATTTTACCCGACTGTAAAATGTCAAACACCTCTCATTGTGAAGAGGAACACCCTCGTGAAGAGGAACACCCTCGTGAAGAGGAACACCCTCATGAAGAGGAACACCCTCGTGAAGAGGAACACCCTCATGAAGAGGAACACCCTCATGAAGAGGAACACCCTCATGAGAAAGAAGAGGGAGAAAAACCAAGCAGTAAAAATTGGATTAAGCATTCGTTTCACATGATTTAATTATCCATGAAAATCCACTATAATTACCCACATTCCAAACACCTTTAAAATCTATTTCAACTTCAGCTTCATCATCTTTTATAAGAGATTGGATAGGTCTCCCTTTGACCTCACACATCACTCTCCTATATCGGAATGGAACCTTCACTGTCAATATACGACCATCTAGGGGGTCATCTAGATGTCTATTTTTTACTAACCAAGCTTTATTGATTTGCATACGTTTTATAATTTCAGTGCAATTTTCAGGAATGACCAAACGAATGTATTTTTTATCGTTGTGGTCATACATGGGTGTATGTACTCTTGCTAGAAACTTCATATGTTTCTATTACGGTATACGAGGATTAAAACTATAAGCACTAAAAGTGTTATAGATATAATTTGTGTAAGAAGAAATGGACTCAACGGTTCCCGTGTCCCAAAACATTTGTGACTAAGCGCCCTTGATACTTCCACTGCCGCTTCAATACTGGAATATGGTGTATTTCTAGGGGACATCATACCACACATGGCAACACTTGGACACTTACCAAAGAAGGGGAGTTGTCCATGAAGGCTTAAAACTCCCGAAGATTGGGAGAAATGCCATCGCTCCCCATCCCAATCTGCACCCCAACCAAAACGAATCTCACGTGGAAGTGGGACATCTAACTCGCTCAAAACAAGGCTCCTTAATTCTTCGGGTGGTGTTGTGAGAATGTCTTCAGTTAGATCACATATCACACATGAGACGGTCATACCATCAGATAATACAACTGGTTGAAGATTCAATTTAGTCGTCGCGGCAATTTCCAAATCATTTCCAAGTTCAACGGGTTCATTGAAGTCCAATAAAACATTTATACACCCATATGTACTCTCGCGAACTTTCTTTTCTGCATCTTGACCCCAGTTATCACCTAAAAACTGTATGGCTGGGCTATTATCTAAACATAAGAAAAGTATTCCATTACTGATACTGGTTTTATCTGAAAATTCCGCTACGTAACCATCTTCTAAATATTCAAGTTCTTTCAGTTCTTTTTCAAATTCAAATTCTACACCAACATCTTCTAAAGCTTTCTGCATTGCATCACACATCACTTTACCAGAAACCTTTTGGGTAAATTGTTTTGAGAGAGCCACATGATCAAAACTCTTTACAAACTCCCAAGCAGACATGACATCCCAAGTGACACCATCCATGATAAGGGGGATGTGCTCTAATAGGCGCTGCCCACTCTCACTCAATGGACCTAGAGCATCTTTGAGAGACATACCCTTATATATCTCTGGTTTAGCGAGTACCCTAGCAGCTAAAGATGTTAAGGCTCCGTAATCCTTTATGGACAATGAACGTAATATGAAACCATATGAATCTTTTTGAACGGGTTCAAATATATCATCCCAATTAATTCCCATCTCCCTAAAAAGACTTTGTGTATTGACAAACGCCTTGTCAAAAACTATACGATGTGCGTGAAGATCCCTAACATCTTCACTAGGTTCCCACCATGATCCGCCTGCTGAAGTCTTTCTGTCGTAGATTGTAATATCGTGATTACCTGACCTGAGTATTTCCCACGCGAGGGACATCCCAGTTGGGCCAGCTCCAACTATATGAACTTTCATTCTACTTTTAGCCGATATATAATTTTTCGTGAGTGAACGTGTAAAAGACTAGGAGGGCTAGGGTTAACCATAATTGTGTATTCATGAACTTCATACCCCTATAGATGACAAACATGACCAGGAAGAGATGCATTGGAATCGTCTCTCTTCCATACTTGAGGTAGAACCCAGCCGTCGCTGCTCCTGACATTGTGAGAGCACTTATAAAACTTGTCATACTTGGTTTGTAAATAAACCATGAGACAAAGAGGAGTGCCACGTAGGAAATGAAGATGGACCTTCTTCCAAACTCTGTCAGACTTTCAACAATTCTAAGTTTTTCACCTTCGATGAGTCGTGTTTCCCAATGTGGGCCTAGGATGAGATAAGACAAATACAAAAATATGAAGGTTTGCCACATTTAAATTAGGTTTAGATCATTTTTTTCATCGCATTTGGAACCATTTGGTTAACGACAGTTGAACCAGTCTCAGAGAGGAGTTCGAGAACGCCCAAAATGAGAACAGATTGCTGAGCCATGACAATCATCTTAGCCATAGGGCTGATGGGGTAGATGTCACCAAAACCAACGGTGGACTGAACAGTAAAAGCGAAGTAGAGATGATCTAAGAAGCTAGATTCCTTATCCAGACCATTAAATTGTTCACCACCTATCTTGGAAACCGTAAAATACATGAGAGTGAAAAGTAGGATAGCCACAAAATTGAGACTCATAGTTTTCGCGAGCGCCATTTATAGTTTGAAAATATTTTAAATGAAACCTTGTGTCTTGCGCTCCTCTGGTGTCTTGATGAGATACATTACAGTGAGGAACAGTGTGGTTGATATGAGAGCGTACTCAATATCTTGAGTCGCACTGAACGCGATAGCCATGAGAGACACAAACTTGAATATCTTATTGTTAAAGAGGGACCTGAGATTTTCAGGGATTTGGATGGCGTTACCAGAGAACAAACCCTGATACAATATGATTAGGGTAAAAAGGATTGGTTGACTCTTGATAGTTCTCTCAGTTTGATTACTCAAGGGGCCGAGGAAACTTGACAGATTTTTCATTATAAAGTAACTTAAGATAAAAATAAAAAGTAAATCTAATGTAGGATGTTATGTATATCACAACATAACCCGGTTAAAGTAAATCGGAAAATCAAAACATGGAAGTTTGCCACCAAATTTCTATGGAAAAACCACACTGTACAAAATAAATCTGAACTTGGTAAATGGACGAGAGATGAACTTCTTGAACTTGGTCCAACATTTGTAAAATTAGGTCAAATCGCTTCCACGAGAGGGGATCTCTATCCACCAGAATTTACAAAAGAGTTGGAATCTCTTCAAGATAACGTCCCTCCCGTGGAGTTTGATACCGATGTAGACTACGACATTTTCAAAGAATTTGACCCTGTACCATTTAAATCTGCGAGTATTGGCCAAGTCCATATGGCTGTACTCCAAAACGGTCAAAAAGTTGTTGTAAAATTAAAACGCCCAGGAATCGTGGATATCATGAAGGAGGATACAGATAATATTCGGGACATTGTACATTTTCTAGAACGAGTTGGTATAGATACAGGAAACAGTTCGGGTTTAGTCCTTGATGAGTCTATAGAGTATCTCTTGGGAGAGGCGGATTACATACAAGAAATTGATAATGCTATAAAGTTTCGAAAAAGTATGAAAGATGTTGACTGGGTAAAGATTCCGAAAGTCTACAAAAAATATTCCAATGATGAGATGATCGTCATGGAATATGTACCTTCAGTGAAACTGACCGAAATCACTGACAATAAGGTGAACAAGAAGAAAGTGTGTGAAGCCTTAATTAACTCGTATGTCATTCAGACTATGGATAATGGCCTTTTCCATGCTGACCCACACCCTGGTAACTTGGGTTTTTCACCCAAGGGAAAACTTGTATTTTATGATTTTGGGTTGCTCGTACCACTTTCCGAAGAACTGAGGGATGGGTTCACAAAACTTTTTGGGTTTATAATCATGAGGGATACAGCTGGTATAGTTGATACTCTCGTCAAATTGGGTGTGATCGTTCCAACGTCTTCAGATGTTTCTGATATCGAATTGTTCTTCGAAACTATTTTAGGGTACTTGGAAACCCTAGATGGTTCTGGAATTGTGAATGATGACCTAGCGGCACAACTCGCCATTGAAAAGCCATTCGTCGTACCAAGTAGTTTCGTGTACCTCGCCAAAGCTTTTTCCACAATTGAAGGTATTTGTCTCAAATTGGATCCAGACTTTAACTACTTCACGTACCTGGAACCCCTTATCCAACAACAAATAATTGAATCCGTTGATGTGGGTGAGATATTCATGAAGACGACAGAGATACCTGGAACCATCGGTAAAATAAATACAAGTGTATTAGGTCTTCAAAAGTCTAGGGGATCTATGAAACGCGCGATGATCAAAACACAACAAGAAATTAGGCTCGTCCAGTACAGCGTGGTATGTGCTCTACTGGCTGAGAGATTTGGGGATAACCCACCCCTAGCTATGTTTTTTGTTTTTTGTACCCTATGGCTTACTTTTCGTAAAAGTCAATAGACTTTTTACCACTCTTTGTGGGTTTGACACCCTTCTTAATCAACTTATTATGTTCCTCGAAGTAACCCTTCAAACGACGCTGCTCATCACGGAAAATATCAGAGAACTTCTCTTTGATCTTGTCCACGTCGGCGTCGCGCTCCTTCTGAATCTTCTTGCTCAACCTCTTGAACCCCTTGTTCTTCTTCTCGGCAGCGAATACGGTGAATGTGTTTGTAATTGCAAGCATTTACTTTGTAATGACATTTAATTTTTTAAGCTTTTTCATTCTGGCTGCACGTCTGGGCTGACGCTTAGCCTCCATTTCTGCCACCGCCATATCATTGTAGTTCAGTGCTGGTACCGTTTTAAATTCCTGTTTGGGTTGTTCAACTAAATGAGTGAAACCCAATTTACGAGCAGTTACTGGACGTCTCATAATTTCCAGATCAATTAGAGTTTTCATAGTGCACATCGGGATGATGGTAGTCATTATATTAAGGTACCTGTTCTGGACATTTAATTTTTAAGCGCTTTAATTTCTCCTCAAACTCCCTCTTTTCACCTGGACTCTCGATAGGTTTACCATCAGCAATTGCCTCGATCTCCGGACCCGTCAACTGCATAGAATTTACTCTAAAATCCTGGAACGCTTCCATTGTTAGGGGTACTAGGGGTTGAATCAAATCATAAATAGCTGTGGCATAGTCCCTAATCTCCTTCTGTGCGTGATGATCCATTCTCAGCTGGAGGAAATGCATGAGGTTATGGAGATCCATTTTCCATACAAATGAGGTATAGGTCGCTTGAGGGAGGACACCTCGTGCTTGTTCTCTACATACACCCTTTTCGAGTAGTTGCTCATACAATTTAAACGCCTGTTTGTACTGTTCAGAAAGAGCTCTGTTCAAGTCATCTTCAAGTTCCACAACACCCTCGGATCCCTGATGATTTACAGCAGACTGTCCGCGAAGTACTTCTGGTTCGTAATACTCCTCATCAACGATTGAGTACCGAGCGGACATTTCATTTACAGAGGCTGTCCGGTGTCTCAACCACTGCCGTGCAATGTATAGAGGTGCCTTGATCCTAAATTTAAATACTACAAGTTCTAGGGGTGAAGTATGCCAATTACGGACAAGGTAACGAATGAGACCACGATCACCACGCGTCGTTTTAGTACCCGTTTGGTAACTCACACGGGCACCATCAACAATAGCCTTATCTAGATTCTCTCTAGGCATGTGGTCTACAAGTTCAACAAATCCATGATCCAATACTTTCTTCATTATAACAATCTATCCGTTCTAATCTTTAATAATCACAACTCTCATCGAAAGGTACTTCTCCGCAAAAATCGTACAACTTGTACAACTTTTCTTGTGCATCTTTACTAACAACTTCAACATTATTCATGGCATCCATGGCTTGATCAACCAGTTCTAGAAATGTATCAAGTTCATCGAGTGCCACGCGATGGGTATTCCTATTTACCTTTTTACTATGAAAAGCTGACTTGAGACGTTTATTAGACTTGATAGTTTTATCAAGGTTTGGTTTGTTGGTAGCGGCAGACATACGGATAGTGAGACTCATTGTATATAATGTACTTGTTTCACATCCTTAATTAATTTAAAGATCATATATGAATTTAAAATAAATGAGAGAACATAACGATCTTGTCTTAGAATTACCAAATTTTGTACCACAATCATTATGTAAAAAAATGATCCAGGCGTTTGAGAAAACCCCTAATAAGTCACCTGGAGAAGTTGTATATGATAATAAAATAAGTGTTATCCCAGAACAGAAAAACTCTCTTGATTGTTGTATTTGTTCACAATGTTTACCGGACGCGGAACATGAATCTAAAGAGTGTATAAAGTTTATACAAAGCGCGATAGAATTATATAGACTTCAACTTAAGAATGAATATGAATATAAACAGAAGATGCATACTTTTGAACCAATGTTATCAAGAAATGTAAATTATGATGAGATCAACCCCGCTATTCATAAACAACCCAGAGGTGGTAAATATGCGTGGCATTTTGATTATAGAGATGGATGTGATAATTTTGCTATGGTCATGATTTATCTAAATACATTAGAACCCGAAGAAGGTGGTTGTACAGAATTTGGTAACGGTAGGAAAGTTAGACCGGAATGTGGTAAAGTGGTAATATGGCCAGCTTCATGGGCATATCCTCATTGTGGAAACGAAGTAAAATGTGATTCTAAATATACGATTGTTACAACTCTAAATATGAATAAATTAACCGAGTCCTGAAATTAAGTCCTTGAGATCCCTATAGTATCTCTTAAGATCCTTCATAAACCTCTTGTTGTTCTCTAGGACTTCACATTCAGGTTTATTAAGATAAATCCAGGCCAGGTTTGACTTTGAATATTTTGTTCTCTTTTGGTTTTCATTTGGGCGTCTTGGAACCAACTTTGTAGTCTTCTTGGCTTTCTTTGTAGATGCAGGTGTAACCTCTACCCTATTCACAAAACTGAGAGCTTGCATGACAGTATCTGCGAGGTCATCTTTTTTCTTGGACTTGAGGAAAATATCTAACCAATGTGCATTCACATCATCTTGACGGATGAAGGCTTCGCATCTTTCTATAGCAGCCTTCTTTCTCTTATTGTACTGCGCTTTACCCGGACCTGCGATATCTGGTATCTTGTGCCGAGCATCGTATAGGATAGTTTCAGCTTGAGGACATTTAATAATGAAATATGCGTGGAGGAAGTGCATCACTGAGATCATCTTCTTGTTACGATCGGGTTGTTTTTCAATTAGGATTGTCTTAGCCCCAAGTACCCAAGGTCTCTCATCTAAGTGTTTTCTAAGAGACACATAAACACCGTCTTCATGTTCAGGTGGAACACCTGAAACATCCCATTCCCTCACGAGATTATCATGATCTTCATCAAGTAAGCACATCGCCAAATTCCTTATACCAACATCAATACTTAGAATCATTAGATAGATCTTTAAATATACCTTTAAGTTAATGAAGTGTATCGCGCATCGTGGATATTCCCTAAAGTACAAAGATAATAGCATTGAAGCTATAAGAGAAGCAATTCATAGGGAATACGATGGCGTTGAGATTGATGTACAAATTTGTGAGACTGGGGAGCTTGTATTGTTTCATGACGTGTATATTATGGGTAAGTTCATTTCTGATATGTCTTTAGAACACGTAAGAGAATTGGGGATATGTACACTTCAAGATGTGTACGACCAAATACCAGAACTAAGAAGAACACTTCTACTTCTAGACATAAAGGGTAAGAACTTGGGGATTGTCAAAGCTTTAGAAAATTTTTATGAGAAGGAGTCAACCGAAAATGTATTTTTTTGTAGTTTCAATCGTAAGATTATTTACAGTTTACCACAAGAATTCAAAATAGGTTCAACTTTTGAGACAACTTTTCACACGAGTGAATACCCTCTAATCGTGATGGGTCTCAACGCAGTTATACTCCATTGGACGTGTTTAGACAGTGATTTCATAACCTACTGTAAATCACATGATATTAAGGTTTATACGTATACACATAAAGAAGACGAAGAGTTGGATTATATGTATAGGTACGGTGTTGATGGAATTATTACTAATGGATTTTAAAAGCGGCGAGCAGCGGCCCCACTCATGTTGGTCATACCCTTTTGTCCAGCTGGGGACAGGGCCATAACCATGACGAGTACGATAATCATGCAGCAGCACACCACAGAGGCAATCATCGCGTACTTCATAGGACCAGTGAGACCCTCAAAGAAGGTGCCAATAATATCCGCGATACCCTTGTTCTCAGTCTTTGCGGCTGCATCCGCGGCAGCATCGAGTTGATTTAAGATGTCGCTAGAGGCTATGGCATCAACAAGATTGTTAGTTACCAACGTGGCAACAACTTGTGCCGTGATATCTTGTGTATAATTAATTGAACCACCTAGGGTGCAATCATAACCATCAATGGTGTATACACCATCTTGAATACTCACCTGTTCCGCTATAGCCGAGTTAATATTTTCAATGTTTATGACATTTTCAACAATATTTGTAACTGCCAAGTTAAGTTCTTGATTAACGTTCTGTTTGTCACCAAATTGAAAGTTACCCGCTTCTGTAACTTTATCAACTTGAGCCTGTACCGCCGCTGTCATTTCATTGGTAATAGCATTTTTAATAGCAGTTACCTGAGTGTTATTAAGTTGTGAACTCGAACTTGCTGTTGCGTTAACGGTCTGTGTGACGGTGGTATCGCAACCCACTACATTTCTCATACTAAGACTCATTGTCTGAATATTAGCTTGAGACGCTATAGATTCACTTTTATTTGTTGTAGTTTGTTCAAAAATACTTTGATTCATAGACGAGATGTTGAAGGCTTGATTGATTCGTTGATCACCACCACCTCCCATGATTTATTAATTTGTACTGAGAAAATAATGTTACCAAAATGTATAATGAAACTCAACTTCAAAAAGATAAAACTTAACCAGGTTGTCCTAGTTGTGGCGATCGTCGTTATCGTGGGTTGGTTACTCATGCGTTCCAGGCGAGTTGAAAATATGGAGAGTGATCCCGCGAATGCTTCAGACGTTGTTTTATACGTTGAGAACCGTGATGAACCCAATCCATTTGTTGTCTATGGTATGGCTAAGAAGATGACGGACGATGACAGCAAACTCGAGAAGATCCTAGAACTCGCGACTGAAGGTAAAAAGGCTGAACTTTTGGAACACCTAAAGACCCTGTAAATTTTTGTGTAAGGAAAGTGTATACGATTTTATTAAAGTTGACCCCAATGTTTAATAAAATCTCAGTAGATAGTAGATTTAGAAATCATGGTTTGGCCATTTCCTAAACGGGAGTACCACGATAAGTGGTATTGGCATTCACATGCAGCTGAAGAGTTTTTGACTGACGTCGGAAACGTCGCGGTGGACATCGGACGTGCGACCCCAATTGGAGTAGTGGTTGATGTGGCGATGGGTAATGAGACCGTATATGAAGAAGTATATGAAAAACTAATTCCAGACCCGCCAACACCCCCAGCACCTGAGACGCCACCAGCGTGTACCACTTTTTATGTAACTCCAACTGAATTAAATTTAAGGTCGTTCGATCCGGATCAGGAAGGTTCTCGTTGTAATAATACATTAACTACGTGGCTAGAGACGGAGAGAGTAAATTTTTGTTCGGATGTTGCTAATTTTACGAAAAATCCAGGTGGTGGTACGTGTAAGGAAAGAAACGAGGGTCAAGCTATTGCGAGAGAATATTGTGGTGAAGATGCTAGAATAAAGTCGGCGTCATGTACAAGTCAATATCTAGGACCCGAAGTATACCCCGAACTTGCAGCGGCATACTGCCAAACTGATGATGGTAAAGCTGATCAATGGTGTACATGTTACAATGTAGTAAACGGTGTGTGTGACAGTGACCCCAACGCCGCAGGGTGTGCAGCAAAAACTGAACACTACGATCCTCTTGTCGCAGCTACACCTGATGGTTTTAAATCTGAATGGATTGGCCGTGAATCGTGTTATGGTCTGGTGTGTCAACAAGAAGGAAATATTTCTAAATGGATCCCGGAAGACCCCACTCGTGATGCGCGCTGTTCAGCATCCATAAATATTTGTGGAATGGGAGAAATCAACGCCGAGAATCTTGTTCAATCTGATATTATAACTTCGTGTAATATAGGTGGTGTAGAATATGATGAGAACGGTTACCCAATTGAAAAAAACGATGACGATGACGATGAGGGTTTTATGAAATACATACCAACATCTGTAGATGATTTTAGCAATCCAACTAAGATGATTGGTGTGGGTACTTCAGTCATATCTTCGTCGTTGTGTTGTCTGTGTATCATATTATTGATAGCAATGATGAGTTCTGGTGGTGGTCAGTCGGTGGGTGGCGGGAGATTCATGAGATAAAATCTCAGTGTTTAACAGATAACCATGGCTCTTCTTCTTGGTGCCGGTGCGGCCGCTGCTTGTGGTTTAGGTATAGTTAATTGTACTCCAGAAACGAGTTATCCCACAGTTGATATTGATCAGTGTGAAGAAATGAATCAGCAACTAAAGGATGAATATGGAGATGATTATCTGACAGACCGTGAAAAAATGCCAATCACAGGGATGGCACTCCAGTACATTAAAGGTACAGGGTGTGAATCAACTTTCGGGTATGAAACACTCGCTGATGAGTTTTGTGAATCTTTAGAGAATTACAATACTCAAATTGGTGGTGGTGAGACGTGTGGTACAACGAGGGATCCAACTAATCAATTAAGATCACGATGGTGTCTCAATGAAGAGGGTCCAGACGCGTCAACGAGCAATGGAATTACTATAGGTCCAGATGCACAAAATCGTCTGAAAGGTAGTGACAAATGTTCTAAAGACAACCTTTCAAATAAATACGATAGTACTTGGGTGAAATATTGTAAGGCAAAACCAGATGATCTGGATTGTACTTGTTACAACATGAAGAACAATGTATGTGATGTGCATCCTGGAGCAGCTGGATGTACCTATTATGATATATTGGAATCAAACAAGGAAGCTTTTAGTACAGCGGAAGAGAGGGCCGACCTTAAAGCTGCAGCTCTTACTGCGGGTAAAGGTGAAGATGAAATAGAAGATCCCGCATCCTACACTACCCTCAAAACTAAGGGTCATTGTAGACCTAGGTCGTGTGATAGTGGTTATATTCCACCGAATGTTAAAAGTGATTGTGCATCCACGTACCCGATATGTGGTCAAGACATAGATATACGAACACACACAAATACTCAACTTGCTGTCAAGTGCAATTATGACCCAGATAGAGTAACAACTTTTCCAGATTGGTGGACCGAAGAGCGAGATACGAGTTTTATGGATAGAGCCTTAGAAAGACAACCTCCGTTTGATACATTTCCATTAAATATACTTCCTATCACCCGCTTTCCAAAGAAGTTTAATTGGAAAGACCGGGATGTCAGATATCTTACTTACCTATCAACCAGTCTTTCATCGTGTATATGTACAATCATAATTGTTGTGATGTTTAGCTTAAAGAGATAATAGAAAATTACTCTATGTGGTGTTGGTGGTGTTGTCATCCATTCGAAGGAACACCTTTAAATATGCCTTATAAATACGATGATCGTAGAAACAAATTTTACACAGTTGGCAACTATTGTTCATGGAGTTGTGTAAAGTCGCACGCTATAGATAAATATGGTTGTACGAAAGGTGGTATTGTATGTGGGAACATCCTACTTATGCGTAAAAAAATGTATAATCAATTTGGTCATGTAAAACCAGCACCAGATAGATATGTACTAGAAGAATTTGGTGGTGACATGACAATAGAAGCGTTTAGGGAAAATCAAACAAGGGATATAGAAGAACCTAAAAAGATTGAAACTACACCAGTTATAAATAACACAGTACCCATTATTTCAGACATAAAAAGGATGGATGAAATAAAGAATGCGTCATCATCTAATAATGCACTAAAACTAAAGAGAAACAAACCTCTAAAAAGAAATCATAATAATTTAGAATCAGCGTTAGGTTTAATTATTACACCCAAATCCTAAATTTCTCTTCTGTTTCGGTGTCGGCAATGATTGTGGTAAATATGTAGATTTTTTACTGTGGACCCACTTCTCTCCGTCATGTGCAGTCCATCTAATATCTAATCTTTCTATGACCTTCCTACATAAGACACATGGCAATGAGATTGCATCTCCGTAAATATTTTTACGTTCAATCACAAGTTCACCATATTTCCTATGTAACCAGTCTGTAAATTGATGGGGTTTATTTCCCCTAATGATACATGTTCGGTAGAGCCTTCGTATTAATTTTCTTTCTGCACAGCATAAACAATCACTAATAACAACAGGCCCTTTGGACATGTAACTCGTAACGGTGCAGTATTTCATGGGCAACAATTTAGACAAATTTTTCCGTTATAAACAAAATCACACTTTTGACACTCACTTAGGATATTAATTTTCTTTTTCGAAACAAGTCCTTTGGAAAAACGATTAAGTTCTTTTACAGTATATATTCCGTATTGTATCATAACCTCCAAAGGAGGAAACTTCATACTACATTGTAGACAATTCAAATCCTTAATTTGGTTTCATGCAACACGAAAATATATCACGGAAGGCCTTATTAGCTTTAAGCATACCGGCAAATCCATCAATAATAGGTGGAACCATTGTTTTGAGAATAGTTTCAAATTCGGAATCCTTTTCACCTTCATCAATTTCTTCTATGAGGTGATACAACACAGCGATTACCAATTTCTTCTTTTGAGGACCTTCTAATTGTCTGAACTTCGCAGTTTTCATCATCAACTTAGCCACAATTGGTGGGATATCCTCCTTTTGAAGGCCATCACCTAAATACTCCCTCTTAATTTCCTCAACCACACTGACAACACTCCGGGCGTCAATCTTCCCTGCAAACTTTTCAACTATAGCGTCCATTTTATATTCTTAGTATAGAATAAAAATGAATACCGACAACGTACTCGCAGCGATTGCTTTCGGTATTGGTTTTATTCAGATGCATCAAGATTTTAAGCGTTCCGAAGAGATTGACGAAAAGTCCAAAAATGCTGTTATGTTGAGTATCATTGGAAGTTGTCTATGGCTCGTGTATCAATCTAGGAAATATGGTATGAATTTTACAGTGGCGTATACAGGTGTTGGGTTAGTTCTACAATTATATATTTTGAATAAGATTCTTGTCAAAGAGAAAAAACAGACTTAAGGATTGCTGACGTCATCAATATAGAAATGTCTTCTATTATTTGTGCTCGCGTGGCGCCCAAGCCTTCCGTGACACCTTCTATTAAGAAGGTTAAGACTTCACGTGGGTCTGCGCAGGTTCCAAACGCGGGAACCCTGGATACAGGTGTCCTAAAGACTGCGCGATTCGTTGAGGCTGTCAACGGTCGTGCTGCCATGCAAGGTGTCCTATGGGGTTCTCTCGATTGGATGATGTCTGGTGAGAATATCATTCAGCAAGTTGAAGATCCGATGTATGCGGCTGCTGCCACTGGTGTTGTGACTACGTTGGCTGTGGCTTCCCTCGTGACACTCAAGGATTTTGGTAAGGAGGAGTATTGGTCCTTTACCCCCGAAGCTGAGCTCAAGAATGGTAGGTTGGCTATGCTTGGGTTTGCCACTCTATTGGGGTTGAGTGCCATGTAACTCATATACTCAATCATTCTTATTTTTTCATTCATAGTAAATGTTCCTGCCCTCCGCAGCACGTAGGCCAAGAGCATCATGAGAATATATACGTTTATAGCTATGGGTTTCATTCTCTAAGGTACACGTTTATAAAGTTTTAGAGCCAAATCCCATACCCATACCCATACCACGCGAAAGTGACATTTTCTTAGGCCTCATCACGACGAATGAAGCGATAAGGGTGATAGTGAAGAGAGCAACACTGAACGCGGAATACCCCTTCTCAGTATCCTTGGCGTTAGGACATTTAAGGGTCCAGTTGAGAGCTGCGGCGGCACCAATGAGACCCATAAGGGAATAGATGAGCATGAAAACACCAGCCTCATTCTTCGCGATCTTGGTCACCAGAAGGGTGAATGGGATGGTAAGGGCGATGGTAAGGGTAGCCGCCAGGTACTTGTTGAGGTTCTCCTGTACAAGCTGACCCTTCATGGCATCACACTTGGAGAAGATACCAATACCGACGGAGGCCGTGACCATGTAAAAGAAGCCAAGGACAAGGATACCAAAAACAGTAGCCCACGAGACCTCAAGGTCAACCTGACCAGAGGCAATCGCCTTAGCGTTGTTGTACATCCTGGATGCGCGCATAGTGGCGGTAATGTTAGACATTTATTATACTTATAGAAATTAATATAGATTTAGATATATGAAGATACCTGAAGTTGCATTCGTGAAACATTGTCCTAACCTGTCTCCTGAGAGAAAGATCTTCCTAGAAGAACATCTCAAGGAAAGACTTCCAATCAAGGATATTCGCTGGATTGAGGATTATAATCACGATCATCCATTTGTGCAATGGCTCAATGTTAAGTTAAATCTTCCATATGGTCCAAAGTTGACGAGCAATTTTGTAAAAACAATCATATCTATGAAGCAAATGGTAGATGAAAAAATTGAGAGTGCTTTTCATATTGATGATGACGTTGTATTTTACAGGGATTGGGTTAAAATTTTAGAAAGTATTCCAGATGAAGTTGAAACTAACGGTTATATAAATATGGGTACATCGCCATTTTTCAATCTTCAACCAAAAATTCGTAACGTGTATGAAATACCAAACAATGGTGGCATGGAAGTTTTTTGGTCTTCGTTAGAATTTGCACACGGATTTCTTTCTAATTTAAATATGCATGAGGCAATTGATATTGTTATTCATGGTATGATGACGTCAGCAAAAAAAACTATACTAAATATTCCAATTGCACATCAAACGTCAAATATTGAGAAATCTAGTATACTTGACCATGAAACAAGAAAACCTTCAAGATGGGTGGCATACGTTCAAAACTATAAGAATCTCGAAAAGATCGATATCAACAAACTTTTTGAGGAGTTCAAAAAGTTTGAAGAAAAGAAGAAGAAGGTTGAAGATAAGTTTTATGAACTATACGGAAAGAGAGTAGATATTAAGAATGTCAAGTATATTTTAAATGAGGATCAGGATCACCGTGTAAATATTTTGGATTTCAAATTAATTGAAAACAAAATGAATGTTTGATCTTCCGTATGCTCCAGCACTATAACCAAATGTTGAAAGGTCTGTGAGATCTTGATTACCTGCAGTGATATATAAATCTTTACAATTTGAAAGTAAGAACCAATCAATATAACACGCGAGTCTCTGTTCTCGTGTGACATCATAGTTCTTGAGTGTGTCACATTTGTATGTGAGTACTATGTCATGCTCAAGAGTTACAATCTTATTTGGGAATCGCTTCTTAAATATATCCTTAATTTCCTGGCTATCACTCGCTAAGAATATTTTACCGTCTGTCTCCTCAACAATCCTGATAAACTTTTCGAGGGCACTGTCCTTCGCAAAGTAAGCCTTCTTAATATTTCCATCTTGATCTATACCATGACACCCTATATCCTTAGAATCTTTAGAACACGCCCCACGGCGAATATGCATACCTCGTGTCAACCCATGTGGAAGCCATTGTAAATTATTATCAATGATACTTTGTAATTCTTTTGTAGGTTTGATAATTTTAGAGAGGTTTGAATGAACGTGGTGAAAGTATGTGGGATTGATCGCTATACGTGGTTCAAATTTCTCTTCATTTGGGTCTTCAGTCATTTCAAAACCATGGAATTCAACACCCCTATCCACATCTAAAAGACTCTTATAGGCTCTCGGATTGGGTGACCTGTGCACTAAATCAGATAAGCATAGAGCGACATTACCCCACCCCATTGATTCTGGGAGGTAGAATGTCATTATATGGTTATGATTGATGTTATCTTTAAACACTCAAAAACTTTTCTAAATCTTCTCGTGTCTTAGTTTGTTTCCATCCAAGTGATTTTAATTTTTTTGCGCATATGTGGTACCTACTATCATTGAAAGGTCTATCTTCTACATAAGTTATCCATTTATCGTAGTCATCTGTACCTGTGATAGTTTTGATGATCATTTTTGTAACATCCATGACTGAAATTTCATCATCAGATGCTATGTTATAAATTTCTCCTATGGTACCTTTCTTCCATATTATATCAACTGCGTTTATCACATCATCTACATGCATGAATGCCCTTTTGATTTCAGATGATCTTTTACCGTGAATGGTACATTTTTTACCTTCTCTTAAGAGTCTCTTGAACTTTGGTATAAGTTTTTCAGGGTATTGATTAGGTCCATAGACATTATTACATCTGATGACTTTAATGTTCATGTTGAATGACTCTACATAAGACCTAACAATCATTTCTGCTGCAGCCTTAGATGCTGAATATGGATTTGTGGGTTTGAGTACACCCGTAGATTCTGTAAATGGTTCGTCTGTGAGAGACTCCCCATAAACCTCGTCTGTGCTAAAGTGAATAATCTCAGCATCGGGTATATACTTTCTACACATCTCAATGAGTACATGTGTACCATATGCGTTGTCCATAGTGAAACTGATGGGGTCAAGAAAGGAATTATCTACATGACTTTGGGCTGCAAAATGAAATACATAGTCAAATTTATAAAAGTTTATGATACTCTCCACAAACTCTGGGTTGCACAAAGAACCATGTGTTAATACAGATGCGTGTTTATTTACATTATGTATATTTGAACAATAGTCAAGTTTATCTATATTTACAAATGTAATATCTGGATACATTGTGTGCATTCTATTTATGAAATTAGATGCGATGAATCCACACCCACCTGTAACTAGTGCATTAGGCATTTACTTTAGTAGCCGCAAATGTTTTAAGCAGATTACACACACGATCAACATCCTCAATATCTAGACCATGATGGGCGCCCAAGAGGAAGCCATCCTTCATGATCTTGTCAGCATTTTCAAACTCACCTAAATACTCACGGAATGCTGGATGTCTCGTGATATTACCCGCAAACGTCACACGTGTCTGCACATCATTATCTTCCAAATACTTGACAATTTCTAAGCGATCTGGGCACTGGAGTGGAATCGCAAGCCAGTTTGGAATTTGAGAATCATCAGGAAGAGTATAGTATGAACAGTCCTTAAGGTTCTCTAGATACCTTTTGATGTTCTCGCGTCGCTTTCGTAGGAATCCTTCCAACTTATCCAATTGGACGAGGCCGAAAGCTGCATTCATTTCACAAGCCTTGAGGTGGTAGCCGGCAACACCGTAAAGGAACTTCCAATCATACGGAATACCATCTACCGAATGATTGAACCGCTCACTAGGCTCCTCGATGTTATCCCCTATGCGTCCCCAATCCCTAAACATTAGAGACCTCTTCAGATGTTCATCATCATTAAACATCACCATACCACCAACACCGCCAGCTGTGATCACATGACTCGCATAGAAACTTGTGGTACTCACATCCGTGCAAGGTGTATGGGTGATAGTATCCGCTGAATCCTCAAAGAGAATTAGGTTTGGGAAAGCCTCTCTGATGGCTGGCCAATCTGGCATATTTCCGATAAGGTTTGGAAGTAGGAGACACTTAGTTTCCGGTGTTACAACCTTCTTGAGGTCATCAAGACTTGGTACATACGTATTCAGACTCACATCACAAAACACAGGTTTAAGACCCAACTGAACGAGAGGAGCTACAGTTGTTGCAAACCCGCACGCGGGTGTAACAACTTCCGAACCCTTTGGAAGATCCAGTGCACATAGACCTAGGAGGATAGCACTACTTCCAGAGTTTACGAAGAGACCATGCTTCTTTCCGAATAGGTCTGACACCCTCTTCTCAAATTCCACAGTACGATCACCAAAGCCAGCGAGCCAGCCATCACGTAAGCAAGCCTCAACGGCTTTAATCTCTTCCTCCCCATACGACTCAAATTTATTGGGTGCGTACCAAACTTTCTTAGGCATTTGTTTAAAGACTACAGTAATCTTTAAACTATATGAAAGTCTGTGTACTTGGTTCAGCTGGTTTTATAGGTAAAAATATATTAAGTGGGACAGATTGGATTGGTGTGACAAAATACGACTTAGATCTTTTAAAACAAGATGAAGTTGAAGAATACTTTAAGAGACATAAGTACGACGTGGTTATACATTGCGCGGCGAGTATAGATCAAAGTAGTCAGAATACGACATACAATAATATACTTATGTTTGAAAATGTCGTTAGAGCTTTCAAAGGCAAGTTGTTATATTTCACGAGTGGTGCAGCTTTGAGAGGAAGTCCACCAAAAGATCCTTATGGTCTTTCAAAATGGATTATAGATCAGAGGATCAAAACACTACCAAATGTATATTCTCTCCGTGTATGGGGATGTTATGGACCTGGTGAACTTCCGACAAGGTTCAGTGCTGTGTGTAGGAGGAATGGTCACGTCGTTATAGATAAGGATAGATATTTTGACTTTGTGAGTATAGAAACCATACGAGAGATTGTACAACACTATGTAACAAGCAAAAGGAAACTTGTTAAATACTGTAATTTGGTGGAACGTCCAAAATCTAGAAAGATGTTACTTTCTGAATGGGCTCAATTTTTTGGTGCTACATATGAAATTCGTGATACATCTAGGTTAGATGAACCATATATCAGTTCCACCCCAATTTCTTTTTAGGTGGAACAGGGACAATCATGTCCTTCTCAAAGTCAATGTAAGGGGTCATATTTTCAAGGGAGTTTCCAAACTCCAATTTAGGGTAAATTTTTTGTGTCTCTGGTATGGGAATATCTCGTAGAGTTTTCACACCATAGACTTCTGCAATTTTAGCAAAATCAACTGTATCACCGAATACATCAGATTTAGACGTTGCAACATGGTTAGAATTAAAGTAAATATCTTGAAATTGTTTTACAATTCCATAACCACTATTATTAAGAATAGTTATTTCAATTGGTAAGTTATATTTTTTAACAGTGAGAAGTTCTTGTATATTCATCTGAAACCCACCGTCGCCGGCGATTACATAAATTGGTTTATTAGATCCTATAGATGCACCAATCGCAGCGGGTAAAGCAAAACCCATTGAAGCATTCCCACCATTTGTAAATAACTTCTGTGTTTTGGATAATCTTGCACATTGCATCGTCCAAACCATATTACTTCCTATATCAGAAATGACAATACATTCTTCCGGTAATGATGTAAAAAAATTACGTAAGAAATCATACACAATGGGATCATCTTCTCGTGCCTTTTCGGTTCTATATTTATCTTTCCAATTAGATAAAGTATTTAACCATGATGAATAGTCTGCATTTACATTTATATTCACACATTCAAAAAAGTTTCCCACATCATCTATAATTTTTAAATCAATCTCAATACCCATCTCGATTAATTTATCTATTTCACTTTCATCTATATCAACCATTATCTTCTTAGAATGTACTGAAAATATATCTGGTTTACCACCAATTTGACGACTATCTAAACGACTTCCAATGACAATGACTAAATCTGCATTTTGAATGGCATAATTCGCATGTCTATCTCCATATACACCTATTGTACCCACGCGTAAATTGTGATTTGTTTCACAAATATCAATAGCACCCCAAGACACAACAAATGGAATGTTATTCTTTTCTACAAAGTTCATTGCTGACTGTGAAGCATTGGAAAGTATGACACCATGTCCAAATACCACGAGTGGTCTTTTAGATCCATGTAAAAACCCTGAGATGTCATATACACTTTTATCGATACATGTGTTTACTTCTAATGTAAATGGTTTAACATCTGTAATTGAAGACATCTGTAAATTCACTGGAAGATCTAATAGAACCGGACCATAACGTGGCGTTTTTAAACTTACGAGAAGTTCTTTGAGAATAGATTCAACTTTTGATAGAGTTGGGACATGTAACGATTTTTTTGTCACATCTTCAAACAACTTTGCCACAGGCATTTCCTGAAATCCAATTTGTCTCGGTTTAGATTTGAAATTTGTAAGAATTTGAGATGTACTTACCTGTCCAGTGATAAAAAAAGCTGGAATTGAATCATACCAACAACCACACACCCCATTAAGTATATTTTGAACACCGGGACCACTTGTTACACAAACACATGCAATTTTTCCACAGCTTCTGTAATATCCTTCAGCTGCCATGGCTGCTGATTGTTCATGCTGGAAACAATAATAATTAACTTTCGAATTTTTTGATATTGCATCAATAAATGGTACAATTGATCCACCCGTAACTACAAAATATGTATCTATACCATTTAGATACAGTGTATCTATGATGTAATCACACGTGTTCATTATCTATTTTATGGACATATATATTCTTTAAGTTAAAGACATACATGTCATACAGTACATAATATGATAGCTGTTGTATCAGTACATGATGAAAAATATGAATCTTTAGCTGAATGGACACTTCATAAAAATAAAAAGCAGTACTGTGAAAAACATGGATATCAACTTCACTATGCAAGTGATGGTGCAGCTTCTATTACTGGAAAACGAGCGATGGCTAAACCAAATCCACCTATACCAGAGACACATATACCGATTGGTTGGGCCAAAATATTTATGATTAAAAAAATTATGCAACAACACCCGGAAGTTGACTGGATTTTTAACACTGATACAGATGTTATGATTACAAACATGGAAACCAAAATTGAAGATATCATTAAAGAACATGCACCCTCAAATATTCACATTTTAATTCCAGCTGATTGTAATGGCATCAATTGTGGTAATATGCTCATCAGAAACAATGCAATTGGTAAAGCGTTTGTAAACACGATTATTTCTGGTATGCCAGTCTATAGACAATGGTATCTCTATGAAAATCAACTTATCCAAGATATGTTTGTAGGAAGTCATCTTAGAGAATCTGGTATCACACCCGGTGGATCATTATGGGCGAGTGTAGGAAAGGTACTACCACAACGTGTAATGAACTCCTATGATTATTCTAATTTACCGCTTCTCAAGAATAGATCTGAATACACAGATATTCTTGGGACCGATGGACAATGGAAAAAGGGAGATTTTTTAATTCAGTGGCCTTCTACAGACCTTGAGTATAGGATTAAAGCAGCTAAAGAGATTCATAATAGGCTCTTTGGCGATCCTGGCGTTCAACAGTCTTAATATGCCACAGTGCAATGAGAGGTTTAGCTTCTAGTTTAGCCACTTTGTCAGGGTTAGGACCTTCAAGTTTTTCGTGAATATCGTTAGACCATTTGATTTCCCCGTTATTTTTATAATACCTACCTTGATAATCTGGCCAATTGACCCACCCCATTTCATTAAGGTTAAACTTGTAATCCACAATCCACTCGGCTGTATATCCCGGACAAATATTAATTCGTGGGACATACATTATGTCACCGTCAAAAGTCTTGATGTTAGTAATAAGCGCTTCCTGTGGCATCTCGTCAGCGTCAATAGCAAAGATGTAGTCACCAGTACACTTTGTAGCATGGTAATTGCGATGATCTGAAAACTTACCGTCAAACTCTCGCTCATTTACGACAATTTTGTCACCATGCGACTTCAATACCTCTCTAACTTCGGGGGTAACATTTTTGGAATCAACGAGGATATTAACCTCATCTTCCTCATCTTTAACCTTTAGAAGAAAGTTTACGAGGGAATTTAACTCCCGATCTTCATTGCATACACAAATAGCATAAGAAATCTTCACCATTTTATAAGTTAAAGTATCTATTCTTTTAAATAACAATGAAGTACATCACATATTCTTTATGGGGTGACAATAAAGTGTATACTTACGGAATCATCGAAAATGTTTTGGATGCGAAAAAGTTCTATGAGGGTTGGATTGTGAGGGTTCACTACAATGATACTGTACCCCAGAATATCATGGATTGGTTGAAGGGGCAGGATAATGTTGAAGTTGTTCATCATCCAGGTACGAAAACAAAAGCTTCAAACACTCTATGGAGATTTGAGGATCTTTTCATTAAAGATGCTGTAGTTTTGTCTCGTGACGCAGATTCTAGATTTTCGGAGAGAGAAGTGAATCTTGTGAATGAATGGTTGGGGTCTAATAGAGATTTTCACATCATACGTGATCACAAACACCACATGGTTCCAATCCTCGCTGGAACCTTCGGGTGCCGAAATAACTGTTTAGAATACATCGGAATACCCGGTCCACTTCGTAATATCAACAGTGTACCAACGAAATACGCCCGTGGAAATGAATTATTACATGAGTTTGCAAACAAATATATAGGTGATCGCGATGCATACTTGATTGACCAGATATTTTTAGCCTATTATGTTTACAACTTTATAAATTGTAACGCGTTGATTCATTGTAGTCACAACGCATATGAACCTTTTGCTATTAAAATTGACCCAGTTGAACATGGTTTTGTAGGGGAAGTGGTCACAGAATGTTCAATAGCGTCAGGTATTATGGGCGACTCGGAGAATACATTCCAACGTGTTGGAGCGTATTAAAAAATAAAACACTAGAGTATGATAAGTATGGAATCTCATGCCGAAATTAAGGATAAGTGTGATGGTCTCGAAACTCGGTTAGACGAAATTGCTGCCGATATTCGAGATCTCCCTTTTGACTATAAATTGGTTGAAACGTATAACACTATCGATAAGGACATTCAAAAATTATACGAATGGTATGATAAAATGAAAGAACTTCTTAAAAGATACTCCGAAGAGAGGTTAATAGTTGAAAACAAACTTAACGAATTGAATACGAAAACCAGATTTCTCAACAACCATGTTCAAAGTATCAAATTACAAGAGTTTTCTCGTGACCGACACGCATACGGCTATTAACGATTATATCATATCCTGCATCACTTATATTTTTACAGAACGCAACATCTTCTGAACACATATCCCTAATCAATTTCCCATCTTCATCTTCCATCTCTATAAGTGGATAGTTAAAGTATGGATATTTCATTTTTTCAAGGACTTCTCTACGACACGCAAAAAAACCCATGCCGTTATATGCAACTTTAATATACTTCTTTCGTCGGTCTAAATCATTTATACCAATAAACTTGAATGTACCATGACTCTTAAAATAATCAATATCCCATTCTTTAACAGCCGCGTAATGTTTGAGATCAGTCATACGATATAGACCTGATACAACCGGATATTTATCTGTATCTTCTATAAGTTCAATAACCTGTTCCGGTGTAAATATAATGTCAGAATCTATAGTTAACCAAACATCATAATCGTGTTGATTTTCAAATGGTTTTTGATCGGCACCCCTCATGACATCTAATCCTAAAGTTTTCATTCTAGAAAAACTAACAAAACTAGAATATTCATTTATGATTCTGACTACATACCCTTTATTTACTAATAGAAGTAGAGTTTGTGTCCAGTTTATAAGGAACGTACCCGAATATTCACGCCCAGGAAGTGCGATAATAACCTTCTTCATTCTATGATACTTATACATTTAGTACTTTAAGCACCTCAATTACAGCTGGGTGTCTGACAATGTCAGACTCATCCATCTCCACATGTTTGATATAGTCATACTCCATACCATGAAGTTTATATGTTAGGAATGCAAGACCATTATCTTTACCGAGATCAGATTGTTCCAGATCCCCAGTGATAATCAATTTTGTGTTATAACCTATGCGAGTCAAAAGCATTTTCATTTGGTTTGGTGTACTATTTTGCATCTCATCCGCGATGATGACGGTATTGTCAAAAGTTCTACCCCGCATATAACCCAGAGGTTCAATAGTGATACAACGATCCATCTGGTTATGGGAAAGAGACTTTTCAAAAATATCAAACATAGGTTTTGTCCATGGTTCCATTTTCTGATTCATATCTCCAGGTAAATACCCCATATCTTCATCAGCTGCGATAATTGGGCGTGTCAAAATAACCTTACCCCTAAGTGTTTCATGGATATGTTCAATTCCAATTTGACAAGCGAGCATAGTTTTACCTGTACCCGCTGGACCTGTACCAATAATAATCGGTTTGGGAGACCGAAGGGCAAGCATATATTGACATTGACCAGGAGTTTTTGGGAAGTTCATATATATTAGTTAAAGTTTATTTCCTTATATAATTATATGGAGTACCACTTTGTAAAATTAAATGTAACCGGTACATACCTCACCCTTGTGGATCCATCATATAAATCAAGATTTGTATGTTTCAGTAATAAACAGACTGCTGATAAATGTGTAGAATATGTATCATCATTTAGAGCGAGGCGTGGGGTTTGGCCGTCATTTGACATGTCTAGTAGAAGGAAAAAGATAGAAAGTTCCAATCTAAAAATACGGACCCCTGAACAAGTGGGGCGTTATTTAGAGATAGAGACTTATGATTTTCAGACAATTGATCAAATTGCGGCACGGACAAATACATCATTTTTTTGTATTTTGAGATTTGACTGTGACACAATTGATAACATGGAATCAATTAATATATCTGGACAAGAAATGGATGCGATAGTTGATGAAGCCGCATACAGGGATCTATTGGAGTATAAGTTGAAATGTGAAGACTAATTACTCACTACCCGCCCACCGTCGCCATATGACTATCTCTTTCACCCACGAAGACATCTCTACCGTTTTTAACCTTTACAGTAATTTCGGTGGGTTTTTCTTCACCTGCTATTTTCATTGCGGCGAATAAGGTGATGTAATATTCTGCACCTCGTAAATCCACAGGTTTTGTAACACGATTATTGCCATCTTCGCGTATTCTCATGAGTTTTCCATCTGTATATTCAAACATATCTCTTATGGATTTTGTAAGTTCGTGATTTTCCATATCCCAGTTACCACCCCAAATATCATCAGCTATCTTTTGTATAAGAGATTCACCATTATTATTTAC
>Ga0209137_1000028_pt1 | contig 163410 bp, 155 predicted proteins | sample SaaInl5LU_22_DNA_FD_184642 | JGI IMG/M metagenome (GOLD analysis project Ga0209137, IMG submission 184642) | Marine microbial communities from expanding oxygen minimum zones in the Saanich Inlet - ESP_105LU_22_DNA (SPAdes) (version 2) | ecosystem: Environmental > Aquatic > Marine > Intertidal...
CATTGGTCTCGGTTCTCCGGGATCAGTATGCGACTCAAAAGCTGACGGAGGCTCAAGAGGCTCAACTCCAGGCCTTGGCACATCCGGGAGCGGTGACAATGACCTGCGGACATCAGCTGGTGTTGGGGGGCGGTCCGCTATATGTTCACAGCAAGATTCGCGAAGTTTCTGCATTAAGCAGCCAGTGGGAGGTTCCTGCTCGCCCCGTGGTGCCCATTTTTTGGATGGCGACAGAAGATCATGATGTGGAAGAAATCCGGCATATATCGTTTGAGGGGAAACGCTATAGCATGCCGAACACCTATGAAGGCTGGGCCACAGGTTCGATTCCCTCCGAAGCTGTTTTACCCGTACTTGAGGCCATCGAAAAAGACTGGGGGCAGCACGCTGCCATAGGGGATCAACTCAAGATTCTAAAGGCATCTTATGTCCTCGGGGAAACCTTAACGGATGCTACCCGTCGCATGATGGCTCACTGGCATCCCAACGTGCTTTGTTTGGATGCCTCAGATGCCCGCCTAAAAGCCCTGGCCAAGGATCTTTGGTCCGATGAAATCCAGCATCAGCGTATGTTTGCGCTCCAAGAGCCTGGGCCTTGGGGCGCTCGAGGCTGGGAGCCTCCCGTAGAAGTAAAGCCCTCCACACTATTTCTTCTTGAGCAAGGACGTCGAACCCGTTTGGACTATCAGGGGAAAGGGGAGTGGCTCTTCGGAGAAATGAAGTTGAGTGAAAAGGAACTACTTGCGCGTGTCCAAACACACCCAGAAACCTTCAGCCCCAATGCGATCCTGCGGCCAGTATACCAGGAGTGCATCCTGCCCAATGTTTTGTATGCGGGTGGGTCTGGAGAGATGGAATATTGGCTTCAGCTCATTCCATATTTCCGGGCTCAAGGCATGGCAGAAGTGCGCATGCACCTTAGAACTTCCTTTGAATGGTGGCCGGTCAAGTCGTGGCGAAATTGGCAAAAGCTCGCCCCTCATGGGTTGCGCTACCATGCGACGATTTCCGAAGTTCGTGAGGCTTGGTTAAAAGAGGAGGCAGCTCCTCAGGAGAATGCGCATCCTGTGACGGAAGCTTTGGCGACACTCGTTAAACAGGAATATGGTAAATACTCTGATTTAGAGCGCTCTGCTGATGCCTGGTTAAAGCGAATATCCAATGAGGAAACGCGCATGCGACAGCGTGCGCGTCGTGCGGCACTGCGCACTCAGAACGATCGATGGAAGCGCTTTCTAGCCATAAAAGCGACCCAGTTTCCAGGTTCAGTCGAAAGCGGGGGAGCAGGGTCCATGCAAGAACGCACATGGACCGCTCTGGATTTAGCCTACCACTTTGGCCGTCTTTCTTTTGATGCCATGGAAGAAGGGCTTGTGAAGCATCTGGACCTGAATGATGGCCTTCCCTTTTTGTGGGGCTGGATGCTGCCGGATTCAGGCGAATAAACCTGTTGAAAAACCTGCCTTTTAGGGTTCTGCACCCTCTGGATGCGAAGTATCTTTGTAGTCCATGCAAGACGCCATTCTTATTCTCGATTTTGGATCGCAATACACGCAGCTAATTGCTCGACGGGTACGCGAACTCCATGTGTATTGTGAAATTCATCCGTTTCACCACATTCCGGATCATTTTGCAGAGTTTAACGCTGTTATTCTGAGCGGCTCTCCATTCTCCACGTTGGAGGAAGGGGCGCCAAATCCAGATTTGTCGGGTTTTTTAGGTAAAATGCCGGTCTTGGGCGTTTGCTTTGGAGCGCAATACCTCGCCAAAACACGTGGTGGAGACGTAGCGCGTTCCACTCACAGGGAGTATGGTCGAGCCACGATGGCCTCTGTGACCGCTGATTCACGTTTGCTCAAAGGAATGCCTGTGGGATCGTGTGTTTGGATGAGTCACGGGGATACCATCGTTTCCTTACCGCCCAATGCGGTGGTGGAAGGTTCTACCGCGGACGTGCATGTTGCCGCCTATCGATTCGCGGGGGAGGAGACGTACGCCATTCAATTCCATCCTGAGGTGCATCATTCCGAACATGGGGTGCAGTTACTGAAAAACTTTGTTTACGATATCGCTGGCTGTGCGCCTTCATGGACTCCGGATGCTTTCATTGATAGCACGGTGGCGGCCCTCCAAAATCAAATAGGAGATGGCAAAGTAGTCCTCGGTTTGAGTGGTGGCGTCGACAGTACCGTCGCGGCCATGTTGCTCAAACAAGCAATAGGGGATCGCCTTTATTGCATCTTCGTCAACAATGGCTTACTGCGCAAGAACGAATATGACGCTGTGTTGGAGCAGTATGCCGGGTTGGGTTTGCAGGTAAAAGGCGTCGATGCTTCGGAAGATTTCTATTCCGCATTGGCCGACCAAGAAGAGCCCGAAGCCAAGCGTAAAGCAATCGGTCGCGTGTTCATTGAAGTGTTTGACCGGGAGGCCATGGCCATTCGTGGTGTGGAATTCTTGGGTCAGGGCACGATCTACCCGGATGTCATTGAATCTGTTTCCGTCAATGGTCCTTCCGTAACGATTAAATCTCACCACAACGTGGGTGGTTTGCCGGACTTTATGAAGTTGAGCATCGTGGAGCCATTGCGCTCTTTGTTCAAGGACGAGGTTCGAAGAGTAGGGAAGGCCCTCGGTCTATCCCATGCTTTGTTGGGACGCCATCCCTTTCCAGGCCCCGGTTTGGCCATCCGAATTTTGGGGTCCATCACGCCTGAGCGTGTTAAAATTTTACAGGAAGTCGATCACATTTTTATCCAAGGTCTTCGCGATGCGGGCCTCTACGATGAGGTATGGCAGGCTGGGGCGATTCTTTTACCCATTAAGTCTGTAGGGGTTATGGGGGATGAACGCACCTACGAACAAGTGGTCGCACTCCGAGCGGTGCAATCCACCGATGGGATGACCGCTGATTGGGTGCACTTGCCCTATGAGTTTTTGGCACGGATTTCTAATAGCATCATCAATAATGTTCGTGGCGTAAACCGTGTCGTATACGATATTAGTTCCAAGCCACCGGCAACGATTGAATGGGAATAAGGAAATTTATATGTGCTGCGTTTTTGCTCTTGACACTTGGAGTCAAAGGGCAAGAAGCCTTGGTTCATGAGCGGTCAGACTCCAATGTGGAACGCTCGACGTGGGTAATCGCATTGCCATTTGAAATGGTGCAAGACTCCAACGCGTTGGGTCTGCCCGGAAGTTTTGTGTTCACCAATCGTATGGCGACCCAGTTTTACACGGGTTTGCGCGCAGGGGTGGATTCGCTCAATCATGCGGGGGCAAACATCCATTTAATCTTGGTGGATCACGATGAGGCTCAAGATGTCTATAAAATTGAGCATGAGAATGCAGACTACACTTGGTTCGTTCGCCTAGACCCTGAAGCGTTCATGCGCCAATGTGAACGATGGAATGTCGACAAGATTATCGGCCCCTTTCGTGGAGAAGCCTCCGAAGTATTAGCTTCTCATTCTACTGGAATTCAAGTAATTAATCCCCTTTCCCGCAAAGTGGATGTGGCGGGTAAGCCGTATCTAGTCGCTGCTGCCTCCTACCGAATGGCCGAGGTAGAGCGGTTGGGCGAAAGGGCAGCGCAAGCCAAGCAAATGGCTCCTCGCAGCAAAACTCTCTTACTTCGCACCGATGCCTCTTCGGCAGGGGCTGAATCGGTCTTCATGCAAGCGTATATCAAAGCAGGTGGCAAGGCAGAGGATGTGCAGATTCAAGAATACCGCCAATCTGCGGTGCTTCCCGTGAGTGTCGCCTCCATGACGGGATTGACACGCATCATCTTACTCGATGACAAAGTGCTAATTGCGGCTCGTGTGCTCAATCAACTGCGACCTTTTGAACCTTCGCGCACCGAATTTTGGACGTTGGGTAATGTGCTTTCAAGTTCGGCGCTCGATGCCCAGTTGTTAATGCGTCAACCGCTGATTTGGTCCCAGGTTGAGCGTCTGGACTACATCCAGTTTCGAAGCTTGGATGCACTGCTTTATAGCGCAGCGAAGACCACTCCTGGACGTTGGGAATGGCTGGGGTTAGACATGGCTTGGCTGGCTCAATTTATTGGAAATCAGTATCCCAATGGGTTTGAAGGACCCCGGCGATTGTATGTTTGGGATCATGCGGAGGGCTCGGGATTCCGAAACCACGCCGCTTTAATTTTTCGCTATGATCGCACGCATGGAATTCAAGCGGAATGGACTCCTACGATTGAATATGGGGAGGAAGAATCCATGGAGGAGATCGTTCCTTTGCCGTTAGATAGTCTTTATACTCCCGCAGAACATCTTGAAGAAATAAACTAATAATCCCGTATACCTATGCCACTTAGTCAACTTGAACCCCGAGCCGTCTGGACCGCTTTTGCGGAACTCAACGCAGTGCCCCGTCCATCGAAGCGAGAGGAGCAAGTGCAAGCCTTTGCCGTGCAATTAGGTGAATCCTTGGGGTTAGACACGGCCAAAGATGCGGTGGGAAATGTGCGCATAATCAAGCCGGCGAGTCCAGGAATGGAAGCGGCCCCCACGGTAGTCATCCAAGCGCATTTGGACATGGTGTGCCAGCAAAATGAGGGAACTGGACATGACTTCGATAAAGAAGGCATCGACATGTATACCGAAGATGGGTGGGTGAAAGCACGCGGTACGACCCTCGGCGCAGACAACGGCATTGGAGTCGCTTTTGCCATCGCTACACTGCGTTCTTCCGAGATGATTCATCCTGCCATCGAGGTACTGTTTACGAGTGACGAAGAAACGGGAATGACAGGGGCTCTAGGGCTCGAAACCGGTTGGATTAAAGGGAAATATCTCTTGAATATTGATACAGAGGATGACCGTGAATTGACGATTGGCTGCGCTGGTGGCATAGATGTAACCGCCAGAGGAAAAGCAAGTTATCGTCCCGCTCCGGTGGAGGACCCCATGGGCTTTCGCCTGACGGTCAAAGGGTTAACGGGAGGGCACTCCGGAATGGATATTCATTTGGGCCGTGGCAATGCGAATTTGCTGATGATGCGTTTCCTCAGGGACTTAGAACGTGAAGCGTGTATTTTGATCACGCAAGTAGAAGGTGGGAATTTGCGCAATGCCATTCCCCGGGAATGTCAGGCGACGATCGTGATGGGCCAGGCACACGTGGCCTTGCTTGAAGATGCGCTGTCGCCGATGGTTGCTGCCTTGAAAAAGGAGTATGCGAGCACGGATCCACAGATGGAAATCTCTTTGGAGCCGCTTGGCGCTTCAAACTCCATGGTGTTGGCTGCACAGGCCCAAACCGATATTATCCAAGCCATCGCCGCAAGTCCGGCTGGAATTTTGCGAATGAATCCCGATGTGGACGGCTTGGTCCAGACCTCAAATAATGTGGCGCGAATCAGTATCTCCCCAAATGGGATTGAAGTGCTTTGTTTGACCCGAAGTAGTTCCGAATCCGAAAAGATGGATGCGGCACAACGCCTTGCCGGATTGTATAAAATGGCGGGACTTGAAACGAGTTTTGCGGGATCGTATCCAGGTTGGGAGCCGGCTCCCGGAGGAACGCTCGCCTCGCTAATGCACGAGTCTTACGTCGAATTGTTTCAAGAAGAGCCCCATGTAAACGCCTGCCATGCCGGACTGGAATGTGGGATCATCGGGGAGCGCTGCCCGGGGATGGAGATGATTTCCTTCGGGCCGAATATCCGTGGCGCCCACAGTCCCGATGAGCGGGTAGAGATCGCCAGTGTTCAGAAATCTTGGCAATATTTCGTGGATGTATTAAAGCGCTTGAGCGCATTGAACTAAGAAAGACGCGGCGTGTTTAGAACATGATGATTCCTTTTCTTTTTGGCTTAGCCGCCTATGTTTTGATGGAAGGTGCTGCGTGGGCAGCGCACAAATATTTAATGCATGGCCCCCTATGGTTCTTGCATGAGGACCATCACACGAAGGACCCTGGTTTCTTCGAAAAAAACGACTATTTCTTCTTGATTTTTGCCATCCCGAGCTGGTTGTGTATCATGTTGGGGATGATCTATGGAGTGCCCGAATCCGTGGGCTTCGGTTTTGGAATCGCTGCGTATGGATTAACCTATTTTTTAGTGCACGAGCTTTTCATTCACCAGCGCTTTCGGTTCTTCCAAAAAACGGAATCTCCCTATTGGAAAGCCGTTCGCTTGAAGCATAAGATGCACCATAAGACCTTGGGCAAGGAGGGCGCGGAGCACTTTGGTTTACTCTGGGTTCCGTTAGCTTGGATTCGAGATCAAAAAAAAGCAGTTTAAGTGGAGTCTCGCTTATACCTACTCATTGATCTCCTCGTGTTTTTTGGACCATTCACGCGGGCATTTGAACCCCGAATCTTCTACATAGGCAAATGGAAAAGACTTCTGGCGGCCACACTCGCCGTGATGACGCTGTTCATCCCGTGGGATATTGCCTTTACGCAGCAAGGAATTTGGGGGTTCACGGAGCGTTATCTCATTCCTTGGGATTTCTTCGGCTTGCCGTTGGAGGAAATTCTGTTTTTCGTGGTCGTGCCTTGGGCGTGTTACTTCATTTTTGAAGTGCTTCAACTCTTTTTTCCCTGGAAATCCACCCATAAACTAACCTACCTAGCGACCCTGGCTGCAGGCCTGGCTGCCGTGGCCTTTGCGTTGAAGCACACTCATCAAGCCTACACCTTTTGGACATTCCTTTTATTAGGTGCGGGATTAGGCTTGGCCTATGTCTGGAAACCTTGGTGGTTGGCGGCGTTCTATCGAAGTTGGGCGCTGGCCATGCTTCCTTTCTTGATTGTCAATGGGCTTTTAACAGGCAGTGGATTGGAGGAACCTATTGTCTGGTATGACAACCTCCAAAACCTCGGCATTCGCCTGGGAACCATCCCCATCGAAGACGCCTTTTATGGCATGCTTATGATGCTCATTTATACCGCCGTGGTGCAATGGAAAAAGAACCCCAAGTCCTCTACGTAGACGGCTGGATAGCCGTAATCGTAAAGCCTGCGGGCCTTATGGTGGAACCTGACCGCCTAGGGCACCCCAATGTGCAAGATTGGGGTGAAACGCAATGGGGAGGTAGAACCTGGGCGGTGCATCGATTGGATCGACCGACCAGCGGTTTACTGGTCGTAGCGCGTAAGAAAACGGCCTGTACCCGATTGATGGAGCAATTTGAAAAGCGGCAAATAGGCAAGCGCTATGTGCTCAGATCTTCTGCGGACTTGCCCTCAGGAGAGTGGTTTTGGGAGGATCACTTAGAGAAGCGGCCAGCAGAATTTCGTTCGATCGTGGTGGAGCCTCCCGCAGGCCAGCGGGCCAGCATGCGCGGTCAAAGTCACTCGAATACGGAGGCGGAAGTTGAGCTCTTTACCGGAAGGTATCATCAAATCCGCGCTCAAGCAGCGCATCGAAACATGGCGATTTTAGGGGATGAATTCTATGGGGGAGTGGCTTGGGACCAAGAAGGTATTGCCTTGCATGCCTGCTATTTGCGCTTCCAACACCCTCAGACTGGTGAGCTCATGGAGTACCAGAACTACCCCGATTGGTATAGCTCGGCACCTAGATGACCTGTTCATAGGCTCTTTGAATGCATTTAGCGTCGTACTTTTGACGCTCAAATACGTTCTATGCTTACCCGTCGACACATCCGCATTAAAGTCATGCAGGCTTTATTCGCCTACTATCAAGGAGAATCCCTTGATCGTCAACGCGCCCTGGAAGGGCTCAATGATAGCATCGAATCTATCTATGAACTATATCTCTACGAACTGCGCATGTTTTGGCAGTTCCATCGCTTTTTAGAGGAGCGCTTGGAGATTGAAAGCAACAAGCAATTTTCTGTTCAGGTCCGCAAGGAACGCATCCAAAGTTTATTAGACATGCCCTTCATGCATGCGCTTGTGCATGATGAGGGCTTGGTCGGAGCCTGGGAGAAAAAGAGAGTTTTTTGGGGTGAAACGGTGGATGTGCTCCGCACGGCGTTTTTTGCCTTTTGGAACGGCGAAATCGAGTCAGGCTGGCTCGATGGCGAGGAAGAACTGACGGAACAGGATTGCATTATCTGGTTCAAACGTTTCTATCGGGAGGCCATGGCCAATAATGAGTCGATTCACGCCCATTATGAGGAGGTCAGTATGCACTGGGCTGACGATCTAGACGCGGCCCAAATGATGGCCGTCCAAACCCTTCAAAATGCCAAGCGTGGTAAGCCTTTGTTAGTGCGATTGTTCAAGGATGCCTCGGATGAAGCCTTTGGCGCATCGCTATTTTTAAAATCCGTCAACGCTCATGAAGAGTGGATGGACCGCATTCGCTCCAAAGCGGATAAATGGGATTATGAGCGTTTGGCGCCGGTGGAGCGTTGCATCATGGAAATGACCCTTACCGAAGTGGTCAATTTTTCGGAGGTCCCTGTCAAGGTCAGCATGAATGAGGCCATTGAATTAGCGAAGCAATATGGCTCTGAAAAAAGCCCAGGTTTTATCAATGGCTTGCTCGACGCCATGGTGGCCGACCTAAAAGCAGATGGACGAATCCAAAAGATAGGCCGAGGCTTAATTGAGTCGTAATTTCACCTCAAATATGTAAACCCCATGAAACAGTATTTAGCCCTCCTGGCGGGCCTTTTAACCTTAGCATCATGCTCTGATGCTACATCGAAGATCAAATCACCCGAGGAGCGTATGGCCATAGAGGCGGCCACAACCGCCCAGCTACCTGTTTTTCTATTTGAAAAAGAGAGCCATGATTTCGGTGACATGAAGGAAGGGGATGTCGGTACGACCGAATTCAACTTCACCAATGAAGGGGAGGTGCCCTTGATTATCTCTTCGGCCCAAGGAAGTTGTGGTTGCACGGTGCCGGAATATTCTAACGCGCCGATCGCTCCAGGAGAGCAAGGCACGATCACCGTCCGGTTCAACAGCCAGGGCAAACCAGGTAATCAAACGAAGACCGTTACGCTTTCGGCCAATACGGTGCCCAATACAAAAGTCTTGACCATTACGGCGAAAGTCGAACCAAAAGCTAATTAATCAGAACTATGCATTCATTATTCCTCCAAGAAGCTGCCCAAGGTGGTATCGCTAGCTTCCTTCCATTGATCGCCATCGTGGCGGTGATGTATTTCTTTTTCATCCGCCCTCAGATGAAGAAGCAAAAGGAAGAAAATAAGTTTCGTGCAGCCTTAGAAAAAGGCATGAAGGTGGTCACAACCAGCGGCATCCATGGCAAAATCCTCGAAGTCGATGAAAAGACAGTTCTACTTGAATGCGAGAATTGCCGCTTGCGCTTTGAGCGCGCTGCCATCAGCAAGGATATGACTTCCGGAGTGAATCCGGCGGTCGCCAAGAAGTAGTACGTTTTAAATCCGGCGCATTTGCGCTTGAAGCATTTTAAGCTGGTCGGCGAGGAGTCCCTTGTCGTCCAGCTTTTTTGCTTCAGTCAACAAAATTTGCGCTTCCTTCTTTTTGCGCTTGGTCATGGCCATGGCGGCCAATTGCATTTTGGCCAAGGCCCGATCTTGCTTCAAGCGTAGACCGGTGTTTAACGCCTTTTTCATCCAGGTTTCACTCTTGGATAAATTCGTTTGCGAGGTCATCAGTCCGCGAAGGAAATAATAGTATGCCAACTGTCCTTTGATGAGGGTTTGCTCCGGTTTGGCGATAGCATCCAGTTGCTTTTCTGCTTTGACAAAGTCTTGCTTACGAACGTGCCACAAGGCCAAAAGAATGCGCTCATTCCGAAAGTGAAATAGCACGGGAATTCCAGTCAATAAAACCAAGAAAATGCCATTGCCAATTTCACGGTCAGTAAACTGCCAAACAGCTGTGCCTATAAAAAGGACGGCGATGGCCAAGCGGAGGTACTTACGAATCATGCGGCAAAAATAGGGTTCCTTAGCGAAGGATGAGGATTCGATTTCGACCAAGTTCCAATCGGTCTTCCGATTCGAGCTTTTTTAGGAGACGCGAAACCACTTCTCGGGAAGAATGAAGCGCTTGAGCGAGGTCTGAGTGGCTCATTTCTATCGTATTGGTCTCATTCAAACGAGATTTTTCCACTAAGAAATTCCAAAGACGTTCATCGAGTTGACGAAAGGCGACTTCATCCAAAGCATGAAGCGCTTCTTCAAAGCGCATCTGATAACTGCGTAGGACAAATTCGAGCCACTCTGGATAGCGGTGGATCCACTTAGAGGCATATTCATTGGGAATGCAAATCAAATCGCTGTCTTCCTCAACGACGACTTCGACCGTCACTTTTTTGCCCGTCATACAGCAATTAATGGTGCTGGAACAGGTAGAGCCGGCCGTTAAAAAGTATAGGAAAAGCTCTCGATCATGGGCCTCATCCTTCCGCATGACCCGCAAATTGCCTTTAATGATCAATGGCACAAAATCGACAGGCATTCCCGGTTCGGCAATGAGGTCTCCACTCTCAAAGGAGCAAAAGCGTCCGTGTTGGAGAATGGCCTCAATAAGTTCTGGGTCTTGGAACCCAAAGTGTTTAGCTATATCTGACGGGGTAGGATGGTGCATCTGCGGGGGGTCACATGTTATGGGAAAGTAAGCCAAAGGTTATTCTCCATTACCTGTTAAAAACATCGTGAAACATCCGGTAGGTAGTCGGATTTCTTCCCCTAAATTAACCCTAAATCCAAGAAGAAACCATGCCTCGAACCAAGAAAGCCCCACGCAAGATTTTTGTCCTCGACACGTCGGTTATTTTGTACGATCACAATGCCATCATGAATTTTGAAGAACATGATGTCGCCATTCCAATTCCAGTATTAGAAGAACTGGATGAATTCAAAAAGGGAAGTGACACGAAGAATTTTGAGGCGCGGGAGTTTATCCGCATGCTCGACAAAAAGGCTTCAGACAAGCCTTTGACGGATTGGATTGATCTCAATGGCGGCAAGCGTGGGAAATTTCGCGTCATCATGTCAACGCCTCGATTGGATGTCGACGCCACAGAGGTGTACGGCAAAGGAAAGAATGATCACAAGATCATCAATGCAGCGCTCTTTCTACAGCAAGAGGAGCCTGAACGCCCGGTTATTCTGGTCACAAAGGACATCAACCTCCGGCTCAAGGCCAAAGCATTAAACGTAGCTGCAGAAGACTACCTCACGGGAAAAGTGAAAGAAACGGATACCCGATTTACAGGTCGAGGCGAAATTGCTGCCTTTCCCCCTAAGGCATTACAGTCGCTCTATGAAAGCAAATCTGCTGAGCTAAGTATGGATGTAAAAGGGAATCAAAAACTCGGGCTGCAACCCAACCATTTTTATATTCTGAAATCTGCCCGATCCTCCGCCTTGGGCTTTTACCACGGGGCGTCCGAACGGATGGAATTGGTGGAGAAGTCCAGCTATTATGGGATCAAACCGCGCAACAGCGAACAGACCTTTGCGCTCCATGCCATTATGCATCCCGACATCAAGCTGGTGACTCTGACGGGAGTCGCCGGGACGGGAAAAACTCTGTTGGCTTTGGCGGGCTCTCTAGAGCAACGTAGAGACTTTAAGCAGATATATCTCGCCCGACCCATCGTGCCCTTATCGAATCGGGATATAGGTTTTCTGCCGGGCGATGCAGAACAAAAGATCAATCCTTACATGCAGCCCTTGTGGGACAATTTAAAATTTATCAAGAACCAATTTGGTGAGCGCGACCGCAATTACAAGCAAATTGACGAGATGGTTGCCAATGAGAAAATCCTTGTGACCCCTTTGGCGTATATCCGTGGTCGATCCCTTTCGAATGTCATCTTCATTGTGGATGAGGCACAAAACCTAACCCCTCACGAGGTAAAGACGATTATCACTCGGGCGGGTGAAAATTCGAAGTTCATTTTCACCGGGGATGTGCACCAAATCGATACGCCCTACTTGGATGAACAATCCAATGGCCTGTCCTACCTCGTGGATCGCCTCAAAGGTCAAGATTTGTACGCCCATGTCACCTTGGAAAAGGGAGAGCGTAGTGAGTTGGCCAATCTGGCGAATGATATGTTGTAAAAAAAGAGCCCCGCTCTATGCGGGGCACTCGTTTTCGATACAATTAAAGGGTTCTATGCAATTAAGCAAGGACCGCTTGGACTGGTCCCCCTAGTTTAATCGCTTCAGAAGAACCCGCCTCGTAGGTTTTAAAGTTCTCGACAAATCGCTTCGCAAGGTTCTGGGCTGCCGCATCATAAGCCAATTCGTCGGCCCACTGGCTTCGGGCATCTAATACCGCTGCATCTAGGCCAGGGCAGGAGCTAACCCGCTGAAAACCGAAGATGACGTCTTTTTCAAAGGACAACTCCAAGCCTTTTAGGGCGGCAGTGATCATGGCACGGGTGTATTTCAACTTGATTCGGGATCCAACCCCATAGCCTCCACCGACCCAACCGGTGTTCACCAGCCATACGTCGATGTTTCCTTCCCGCATTTTATCCATTAACATGGAAGCGTATTCGCTCGGATGCAACGGCATGAAAGGAGCTCCAAAGCACGCAGAGAAAACGGCCTTGGGTTCAGTAACTCCTGCTTCTGTTCCAGCAACCTTCGCTGTATACCCGGACATGAAATGGTATGCTGCTTGTTCTGGGCCCAGTTTTGAAAGAGGAGGCAGGACGCCGTAGGCATCGCAGGTTAAGAAGAAAACATTCTTCGGGCTAGGTCCTTTTAGGCCTGGCGCAATGTGGCTTATGTGGTCGATAGGATAGGAAACCCGGGTGTTTTCCGTGATGCTCTTATCACTGTAGTCCGGTTTTCCATGGGCATCCATCACAATGTTCTCCAGGATGGCTCCTGGGCGGATAGCTTTCCAAATGTCCGGTTCTTTTTCTTCAGAAAGGTCGATGACTTTGGCGTAGCACCCACCTTCAAAATTGAATACCCCGCCTTCCGGAGTCCAGCCGTGCTCATCATCCCCAATCAGCATACGATCTGGGTCGGCAGATAATGTGGTTTTCCCCGTACCGCTTAGTCCAAAAAACAAAGCGGTATCCCCATTTTTGCCCAAATTGGCCGAGCAGTGCATAGGGAATGTTTGATTATCAACGGGATACAAAAAGTTGAGCGCAGAGAAAATGCCCTTCTTGATTTCTCCTGTGTAGCCTGTGCCCCCAATCAAAATGGTTTGATCCTCAAAGCTGAGGATGGCAAAATTGCTTTGTCGGGTGCCGTCCACAGTTGGATCCGCATGAAAGTCAGGAGCGTGAAGAATGGTCCATTGTGGTTTGAACCCACCTAGCTCTTCGGCACGGGGCTCAATGAACATGTTGTATGCGAACTGATTGTGTTCTGGATGTTCATTGATGACCCGGATGTTTAGACTCAAGCGATCCTCAGCACCCGCTTTGGCATCGCGCACATACAGTTTTTTGCCATCTAAATAGGCGATCACCTTGGTTTTTAGGGCGTGATAGGCCTGTTCGTCAAACTTTTTGTTGACTTTTCCCCACCAAACTCGGTTGCGAGTGAGATCATCCTCTACGATGAAGCGGTCTTCCGGAGAGCGCCCAGTAAAAGTTCCCGTAGCAATGCTAAGGACTTGGTTTTGTGTCAATTTAGCCCGGCCTTGAGCAAGGGCTTCCTGGCTCAATAATTCAGGCGGGGCTTGGTATACCAGGGAGGCATTCTGCAAGCCCAGGTCCGAAATCCACGTTTTGGTGGATTCCGTTCCGGAGAAGTTTGTATACATGTGAATTCAATCAAGGGTTAGAGCAAATGTAAATTACCTTCGTCCTAGAAAGTCCCCAAAAACAATCAGTTTTCAACAGCCTTGTAGTGAAATCCATCGTAGTTCTTGGTGCTGGTCGCAGTACCCCCGCTCTTATTGAATATTTAGCCACCCATGCCGATGCTCCCCATTGGAGCCTTCACGTGGTCGATTTGGATGCGAGTTCCTTGGCGGCAAAGTGCGAGGGATATGCGCATGTCATCCCCGTCTCCGCGGACCTGTCCCAAGCAGAAATACGTTCTGAGTGGATTTCAAAAGCAGATGTCGTGGTCTCTATGCTGCCCGCCTTCATGCATCCAGAAGTGGCCAAAGAGTGCTTGCGCCAAGGAAAGCATATGGTAACGGCTTCCTATGCAAGTCCAGAAATGAAAGCTTTGGATGAAGAAGCCAAAGCCAAAGGGTTGATATTCTTGAATGAATGTGGCGTTGATCCGGGTATTGATCACATGTCTACCATGGAGATTATTGAAAAAATTCGTGCCCAGGGGGGTGAGATCACCTCCTATGAGAGCTTTTGTGGCGGAATCCTTGCCCCGGAAAGTCCGAGCAATCCATGGCAGTATAAATTCACTTGGAATCCTCGAAACGTGGTGATGGCCGGGGCAGGTGGAGCGGTCAAGTTTATCCAAGAGGGCTTGTATAAGTTTATCCCTTATCACAAGCTCTTCCGACGCACGGAGTTTGTGTCCATTCCCGGATACGGACGTTTTGAAGGTTATGCGAATCGTGACTCGCTTAAGTACATCAGTGAATATGGCTTAGACGGAATTCCCACGATGTATCGAGGTACGTTGCGCCGTCCAGGTTTTTGCCGCGCTTGGGATGTCTTTGTTCAATTGGGAGCCACAGATGACAGCTATCACATGGAAGGAGTGGCGTCACTCACACACCGTTCCTTCATCAACAGTTTTTTGGCCTATCACGCCTCGGACAGTGTGGAACTAAAACTCATGCACTATTTGCAAATTCCACAGGACTCCGAAATGATGGAAATGTTTGAATGGCTTGGGCTATTTGATCACGAGCCCATTGGCTTGGAGCAGGGCAGTCCTGCGCAAATTCTTCAGCACATCTTGGAGAAAAAATGGACCATGCAGGCCGAAGACACGGATATGTTGGTCATGTGGCATCGCTTATTTTACCAGCAAAATGGGGCGGAGTACCGGCTGGAGTCCTCGATGGTCTGTAAGGGTAAATCAGCCCAAAACACCGCCATGGCCTTTACTGTAGGCTTACCCGTCGCTATGGCGACTCGTTTGGTGGCCTTGGGTCAAATTCAAGAGAAAGGCGTCTTATTGCCCATGCGCAAGGAGGTCTACGCTCCAATTTTACGCGAATTAGCCGATTGGGGAATTCGTTTCGATGAGCGTTTAACGAAGTTAAGTGACTGACCTATAGGTTGTATAGTTCTTCTGGCGCTTCGATATGGATGTGCTTCTTGACTTTGTCCACACGCAAGACAAAAGCCTCCACGAGCGGAATTAGCACTGGGTTTTCTTTGGAAGCAAGTCGAAGCACTAAAAGTGGTTGGCCCGGACGGTCCATAACCTCTTCTACCGTCATCATTTCGGATACCGCGGGATCTGAAGCGCTGTAGCCAATTATTTCATGATAGTAATATTGGTCATCGCTCAATTCTGCGAGCGCGTCTTCCGGCAAGTAGACGGTACGACCTACCACGGCATCGACCGACGCTTCATCATCCACATCTTCTAAGCGCACAATGTACTCTGCCGTGATGTGACTGCGGATAGAAGAAATAAAATAGGGGATAGGGGCTTCTGCTTCCTCTAAAAAAAGAACATCCAGCGACGCATAGCGTGCTGGATGATCTGATTCGATATGGAGAATAATCTCTCCTTTATATCCGTGCTTTTTGCGGAGGAATCCGAGTTGGAAATACCCCTCCATCAAGGCAATTATTCTGCGGATGCCTCTTCGGCCGCCTCTTCAGCAGCAGGAGCTTCTTCAGCAGCAGCCTCAGCTACAGGAGCTTCTTCAGCAGCAGCCTCAGCTACAGGGGCTTCTTCGGTAGCAATAACTTCTTCGGTCGCTTCTTCAGCTACAGGAGCTTCTTCTTCGACTACTTCGGGCTCAGGGGCATTCTTTGCTGCAATGGCGGCGGCGCGTGCTTCACTCACAGCAGCCTCTGCCTTCAGACGATCCTGCTTGGCTGACTTAGCGCTGTTGTTCAAGTTTTCAATTTTGGCGTCGATGCGACCCGCTTTATCGGCAGACCATGACTCGAAACGCTCTTCTGCTTGCTCAGCTGTCAAAGCGCCCTTCGCTACACCTAGAAGGAGGTGCTTCTTCATCATAACACCCTTGTACTTCAAAATAGCACGCGCTGTATTGGTAGGCTCGGCGCCTTTCATGATCCAATCCAATGCGCGATCGAAGTCTAGATCGATTGTCGCAGGGTTGGTGTTCGGATTGTACTGACCTAAGTTCTCAATGAACTTTCCATCGCGCTTTGCACGTGAGTCAGCAGCAACAATCGTAAAGATGGGGCGACCTTTGCGGCCGTGGCGTTGTAGGCGAATTTTAGTTGCCATAGGTTAATTGTTTTAAAAGAGTCCTAAACTCGGTTAATTAAGGAGGCGCAAAGATAATACGAATCAAGCAATTCTCGTCAGCAAATCATGCCGGCTAAGAATATGATGCTTGCCGCCACCTAAATCGACCAGCAAAGCATTGTGTTCTTTACTCAAGGCCTCAATACCTTCTTGTAACGAAGCTTGACCGGAGAGTGTAGGGAAGGAGCTTCCCATGACATGCTTCACTAAGGTGTCCATGCCAAGGCCTTCTTCCGATAAAGCCCGAATGATGTGGCTTTCTGTTAAACTTCCCACAAAGCGCTCTCCGTTGTGCACGGGCAATTGTGAAATACTGTGGCGCTTCATGGCGACTACCGCGTTCATCAAGGGTTCTTCTGGTTGCACCGTGACCAAAGGCAGATGCGTGTTGACAGAAACTGCCTGAGCAAGGTTTCCAGAAACCTCCTTTAGGAATCCGCGCTCGCGCATCCAGTCATCATTGTAGATTTTGCCGACATATCGGCTGCCATGGTCGTGAAACAGGACAACCGAAACCGCATCTTCTGGGAGAAGGTGCTTTAGCTGGCGCAAGCCTTGCAGGGCCGAACCACAGGAGTAGCCCAATAAAAGACCTTCTTGTCGCGCCAATTCACGGGCCACCAAAGCGCCATCTCGGTCGGTCACTTTTTCAAAGCGATCGATTAAATCAAAGTCTACGTTTTTAGGAAGAATATCCTCCCCAATTCCTTCCGTGATGTATCCGTAGATTTCAGATTCGTCAAATACTCCTGTTTCGTGGTATTTCTTAAAGACGGAACCATAGGAATCAACCCCCCAAATTTGAATGTTGGGATTCTTCTCTTTGAGGTATTTGGCCACCCCGGAAATGGTGCCTCCCGTCCCAACACCCACGATGAAGTGGGTAATTTTTCCTTCCGTTTGTTCCCAAATCTCGGGCCCCGTTGATTCATAGTGGGCCATGCGATTACTCAGGTTATCATATTGATTCGGGAAATAAGAATTTGGGATTTCCGCATTCAATCGCTTCGCTACGGAATAGTATGAATCGGGATGTTCCGGGGATACGTTCGTTGGACAGACATAAATTTCAGCCCCGAGTGCCCGTAGGACATCCATTTTTTCCTTACTCTGCTTATCGCTGAGGGTGCAGATCAAACGATAGCCTTTCACCACGGCGGCTAGGGCCAAACCCATCCCGGTATTCCCCGAGGTGCATTCAATAATCGTACCTCCGGGTTTCAGTAAGCCCGCTTTTTCGGCGTCTTCCACCATTTTCAAAGCCATTCGATCCTTGGTGCTATGACCCGGGTTGAAGTACTCTACTTTGGCCAAAACCTTGCCTGGAATACCCTCCACCGTGCGGTGCAATTGAATCATGGGCGTTTGGCCAATCGTTTCTAGAATGTTCTGAACGACAGCCGGAGTGGGGCGGGATGTATGCATAGGGGCAAAGTTAAGGGCTACGGAAGGCTTCTAGTCTCCTGAATATGGCGTGGGTCGCTGAACGGACCGTTCGCCCAAGGTGATTTCAGATTCAGCCTTGAGCATGCGCCCGAGCGTCATTTGCTTGAGGCTATGTACGGTGTCATTGCGCACTTGAACTAAGGCATCTTGTAGCCCACAGGTTTGAGGGTCAGGGCACTCGTCGCAAGGCGTGTAGAAGCGATGCGATGCGCAGGGGAGGAGGGCAATGGGACCTTCGAGAATTCGCACCACCTCTGAAAGTGCCAGATCCAAACCTTGATTTCCCAGGCTATATCCACCATCTCTTCCAGCTTGCGATCGCAGGAGGCCTTCCTCTTTGAGCTCGGCCAAGATGCGTTCTAAGAACTTCCGTGAGACCCCGAGGGCCTCCGAAATCCGTCCAATCGGTATGACCCCGAGATGCCGGTGCCTCGCTAAATAGAGTAGCGCATGGATGCCGTAGGTGGTCTTTCGGTTCAGCACGAATTACTTCTTTTTCTTGACCGGCTTGGCGTACAACTCATTGAGAATGCCTGCTAAACGAACGCCAGCCTGAAGTAAACGTTTATTCAAGGTCTCGATTTGGTCGTAGTTGTAGGAGTAGCCCAACGAAGTGGCGTCGCCAGAGGGGTAGATGCCCATGCGAATCGCCTGCGACTCGTGTGCCCAATCCATGACGCTGCTGCTCTGCCATTCGGTAATCTGCTCGGAGGACGCATGGTCCACCCAAGCCACATATTCCGTGTAGCTCAGTTGCTGGTGGTCAATCAAGTCCGAATCCCACACGCGGTGTAAATTGCTATTCTCGCCAAACCACTTGATTTTACGGTCGTTTCCACCCTTGTCGGTGCCGTTGCCCACGTGCAGTGGCTGGTGAAGGTCGCCCACCAAGTGCGCGAGCATCTTTACCGCCATGGCCTCGTTTTCCGCTTTGGAATACGTACCGGTTTTAATCTCTTGAATCAGTGCTGTGATCGTTTCAATCACATCGCCTTCTGCCGGGTGGTCGCAAGTTTCGTAGGTCAAGCCATCTGGAATGGTGCAATAATGCCAAGGATTCATGTGGTTGTACGCACGGTTGGATTTGATGTGATCCATCCAGTTCGCGCACATGGCCAAGGATTCATCGCCAAGAAGCCCTCGAACCGCTTCGGCGGCCTGCGGATGCAGGTGGTTCGCCGCTATTTGTCCCACCACACGGTGACCTGTTTGCCCCCAGCTAAATGCGGAGAAGGATGCAAATAAGAAGCCCCATGTGAAGGTGAATCGCAGGAGGATGTTTTTGGAAATTCGCATGGAATCAAAGTTTAATCTGTGCCCTAAAGATACATCGGGGACCTGCTCCCTATCTTAGCCACTTCATTAAGATTCTATGAGCTACAGCGCACATCCCACGGCCGTTATCGATGCGGGAGCCCAAATCGGAGAAGGCACTAAAATTTGGCATTTCTCGCACATCATGGGGCCATGTACCATTGGTGCGGGGTGCAATTTGGGCCAAAATGTGGTCGTTTCACCTGAGGTGATCCTAGGAAACAATGTGAAGGTTCAGAACAACGTGAGTATTTATACGGGAGTAACCTGTGATGATGACGTTTTTTTAGGCCCTTCTTGCGTGTTTACCAACATCACCAATCCTCGCTCTTCGGTCATTCGACGTGGACAATATAGCCGAACCCATGTGGGAAAAGGAGCAAGCATCGGCGCCAATGCTACCATTGTTTGTGGGCATGACATAGGACCGTATGCCTTTATTGGCGCCGGCGCCGTAGTCACCAAAAACATCCCAGCCTACGCCTTAGTCGTCGGAAATCCCTCTCGGCAGGTGGGATGGATGAGTGAGTATGGCCACCGTTTAGACTTTGATCAGGAAGGACGGGCGACATGCCCTGAAAGTGGAGAGGTCTATGAACTTTTAAACGGCGCAGTGCTTAAGAAATAACGATTACCCCCAAAAACAACACACCCAACCCTTGAATATGTACCCGATACAAGCCCAAAACAACCCCGAACTCGACGCCATTCGCGAGGCCGCTCATGACTTCGCGCAGCAATACATTGCCCCCTTCGTCATGGAATGGGATGAAGCCCAAACATTTCCTTTGCAGGTATTCCAAGCGATGGGTGAAATGGGCTTCATGGGTATGCTCGTCGATCCGAAATATGGCGGTTCGGGTCTAGGCTATGCGGAGTACATCACGGTAATTGATGAAATTTCACAGGTATGTGGCAGTATTGGTTTGTCCTTGGCGGCACACAATAGTTTATGTACCCAGCATATCAATCAATTTGGCACAGACGAACAGAAAGCCAAATGGTTGCCTCGCCTCGCCAGTGGCCAAATTGTTGGCGCCTGGGGGCTGACTGAAACGGGTACAGGAAGTGATGCCGGAGGGATGCATACCACGGCCACTTTGGATGGCGATGAATGGGTCCTTCAAGGCTCAAAAAACTTCATCACCCATGCGATAACCGGTGAAATTGCCGTAGTTATTGCTCGAACAGGGGAGAAGGGTGATTCGCACGGAATGTCCGCTTTTGTGGTTGAAAAAGGCACAGCTGGTTTTTCTGGCGGTAAAAAGGAAAATAAGCTCGGCATGCGAGCGAGTGAAACGGCATGCTTGTTTTTTGACAACTGCCGCATCCCAAAAGATCATTTGCTTGGAAAGGTGGGCGAGGGATTCATTCAAAGCATGAAAATTCTCGATGGCGGTCGAATCTCCATTGCCGCATTGTCGTTGGGGATTGCAAAAGGAGCTCGCAACGCAGCCCTTCGCTACAGTCAAGAGCGCGAGCAATTCGGTAAAGCCATCAGCAAGTTTCAGGCGATTGCCTTCAAATTGGCCGACATGGACACGGAGATTTATGGATCAGAATTGATGATTCGCCATGCCGGCTCGCTCAAGGATCAGGGATTGAAAGTGACGAAGGAGTCAGCGATGGCAAAGTATTATGCCAGTGAAGTGGCAGTGAGAGTAGCCAACGAAGGTTTGCAAATTCACGGAGGCTACGGGTTTACAAAAGATTATCCGGCCGAAAAGTACTACCGAGACGTCAAGTTATGTACCATCGGCGAAGGAACTTCCGAGATTCAAAAACTCGTGATTTCCCGCGATATGCTGAGCGCTTGATGCTCCGGAAGTGAATGAAGCACATCGTTCACTCATTAAGTCCCGACTTTCCTGCAAAGGGTGGGTTCGGTTCCCAAATCAATGGCTTACATTTGAAATGATATAAAAACACGTATTGTGAAGCACGTTTTTAGAATTTTTGCCTTCCTATTATTCGCTCAGTCTGCATACGCCTCTCACTATTTGGGGGGAGAAATCACATGGCGGTGTTTTGATAGTGGTCCAAACGCAGGTAAGTATAAGTTTTATGTCATCCTTTACCGCGAATGTGGAACTGGGGCATCTACCTTCTTGCCAAATCCAGTTGTTCTCACGACGAATGCTCCAGGTGGGTCGATCTCCTGCGCACAGGTAGGATCCGCTACAGACGTATCGCCCAACTGTTGGGATGGAACGCAGGAGATTAACTGTAACGGAGTGACTTCAGGCCAAGGAGCTGTAGAGGAGCGTCGCTACGAGTCTGGTTACGTGACCTTGAGTGGTGTGCCGCCCGCAGGTGGCTGGTACTTCACCTTCACGGACTGCTGCCGCCCTTCCATCACAAATTTGACCGCTGCTTCCAGTTCCTACACGCTAAGAGCGTATATGTTCCCTTACACCATTAATGGGGTTGCTCAGAACGCCAACCCATGCTATGACTCATCTCCTCGCTTCTTGGAGCCTCCCAAGTCGGTGATCTGCTCAGGCTACGAATACACCTATGCCCACAACGCGTTTGACGACGATTTGGATTCAGTAGTGTACGACTGGGCCTATCCTCAGACAAGTTCAAATGGTACGAATGCCTCGTTCAATACTGGCTATGCGTACAACAACCCATTTCCTAATGGCGGCAACACGGTAAGCTTCAATCAGCAAACGGGCGCCATGACCTTCAATCCTTCCGCGGGTGGTTCGTTTGCCTCTTGTGTTGAGGTGAGTGCCTACCGATGTAACCAGAAAATTGCTTCTGTGTACAGGGACATTCCGGTCATCATCCGAACAGACTGTGGCTTTAATACCCCGCCAACGGTTCAGATTAATAACATTCCCAACTACCCAGCGCTGGTACCCGTAGTGAATTCGGGGGATACCTTGTATTGGGAAACCACGGTATTTGCGGGGCAGCAAGTCAAATTTGACTTGATCGCGCAAGATGCCCAATTATTGCCCAACTTTTTGCCTCAAACCATCGAGTTTTCGCCGTCTGGAGGTCAGCTGGGTACTCCTTTAAATAACCCGAACTCCGGCTGTCTCAATCCTCCGTGTGCCACGGTAAATCCAAAGTCGCCTCAGACTTCCTTTATTTCAACATTGAATAATGAGATCGCATTTGATTGGGTAACAAATTGCAATCACATTTCATATCAGAACAATTCCTGCGGAACGCCGACGAACCGATATGTTTTCGCGCTCAGAATGCAGGACAACTTCTGCGTAGCTCCAGCTATTCGCGTAGCTGCGGTAGTGATTAATGTCATTTCAACCATCCCAGTACCTCCGGATTTAAGTCAATCCTGTGTCTCCTTGGAGCCAGTAGGAGGGTTGACCGTAGATTGGGGAACTCCACTGGACACCGGGATGAACTTTGATGCCTATGTCATCTTCCGTGGTTCATCACCCACAGTACCCTTTATCGCGTTAGATACCATTTGGGATTACAGTACGCTTAGCTATACAGATCCGAGCCCATTAAGTGGGGCAAACTACTATTATCTCCGCTCCATTGGAGGCTGTGGTTATACCTCGGTTACGTCGGATACGGTGCGTTTGATGGAAATGTCTGTGACCCCTATTCCTCCGACGAATTCTTCGGTGGCTCAATTGGATTGGAATGCCCCATATACAGGCGCTACCCCGACCTATGAGATTTGGAGACGCCCGCAGGGAACTGGCGCTGCAGGATGGGCTCAGGTGTCAACTACGACAAGCACCACCTTCAATGATACAGTGAATATTTGTGGTCAAGATTTAGAATATCAGATCCGTATTAATGGAGCCTGTAACTCGACCATTGACGGTGGGTTCTTCTCAGACCAGAACAATACGGACGTACTCAAAATTGACTCAGTTAGTGTCATCGGTGGGACGGCCTACATGTCTTGGACGCCGGGAACGAATGGTGACATTGTGAACTATGACATTCTTGAATGGGTGCCCGGGACCGGCTGGAGCTCCATTGCTACGGTGCCTAATACCGTCCCCATGCCCTACGCCATTCCAGGTTCATTGCCTTTAAGCCAAGTGAAGCGCTACAAAGTGATGTCCACGGATAGCTGCGGTAATCAGAGTTCCGACTTATTAGTTTCGGCGCACAACAACATGCTATTGACCGAGAACATGGATCCATGTGAGGGCATCATGCGTTTGCGTTGGAATCAATACAATGGATGGGCCGGCGGCGTGAAAGAGTATCGCTTGCTTGCCGATGTAACCCCTCCCGGAGGCCCAACCCAGATGGGTGTGCTCTTAGCCACAAAAGCCCCAGGGGATACGGCATTCAATACACGCGACTTGATCGGTGGTTGGAGCTATTGTTACTATGTTCAGGCGGTAGATACTGCAGGCCAACGCTTCAGTACCTCGAATGAGGTTTGCATCAACTCTTTAGCCGTGCAGCGCTCACGCTTGCTCTATTTAGCTAAAGCTTCCGTTCGCAATGATAATGCGGTTGAACTCGTGACCTTTATTGACAAGGACGCAGACATCATTCACTTTGACTTGCAACGTGCAGATCGTGACGGCGCACCCTTCACTTCTTTGGGCTTGATTCCTAAGCCGGTTTCCCCTCCATGGGAGATCCGCTTCAAGGACTTCTCTGCAGATCCAAACAACCACCGCTACTTATACCGCTTTGTGGCCACCGATAGCTGTGGAGGTATTGATACCGCTTCCAACATCGGCACCAACATCCTATTGGAGGTGGAGCCAGTGGATAATTTGACGAATATCTTAACATGGAACCCTTACCGAGACTTCATGGGAGACGTACTTAAGTATGATATCTACCGTTCGATCGGGGAAGGTGCAGGGATGTCATTCATTGCAACAACGACGGATACGGTATTCTCGGATAATATTCGTCCTACAGGGGACAACGTGGGTATCTTCTGCTATAAAGTGGTAGCGACGGAAGGTCCAAGTTTGTTGAATTTCACGGATTACGATGGCTCCGTGTTCACGTCCACATCAAATGTGGCTTGTGCAGAACATAAGCCTCGCATCTTTATTCCGAATTCTTTCAGTCCTAGTTCTGATGTCGCAGAAAACCGCACATGGCGTCCAAAGCAAGTCTATGTAGAGTCTGGAAGCTACAAGCTGGAGATCATGGACCGTTGGGGGAATATCGTGTTCTCTACGAATAATGAAAACAAAGGCTGGGATGGCACGATTGATGGCACAAAGGCGAGCGAAGGCAGCTATATCTATCAGTTGAATTTCCGCTCTAAACAAGGAGAGCCGATCGAGATGCGAGGCACCCTCTTGCTGATCTACTAAGCCGATTTAACGATTCGTTAAAAGCCGCCCCTAGCAGGGCGGCTTTTTCGTTACTTTTGCATGCAATTTAGACCGTAAATTGCGCCATGGAATCAAAGCTTACCAAAGTCATCGGAGAATACCTCACATACGATGACGTTCTCCTCATCCCTGCTTACTCAGAAGTCCTGCCACGCGACGTGAGCATTGAGTCTAAGTTCACACGACATATCACCCTAAAGACGCCCATCATCAGCTCTGCGATGGATACCGTCACAGAAGCTGGAATGGCCATTGCGATGGCGCAAGATGGTGGAATAGGCGTACTGCACAAGAACATGACGGCGGATAAGCAGGCCATGGAGGTACGCAAAGTCAAACGTGCAGAAAGTGGTATGATCATGGATCCCGTGACGCTGCATTCCGCGTCTTTGCTTGGCGAAGCCAAGCAGTTGATGGCCGAGTACCGCATTGGAGGAATTCCGGTGGTCAATGAAGCAAAGCAATTAATAGGCATCATCACGAATCGCGATTTGCGCTTCGAAACGGATGATCACAAAACGGTTGGGGAGGTAATGACCGCTCAGCCCTTGGTCACTGCATCCGAAAACACCACGATGGAGGAGGCCGAAGTCATCCTTCAAAAAAACAAAATTGAGAAACTCCCGGTAGTCCGAAAGGATGGAACGTTGCTCGGGTTGATTACCTATCGAGACATCAGCAAAAAACGCAATAAGCCCAATGCCAATAAAGATGCTTTTGGTCGGCTTCGCGTGGCGGCAGCTGTAGGCGTGACGCCGGATATTTTAGAACGCGTTCGTCTTTTGGTCCAAGCCAATGTGGATGCGATTGTGATTGATACGGCACACGGGCATACGCGTGGCGTCGTAGATGCCTTAAAGAAGGTGAAAGGTGAGTTTCCTGACTTAGATGTCGTCGTTGGAAACATCGCCACTGCCGAAGCCGCTAAGTATTTGGTGGAAGCTGGGGCCGACGCCGTCAAAGTGGGTATTGGACCTGGATCCATTTGCACGACTCGTGTGGTTGCAGGGGTAGGAGTGCCTCAGCTTTCGGCCGTTATGGTGGTTGCAGAAGCCATCAAAGGTTCGGGCGTACCGGTCATTGCGGATGGAGGCATTCGATATACGGGAGATATTGTCAAAGCCATCGCCGCCGGTGCGGACAGCGTCATGCTTGGTTCGTTATTAGCAGGGACCAATGAGGCTCCAGGGGAATCCATCATTTTAGATGGACGCCGATTTAAGTCCTACCGCGGTATGGGCTCTGTTGAGGCCATGGAGGCAGGTTCAAAGGATCGATATTTCCAAGATGTTGAAGATGACATTAAAAAACTTGTCCCAGAAGGAATTGTAGGGCGTGTGCCGTACAAAGGAGAGGTCAAGGATGTCATGTATCAGTTTATTGGTGGCCTGCGTGCTGGAATGGGATATTGCGGCTCTCGAAACATCGAAGAAATGCAAAGCAAAGGCCAATTTGTGCGTATTACGGCTTCAGGTATCGCGGAGAGTCATCCCCATGATGTTACTATCACCCGCGAGGCGCCGAACTATAGCCGATAAATTTATTTCGAAGCTTCTTCCTCCTGGATCGCTTGAAACTCCTCAAAGCAGCGCATCAGGCTGCGCAGGAGTTCATAGTCTGTGGGCGCGTATATCGCCGTTTGATTCCAGTGACAGAACAGTAGAAACTCCTCCACCTGAGCGGGGGTGAGGCCGGTGAGCTCAAAGAGTGCGCTTCGATTATTGCTCTCAGAGAGTTTTGCTCGAAAAGACTCACTTTCTAAAATCGCTTCGAGTTCACGCAATTGCCGTGGTCGGTTTCCAAATTGGTCATACAAAAGGTCGATGGGATTCGCCATGGTGGGCTTGACCTTTTGGGGAATCTGGATATCTCCCCCTTGGGGCCGATTAGGCGAGGCTAAGGGGATCTCCTTGGGGAGATTGCTTGTGAGCTTATAGGCTGTAACGGGTACTTCGTCCAAAAGATAGTTCTGCGGCAATAATTCAATCGACACATCGCTTTGGGATCGTGCCCATGCATACCGGTAGGCAAATCCTGGTTTTGAAAAGACCAAAGTATCTCCCTCGGCAGCGTATAAATCAAAAAAACCATCCTCATCGGAGGTGAATGCCGTTTCATTTCGGGCATTGACGATAATGACCCAAGGCACGGCTTCCTTTGATTTTTCTTCTATGACTTGGCCCGTGAAATGGACATTTTCTTGACCCAAAAGGGTCCATGGAAGGAGGGTAAGAAAAAAAAGGACAGCGTTCCGCATGAGATTTGGGAAAATTACAACAACCATGCCTGAGACAATGCCGATATTTGTAATTCAAAACCACGCACATGTCTGACGATAAGAAAATCATCTTTTCTATGTCGGGAGTCTCAAAGATTCTCCCGAATAACAACAAAGCCATCCTGAAGGATATCTATTTGAGCTTTTTCTATGGTGCCAAAATCGGCATCATTGGATTGAATGGCTCAGGAAAATCTACGCTCATGAAAATTATCGCGGGCATTGAAAAGAATTTTCAAGGCGACGTGGTGTTTTCGCAGGGTTACACCGTGGGCTATTTAGAGCAAGAGCCTCAGTTGGATGAAACCAAAACCGTCATGGACATTGTCAAAGAAGGCATGGCAGAAACGGTAGCTTTGCTTGACGAATACAATACTATCAACGATCAATTTGGCTTGCCCGAAGTGTATGAGAATCCTGAAAAAATGGAAAAACTCATGAATCGTCAGGCAGAATTGCAAGACCGCATTGATGCGAGCAATGCATGGGAACTAGAAACGGTGCTCGCGCGCGCCATGGATGCCCTGCAATGCCCGGAGGGAGATACGCCCATTCATGTGCTCTCAGGGGGTGAGCGACGTCGTGTTGCGCTTTGCCGGTTGTTGTTGCAGAACCCAGATGTACTTCTTTTGGACGAGCCGACGAACCACTTGGACGCCGAGTCTATTCTGTGGTTGGAGCATCACTTGCAGCAATACAAAGGGACGATTATCGCTGTCACGCACGACCGCTACTTCTTGGATAATGTGGCAGGTTGGATTCTGGAATTGGATCGCGGTGAAGGCATTCCGTGGAAAGGCAATTACTCTAGCTGGTTGGAGCAAAAGACGAAGCGACTTGAGCAAGAAGAGAAACAAGCTACCAAGCGTCGTAAAACCTTGGAGCGCGAGCTAGAATGGGTGCGTATGAACCCCAAAGGCCGTCAGGCCAAGTCCAAAGCGCGTCTGTCCAGCTATGATAAGCTCATGAATGAAGAGCAAAAGGACAAGGAACAGCGCCTGGAGATTTACATTCCCAATGGTCCGCGCCTCGGCACGAATGTGATTGAAGCCGAACATGTGAAAAAGGGCTTTGGCGATCGCTTGCTCTATGAAGATTTGAACTTCAATCTACCTCCTGCCGGTATTGTTGGGATCGTTGGGCCGAACGGCGCAGGTAAGACCACCATCTTCCGCATGATTATGGATCAGCTTCAGCCGGATGGCGGAGCGTTTAAAGTGGGCGAAACGGCTAAGATCTCCTATGTAGACCAAAGCCACGCTAAACTTGACCCCGAGAAGAGCATTTATGAGATCATTGGGGATGGTCAGGAGCAATTTGAATTGGGCGGACAGATCGTGAATGCCCGCGCATACTTGGCTCGATTTAACTTCTCGGGTGGAGATCAGTCCAAAAAAGTGGGCATTCTTTCGGGAGGAGAGCGAAACCGCCTGCACTTAGCTATGGCGTTGAAAGAGGGCGGAAACGTCTTGCTTTTGGACGAGCCAACCAACGATTTGGACATCAATACCCTGCGTGCACTGGAAGAGGGCTTGGATCATTTTGCGGGGTGTGCGGTGATAATTTCGCACGATCGATGGTTCCTTGACCGAGTATGTACCCATATCTTGGCTTTTGAAGGGGACTCTCAGGTGTATTATTTTGAGGGATCGTTCTCCGATTACGAAGAGAATAAAAAGAAACGCCTCGGAGGCACCTCCGCTGAGCCTAAGAAATTCAAATACAAGAAACTCGTTAAGTGATGAAGCCCCGCGTAGCCAAAGGAACACGAGATTTTTCAGCCCACGAAGTGGCAAAGAGAAACTATGTCATGGGTATCCTGCGGGAGACTTTTGAAGTGTTTGGTTACAGCCCGTTGGAAACTCCTAGTTTCGAAAATCTCGAAACGCTCATGGGTAAGTACGGGGAAGAAGGGGATCGTCTCATTTTTAAGATTCTCCGCTCAGGCGACTTCATGCGGCATGCGGCGATACCCGCTGAGGCCAAAGGGTCTGAAATCGCAGATAAAGCCTTGCGCTATGATTTAACCGTCCCTTTCGCGCGCTATGTCGTACAAAACGCGGGTCAATTGGCGCTCCCATTCAAGCGATATCAAATGCAACCTGTCTGGCGAGCAGACAATCCGCAGAAGGGTCGCTTTCGTGAGTTTTATCAATGCGATGCCGATGTGGTCGGGTCTCGCAGTCTGTGGCAGGAAGTGGAACTTATCCACTTGTATCAACAGGCCTTTCAAGCGCTTAAGCTCCCGGTGACCATTCGCCTAAATAATCGAAAGGTTTTGGCGGGAATCGCTGAGGTGAGTGGCGTGGGAGATCGCCTGGTGGACTTTACAGTCGCCCTCGATAAGCTCGATAAAATCGGCAAAGATGGTGTTCTTTCAGAACTTCAATCAAAAGGTTTTAATCCACATGAATTGAGCGCATTAGAGCCTTCAATGCAATCGTTTCAGAGCGCCTCTGCGTCGCTAGATTTCTTGCGTATTTGGCTCGCAGACTCTGCCGTGGGAATGCAAGGGGTGGAGGAATTGAGCTTCGTCCTAAAACACGTGGGGAGTGCCCCTTTGTCTATTGACATCACCTTGGCGCGTGGGCTGAACTATTACACGGGTTGTATCATGGAGGTCACCGCGAATCAGGTCCAAATGGGCAGTATTGGTGGTGGAGGGCGTTATGATGATCTGACAGGAATTTTTGGCCTCAAAGACACTTCAGGAGTCGGTATCAGTTTCGGTTTGGATCGAATCATTTTGTGCCTTGAGGAATTGGGTCGTTTACCTGAAACCTTGGGCGATGCTCCCGTGGCCCTCGTGTTTACGTTGTCTGAAGCGGATGCTCCCTATGCCTATGATTGGGCGTATCGTTTGCGGAAGGAAGGACTGCGTGTTGAGTTTTACCCTGAAGTGGCTAAACTGAAAAAGCAGTTTGATTATGCCGAAAAACGTGGGATTCCCTATGTCATCATTGTGGGCGAATCCGAACGTGAAGCAGGACTCGCGCAGTTAAAGCATTTGGAGCTGGGTGACCAAGAAGCTCTCTCCTTCAGCGATTTAACGGCCCGCCTGGCCACGTACTAGCCGGCCCAGGCCCCTTGGTAGGATCCATCTGGATCGTACTGTGCAGCTTGTTTTTCTGTGTTGAATTTTCGAAATGGTCTCGGATCATTGCCCACTCCCGCGATGTAGGCCCAATTCCCCCAGTTCGAGGCGGCATCGTAATCGAGGAGCATGGCTTCGAAATATGCGGCACCTACCCGCCAGGGCTGCTTGAGATCATGAATCCAATAGGAAGCCGCGTTTTGCCGAGCACGGTTGCTTTGAAAGCCGGTTTCTTTCAGTTCACGCATCGCAGCATCGACGAGGGCATCGCCAGTTTGACCTTGCGTCCATAGGGCAAATGCTGTAGGGCTTCCCGCCACAGAAAGCGGCTTCAACGGCTCTTTAAGCCCCTCTCTGCGGAAGAGTTTGGCGCCCGCTTCATAGGCTACCCATTGGAAATACTCTCGCCATAAGAGCTCAAATCGAATCCAGTAGACCTCTTCGCAGCCTCCCGCGGCGGCTTCGATTTCCAAACAGCGGTTCCACACTTCTTGAGGATGAAGTAGCCCCATGCTGAGATAAGCGGATAGCTTGGTGGAGTCTTGGACTCGAAGCAGTCCATTTCTACGTGATTTATAGTGTCTCGCGGGGCCCTGGTGGGACACATAGGCATATAAATGTGCGCGCGCTTCAGATTCGATGGGACTAAATGCATTTTGAAGCTGTGCTCGACCCTCAAATGGTTGAATATTCGGGAAGGGTCTATCCCCTAGGTGCTCCTCAGTCTTTTTTCTGTAGGGCGTATAGGTTGAAGGCAGTGGGGATTGAAGCACCTGACTAGCCGATTGGAGGGTACGGCTATAAAATCCGTAGCACGTGACGTCCGTGGCCAAGACTCGTGCTTCCAGTGCCCGTTCGTCGAAAGCGGCGCCGTAAGTGAAGAAAAGCGAATCAATGGCATGGTTTTCAAGCCATGTGGAAAGGTCTTCGTGGACCTCCAGCATGGATATGTGTAGGGCTGTTAATCCTTGACGCACGCTATCCAAGCAGGCGGTTGTGTAGTTCTTTCGCGCATTCGAAAGTCTTGCAATTGGCTCGGGGAATTCGTCCAAAGAAACCGGATCGAGTGCCATCGGAAGGTAGATAGCCCTAAGCGTACCGGAAGTGCGCTCCCGCCACGCCAGGGCCGCCTCTAGGGTGGGATTATTCGCGATGCGAAGGTCCGCGCGGAGCAACCAAATCGCTTGTTTCACAATGACTCGACATGTTCATGAATCCACTGCGCACGCTCCAGTAAGGCATTTTTATGCGCGCCTTCCATGCGATCCCATGTGCGGTAAACCATCCCTATTCGAGGGTTTTTTTCAAGTAGGGGTCGATGCCGATGATGAAACTCCCAATATAAGGCATTGAAGGGGCAGGCGTTGGGCCCAGTCTTATCTTTTACCGCATACGCACATGACCCGCAATGATTGGACATTTTGTGCAAGTAAGCACCACTTGACACATAGGGTTTACTGCCGACTTTTCCGCCATCGGCGTATTGACTCATGCCGCGAGTATTCGGCATTTCGACCCATTCAATGGCATCGATGTAAATACCCAAATACCATTGGTCGACTGCATCGGGATGCAATCCGAGGAGTAGGGAGAGATTTCCCGTGACCATAAGTCGTTGAATGTGATGCGCATAAGCATGATTCAGGCTTTGCTCAATCGCTTGGGATACACAGCGCATTTTCGTTTTCCCGGTGTAGAACCAGGAGGGCATGGGTTGCTGATGATCAAAATAATTCAGGTTCTGATACCCAGGCATTTCAGCCCAGTAAATACCACGAACGAACTCCCGCCATCCCAAAATTTGACGAATGAAACCCTCAGCAGAATTCAAGGGAACATGCCCCGTGCGGTAGGCCTGTTCCGCTGATTCAATGACTTCTAGGGGGCGGAGCATCTTCGTGTTCAATGCAAAACTCAGCAAAGAATGGTATAGAAAGGGCTGATGTTCCACCAATGCATCTTGGAATGGTCCGAAATACGCAAGGCGATGGGCAATGAAGCCTTCTAGGGTTTGGAGCGCCTCTTCGCGGCAGAGCGGCCACGGAAAATGCGCTGCCTGGCTCTCTCCCCATCGAGGGATTCCCGCGGCATCGAGTGCTTCATCGATGTCACGGACATCGTGGGAAAAAAAGGCTGTAGGGGGAGGTTGGTGTCCTTTTGGCCATGGTTGTCGGTTGTCGGCGTCATAATTCCATTGGCCACCGCAGGGCTGGTCCATGTCCATGAGTATGCCGTGGCTTTTGCGCATTTGACGGTAAAAAGACTCCATGAGGTAGGTTTTCTTGCCTTCAAAATGCTTGGCAACTTGGCTGCGCTCAGTCAGAAAATGCTCAGAAGACACCACTTTATCCACGACAGACTTCAGAAGTTGATCGATCCGGTATTCATCTGGCTCCTGGATTTCCCAGGTGCGCACGCGCCCTTCCGTTTTTTCTTTGGCTAAGAAGCTGGGAAGGTCTTGGACGGTATGCGACAGGTCAACATAGCAAACCTGATGACCATGGCTCCGTAATTGCGCGGCAAACCGACGCATGGCGGCCAAAAATCCCACCATTTTTTGTCGATGATGTGGCGCGTACTCCAGCTCCTCCTTAGCTTCAATGAAGTAGTAGGTTACGTGATCTGGTTCCACCGTATCAAACCAGGAATGGAGCGGATTCAGCTGATCGCCGAGGATTAAACGTCCAATCATACGGTTCTTTTTTGTTGGGAACATCGCTGGGAACAATACTTTACCTGATCCCAATCGCGCTCCCATTTTTTGCGCCAAGCAAATGGCCGACCGCAAACTAGACAGTCCTTGCTCGGTAGATGGGCTTTTTGGATGCGTTTAGGGGCGGGCATAGGGTAGGGGCCCATGGGGCATGACGGCATGACCATAATGTTCAAGTCCTTGACTGTGAAGCATTTTTTCTGACAAAGGCCAATGACCGAGGGTATCGGGTTGTGCATTCGAGGTGACCTCTCGGATGTCGAACACATAGAGAGAGGTTCCATTTCGCAAGTCCAAAACCTCATGTACTTCCAGACAAAGGCTAAGGAGCGCATCGTCTAACGCTACCACGGGATAGGCGGTCCATGGGCAGTGGTTCCAACCAAGTAGGGACAGTTCCGACGCTTCTGGACCATAGGCTGCGCTGGCTTGATGTACGCGCTCGGCGTCTGAAATCGGCATGAAATGAAGACTTGCCCAGGGTTGACGGGTTAAATTGCTGCGCGTTTGATGGTTTTCACTATCTGGCCGCATGAGCACGCCCACTTGCGGTGGATGGGCACCCACATGCAGAATTTGGGACACGGGGGCGGCGTTCCAAACAGCGCCTTGTGTGCAGAGCAGGCCGACGGATCGCCCGCCATAGAGTGAGTTAAAGAACCGGCCACGGTAGTGGCGATCCCATTGACTCCAATCCTCTAACTGCCAAGATGATCGGTTTGTCATGATATACGGAGCCGCCCCATACCGCCATTCACTCCAAGAACTTCCCCGGAGATCCAGTTGGACTGGAGAAGCATGATGGCGACTTCTGCGATGTCGTCTACATGGCCGACCCGCTTGAGCGGGTGGCGTTCTGCGGCGGCTTGCGCTCGAGCCTCATTTCCTAGCAATTTATTGGCCAATGGTGTATCGGTCAGTGAAGGCGCGATGGCATTGACTCGAACATTTGGAGCCCACTCCGCCGCCAAACTACGTGTAAGTCCCTCAACGGCTCCTTTGGCCATAGCAACGGACGCATGGAAGGGCATACCCTGACTCACCGCGACGGTGCTGAAAAGAACCACAGCGCCATGTCCCGCTTTCAGTGCTTTTTCAGCGCATTGCAACACGTGCACGGCATCTAGGGCATTTTGCTGAAAATCCGCTTGAAAATCGGCGGGTTTCAAGCCTCTAAAGGGCTTTAGGTTGATACTACCCGGAGCATAGACTACCCCGGAAAGGACTTCGGGGAGATCCTCGGTGCGTACATCGGCAGCGGCGGAAAGACGGCTGTCGAGATTGGGATGGCTAAAATCCATGGCCTGGCGACTGATGCCTAGGACGGAATGGCCCTGTTGGAGTAGATGTTCAGTAATAGCTAGACCAATTCCTTGGCGATGCCCTACGACTAAGATGGGATGTTGCATGTGGGTCTAACACCGCAGGACCTATTTTTGTTGAAACCCTGATGCCCTCTTCCTCATGAAACGGATTGAACTTTCATTACATGCCGCTTGGTCACTTGATGACTGGAATGCGCTCGCTTGCGGCAAGGCGAGAATCCATTTGGACCCTGAAAGTCAACGTAGGGTAGAGGCGAATCGGAAAGCATTGGTCGACCGCATTGCGCGCGGGGAGGTTATGTACGGGGTCAATACCGGTTTTGGGTCCTTGTGTACCACCATCATTCCTCAAAATGAACTGGAAGCCTTACAAGCGAATCTAATTCGCAGCCATGCCGTGGGTACGGGGCCTCAAATTGACAAACCACTCGTGCGATTAATGCTTGCGAGTAAAGTGCGGTCCTTATCCCAAGGGTACTCTGCGGTGGAATGGCGTACGGTAGAGGCCCTAAATGCCTTGTTAGATCATGATATTTTGCCCATCATTCCGTCGATGGGAAGTCTGGGTGCCTCCGGAGACTTGGCGCCCTTGTCTCATATGACTTTAGTCTTGATGGGAGAGGGGCAGGCACAGCTTGGATCTCAAATCATGGGTGGGGCGGAGGCCCTAGCTCAGAAGGATCTGCGCCCGGTGGTCTTGGGAGCCAAAGAAGGATTAGCCCTAATCAATGGTACCCAGTTTATGCTGGCCCATGGCTTGTGGCTCGCCATCCAGAGCCGCAGACTAGCTTATTTGGCGGATGTCGTCGCAGGCGCATCGCTGATCGGATTTGATGGGTGTTCGGCGCCCTTTGATGCACGCATTCATCAAGTGCGTCCTCATGGAGGGCAAGCCCTAGTCGCCGCGCGCATGCGTGATTTCCTGCAAGACAGCTCAGATTTCATTCCGGTTAAGCCCCATGTTCAGGATCCGTACTCCTTTCGCTGTATTCCCCAAGTACATGGGGCTTCGAACGACGTTTGGGCCCATGTGGCGGAGGTCATGCTCCGAGAATCTGAAGCCGTAACCGATAACCCCACTGTCTTTACCGAAACCGGAGAGGTCATTTCTGCGGGTAATTTTCATGGTCAACCTTTGGCACTGGCCTTGGACTATGGCAAAATGGCCCTTTGTGAATGGGGAAGCATTTCGGAGCGTCGAATCAATCAGCTCTGTTTGGCTAAACGTGGGCTTCCCGCGTTTCTCGCTCAAAATCCCGGAACAGAAAGTGGCATTATGATTTTGCAATATTCGGCAGCCTCTCTGGTCAGTAGAAACAAAGTCCTCTCCCATCCAAGTAGCACGGACAGCATAGATTCCAGCGCAGGTCAAGAGGACCATGTGAGCATGGGCAGTATTGCCGGGGTACATGCGGTGGAAGTGCTCGATCGGGTGTGGACTATCCTCGCGATGGAGTGGATGGCGGCTACGCGAGCCATCGATTTAAGCAAGCGTCAACCTGGAAGCCTCATTGAAGGACTCATGGAGGTGTATCGACAGTCCGTCCCCGAAGCCAAGGGTGATCGTGTTCTGGCCGATGAAATCGAAATTACCAAAGACTTCTTGCAGTCCATCCCCGTGGAGGATCCAGACTTTTTACGCTTCCCAGATTAATCGGTCTTATCGCTGGGCAAAGGCGGCGACCGCATAGAGGCCGGCCGTTTCGGTCCGCAAGCGATGTTCACCTAAATGGACATGATGGAAACCGGCCGCTTGGGCCAAAGCAAGTTCTTCTGCCGAAAAATCACCCTCTGGTCCTATCATTAGAAGTACAGGTCGTTCGGGATTTTTACGAACGAGTTCTACCCAGGATTCTTGCGGGCTATCCATGCAGGTGGCCATGCAGGCTAAGCTGGCTGCGGCGTCTTCTTTGATCAGTGATTCGACGGTCCGCGGGCTGTGGAGTAGAGGTAAACGTCCCTTACGGCTTTGCGTGCACGCCGCTTTCATGATGCGAAGTGCCCGTTCTTCATTCCAATGCCTGCGCTCCGAATGAAATGCGACGAGTGGGCTGATTTCATGTATGCCCATTTCAACCGCTTTTTCCAAGAAAAAATGGATGCGATCCACATTTTTCGTTGGGGCGATGGCGATATGAAGGTGCCCCGAAACGGCTCCATAATCTTGGAGGGTTTCTAGGTGTTGGGCCAGGACGTACTTCTTATGCACTTGACTCACGCGCCCCACATACACGTCCCCAGAGCCATCAAACACTTGAATGACATCGCCTGTTTCGACCCGGAGTGATTTCACCGCATGGGCGAGCTCCTCTGCGTCCAATCTGAGCAAATCTCCTTCTCGTTGACCCCAGAAACTATGCATTAGGCGCCGATTTTATCCTTGGTCTTCACTTGAGACAATTGGTAATTTTCCTCCATGTACTGGATGATGCTTCCAGCGACATCGATGCCGGTGGTGCGTTCTACCCCCTCCAGGCCAGGGGATGAATTTACTTCGAGGATGAGTGGTCCGCGTTCACTTTGGAGGAGGTCCACTCCAGCCACTTTCAGACCGAGCGCTTTCGCCGCTTGAATGGCTGCATTTTTTTCAGCGGCCTTCAGTTTGATCGGTAGCCCATGGCCTCCCGTGTGGAGGTTGGAGCGGAATTCGCCTTCCTTGCCTTGACGCTTATACGCAGCGACCACCTTGTTGCCTACGACAATGGCACGCACGTCTGCTCCTTTGGCTTCTTTGATGAACTCTTGGACTAAGATGTTGGCATTCAGTCCATAAAAGGCTTCAATCACCGACTTGGCTGCCGTTTTTGACTCGGCAAGAACCACACCTTTGCCTTGGGTACCTTCGAGTAATTTGACGACAAGGGGAGCTCCGCCCACCTGCTTAATGAGGTAGTCTACATCGGTGGGCTGTTTTGCCACCGCAGTTCGTGGGATGGCGACATTTTCTTTGGCCAAAATTTGAAGGGCGCGCAATTTATCTCTAGATCGGACCAAGGCCAGGGAGGATACGGGAGTAAAAATCTTCTTCATCTCAAATTGGCGCAGCATCGCTGAACCATAAAAGGTCAATGAAGCACCAATCCGAGGAATGACCGCATCTACGTTTTCAATTCGATGATCCCCATAGTAGATGTCAAGCTCTCCTTTGGACAACACAGCGTAGCATTTGCGCACGTTCATGACCTTAACGGTATGCCCGCGCTCCTCTGCTGCGGCCACGAGCCGGCGAGTGGAGTACAAATTGCGATTTGCAGATAGAATGAGAATATTCATAAGAAGGAGCTACGCCAGGGTAGATTTAATGGACTGATTGGTTTTGCGGACATCGACAATAAAACCGTGCCTTAAAAATGTGCGCCCGAGAAGGACGGGGAATTTCATTTCGGTTCGATTGGTCAGGGTAAATTCGGTAGTAAAATCCGTGCCAAAGATTCGGACTGGAAGTTCAACTAAATATCGAGTTTCTGCGATTCCGTTACTTGATTTCACGGTCGTTTCAGAAAACGCGTAAAAATGCTTTTCACTATGGCTGTCTTCCCCTTGAAAAGTGACGACGAGGGTTTGACTGCCATCCGCATTTTGTTTGAGATGAATGTCATCACAGTGCATGCTCGAGCGAAACGCACCGGTGTCAATTCGACATGGGACTTGATTCCAAGGGATACTCGGAAGGTCAATGATTTCAGTACGACCTACAATGCGCTTAGCCATGAACAATTCGTTTAGGTTGTGCGGCATCTTTCATCTCCGCAAATTGGGATGCCGCCCATGCAAATTGCCCAGCGGCCCCCACCATCGCGGCGTTGTCTGTGGTGTAGGATAAAGGCGGGAGGTAGAGGTCCCAGCCCAGCGATTGGGCCAACCCTTGGACCTCCGCGCGCAAATGACTGTTGGCAGAAACTCCGCCCGCGAGGGCCACACGTCGAATCCCCGTTTGGGATGCCGCTAAGGTCAGGCCCTGAAGCAATGGCGCAATGAGGGCTTCTTGAATACTCGCACACCAATCGGAAACACGTTCAGTCAGACTCTCAGGATCTTCCTTGACTTCCTTTTGCATCGCCCGTAAGATGGACGTTTTTAATCCTGAATAGCTAAACTGCAAATCGGGCATGTTTGGCTGGGAAAACCGAAATGCGGGCTGTCCCTTTTGAGCCAGTCGATCGATGATGGGTCCCCCGGGATAGGGCAAGGATAATAACTTGGCGGCCTTGTCAAAGGCTTCACCCACCGCGTCATCTTGAGTTTCCCCGAGGATGGTGAAATCATTCCAGGCATTGACCTGGACCAACTGTGTATGCCCGCCAGAAACAGTCAAGCAGAGATACGGGAATCCAGGTATAGGCTTTTCTTGGACGCCAGATTCATAGAGAAAATGAGCCAGCATATGGGCCTCCATGTGATCTACATTCACATAGGGAATATCCAAACTCAGCGCCAAGGATTTGGCAAAAGAATGCCCTACGAGTAAGGAGCCGAGTAACCCAGGACCTTGGGTGACGGCTATGCCGTCGAGGTCCTGGAAGTCTTTTCCAGCGCGCGCCAAAGCCGCTTTCACCGTGGGCAAAATAGCCTCCGTGTGTGCCCTTGACGCGAGTTCAGGGACTACTCCGCCAAAGGCCTCGTGCATCACTTGACTGTGAATGACATTAGCCAAAACTTCAAAGCCATCCAATACCGCGACGGAAGTGTCGTCACAGCTGGATTCAATGGCTAATAAAATAGGTCCTGACGGTGTCATGCTGCAAAAGTACCTCATACCTTCGTGTTCATGCGCCGAAGAATCTTAAGAAGCCTCTTGATCTTCCTTTCTGGGCTTGTCCTGGTTGGGCTAGGTGCGGTGTTCTACGTGGTGCGTCACCCCGAAATTGTGAATGAAACCCTGGAAACGTGGGCAAAAAAATACGTGGAAGCAAATCCCTTAGCGGATTCGGTGGAACTGCACTGGTCGGGCATTGCTTGGCAGCCTTGGACAGGACTTAAGCTGGCCGAAGCGCATCTGGGCCGCGGGGATGACTACATCGCGCTGTATGGACTGTCTATCGATGGTTTAGGCTATCGAGCACAGGGATTGCAGGCCAATGCGGTGCAGTGGGATTCTCTGTGGATTGTGGGTCAACCCGATGCATCCTGGCTTGATTGGATTGCGCCATGGATGGATACCACGCGTGCGAGCTCCCCCTTCGCCCTTCAAATCGGTGATGTTTCGGGAAAGATCGTTTGGAAATCCTCCTTCAGCGAGGAGGAATGGGAGTTCACTCCCCATGTATCCAATTTTGTTTGGAATGTGGACGGGACCCCCTCGTTTGAGGCGTCACTTCAGCCTGGTTTTAAAGCCTGGTCTCGCATCGCCATGCATGGCTCCAAGGAATCCGATTCGTGGCTACTTGGCATGCAGAGCGAGGAATTCTCTTTGGATGTACAGCTGCGCATGGATTCGGTCCAAACCCTTCTGCAATGGGATTTTGTGGGAATACCATGGGAAGCCAGCGCTTCCGGAGTTTTGTTGGGCGATGCGCGTTTTACACATTGGCAAGCCTTAGGTAGCCAGGCGTTTTGGAGAGATCGATTTTGGAATGCCGAAGGAGACTATCACCAAGGACAATGGTCCATGAACCTGCAGGAAAAGGATGGAGAGAAAACACTTGCCGAACTCAAGGCCCAAGGAAACTTGGATGAATTTGAAGTGGATTTGCGATGGAATGACTGGCGTGCGGACCTTCTACAGCTCGAATGGAATGGCTGGAAAGTCCACGGAGACAGCCACGGCCAGGGCCGTCGAAACGAAGAGGGAAACTGGGTTTGGTCTTTTGAAGCACAGGGTAGCCATGTGGCATCTGAGGCGCTAAAACTCCAAGATTGGGAAATTCGGTCTCACGGGGATGGCCGGGAGGTTGACCTCTCCATTGCGGTGGCCGATCCGTACGTGGGTCAAGCAGAGTTTCACTACGAATGGGGAAACGATGCCTTGGATTTCCGTTGGGCTTGGGATGAGCAGATGCACTTTCTAGATTCGCTCGGCCTCCCTGCTCGAGGAGCTTTAAAGGGAGACTTCTCTTGGGCCAATGGGGGATATGCCCACATCGAAAATGCCTTGGATGCCGCCTATTCGCCTTGCTATTTAGATTGGAGCAAGGGACCCTCCGGAAAGCACGAAATGGAGGCTCGACTGGGAGATTATCGGGCGGGATTTACATCCAGCCACAGCCCGTTGACGTGGCAGCTTCCGCTCCAAACACGACCTGATTACCTGGTTTCTCAGTGGCTCGATGGCCAATGGGCTTGGTGTCAGGCCCAAGGCATCGAGTATTTATGGCTGGATGGGCCCGATTGGAAACTGAATTATCAAGCACAGAAAGGCTACCAACGGATCGAAGCGTCAGGAGATTGGCAGTCCACCGCGTGGAGCTTTTCCTCTGCGGCGCCGTCCAAAAGTCTTCGTCCCGTGGAAAGCCGTTTTCACATGGATTTAGCCCAAGGTCCATTGGACTTGGAAGCCTTCAGTCGCAAAGGTCAGAAAGATGTGTTTCGTCTCGACTGGGATTGGAAATCATGGAATATCGGTGGGCATGTGCGCTGGGAACTAGATCGACGTCCAAATGCCTGGGAGGCTCGAATATTGCCTAGTGCGCTGAGCTTATTAGGACACCACAGCGCGGTTCAAGGCGGTGAGCATATCCGCTATGATTGGGCCCAAGGGAAGCTCTCCCTCGGAGAAGGGCTTCAGTGGAAAAGCCCCGTAGGGAGTATTTCTATGTCGGGTGCACTAAGTGCGGATCCCTCCGAAGTCATGCGCATCCATTGTGCCGATTTACCCTTAAAAGATTGGACCGCCCTATTTGTCGAGTCCTTGCCGGTAGCAGGGAATGTGTGGGGTCAGTTGATTTTGGCGGGAGCCATCGGTTCTTGGAATACGAGTGCAGATATCTGGATACCGGAATTGACGTTGGAGGGGCAGTCTTTAGGTTCTGTCCAAAGCCAATGGGATGTGAATGTAGAATCTGGCGCAGTCAATATGCGTGCTCAAGCCGGATGGGGCGATAGCCTATGGTTAATGGCCTCTGGAGATCGCTCCGACCGATGGGACATCGAATTAACGGTTGACCGATTGCCCCTGCATTACCTCGAGCCCTTCACGGAAGGGAGTTTGGAGCAATGGCAAGGTCAATTTATGGCAGAGGTGCTCCTTAGAGAAGAAAAGAAAGGCTGGACCCTACTTGGGTCAGGCGAACTGCACGAGGCGAGCTTCTCCCTACCAACAACCGGAGTGACCTATCAAGGGAGTCCCCGGCTGAAATTCCGTCAAGGAGACATCCAATGTTCGGGGGTCTTAAGAGATCATCGAAAAAAAGGCCTCATTCGTTTAACCGGCGGCTATGATTATCATGCCGCCCCGGGCAAGGCGCTCCAGCTTCGAATGGAGGGTGAACGCTTCTTGGCCCTGGACTTAGCCAAGGGAACCGATTTTTATGGACAGGTAGTGGCCAAGGGCTATGCAACGCTGAGCGGGGGTCTAAATGCTCTGCGCCTTGAAGTCGATGCCAGTCCATTGGATTCCTCTGTTTTTGCTCTGCCCATGGATGCCCCGGTGACCCTGGAAGATGCCAGTTTCATTCAGTTTAAAGCGCGGCCTAAAGGACCACAGATTCGTCGAGCCCAAACCAAGTCGAGTCCACTTGAAAGCGAATTTCAATTTGATTTTGGATTGTCCATACATGTCAACCCGAACATCACAGCGCGCATCATCCTCGATGAAACAGTAGGGGATGTGATTGAAGGCAAGGGGAATGGTGAATTGAGAATCGATTATCCCGCCACCGGTGAGCTGGAAATGAATGGGCTCTTGACACTTCAAGAGGGCACCTACTTATTCACTTTGGAAAACTTGATTAATAAGCCTTTTAGTGTGGAACCCGGTGCAACCTTATCATGGACAGGGGATCCGTATCATGCAGCCGTGGATCTTACGGCCGTGTACAAAACGCGCACAAATCCCAGTGCGTATTTGGGTTTGGCGAATCAAGAACGACTCGCAGTGGATGTAAAGCTGGCGGTAACAGGGGACCTGATGCAGCCAGATTTAGGCTTTGACATTGATCTGCCGACGGCGAATTCAGCCATTCAAGCGGCCTTGCAAAGTCGGTTGGTCACCCCAGACGAAAAAACCACCCAGGTTTTGAGTTTGCTGACATTGCATAGCTTTTGGGATCAGGGGCAGGGGTGGTCCGCCACCGGGGTATCGGCATTGGAGACCAATACCACGCAAGTTTTGGCTCAGCAGTTTTCCAATTTTATGGCCCAAGGGCTCGGCGAAAATTGGGACATTCAATTGGCATATGCCAGTGATTCAAAGGCTTTGCAGCGCCAAATGGATGCCAGCATTGGCCGAAGCTTTTTGGATGACCGGCTCAAGGTCATGACGGAATGGGGCATTCCTATGGGGAGCCAGCAGGCAAATATGGGACTGGGAGATGTGACTTTGAGTTACCAGCTTACGGAAGACGGACGTTGGACGGCTTCTGCCTATTCCGTGCGAAACGCAGACATGGCTTTCAGTGGGCAGCCCGTGGCGCAAAAACAAGGTCTCGGGATTCAAGCCCAATGGATGGGTGATTCCTGGTCGGCATTGTGGAAAAAGTGGTTTGCTAAAGGAAACTGAGGCTCACTGCAGCATTTCATTGGCCACAATGTGCAAGCCATAGCCCTCGATGCCGACGCGTTTCATCGGATGGTTGGTCAATAAAGCGACTTGACGCACGCCAAGATGGCGGAGAATTTGGGCGCCCACGCCATAATCCAAAGGATCACCACCGAAAGACTTCTCTTGGGAGGAATCGCTTCCCATGGCATCGAGGAAATCTAACAGACTCCGTGAGTCTTGCTGTTGATTTAATCCAACAAACACCCCAGCGCCCGCGTTTGATATGGCTTGGAGGGATGGGCCAATTTTAGAAGATCTACCCGTTGGGCTCAGCACATCATCAAGCATGCTGCGTCGAGGGTCTCCACTTTGCATTCGGACGAGCACGGTGTCCTCTTCATTCCATGAGCCATATGTCATGGAGAAGTGCACCTGGTGGGACGTCGTTTGCTCATACACGCAGACATCAAAAAGACCATAGGCCGTGGGTAGTTGGAAGGTTCGGTGGACGCGAATCAGGGATTCGCGATCCAAGCGATAAGCAATCAACTGCTCGATGCTAATCAACTTCAAGCCCCATTTCTTAGACAACTCTATGAGTTCAGGCAAACGGGCCATGCTGCCATCTTCATTCATGATTTCTACAATGACACCGGCAGGTTGTTTCCCTGCCAGACGCGCCAAATCAATGGCGGCTTCGGTGTGTCCGGCTCGACGCAAGACCCCACCAGGGCGTGCTCGAAGAGGAAACACATGACCCGGACGTTGAAAATCTCCCGGTAAACTTTCTGGATGGACCAAGGCCTGCACGGTTTTAGCGCGATCTAAGGCTGAAATGCCCGTAGTTACCCCATGGCCTCGAAGGTCGACAGAAACGGTAAAAGCCGTCTCGTGTGGATCCGTATTTTGTTGAACCATTGGCGCCAAACCAAGGGCGTCACAACGGTCATCAGGTAAGGGAGCGCAGATGAGTCCCCGCCCATGCGTCGCCATGAAGTTGATCGTCTCGGCAGAAATGCCCTCGGCTACGGCCAAGAGATCCCCTTCATTTTCGCGGTCTTCATCGTCCACGACAATCACCATTTTGCCTTGTGCCAAATCGGCTAAGGCTTCTTCGATCGAACTAAAGGGGGAGGTGCTCATTGATTGTTGCGCTTTGTAGGCTGCCATACCCCGGAAGTGTTCCGAGGGCTGCGCAGGAATTGGACTAACCCGTGAATCAAGGCGATGTTCATCCAGGTAAAGTAGGAAAGAGATTTAATGGGCTTGGCGATGGCTTTGGGCAAGAAGGTGCGGGGATAGAGTAGGAGCGCTGCCACGGTGCCAAAGGTCAGGAGATTCCATGCCACCAAAGCAAATTCATGGTAGTACAGCCCTGCGCCCAGCTCGAACACCAGCGCCGCACTGACGATCAACGGGAAGATCCACCTTAAAAGTTTATGCCCCACAAAAGCCAAAGTGACTCCCAAAGAACGGAGATTCCAAGGCATGCGGTATCGGAAGATGTTTTGCCAGTTGCCATGGCTAATGCGGACTTTTCGGCGGTATTCCATGTGTGCATCGTTGCTCACATCTTCGGTGCAGGTCGCCAAGGCGGCATGTTGCACGCGTTTACCATGGGCGAATACCCGGATGGTGAGAAAGAAATCCTCCATGAAAGTTCCTGCAGGAATGGGGGTAAAAGCCTGTCGACGAATGGCATAGCACCCACCTTCGACGCCCATCGTCATACCCCAGAGCTCACCTTCACAGACCTTGGTCCGGTTTTCCCAACCGATGTAGGACCGCTCCTCGGTTGCGATGCTTTTGTAGCTGTCTCCTTGGCCTAGACCGCGGTAGGTCAGTTCGCCCCCGACCAAATCCGTTCGGCCATCGAGCACGAGGGGAGCAACTAAATGCTTCAGCGCCATGGGGTGAAAGAAAATATTTGCATCGGTACCGACGATGACGTCACTGTCCCCTTTACTTACGAGGTGGTTGATGATTCTAGACTTACCAGATCGCTCAGCCATCCGTTCCCAACGAAGTTCCGGCATGACTTGAGCGAATTCGGCCAAAATTGACTCCGTGCCATCGGTGCTTTGATCTGAACCGACCCATACGGTCAATTGTCCCTTAGGATAGTCCAACTGCTGCAAGCTGTGGAGCTTTTCGCGCAAAACCGCCTCTTCGTTGTACGCAGCAAAAACTAAATCTACCCGCGGCCAGAGGGATGCATCGGACACATCGAAGGCATTCGGGGTGGGGGTCGGGCGTTTTAACAGTTGTAGAATGCGTATAAAGCTGGGAAAGAGGAGATAAGGGATAGCCCCCGCGACCAACGCGGTCCCCAAGCAGACCCAAATCAAATAGGTCGACCCAAGGAAATTCAAAAGGTGGGGTAGCTCGATCATCACATGCTTCCTAGATCCATCGACCGGAGTTGGTCAACAAACACATCATCGGCAAAGGTAGCAAGTGCATGAGCGCGGGCCGCCTGACCTTGACTTTGCCTGAACGCCTGGTTTTCGGATAACTGACGGATTGCCTGGGCAAAGTCTTCCGGACGATCCGCGATAAGTACCCCAGGCGCACCTTCGAGCCCCTCCGCGCCAATAGCCGTCGTGACAATCGCTTTACCCCGAGCCATCGCTTCCAAAAGTTTAATGCGCATTCCACTGCCCGAGCGAATAGGTGCAATGAAGATTCCATGCATGTCAAAGTCAAAGCCATCCTCCAACCGTGCCATATGATGCAGCTCCGCAGGGCGGTGTACGTGACTTGGCCAGTGCTTCGTAATAACCGTAATCGGCCATGGAAAAAGAGGATGTACCTCGTCAATGTACCATTGCATCCCTTGGATATTGGGTAGCCAATCCAGCGCCCCCAAGTGATACACGCCGTGGCCCGATGCCCCACTTTCAACCCAGGGCCCCTGTGGATCAAAACTGCAAGGAATCGCTTGACACTCCCCGGCCCCTAGCGAGCGAAAAAGGGTAGCGTCCTCCGAGGAAATGGCCCAAATGCGGGCGGCTTGAATCACGGAAAGTTCCCACCGTTTTAACCGCTTCGTCTGCCACGCAGTAAAGTACTTTTTCAACCCAAATGGGCTTTGGGCCAAGCTGCGCTCCCAAATTTGATGTTCCACATTGTGCGCCCGAAGAATCCATGGGGTAGCGCCAAAACTATCTCGATAGACCGCCATGAACAATGAATCCACCACAATGATATCCACCTGGGAAGCCCAGTGAAGGATGCGCTCACGCACGCTGCCATGATCAAATCGGGAAGCAAAGTAGGAGGCCGGATGGTTTAAATGGCTCCAGAGACCCTGAAAGCTTGGGGAAACCTTGACATCCAGTGCTTCGAGACTCGTGCCTGGAAAAGGCTTCGGTGCGTGGACATAATGTTTGTCCGTATTCAATGCGATTACATGGACGGAATGTCCCGCCTTTACTTCGAGTCGAATCAGCGATTCCATGGCGAGACTACTTCCGTCACGCCCAGGGAAGGGCACCTTATTGCACACGTGTAGGATTTTCACTTCGCAGCCGATTGTTGTTTCCAAAATATGAGCCGTTTCCGCAGTCGAGCGAAGCTATTCATGGTGGCATCATTGGCCGCCCAGATAGTCATCCAAATAGCCACAGGCAAAAGAATAAGGTTGGGCAACCAAATGGCCCACATGGGAGAAATAAGCCATTCACGCCCCATTTTTTCAAAGATGATCGTCAAGATATAATGGAATAAAAAGAGCAACACGGAGATCACGAAAGGCAAGCCAAATCCTCCTTTTTGGATGATCGCGCCCAAAGGCGCTCCGATGAAAAACAGCAGAATACACGCAATGGCTACGCTGAATTTTTTGTGAAACTCTAAGTAATGTCGGGCGATGATTTGATTTCGCCAAACATATTCCGATTGAATCTGCTCCATGTAATCCCGATTGGATTGTACCGCATGGATAGCATTATTTACGGCCCGAAAGAGATAATGCCCCCGCAAGCGGTCCTTCATGTGGAGCGATGCTACGGCATGGTCTTCCAGCGCAAGCGTATCACTGGAATTCCATCCGTAGTATTTATTGCGCATGATGAGATTGACCTCATCCTGCCGCATGCGATATTGTGCATACAACTCGTTTATAGCGTGGTCCAGTTGGCCGACCCCAAGCATGTTGTATTCATCACTGCGATTGACGGAATAGAGATTTCCCATTTCAAAAGAACCCATGTTGACTCGAATGATCATGCGGTCAAAACTGCTTTCTAAAAAAGGTTTGCGGTCTCGTTCTTCGCGCTTTTCCGCTTTGTACTCTTGGTATGAGGTTCCGTGGAAAAGTTCCATTTCCATCCAGCGATTGCCCTCCGTGTAATGCAACACCGCTTCCGGCGCCATGATCACCGTGTGATTCCCTTCACCGCGCTCTCGGTGATCATAAATCAAGATATCGCTGACTGTATTATCCGTCTTCCCGCCAATTTTGATGCTGTAGCCGTCGATGCCGCCATAGAAAATGCCCGGTTGCAAGTTGAATGTCGGCCGTTGTTTGGCAATGTTGATGAGTAAATTCTCCCCCTTAAAGTTGGCTACAGGGATTAAATTATTCGCCACAAAAAACATCCCGGTAGCGATCAGGGCAAGAGCTAGGAGCACAGGGCGAATCAAGCGGTAGAAGGACGCGCCGGAGGATTTCGCCGCGGCAAGTTCATGACTCTCGGCCAAATCTCCATAGACCATGATACCAGCGAAGAGGACGGCCACGGGGGCGGCCATGGGCAATACCGAAGCGGACCAATAAAAGAGAAGTTCTAGAATAATCCACCAGTCTACACCACGACCGGCCAGGTCATCCACATATTTCCAGACCATCTGCATGAGCAGAAAGAACACAGAAATACCAATGGTTTTCAGGAAGATCCCGGCAAAGGACCGGAGCAGGTACCAATCAATCCGCTGCATAGGAGGGCTTACATCCCCTTGGGAGCCATATAATCGTATCCCGGGTACTTGGACTTGTTAAACGTGACTTTCTGCTCTGTAACGCCTTGATTCACGTCATATTGTAAAATCTTCAACGTGGTTGTGACGTCATTCGTGCCATATTCTTGGTAGGAATGGATTCGCTTCGTTCGTAGGTTGATGCCCAAAACCACATCGCGCACATCCACATTGTTCTTTGGCTTCATGCGGATATAGACCACTTTGGTCCCTCCAGCAACAGTCTCTTCGCCTGCCCACTGGAAATTAGACCCCGTCTCATATTTCTTGACCAACGCAGCGGGGGTGTATTGGGTTTCATCGCCATCTAATTTTCGGACAACTATTTCCTCATCCTCCTCGCTCACGGTGGTCACGCGCGAACCATCTAGATAAATCATCTGCCCATTGAGTTCGAGAAGGGCTTTTTCTCCCACGACCAGCACTTGGCCTGAAGTTTTGCGCTGCACCTTCTTCCCATCTCGCCCGGGAGCTTCAATCACCATGGCGAATTGAATCGTTTGATCCGTGTAGGCCAATGTCTTTTTTTCCACTTCTTTGAGCAATGTCAGCGGATCGCCGGATTGACCCATCAAAGGAATCGTCAGAAACAGAAGCGTAGCGAAAGGGAGGAGGAAGGCTAATTTTTTCATTGGGTTGGGCCGTTTAGGCGTTCCATCAAATGGTGTTCATCTTGAATAAGGACCTGTCGAGCTTTGGATCCTTCAAAAGGACCTAAAATTCCCGCATCTTCTAGCTGATCGATCAATCGACCCGCTCGATTATAGCCCAGCTTCAACTTTCGTTGCAAAAGCGATGCCGAACCCTGTTGCGTCTGCACCACAATGCGGGCCGCATCGACAAATAGGGCGTCGCGTTCATCCGCGCTGTAGTTACCGCCCCCGCTCGAGCTACCATCCTCACCAGAATACTCCGGTAGGGCATAGGCGTCGGGATAAGCCTGCTGAGAGCCAATAAACTCACACACTTCTTCCACTTCAGGCGTGTCCAAGAAGGCACATTGGAGACGGATGAGATCGTTTCCTGCCGAAAAGAGCATGTCCCCCTTTCCTATGAGTTGCTCTGCGCCGCCAGCATCGAGAATGGTGCGAGAGTCAATCTTGGCGGAGACCTTGAAGGCTATACGCGCTGGGAAGTTTGCTTTGATGATCCCCGTGATCACATTCACCGAGGGCCGCTGCGTCGCGATGATGAGGTGAATGCCAATTGCTCGGGCTAATTGCGCCAGTCGAGCAATGGGGGTTTCTACTTCCTTGCCGGCCGTCATGATTAAATCAGCGAACTCATCAATGACCAGAACGATGTAGGGTAAATACCGGTGGCCTTCTTCTGGGTTGAGTTTGCGGCTTGTGAACTTCTGGTTGTATTCCTTAATGTTGCGCACCATGGCATCCTTGAGGAGGTCATAGCGGTCATCCATCTCAATGCATAAAGAATTGAGCGTGTGAATCACCTTCGTGGTGTCCGTAATGATGGCGTCGTCTGTATCCGGTAGTTTGGCCAAAAAGTGGCGTTCGATCTTGTTGTAGAGGGTTAATTCTACTTTTTTGGGGTCAACCAATACGAATTTGACTTCCGAGGGGTGCTTTTTGTATAGAATCGAGGCTAAAAGCGCATTGAGTCCTACGGATTTACCTTGACCCGTAGCACCGGCCATGAGTAGGTGAGGCATTTTAGCCAAATCAGCCACAAAAACCTCATTGCTGATGGTCTTGCCCAAGGCAATGGGCAGGTCCATGGTGCTATTTTGGAATTTCTCCGAAGCCAAAACCGCCTTCATGCTCACCATTTGGGGGCTGCGATTAGGCACTTCAATTCCGATAGTGCCTCGTCCAGGAATGGGGGCGATAATCCGAATGCCCAGTGCGCTCAAGCTGAGCGCAATGTCATCTTCCAGACTTTTAATCTTAGAAATCCGGATTCCAGCCTCCGGTACTATTTCATACAAGGTCACGGTCGGCCCAACGGCAGCCTTGATTTTGGCAATCTCGATTTTATAATTCCGCAAAGTCTCAATGATGCGCTCTTTGTTCGCTTCGAGCTCTTCGGCGTCCACTTTGGCATTGCCCGCAGGGAAGTCTGCCAATAAACTCAGCTTAGGGAATTGGTAGCGTGATAAATCTGCTCGTGGATCAAAGGCCGTACCCAAGGAGCCTTTCTTGCTTGCAGATGCGTCCTCCAGGAGCGCCTCGCTGTGCACGGGAATCGGTTCTACCTCCTCGAGTTCCAAACTGGGTTCTTCTTCTACAGCCGGCTCCGGGGTCGGGATCGGGGCTGGCGGAATGGGTGGGGTTTCCGGGGTTTCCGGGGCATGCAAGTCCCACTCCAGTTCTTCAGCCGCTTCGTCTGGAATACTCAGCTCCGCCTCGGGAACTTCTTCGGGCTGAAGGGATTCATCGTCCCAAGGTGCAGGTGCTGTGCTGCGCTTCCACGTTTGGGGGGTCATTTTAAATAGCCACACCACGTGGGCTAGGGTCAAGCTGCTCCAGGCCAACCAAGCGCCCCCCGTGCCCAACCATTGCGTGGACCAAAAGGAGAGATAGTGGCCAAGGTCTCCGACCACCACATCCCCAAGGGGCCAGGGGAGTAAAGCAGTTCCCATGCAGAGCATTAACGTCCAGAAAAGTCCTCGGCGCAACCAGGTTCCCACTTTAAAGGCAAGGCCAAAACCCCACTTTAGCGAGAGCATCAGCATCCAAATCAAGGGTAGGAGGAAGGTCCATCCGAAGCTTTTGACGGTTAGGTAAAAACCCACTGCGGCCCCCAGCTTTCCAAAGGTATTGGCCATTTGGACGTTGGGGTCCCATAAAATATCTGAGAATCCACCTTCGAAAGCGCTGTAGTCTGAGGACCATGAAGCCAAAGAAGAAAGGCTCGAAAGCAACGCAAATCCCGAAATGAAAAGGAGTCCAATCCCAAAAACCGCATGCAAGGATTTGTTGGTCTGGATATCTAACCAAGCCTGCTTCACTGCAGAAAAGAATGGGGTGGAGGGGCTGCTTTTAACCTTTTTTGCCATGGGGATTAGTTCCTGAGTCTCAAAGGTAGGCCAATTCCTACCTTTGCCCATATGCTTCAACTGATAACAGCGATGTCCGAATTGGGTGCAGGTACTCGAGGCTCAAGCCTGGGTTATGCCGCTATTCGAGGTGCCTCTTTCCATATCCAGCCTAAGTTTTTCCGAAGCTTGGCACCACGGAAGGTTCAAACCAATAATGCGTTGCTCTACCGGCATCCGGAATCCCCCTATGGGAAGCGGATTCGAGGCATTGTGCGCATGTACCGCCGCATTTCGGCCGTGGTGGCAGAAACCCTCGACGATGGACAATTTCCCATTGTGATTAGCGGTGACCATTCGAACGCGGGTGGCACGATTGCAGGGATCAAGCAAGCCTTTCCACTTTCACGCCTGGGTGTGGTTTGGATCGATGCGCATGCGGATTTGCATTCGCCATACACTTCGCCCTCGGGCAACATGCATGGAATGCCTTTGGCCACAGCGATTGGCGCCGACAATGTGGCGTGCAAAATAAATGACCCGAGCCCAGTTACCGTGGATGCCTGGCAAAAGTTGAAAGGCCATCCGCAGCGGGTGAAGCCTTCCGATGTGGCTTTCATCGGTCTTCGATCGACGGAATCACCTGAGGATCATCTCATTGCAGAACACGACATGCGCGTTCATCGTGTAAATGAAGTGCGTTCAAAAGGCTTGGCCGCCGTGGTTGAGGCCGTCATGACCCAGTTAAAAGAGTGTGATATGGTCTACGTATCCTTTGACGTGGATAGTATGGATCCGAGTATTTCAGACGGCACAGGCACACCTGTTTCGGATGGCTTTACCTTGGAGGAAGCACGCGGGTTGTTAGAGCTCTTTGCAGACGAACCCAAAGTTATGTGCATGGAGTTTACCGAAATCAATCCTCTTTTGGATAATGGCGGCAATGCTATGGGTACCGCTGCCTTTAAATTGCTGCAAAGCACCGTATTTAGATTGCAAGAACGCCTCGGTTTACGAGGTTCATTTTAAGCCCAATGAACACAGGACTGGAAGCGGCTATTGCCGCCACCTTGAAGGAACTTTTTGGTATTGAAGAGACCCATGTTGACCTCCAGGAAACACGCAAAGAGTTTGAGGGGGATTTGACTTTGGTCGTGTTCCCATATCTCAAGGCCAGCCGCATGAGCCCGGAAGCTACCGCTGAAGCCATAGGTAAAGCACTGCTTCCGCAAGCTGAAGACGTTTCCGCCTACAATGTTGTCAAAGGATTCCTCAACCTCAGCCTGTCCGATGCCCCGATACGTGCGGCGATGGACCGCATGCTGTTGGACGAGCAATGGGGCATAGTGAAGCTAAATCCAGACCTACCAGCGGCGATGGTTGAATACTCTTCGCCGAACACCAATAAGCCCTTGCATTTGGGGCATATTCGTAACAACTTGTTGGGTTACTCCGTGGCGAAGCTGATTGAAGCCACTGGAAAACCTGTACTTCAGGTACAGATCATCAATGATCGGGGCATTCATATTTGTAAGAGTATGTATGCTTGGAAAATGTTTGGCGGAGGGGAAACTCCCGCGAGTACGGGCATGAAAGGCGATCACCTGGTGGGCAAATATTATGTGCGATTTGACCAACAGCTCAAATCCGAAGTAGCCGACTTGGTAGCTCAGGGTTTATCAGAAGAAGATGCCAAGAAATCAGCTCTTTGCATGAAAGAGGTTCAACAAATGCTTCAAGACTGGGAATCCGGCGATACGGAGGTCTTAAAGCTTTGGAACACAATGAACTCCTGGGTATATGAGGGATTCAACGCCACCTATGATCGCTTAGGGGTGCAGTTCGATAAGAACTATTATGAATCTCAAACCTACGTTCTTGGTAAGAAAGACATCGAAATTGGTTTGGCGCAGGGCGTTTTCTACCGCCGTGAAGATGGATCCGTATGGATTGACTTGACCGAGGACGGACTGGATGAAAAGCTCGTACTCCGAAAGGATGGAACCTCCGTCTACATGACCCAAGACATCGGCACAGCCATTCAACGATTCTCGGACTACCAAATGGATTCCTTGACGTATGTCGTAGGGAATGAACAAGATTACCACTTCAAGGTCCTCTTTTTGATTCTTCAAAAACTAGGCTACACATGGGCCAAAACCCTTTCCCACTTGTCCTATGGGATGGTAGACTTGCCTTCAGGGCGTATGAAATCCAGGGAAGGCACCGTGGTCGACGCCGATGATCTCCTGGATGAAATGGAATCTACCGCCCAAAAACTCTCCGAGGAGTTGGGCAAAGTGGAAGGCTTATCGGAGGCGGAACGAGCATCACTGTATCGCACATTGGGACATGGGGCATTAAAGTACTTCATCCTCAAGGTGGATCCGCGCAAGCGCATGGTGTTCAATCCCGAGGAGTCCATTGACTTTAACGGCAACACCGGGCCCTTTTTACAATATACGCATGCCCGGATTTGCTCTATTCTGCGCAAAGCTGGAGTGATGGGCTCCTGGTCTTGGGAGGATTTCACGTTAGCCACCAAGGAGAAGGAAGTGATTAAGTGTTTAGCTAAGTTCCCATCCATAGTGCAGAAGGCCGCAGCCGATCAGAATCCAAGTGATGTGGCCAGCTTCCTGTACGAACTAGCCAAGACGTATAATGGCTTTTATCAAGTACACTCTGTGCTTAACGCAGAAACGCCGCAAATTGCGGCGTTTCGTGTGGCATTGTCCGGCCAAGTGGCTGGGGCGCTCCAACGCGGCATGGCCTTGCTAGGCATGGCCGCTCCGGAACGCATGTAATTACATTCCTTTGGCAATCTTCTTTGGAACGCCCTCCTTGTGAAGAAGGATGGAAAGCGTCTTATAGCGCACAAAGGCCTCTGAGGCGTAGATGTAGCCGTTGCGGTAGGCGTTTTCACGTTCACCCCAAGAGTTCTTGACAATGTAGTAGATGCCGCCATCTTGGTCTGCAACTTTTCCTACAATCTGCATCCCATGATCATCGGTAGACTCGTAGTTGTCATAGGCGATTTGTCGGTTTTCCTGCGTGACAATCATCTCCTCATGGGGTCCGGTGTAGACTTGGCTCTTCTCTTCATCACTCATTTTACTCCAAGGCTTGGCAGGTAGTACGGCTACTCCGTTCTTGAGTGAGAAGCCTTTTTCAGAAACATCCGTAGCCCACGCAATGGTGTATCCGTTTTCCAAAGCATAGTCAATGGTGGCCATCATCTCATCCAGAGGGACGTTATAGGAAAGCCCCCAGGTCCAGTTATCAGGCACTTCAATGGCGAACCAAGAATTGAAGGGATGGTGCGTATACGAAGTGAGCTGCACGTAGTCGTCGGGGTTGATGCCTAAAACTTGATCCGCAAAGGTGCGTGGCGTGTAAGATTTGCCGTTGTGCTTGAACATGCTGGGTTCTTCGCCCAAATAGGCGTCCAGAACTCCAGTAAATCCTTGCTTCCAAACGGGGGTAATGGTTCCAGAATTCTTGTTCACTACCGCATCCACGATGCCTTTCAAAGATGCCTCGAGCTCATCGTGGTCATTGTAGTCTTTGCCATAGTTGAGGCCTGCATAGGCTTCTTGCGGAACCGCACCGTAATGTTTGATGACATAAAGCATGTCGGGCATGGCGCCGCCCTGGGCAAAATTGAGGTAGCCATGCAGGCGTACATAGCGATCTGCCTTGTCTTGGTAGACTTTGCGCACCGTATACATTTCGGACAAATCCATCACAGGCTTGCCCATGCGGATAAGTTCCGATTCGATAAAACCGGTCGTAGAGTAGGACCAACAAGTGCCCGTAGAGCCCTGGTTCTTTACCGGGGTAGCTTCCAGGTCGACCAGCGTTTTGAATTCAAACGTGGCACCAACCGAGGCCCCATTGCCGGAGACTTTATTGATCAAGTTTACTTGAGCGGTTAGGCTGAGCGCTGAAATAGCGAGGGCACTAACAAAAAGGGTTTTGTTCATTTTTTCTTGAATTAAGGATTTAACGCAGGTAAGCGACTGGGGCATCTTTTAACCCCCCGGAATAATCATAAAAACCACGTCCAGACTTCACGCCCAAATCTCCCGCGGTGACGAGATTTACGAGCAGCGGATTCGGCGCATATTTCGGCTGCCCCAATCCCTGGTGAAGCACGCGTAAGATGCTGAGACAAACATCTAAGCCAATGAAGTCAGCCAGTTGCAGAGGGCCCATGGGATGTGCCATCCCAAGCTTCATGATGCCATCAATTTCTGCGACACCAGCGACACCCGTTTGCAGCGTCTCAATCGCTTCATTGATCATGGGCATTAGAATGCGGTTAGCGACAAAGCCAGGGTAATCATGGCATGCGATGGGCGTCTTCCCCAAGGCCTTGGACAATTCGATGACCGCATCCGTCGTCGCGTTGGAGGTTTTGTACCCTCGAATAATCTCTACCAGCTTCATGACGGGCACGGGATTCATGAAATGCATCCCAATGACGAGTTCTGGCCGCTGCGTGACCGCCGCAATCTTCCCAATTGAAATGGAGGAGGTGTTGCTCGCGAGGATGCAGCCGGCAGGAGCTTTGCTATCCAGATCTCTAAATATTTGAAGCTTTAACTCCTCGCGCTCGGTGGCGGCCTCAATGACCAAATCTGCCTGTCGCAACGCCGCATCTAAATCAATGAAGCACTGAATGCGACCCAAGGCCGCTTGCGCTTCCTCTGCAGTGTACATTTCTTTGGAAACCTGGCGATCTAAGTTCTTTTGGATCGTCCCCATCGCCTTGTCCAACGCAGGTTGGGCAATGTCAAACAGCGAGACGTTAAAGCCATGGCTAGCGAGCACATGCGCAATTCCATTGCCCATCGTGCCGGCGCCTAATACAGTCACATTTTTCATGACCCGAAAGATAGGGCAGCAATTACTTCCCGCGGCCTTGGATCACCGTCCAAACAGTATAAATACCCACCTTGATATCATTGAAAAAGGACATATTCTCGATGTATACCAGATCATATTCCATTCGCCGAATCATTTGATCGACCGAACTGGCATACCCATACCGAACCATTCCCCAACTAGTAATGCCTGGTTGCACCTTGTAGATATGTCGGTATTGCGGGGCCTTTTTCAAGATTTGTTCCGCAAAAAAGGCACGCTCAGGACGAGGCCCAACTAAACTCATTTCCCCCATCAAGACATTCCAAAATTGAGGAAGCTCATCCATTCGGTACTTGCGCAACCATTTTCCAACGCGCGTGATCCGAGGATCATCCTCTGAACTCAATTGCGGCCCCATATGTTCCGCCCCGATGCGCATCGAGCGAAACTTGACAATATTGAAAATTTTAGCTTTTCGACCCAGGCGTTCTTGCCGATAAAAGGCAGGACCCCCGTCAAGTTTGACCACGGTAGCCACGATAAGAAGAATAGGACTAAGCAGCAATAAAGCGAATGCACTGATGGCAATGTCTGCCATGCGCTTTGTATTGCGCTGCCAGGGATCCATGGGATCCAAGTGCCATTCCATCAGCGGGAGGCCATGCTCATCAATACCCACCATGCCGGATAAAATGCCATAAGTGTCCGGCAACATAAAGATCCGCGCACCCAGCATCTCTAGGTCTAACACCAAAGGAGTGAGACGATCATGCTGTTGAGGGGGAAGGGCCAAGATGCAATCTTCCACATGGAGCTTCTCCACCCATTGGCTGACCTCATGGATAGAACCAAGCATGGGCAGATTCTCTAAAGGAGACTGATCCCCGTTGTCCTCCGTGTTAATCCAACCTGCCAATACCTCTCCAGATTCCTTCGCATGGCGCAGGAGGCTTTCCATGGTTTGACTTAAGGTCTCCCGATCTCCGATAAGAAGGGTGGGGAAGGTGAATTTCCGGAGTTTGATCCGGTGTCGGATCAGGTAACCTAAAAGGATTTTCCCAAGGATGGTCCATAGTAGCAAGAATCCAGAAAAGAGGCTGGCACTCTTAAAATAGCCACTGTATCCATCGACAAAGTCGTCCAAAATAAAGAGGATAAAGTAGGCAACGCTGAAAATGGCCCAGACTTGGAGCGCTTTACTTAACTCCTTGAGGCGACTCTTTCTCAATGGACGTAGATATAAACCCACCATCATCATTGAAATCAACCAAAGCCCTGCTGTGATTAAGGCGCCATAGTAGAAAAAGTTATCCCACGCCATTTCGGGTAATCCAAAACGCGCGGGCTCCAAGATGTTTTTTCTAAAACTATAGAGGAGGGTGTAGGCGAGTAGTCCACCGAGTACATCCCATGCTTGGTAGGCCAAGCGCCATGCTTGGGCAATCTGATTGAGTCTAGGACTGCGTGGGCTCATGGGCGGTATACCAAACGAACATTATCAATGAGTACCGTATCTAGCTTGCCGTTGCCCGCTTTGATGGTACCGATGTAGATCCGAAAATCTGAAGCGTCGGGCACCCCAGACACCTCGGTGATCAAATTCACATAGGCATGATTCCAGTTCGCACTTGGATTCAGGGTGGCGGTGGGCATTTGAAGAATTTGACCCGGCCTGTAGGCAATGACTCCTATGCTCAACGGTTGGCTGCAGCGGTAATCTAGTTCAACGTAAACGTTTGCATTCAATTTGGGTAGCTCATAGCGATCGAGGCTATGTACTTCAAAACGGCTTATTCCCGTATCTAGTATGGCCATTCCACTATACACATTGGATTCTCCGACGGGGGCGGGAAATTTAAGTGCCGCATCATTGACCAAAATCCAACTGGTGTCACTCTGATTCGTTGCGATGAGTCGTTGACCAACAGATTCAAAATTTTCCAGGCTTTCAACAATCAAAGTACCTCCAAGGCCACTAAAGTCATAGGCAAGGACATTCGGGCCGCCCGCCGGGACCTGGCTCGTTTTGCCCCGTCTCAAATTCACTTGAGCGCTGTACTCGGAGTAAAAGGGATAAATCCCTCGAAAACTTGCAATGCCATTGATATTGATGCCCGGGTAGAGGCGAACCTCTGCAGGACCTTCTTCATCGATAAGGATGGGCAGATTTAAAGGCAAATGATGGGCGCCTAGATTTTCTCCGTTGACCTCAACCCAGGCTGTGGTGACCTTGGAACTCGTGTTGCCGTAGGGTGCATTAGGATCGGCCTTCATCGAGAGCGACTCGACGTGCAGAAAAGCGGGTTCTTGGATCTGTGCCCGGTCACAATTCCAAAAAGCACCAAGCATACCTAGGCCTATTACCGTAATTCGTTTAAAACTTTCCTGCATGGGGCAAAGGTAGAGCAGGGGCGGCTTTGTAATTTGCAGGCCTCCATGCGAAGCGATTCACCCAGGCACCAAGGCCAACGTTTACAACTAGTTGAGCAACTTCGCGAACGCGGTATTGTCGATGAGCGCGTTCTCGAAGCCATAGGTCAGGTCCCGCGCCATCTTTTTTTGGATAGTTCATTCGAGCAGTATGCCTACCGAGATGCTGCCTTTCCTATTCGCGCTCAACAAACGATATCTCAGCCCTACACCGTCGCATTTCAAACGGAATCCTTACGCGTTGCCAGCGGGGCCAAGATCTTAGAAATCGGAACGGGTTCTGGATATCAGGCAGCCGTTTTGGCTGCCATGGGGTATAAAGTGTATACGATTGAACGTCAAAAAGAGCTGTTTGACTTTTCGAAAGGTCTTCTTCGAGAATTGGGTTATCGGGTCACGCAGAAATTTGGCGATGGATACAAGGGAATGCCAGCCTTTGCCCCCTTTGACGGTATTCTTGTGACTGCTGCAGCACCTTCCTTGCCTCAAGAACTGCTCGAGCAATTGCGTCCTGAAGGCCGTTTAATAGTTCCTGTGGGGGATGTAGAAAGCGAGCAAAGCATGCATGCCGTTTGGATGGATACAACTGGAGCGCGCCATGAAGAGGTTCTAGGGCAATTTCGCTTCGTCCCTATGTTGAAGGATGTAGATGCCGGGAGATAGGACGACTACAACTCTCTTCGAGCGTCGCGGTCAATGTCGCGTTCTTTGATGGCCGCCCGCTTATCGTGCAACTTCTTTCCTCTGGCTGTGGCGATTTCGAGCTTCGCCCAACCCCTAGAGCTAAAGAACAACTTTAAGGGAACGACCGTGGTGCCGACGTCTTTGAGGGCCTTTTGAATCTTCACCAATTCATTCTTTTTCAGAAGCAATTTGCGTTCACGTAGAGGCAGGTGGTTCATATGTGTACCTAGTCGAAACTCCGAGATGTGCAGATTTTTAATCCATAGCTCGCCTGAATCGCTGATGTAGCAATAACTGTCAGAGAGATTTCCTTTTCCTTCACGCAGTGATTTTACCTCCGTACCATACAATTGCAGTCCGGCAGTGAAGAAATCTTCCAATTGATAGGCAAAACGAGCCTGGCGATTCTGAATAACGGGGTTCACGGGGCAAATCTAACCCTACTTTTGTGGAGTATGCTCTACCACGATTTGCTTCGACCCCTGCTTTTTGCGCTTTCTGCAGAAAAAGCACACAATTTGACCATGGCACAACTCAAAGTACTTCAGTCGAGTCGCCTTGGACGGGAGTTGCTGCGGCTCTGGGCAGGGGAGATAGCTTCCCACCCGGTAAAAGCCATGGGGCTTGATTTTGCCCATCCAGTCGGTCTTGCGGCGGGTCTAGATAAGAATGCGGAAGCTGTGAGAGGCTTCTTTTCTTTGGGCTTTAGCCATGTAGAGGTCGGCACATTAACCCCTCGTGCTCAACCCGGGAATCCCCAACCACGGTTATTTCGGCTTCCAGAGGATCAGGCGATTATCAACCGCATGGGATTCAATAATCGAGGGGCTGAAGATGCTGCTAAACGCTTAGCAAAACGAAACCCTCACTGGGGAATCGTGGGGGGCAACATAGGAAAGAATAAAGACACCGCGAATGAAGACGCGGTCAATGACTATGTCCGAGCCATGCAAGCGCTTTCTGGTACCGTTGATTATTTCACAGTCAATATTTCCTCGCCAAATACGCCTGGACTAAGAGATTTGCAACATGAAAAGGCGCTGAAAGTACTGTTAGAGGCCGTAGCCGAGGAGAATAATCGTCTGGGTGCAATTCCACTTGCCGTAAAAATAGCTCCTGACCTAAGTAAAGATGAAGTACAAGGCATGGCGCGCTTAGCGGTTGAGTCTGGTTTTCAAGGTCTGATTGCCACGAATACAACCATTGATCGTTCTGGATTGCGTGCGACCGCTCAGCGGATCCAATCTATCGGCGCGGGAGGATTATCTGGCCGACCTATAGTTGCGCGTAGCACGCAAGTCGTGGAGTGGGTGCGCGAAGCCGTGCATGATCAAATTTCCATCATTGGAGTCGGAGGCGTGTTTCATGCCCAGGATGTTCGCGATAAGCTAAATGCAGGGGCTGATCTTATTCAAGTATATACAGGCTTTGTGTATGAAGGGCCTGGCATGTTGCGAAATTTACAGGAGGCATGGAAAAGAAGTTGATATGGGTTGAATGCCCGCGGGATGCCATGCAAGGTTATCCGCATCCCTTTTCTACCGATTCCAAGGTGGAGTACCTCGAACACTTGATGGACGTAGGCTTTGACAGCATAGACATTGGGAGCTTCGTCTCTGCTAAAGCTATTCCACAGATGGCGGATAGTGCGGAAGTTCTGCACAGACTTTCGATGGTTAAAGGGAAAAACCGATTCTTAGTCATTGCGGCTAACCGCCATGGGGTATCGTCCGCATGTGCGCACCCTGTTGTGGATGTCATCGGATTTCCTTTTTCGGCCTCCGATGAATTTCAGCGACGTAACACCAATCGAACACGGGAACAAGCGATGGAGGAACTGTGCGATCACGCGAAGATGATCCGTCAATCAGGAAAGTCTTTGGTGGTCTACGTCAGCATGGCTTTTGGAAACCCGTATGGGGACCCATTCAGCCTAGAGGAAGTTGCTCATTGGGTTGATCGCATCCAATCGGAGGTTGCACCCGAGGCGATTTCCCTGAGCGATACGGTCGCTATGGCACGTCCCGAAAGCATCCGGGAATTGGTCGCTACGTGTCGGCAGGTTAGTCCTGCAGCAAATCTCGGCTTACACCTTCATGTCCCTTCAGGGTTTTCATTGCGCTCAGGTTTAGTTCAAGCCGGATGGGAGGCAGGGGTTCGTCGATTTGATTCCGCTTTACTGGGGTACGGAGGATGCCCTTTGGCCCAAGATCAATTGTGCGGGAATTTGCCTTCGGAGAGCTTGTTAACCTTCGCTTTGTCCGAAGGTATCCAGACCAACGTGTCCCCTCTGGCGCTTGAAGCAGCACATAATGCTGCGCGTCGCCTTTTTCTATAAGTTTGTGGGGTTCTTGCGTGCCTTTTAATTAGAAAGGCTTAAAAGGGAATCCGGTGTAATTCCGGAGCTGTACCCGCAGCTGTAACCTGTTTGATGCGCTTCGTAAATATGCCACTGGATCGTCTGGGAAGGCCACGAAGCGACAGGGAGCCAGAAGACCTGCCAAGTTCTATACCCCCGTCAGTGCCGGGCCTAGCGCTGAAGCGATATGAAAACTCGACCCTTTGTAGTCCTACTGGGACTCAACTTGGGCGCCGTGGCAAGTTTTGCCCATAGCCCAGACAGCACCCTTCAACTTTCAACGGTTCCCGTGTGGAGCCAAACTGCAGCCACCCAGTCCGTGGTTTCACAGCCGGATGCCTATGGACTCTGGGCTAGTGGGGCGGATATTCGCATGACCTCACCAGGCGGCTCTTTGCTCCTCAGTCGGGACGGTTATCCAACGGCCTATGTGCAGGGCTCTTGGGAGGGACTTCCCTTGCTCACGCCGGACTTGGGTGTCGCGGACTTTTCCTTACTGCCTCATTGGGGACAGCAGCGCACCTGGGGCAGTCCATTGGCTTCACAGTACCAGAGCGGACAGGCCCTGGGAGAGCTTTTGGATGTGCGAGGACAGTCGAAAGACCTCCTAGAGCTCAAAGGCAGCAGCCTCAAAGGAGCGGGCATCGGAGGGATTTGGACCCTTTCGAATGGGCCAAATGGGACTATTCGCATGGGTGGTGGTACCGAAGCATGGAAAAACGACTACCGCTTTGGCGATGCAGGGATGCGTCGCAATGGAGCAGATGGCAGCCGTCATGAACTCTTTTTGACCCAACAGCGCAACTACTCCGGGGGACGTTGGAGCACGGGCGGGACGGGGTACGTCGTTTCCGCGGATCGAGGTCTTCCTGCGTCCATCTATGACCTTGAGGGCACACCTGCGCGACAACAGGATCTGCGTGCTCAAGTTAGCACGTACCAATCCTATCACTTTGAGCACCTTCACTTCCGCACCGAACAGGTTCTCTGGAGCCAAGATCAGTTCTATCAGGGACCTTGGTATTCTGACACCAATGCCAGCCAAGGTGCCTATATACGTTTTTACACGGGCACGCATTGGAAAAACTGGAAACTGTATAACGAAGAAACAGTTGGCGTCAACCGCATGAATGGGGCCTTCAAGCCGGATGTCACCATCGACTATGTCACGCTCAACCTTCTGGCGGAATCTCCAATGACTCGTTTGGGGAAATTCACCCTAGGCGCTAAGTGGTCCACATGGGGCCGCAAGAAAAGCCCCTTAGCTCCGCAAATCCTCTGGGAGAAAAGGATGCAAACGTGGACCTTATACGGCCACCTGCGCCAGATGTTCCGCTTCCCAACGATGAACGACTTGTTCTGGACAGGTTTTGGCAATCCGGACTTAGACCCCGAGCGAGGCTGGGAAGCGCAAGGTGGCCTTCGGAAGTCCTTCCAACAGGGCTACCTAGATGCACAAGTGTTCAGTACCCAGTTGCAGCAAGCCATTATCTGGCTTCCGGATGATTTTGGCAACTGGCGCCCGGTGAACCAGAGTTCCTGGGATCGTCAAGGTGCCAAACTGACGGGACACTATGCTCTCGGAAGCTGGATTTTGGATGCCAATCTGCGCTATGTCCATGTGACCGATGAGGAGGGAAATTTAGCTCCTTACGTTGCTCCATGGCTCGGGGCTGCCGGGTTCGCTCGACGTTGGGGCAAAGGGGAATGGGGCGCTACGTGGACGGCTCAATCCGCGGTTCCTACCTACTGGGTTGCGCCAGGATCTGGACCCGAGGCCTACCTTGCTGGGCAATCTGCCGTGGCTGTCCGGTTTGCACGCGAATTCACGGAGACCCTTAAAGCGCAGATTTCTGTAGAAAACCTCTTCAATCAAACGATGGTTTTCCAGCCAGGGTATCCTATGCCCGGACGCTACTTGCACATGCGATTTTCGTACGCTCTCTAAAAAAGAAAGCCGGGCAAATGCCCGGCTTTTTTTTCACATGGTCAGGGTGTTTATGCCATACCGAGCGCACTGCGCTTGGCATAGGCCCATTGCAGCAGGGCGCCATACACGAGTGTGCTCGCCGTGGACGATACAAAGAAGGGGATAGCCTCCACATACGCCATGAATAAGCCGGCGCCAGTTTGGGGCAGGGCAGGATTGCCATACCAAAAACCCACATTAGAAAGCTCAAAAAACACGAGGTTGGCCATGACTGCATGACCAGCACCGATAAGACCGTGCATTTGGCGTGCCTTCTGGCCCCAAAGAACCATGGCGATGTGGCCTGCATACACCCACACCATGCCGGGATAGCCCCAGGTAATACCCCCGCTCACTGAGCCATAAATCAGATTGTTGAGCACAAGATCACTCACGAAGAGTAAGGCTAAAGGCAAGAGCATGGCAGCTGGACGGCCTTTACTCCAAAAGCCACCCACCAATGCGACCGCCCCGATGGCGGTAAAATTGGGGAAATGCGGAAGAAAGCGCGTCAAAAGTGCTAGGGAAAGAAGGCTAACGGTAGCCATGAAAGGAGAGATATTGCGCATGATTATAAGCGTTTAAAAATGTATATCACAAAGAGAAGCATCACCACACCTAATCCAATTTTTAGGTTACTACCATAGTGCATAGCATGGGTGCGAGCATCCTTGCGATAACTCCAAAAAAGGTAGCTCAAAAAGCTGAGGGTAAAAATCCCAGCAAAAATCCAATGTCCTATGCCTATGTTTTCCAAGAGTGGTAATTTGTGACAAAATTAACTGACATGCAGGAACAAATTGCCGCCGTGACCAAATTCCATGAAGTTTATCGCATTCCGTACTGCGAAAATCCGACTACCGAGGTAGACGAGGGCCTGATTGCCCTGCGGCATCGCCTAATGGCCGAAGAAAATGAAGAATATCTCGAGGCAGCTATGGCAGGCGATTTGGTTGAAATCGCCGATGCGCTCGGCGATATGCTCTACATCCTGTGTGGCACGTTGATTACGCATGGCATGCAAAACAAGATTGAAGAGGTTTTTCGTGAAATACAGCGAAGCAACATGAGCAAGCTGGGACTTGATGGCCAACCGATTTACCGAGAAGATGGAAAAGTCATGAAAGGCCCAAACTACTTTAAGCCGGATATCGCATCCATTCTAAACGGGCGCTGAGCGCGCGTTGGTCGATGACCAGGGAGATGCGTGGAATTCCCAGCAACGGCTGATGTCACCTCACCTTGGGGTCCTTTAACAAATTGAACTTCTTCTAAGCGGCCATCCTCGAAGAGTAAGAAGATTTCTGCACTCAAAATTTGTGAGCTCCTTTGCGGATCGGGGTGGAATAGGGCCTGCGCATTTCCTTGAATTCGCAGTCTTTTCATTTTTTGCTGCGACATAAAGCCACTGAGTAGGGTTCCCGCCATTTCATCCGAGCGCAAGGAGTCGACCTCCTTGCTCAAATGAACTAAGCCATGTCCATAGATGGAGTCTAAATCCGGTTGATAGTGGAGGTAAAATCGCAGCGTATCTGCGCAAACTTGATAGTCTTCCGCCCAAACCACGGGCAATCCGAACAGATTAAGTATGGAATCCGTGGCATTCCATCGCATGGCATCCGAATGGCTGACGGTTCCCTGAGCAAACGTGCTTACATCCCCATCTGCCTGTGCCCAATCTTCCGTTCGCACGATGACCATGCCGTGGATCTCCATACTGTCTGGACCCCAATCAGCCCATTGGGCTGCGGTGGACTTGCCGTAAAGCTCTGTTTGTGAGACCGCATCTATTTGGTATACGCTATCCGCTCGAAATTGAATGAGTGAATCGACTCCTTTCACTCCGTGATAAAACTGACTGATTTTGGGATCCGTTTGAAGTCGTGCCTCCCCAAATTCCATGGCACCGTGTTCCGTTTTGGCGTGCCCTCCGAGAGGAAGGAAGTACCGGTGCTGATTTGGCCATTGCTCCATCTTGGGGCAGTCCAAAATGTAGTCTTCCGTCACGGCATGCACGTTTCCCGAGAAGATGAAATGCTCCTCTGCCGCGGAATATCGGCCTGATTGACAAGTTAATCGTCCGTCTTCCGTTTCGATTTCGCCCCCTTGATTAAACTGTCCGGTTTCGGCTTGCGTATCATAGCGAAGGGTAGGTGTTTTAAGTGTTTGGCCTTTGTGGACCAAAACCACATCGCCTCGTAAAAATGCGATTCCCTTACTATAATCGAGGAACTGCGAGCGCAGCTTCACTCCATCCTTGCCTTGGTAACGAACATTTCCAAAAGCCACAAAAACATCTTCTTTGCGACGCCAATGGGCCGAGTCGCAATAGAAAATACCATCTCTGTTTTTGAGCGCAACCTCTCCACGAAGGATGGTCAGTGGTCCACTTTGGGTGCGTTTTACGGTGACTGATGCGCTATGCAATAAGTCTACACGTTGCCCAGGCCGAAGCTGCCCGAAGGCAGTCCACGACAAGACGACGAGTAGTGCGGCTAAGAGCCGCTTCATGCACGCCATAAGGTTTGTTCACGGTCAGGACCCACAGAGATTAGAACGACCGGAACGCCTGTTTCTTGTTCAATAAATCGGGTGTAGTCGATCAAGGCTTGGGGCAGGTCGTTTACATCGGTCACTCCGGTTAAATCTTCATCCCAGCCTGGCAAGGTGGTATAAACGGGCTCCAAGAGGTCCTCTTCTAAGGAATACGGAAGGTGACTAATGGTTTCCCCACGGTAGGTATAGCTCGTACAAACTTCCAGTTCCTTCATGCCGGAAAGGACATCTGCCTTCATCATCATCAACTGGGTGACCCCATTGATTTCCACGGCGTAGCGAAGAGCAGGAAGGTCTAACCAACCGGTACGGCGAGGTCGGCCCGTGGTACTGCCGTATTCATGGCCTTTATCCCGAATGGCTTGGCCAAGATCATTGTCCAGTTCAGTAGGGAAGGGGCCACTGCCCACGCGCGTGCAATACGCTTTAAAAATACCTAGAACATCTCCAATTCGATTGGGCGCGAGACCAAGGCCCGTACAGGCCCCAGCAGCGGTGGTCGTGGAAGAAGTCACGAAGGGATAGGTTCCGAAGTCCACATCCAACAAGGTGCCTTGCGCTCCTTCTGCTAGAATTCGTTTCCCAGATTTATATGCTTCTTGAATGAGTACATCTGTGTCAGCCAATTGCATGGGACGTAAGCGCTCAATCGCGGCCATCCAGGCTGCTTCGGCTTCATCCAGGTCGAATACGGGCACAAAATCTCCAAGCATATGCATATGCTTAGCCTTCAGTGCATTGTAGCGGTCCAAGAAGTCTGGCAATTCAATATCTCCAATGCGCAACCCATTTCGGCCTGTCTTGTCCATATAAGTTGGGCCGATACCCTTGAGGGTCGAGCCAATTTTATTCTTGCCCTTGGCGGCTTCGGAAGCGGCATCTAGGAGGCGGTGTGTAGGTAAAATCAAATGGGCCTTGCGAGAAATCTGCAAACGCTCTAAACACTTAGGTTCTAGATCCATCAACTTATCTATTTCCTTACAGAAAATGACTGGGTCCATCACCACGCCATGACCAATGATGTTCATGGCGTTTTCATGAAAAATCCCTGAAGGAATGGTATGTAGTACGTGTTTGATGCCATTGAACTCCAAAGTGTGTCCCGCATTTGGTCCTCCTTGAAAACGTGCAACGACATCATACTTTTTGGTGAGTACGTCTACAATTTTACCTTTTCCCTCGTCCCCCCATTGCAGGCCGAGCAAAATGTCTGCTCCGTGATTCATTCCTTTTTGGATTTTGCGTAGATATAGAGTTGGTGCCCCGTCACTTCGACGCCAAACACTTCCTCAATGCTTTGTTTGATTTGCTGTATGCGTGGGTCGCAAAACTCTTTTACTTCCCCGCTGTCGACCAAAATAACGTGGTCATGTTGTTTATTGAAATAGGACTTCTCGTATTGAGCTTGGGTTTGTCCGAATTGATGTTTGCGCACCAGGCCGCACTGTAATAGCAAGTCCATGGTGTTATACAACGTGGCTCGGGACACCCGGTAATTCTTGATTTTCATTGAACCATAAAGCGATTCAATATCAAAATGATCGTCCTGAGAGTAAATTTCATGGAGTATAGCATAGCGCTCGGGCGTTTTACGCTGCCCGTTGGTTTCTAAAAACTCCGTAAAAACCTGTTTGACTTGGTCAAACGATGAAGCACTCATGGCCGTTGTGGATCAAGGGGCGAAGTTACAATTTTACGCGCGTACCTTCGTGCTATCTGATGGGTATTCGAGTCATTTTATTCACGCTACTTTGTGGATGGAGCATCCCGCTTCTAGCTCAGAGCCGGGCCGCTGTTTCTGCCTACCAAAAAGGCATTCGCATGTATTTGGACCCAGCAGGCAGCCCTTCGAAAGCGGAAAAGCATTTTCTGCGCGCCGTCAAGCTAGATCCCGCCTACCCAGCTCCTTGGTTGGCTCTTGGGGAACTCTACGAAGAGCGTGGGGATTCCGCGCGGTGCTTCTATTCCTTTACCGAGGCCGCAAGAACCGGATCAGCTCGCGCTGGTTACTTCAATCTTGGTCGCGCAGCATTAGCCTTTGGGGGCTATCAAACCTCATTAAAAGGCTGGACCTTCTATCTCGCGCTGGAACGGCTTCCAGACGCCCAAGTGGCCGACGCCAAGCGCATGCAAGCCAATGCAGCCTTCGGACTTAAAGCACGGCAAAACCCATCTCCCGGTATTCAGCCTAGGAGCATAAAAAATGCTCAAACCAGCCGTCAGTTCCCCGAATCCTATTTCTTTCCAAGCATTTCCGGCGACCAAAGCACCCTCTACTTTACCGGCCGCAATTACCATCAAATGCCGCGGGACGAAAACATCTTCGCCACCTTTTCCAGCGACACCCTGGGTTGGGTCCGTCCCCACAAGGTAGAAGGCTGGATCAACACCTTGCTTAACGAGGGCGCGGTTTCCGTACAGGGGGATGAACGCCGAATGGTCTTCGCCGGCTGCGAGCGCGAAGACGGCTACGGTTCCTGCGACATTTATTTGTCCGAACTCACCCCTTTTGGTTGGACCCAAGGGAAAAACATGGGCGCAGCCATCAACACCCCTCAATGGGAAACCCAGCCCTGCCTTTCTGCGGATGGACAGTACCTCTTTTTTGTGCGCGATTCCAAGAAAATGGGCAGCCATTCCAACATTTGGATGAGCCGTTGGGATGGAGCGCAATGGAGTAAGGCAGAAATGCTGCCTGCCACGATCAATGGGGACGGGAATGAATTCAGCCCCTTCCTCCATGCGGATGGAAGGACTTTGTACTTCGGCTCCACCAGTCATGTAGGTATGGGAGGGATGGACCTCTACAAGTCGGAATGGCAACCGGACGGAAGTTGGTCTACACCTGAAAACCTCGGGTATCCCATCAACGACCATTTGGACAATTTTGGCCTCGTTGTGGCCCCCGATGGCCGTAGTGGATTTCTCTCCGGGGGACTGTTGGGCGAATCAGTGTGGGACGAAGAGGTCAACACCTACGGCGGGGATATTGCCCCAAATTCGTACAATTTGCCCGTCATTTTTGAGTTTGAATTGCCTGATTTAGCGCGCGCAACCCCCATTGTGTGGTTAGAAGTTTATGCCGTGGACGCCCGTAGCCGTGCGCTTCTTTCGGAGGCGAAGTGGTCCATTTCCCGGCAAGGATTGGAGCAAGAGGTGACGCATTCGGGCTTTTTGTTTGAGACCAGCTTGCCTCTTAACACGGAGATGGCCTTCAGCGTCCAAGCACCGGGCTACAATTTTGAAAGCTACCGTCTGCTGACAGAAGAACGTGTCGGCACGCTTCAAAGGGACACCGTGTTTTTGCGTAAAACCCAAGTGGGTGACGCCTTTCGCCTAAATAATTTACTCTTCGCCTTTGATGAAGCGGTCCTACTGCCCGCCTCCATGGTGGAAATACACCGGATGGCCACCTGGCTGATTGAAAATCCTTCGTTGCGCATTCAAGTAGAAGGGCATACCGACAACCAAGGTTCTGCAGCCTACAATCAAACGCTCAGTGAAAAGCGCAGTGCTGCGGTTGTGGACGCATTGGTAACAGAAGGCGTCCACCGGGAGCGCATGCAGGGCAAAGGATTTGGCGCAAGCCGACCGGTCGCTTCCAACGAAACGGAAGAGGGGCAAGCCCTGAACCGCCGAACAGAAATCAAGATTCTTTCGACCAACGGGCGTTGAGCCATTCCGAGATACGTTCTTCGGTTGGATTCTCTCCGGGCGTGTAAAACTGCTTTTCAAATAGCCCTTTGGGAAGATAGTTTTGATCAATGAAACTGCCCGAGAAGTCATGCGGATAACGGTAGGCCTCTCCATAGCCTAAATCCTTCATGGTCTGAGTCGGGGCATTTCGCAAATGAAGCGGAACTTCCAAATCCCCTGACTGTTGAACTTCTTTTAATGCAGCATTGATGGCCAAATAGGCCCGGTTTGACTTTGGGCTACTCGCCAAATAGATGGCACATTCACTCAAAGGAATCCGGCCTTCAGGCATGCCAAGACGCTCGACCGCATGGAAACAAGCCGTAGCCACGTTCAATGCATTGGGATTGGCTAAGCCAATATCCTCCGCCGCGGCAATCAAAAGTCTTCGAGCGATGAAGGTGGGACTCTCCCCACCAGCGATCATTCGCGCTAACCAATAGACCGCCGCCTGCGGATCGCTGCCTCGAATCGATTTAATCAGTGCCGAAGCAATATCATAATGTTGTTCCCCCGCCCGGTCATACTTAGGAGCCATTTTTGGTGCGTGCTCTAGCACAAAAGCGGCATCAATCTGCGTATTGCCTTCATTTTTAGCGACCAGACACAGGCTTTCAAGCGTATTTAAAAAACGACGGGCATCTCCACCTGTAAAGGCATAGATGGCATGAAAATCCACTTGGGCAACCGCCGTGCTCTGCAAGAAGGCATCAGAATCTAATGCTTTCATTCCTAGCGGGATGAGCTCATTTTCTTCAAGTGATTTCAGCACAAATAATTGGCAACGCGATAGAAGAGCAGAATTGACTTCAAAACTGGGGTTTTCTGTCGTGGCTCCGATCAAGGTAATCGTGCCTTTTTCAACGGCAGCGAGCAAGGCATCTTGTTGAGACTTGCTAAAGCGGTGAATTTCATCAATGAAAAGCACCCGTCCACGTGGGTGAAACATTCGATCCTTTTCTGCCCGCTGAATTTCCTCACGCACCTCTTTCACGCCGCTGGAGATGGCGGACATTGCGGTGAAAGGCATGTCCACCTGCTCGGCTAACAATTGCGCCAACGTTGTTTTTCCGACGCCTGGAGGCCCCCAAAAGAGGAGTGAGGGCAATCGCTTTTGATCAAGGGCAGGCTGAAGCGCCCCTTTGGCACCCACAACATGATGTTGGCCGGCATAATCGCTCAGTTTTTTGGGCCGCATTCGTTCGGCAAGGGGGGCGTTACTCATCGGTGGGAAGGTACGAAGGCCGTGTAGGCATCACCAACAAAGCCTTCCTTTAAAATCCCCGCTTCGCCGAGTCCAAAGAGCGCAAAGTCATATCGTACCGGGTCGTGAGGGTCCATGCCTCGCAACGCATGATCCAATTCCAACACCGCCTTTTGATCATTCGCCTTCCGTTCCAACAAGCCTAAAGCACGTGCGACTTGGCCGCTGTGCACATCCAAGGGGCAGGATAAATAGCTAGGGTCCATATTCCACAGACCGAAATCCACCCCGCGATCAGATGAACGCACCATCCAGCGCAAAAACAGATGAAGACGTTTGGCCGCAGATCCTTGGGCCGGGGAGGCTAAATGCTTGGCGGACCGGGTGTCCAGCCATGGGCGCGCAAAAACATTGCGAAATCGATCAATAGCCTCATGATAGCCGTTTTCTCCCGGACGCAACGCGAATCCATGGGCGAGACTGTGATGATGTTGATACCACCCTTGGAGCGACTGCATAAATCGAAGTCCATCTTCAGGTAAAAAGGTGCGGTGAGCCCATACGAGATCCATTAAATCGTCCGCATTGGCATCTACTAAAAAGGCCACAGGGGAAGCCCCCATGGGCTCAAACATGCGATGAGCACTCTGCAGAATAGAGGCTCTCCGGCCCCACGCGATCGTGGCTGTCATAAAGGCCACGCACTCAATGTCTTCTGGTCGCTCGTATCGATGGGGAATGGAAATAGGATCCAGTGGAATAAAGTCCACTTGCTCATAGCGCTGCGCCCATGCATCTAGCCAGCTTTTTAACTCATCGGTCGGAATTAGCTGCGCCATGCGCCATCACTCAAGTGTAAGGTTCGATCGGCTTTAGAGGCCCATTCCTCAGAATGGGTTACCACCACCATGGCCACGTCACTGTGCTTGCGCACGTCTTGAAGTATGTCGAATAATTCAGATGACCGTTGACGATCTAGATTCCCAGAGGGTTCATCCGCCAGTAGTAGTTTTGGACCATGCACCAGAGCCCTTGCAACCGCCACGCGCTGTTGTTCACCACCACTTAGGGCCGATGGGAGGTGATTCAGACGGTGTGCAACGCCTAACGCCTCAGCCCAATGCAATGCGCGTGCTTCGATATCCTCGTGTTTTCCGATCCAACCAGGCATACAAATGTTTTCAAGCGCAGTGAATTCTGGGAGCAAATGGTGAAATTGAAAGACAAAGCCCAAATGCGTGTTGCGAAAGCGATCGACCGCTTTGCTTTGACTCGGATAGGCTTCGCCTTCGAAAAACAAATCCCCCGAATCGGCATGATCTAGGCCTCCCAAGATGTGCAACAAGGTGGACTTGCCAGAACCTGAAGGGCCAGTAATAGCCAGAAAATCACCGCGTTCTATCTTGAGAGATAGATTGTTCAATACGGATACCTCTCCGTAGGTTTTGACTAAATGGCGGGCTTCAACTAAGGTCGACATAGACCCCAAAAGTAGCGCGGATTTCCAGGAATCGAGAAGTACCTTTGTCCCGCACTTAAGTAAAGCTCTACGTATGAATCTCCACGAATACCAAGGAAAAGACATTCTCGCCTCATATGGCGTACGTGTTCAACGCGGCAAGGTCGCAAGCAGTCCAGAAGAAGCTGTTGAAGCCGCAAAGGCCATGACAGAAGAAACGGGAACCCAATGGTATGTGGTAAAAGCACAAGTTCACGCCGGCGGACGCGGCAAAGGCGGCGGGGTGAAGTTGGCCAAAAATCTCGAAGAGGTAAAAGCTCGTGCAACAGATATCATCGGAATGCAACTGGTAACCCCTCAGACCTCCAAAGAAGGCAAGAAGGTGCATCAAGTGCTGATTGCGGAAGATGTGTACTATCCGGGCGAAAGCGAAACGGAGGAGTACTACATGAGCATCCTTCTAGACCGCGCTGCGGGACGCAACATGATCATGTACAGCCCCGAAGGCGGCATGGACATTGAAGCCGTTGCAGAGCATAGTCCCGAAAAAATCTTCACTGAGAGCATTGATCCTTCGGTGGGGCTTCAAGACTTTCAAGCACGTCGTATTGCCTTCAATTTGGGGCTTTCAGGCGTTGCATTTAAAGAAATGGTCATCTTCGTAAAGAGTTTGATGGCCGCCTATCAAGGCATTGACGCGAGTTTATTCGAAATCAACCCTGTGTTAAAGACAAGCGACAATAAGATTATGGCCGTCGACGCCAAAGTCGCTTTGGATGGCAATGGGCTTTTCCGTCACCCAGAATTAGCCGCCTTGCGCGACTTCCGTGAAGAGGACCCCACCGAAGTCAAGGCAGATCAAGCGGGCTTGAACTTTGTCAAGCTCGATGGCAACGTAGGCTGTATGGTCAATGGTGCCGGACTGGCCATGGCTACAATGGACATCATTAAAATGGCCGGGGGCAATCCTGCAAACTTTTTGGATGTGGGCGGTACCGCCAATGCTGAGCGCGTAGAAAAAGCCTTCCGCATCATCTTGGAGGATCGAAATGTCAAAGCCATTCTAGTCAATATTTTTGGAGGGATTGTCCGCTGCGACCGGGTAGCTCAAGGTATTGTGGACGCCTATGCGAGCATTGGAGAAATTCCTGTGCCCATTATCGTTCGACTTCAGGGAACGAATGCCGCTGAGGCTAAGAAGTTAATCGATGAAAGTGGCCTGAAGGTCTACTCTGCGATTCAACTGAAAGAAGCCGCAGATCTCGTGAAAGAATTGGTGGGATAAAGAGTATGCGCTGGGTCGAAGGATTTTCTGCCCTGTTTAATCTCCTCTATGTCTTAGGGCTCATTCGCCATAAGCGATGGGCATGGCCGGCCGGTTTCTTGGGCTGTTTAATGGCCGTGATCCTCTTTTATGATCAGAAGCTGTTCTTAGAATCGACACTCAATTTGGCCTATGCTGGATTGGCTGTATTTGGGTGGATCCAATGGGGACTCCCAGCGCGTCAGGTTTCAATTACTTCACTTTCATTCTTTACAGCCATTCAAATAGGGGGTATCGGCCTAATCATTTCCGGGATCTTGAGTTACGTGTTCGCACGTTTTAGTTCCAATCCCAACCCAATCCTTGACTCTGGTATTTTTACTTTCAGCATTCTTGCGACCTATGGTCAAGCCAAAAGAATCTTACAAAATTGGCATGCCTGGATTCTAATCAATCTAGCCATGGTCATTCTTTGTCTTTGGCGCGATTTGACGATCTATGCGGCGTATTCAGCCCTGATGACGGTCTTGGCCTTTGCGGGATTGCGCTCCTGGAAACTCGAAGACCGCCCTTAGGCTAGTTGATTCTTCAACCACACAAGCAAATCGCTAAAGCAGGCTGGACTGATCGTGTGGGGCATCGGGTAGATGTGAACTTCAAGCGGAATACCGAAATCCTCCCGTGCCTTTTCATAACTGGGTAAGGATAGTTCACTGGGAACCACCCCATCCTCTGTTCCAATAGCTACCCAATGTGGTACGGGGTGTAGGGGAGATTGGATAAACGCCCACTCCACGGGAAAGTAACTGGCAATGGCTGCCACCGACCGAATCAAGTCGGGATACAGGGTCGCTAGGGCATTGCTCAAAATTCCTCCCTGAGAAAAACCAAGAAGAATGGGCCTCGGGGACTCCGGAAAGGCGTGCGCATGCCATCGCAAGGCATCCGCTACACGCTCGATAGAATCCCGCGCTTCTTCTTCATTCGTATGTCGAATGCCCCGCTCATCAAAGGAAAGTGCATACCAAGCATAGCCCCCAAAATCAAGCGGATGGGTGGCTCGAAGCGAGCGAATCGCAAAGGTTTTCGATAGATAGGGTGCAAATCCAAATAAATCATCCTGATGGCTCGCATAGCCATGAAGTAACCAAATCTCCTGTGGGTTAGCTTCTTCCGTTTTGCAGGGTGCAAAGCGGGAATCTCGAAGGGCGTCGGGAGCAGTAAGGTCCATCTATCGCTCAATGTGCCATGTGTGGTCCCCCATCAGGCGCACACTGTGTACAAATCTCCCAAGTTGTCGGGCACTGGATGCAAATTCTTCTGGGCTCAGCAGCGACAAGGTAAAGCTGCCATCTTCTCGCTCATAAAGGTGGTAGACATGATTAACTTCTGGCTTAAAGGAAATCTTCGCGCTGTAAATCCATTCAGAGACTTGCTTTCGACGTTGAATGCTTCGTGCTTGTTCCGCCAAAAGCTCCATCTGTTCCTTGATTTGGCCAAGCTGAAGGTCTGTCTGGAAATCCATAGAGGACAAAGCTGATGACCGCTGCATGCCTTCTTGCGTGGGCACAATGGGTACCCCTCCCACGTGGTGAGCGTAGGGCAAAAGACCGGGGTTTTCGGCCACCTTGTCTTTGTCTATGGGATTTTGCTTTAGGGACTCTGCCATGCGGTAAAATTAGGACCCAAAGAGCTCCTCAGCGGCTTTGAATCGGAAGGAAAAGATTTCTTCTAATCGCGGGCGAACAAGAAAGGGGTGTACAATGCGCCCTAGAATCCCCAATGGGACTTGGTAGTGGACGCGATCTGTCATTCGTACGCCACCTGGGATCGCTTCAAAAAAATGCTCGTGATGCCAAATGGAATAGGGGCCTACCCGCTGCTCATCCACGAAATATTCCATGGGGCGGATGTGCGTAATCTCTGTCGTCCACTTCATCGGAATCCCAGCCAAAGGGGACACTTTGTAATGAATAAAAAGCCCTTCATACATCTGATCAGGAATCTTACCAAGAACCACAAAGCCCAAGTTTTTGGGAGTGATTTTGGCCAAATTATGAGGAGAGGAGAAGAAAGCCCACGCTTCCTCTAAGGAAATGGGCAAGTCTTGACTGCGTTCAATGAGATACATGACCCTTTAACCGCGGGATGGGCGAATGGTTTACAGCAATGGGCGCCGAGTTTTTATCTCAAAATGATCCCCTTCAATGAGGATGATGGTCTCAATACCCGTTTGATAGGAGGTAGGTACGCTCCCCGCTGCATCCTGCACTCTGCTAGGGTACTCTTTTGAGTTCCCCATGACCACATAGTAGAGGTCAAAGTCCGGAAATTCCCGAGTCAAGGACTGTGCTAACGTGAGGCTGAGTTTATTTCGACCATTCACAACATGTGAAATTGTCGCTCGGGATGTGCCGAGCCGATCCGCTAACTGAGAGGCGTTGAGCCCCTTAAACTTCATCCAAGTAACTAGTCGCTGATTTTCGGGGTAAACTTCTCCAGGCATGGTGCTACAAAGGTAGCAATTTCAATAATTTGTTAACTACTGTAACACCCTCTTTATTGACCAAATCAACCGTTAATTCCGATTGGCCATCCCAATGGATTCGAGCATAATGGGCTTCGCTCACCAGGCTATTCTTCAAAAGGGACCGGTTGGCCTTCAGTTCTTCCTTACTCGGGTTGTGTGTAGTAGAGGTCAGCGGTGAAGCGGTAATCTCGGTCAACGTTACCCCATTCACCTTCTTCTGGCTAATCTCCCCATGGTGACGGTCGCCTGTTAGAAATACGATCGGCATGCTGGCCCGAGCGCAGAGCTCTAAAAACTCCTCACGTTCCGCAAAACGCGCATAATTCTCAAATACCTCGGCATCATTCAATACTTGTGAGCCAATGGCTATAAATACAATAGAGGCATCGGAATGCTCAGCCAAGGTTTCCGCTAACCAATTCAATTGACTTTTACCTAGGATTTGGGTCCCAACCGGCCCCCGATGAAAACGGTCATCTAGCCCAATCATTAATGTGGAGCCATAGCGTTCAGCCCATCGAATGTCGCCGAATTTATCTACCTGTGTGGGTGTTTCCATCCAGTGCTCTGCAAAAACACGAGCACTTTGACGACGACCAACAAAAGAAGAGTCCGAATCATTCGGGCCGAAGTCATGATCGTCATATATCGCTAGTTGACGGCTACTTTGGAGTAGGGCCTTTACTGGGGCAGAGGCGGAAAATCGGCGCTCATAGGCTTGGCGCATCTCGGATTCACCTTGCCAATCCTCCTTTTTGAAGTAGAGGTTGTCTCCAAGCCAAAGGAAAAATGACTTCTCTTCTTTTGCTATTTCCAGGAAGATGGACTCTGCTTCGTCATTGCGCAGGTCCGCACAGCTACCTGCGCAAAATGTAATAGGCTGGGCCGCGGCATTCAATGAAATCCATAGCGCGGCGAAGATGATGGTCTTTTTCATTTCACAAACATCGGGCAGGATGAGCAATTGTAGCTGCGTACATTTGAATCGTGCGTTATCAATCTTTTAATCTTCGTCTCGAGCGTGTTCGTTCGCTTGCCCCGAAACGAGCGTGGACAGAACATGTCGTGGGTACTTCGTTCGAAGGTCGACCGATTATCGCATTTCAACAAGGTGGTGGCTCCAAGCGAATTATGGCCTGGTCCCTCATGCATGGCAACGAGCCCACAGGCTTTGAGGCCCTACTTCAGCTTATGGCGGTCGCCGACCTTGAATCCAGTTACTTACTCATTCCTATACTCAATCCAGATGGGGCCGAAGCGTTTACCCGATTGAATGCCCAAGGGATTGACGTCAATCGGGATGCCCGAAATCAAGTTAGTGCAGAAGCCAAGGCCTTAGTGGCTGCTTATGAAGCGTTTCAGCCTGAACTGGTGCTCAATTTGCATGACCAACGGCCACGTTTTTTTCCGAAAGGAGGGAAGCAGCCTGCGAGCTTCTCTTTACTTGCGCCCAAAGGACACCCTTTGAGACCTAATCTGGCGCAGAATAATGCACAACAACGGGCCAAAAGAGTACTCGCCAAATGGGCGAAAACTTTGGAAGTGAAGTGGGCTGGGGGAGTGGCTCGATTTGACGATCAATTCTATCCCAACGCTTTTGGAGAATTTTTCCAGGAACAAGGCGTTGCTGCGATTACATTCGAAACAGGCATAGGCTTGCATGATTGGTCGAGGTCCTCGGTAGCGGCTCAGCTAGGTGAATTGCTGGAAGACCTAGACAAACTGCCAGGTTGGGAAAATTTGGACCTAGACACGTCTGCGTACGAGAATTTACCGATGAACGAAAGCCCAGCCAATGAATGGCTCATCCACCATGCAGAAGGCTGTATTCATCTACGTCTGCATGAATCCGTTCAGCAGGGCGTGTACTATGCGCACTGGCTGGTAGATTCTATAGAGCACACAATGCCAAGCTGGAAGGAAAGTCATTGTAAACAATCACTTACACATCTTGAGCTTGGCACCGTATTAACCCTGGATCAAATTCATTCTTTCGGCATTTCCGAGGACTTTGGACTTAATAATTGAAGGTCATTGCCCAGGATTTCTGTGCGATAAACCGTTTGCCCTTGAGCATCTTCATAGCTCCGGTAGACTAGCTTGCCTTCGAGGGCGCACAAGTCGCCTTTCCGTAGATAACTTTCAGCAATTTGAGCCATGGGTCCCCAGAGGACAATGGAGTGCCATTGTGTGTCTTCGCGAAGCGCTCCCTCAGTCGATTTAATCTTCTCATGGGTAGCCATCGAGAATTGACAGCGCATTTTACCTGAGTCAAAGGTTTTGCTTTCCGGAGCTTGCCCCACCCGACCAATAAGGGTGATTCGATTTTTCATGTTTGCCATTTGGATGTTTGTATTGATTTCAACCAAAAATCCACACCGGAAAACGCTCATTCGGTAGCATTGATTTACAAATGTTAATAATTATGTAAATAAGTATATCCGTTTACAAACAAGTATCTCAAATGACACTCTATAAATTGCCCGTAATTAACTCATATCACATAACAAGACGAAACAATGAAACGAAATCAAACTTATTGCCTCCAGTGCGGATTGCCGCTTGTGGGGCGCGCGGACAAGAAATATTGCGACGATGGTTGCCGTAATTCTTATCACAATGCCCGCATGATGGATGCCAATAAAATATGCCGACCCTACCATCGCAGCCTCAAGCAGAATTATGGTGTTCTCGCCGAACATTTTAACTCTGGACAGGACCTGGTATCGAAGGACGAGCTACTAATGCAAGGGTTTAATCCGAAATACGCCACCGGTATGGATTTGCTCGAGGATGGAACCATGTGCTATGGCCTCTATGACTTGGAATATTTCGAACAAAGCGGGCGCTTCATCAAAATCCGCAAAGCGGATATTCCGCCCCCAGTGATTTGGGGGCATTGAACTGAGAAGAATCCCCGTAATTTTGTCAGGTGAGTGCTTCATATTCAATCGCTATTCTTGGTGGAGGAGCCGCCGGTGTCTTTGCTGCCATTGCCGCTGGAGAGGCCTCACCTGATTCACAGATTCATGTCTTTGAAAAATCAAGCACCTTGCTGGGCAAGGTGCTTATTTCAGGCGGCGGACGCTGCAATGTGACTCACGGTTGCTTTGATCCGCATGAACTTGTTGAATATTACCCTCGTGGCCAGCGAGAATTGCTTGGACCATTTCACAAATTTGCCTGCGGCGACACCATGGAGTGGTTTACGGACCGTGGGGTCGATTTGAAAATCGAGGATGATGGTCGAGTTTTTCCGGTGTCAAATCAATCCTCAAGCATTGCCAATTGTCTATTAGAATTTGCTGAACGGGCAGGGGTAGAATTTCATTTAAAGTCAGGCGCGAAAAGGATTGATCCTCGGGAAGATGGTGGGTTTGATCTTGTTTTGGACTCTGGCGAAACCAAGTACTATGATCGGATCCTCTTGGCTACTGGCAGCTCCAAGCGCATGTGGGATAGTGTCCAAAACATGGGACATCGCATCATTTCCCCCGTGGCATCCCTCTTTACTTTCAACATTCGCGACCCGCGCCTGAAAGATTTGGCGGGTGTTTCTGTTCCTAGCGCACGTATTACGCTGCCCGTGGGTGGTTTTGAAACGGAGGGCCCCTTGTTAATTACCCATTGGGGGCTCAGTGGACCTGCGGTACTCAAGCTCTCTTCTTTTGGCGCCCGTTGGATGGCCAAGCAAGACTATCGTTTCAACATCTATGTTGATTGGGTCCCAAATATGGATGCTGAAGATCTGTTTGAAGAGCTCAATGGACACCGTAAGGACTTTGATTTTCAGCGTAAGCGCGTAATTTCAAACGCACTGTATGGCTTGCCTCTCCGGCTTTGGAAGGCACTTTGTACCCATGCTCGCATCCCCGAAACGGCTAATTGGTCTGATTTAAGTAAGCCCGTCGTTCGCCGCTTGTCAGAAACGCTGACCGAATCTAGTTTTCAAGTAGTCGACAAGAGCACGTTTAAGGAAGAATTCGTTACGGCAGGGGGGGTCGCGCTGGAAGAAGTGAACTTTCAAACTTTCGAGAGCCGCTTGCAGCCAGGCTTATTTTTTGCCGGGGAAGTGTTAGATATAGATGCATTAACGGGTGGATTTAATTTCCAAGCAGCATGGACTGGAGCATGGCTTGCGGGGCATGCCATGGTAGATAGTCCGCTACATTCTGACTAAAAAAAATTTGCACAATCGCTAATTACTAACTAATTTAGTATTCTAATTTAATTAGTAAAACAAGATGGAGCTCGCAAATAGCCTGAAATCACTTCGCAAAAAAAACGGATGGACTCAGCAGCAACTTGCTGATAGAGTAGGAGTTAAGCGATCATTAATTGGATCTTACGAAGAGGGGAGGGCTGAGCCCAAGCTAGAGACCCTCATGGCTTTTTCCCGTGTGTTTCAAACAAGTCTCGATGATTTAGTCGGCGGCACAGACCCAGCATCACCCTCTAAGGATGTCGATGCAGAGCGCCTCGCTGGCCGAAAATTACGCGTGCTAGCCGTGCCGATTGATCCAGAGAGTAACCGGGAGCGCATCTCCCTCGTTCCTGTCAAGGCTGCTGCCGGCTACCTTGGGGGCTATGGAGATATTGACTTCGTTGAAGCGCTCCCTCAGTTTTCATTGCCCATTCCCGAACTATCCTCCGAGGAAACTCGACGCGTATTCCAAATTCAAGGAGACAGTATGCTTCCATTTCTCCCGGGTTCATATGTGATTTCTAGCTATATACAGGATTGGCATTCCATTAAAACAGGAGAACTCTACGTATTTCTCACTCAGGACCAAGGCGTTGTATTCAAGCGAGCAAGCAATCACATTCTTTCCTCTGGAGAAATCGAACTCATTTCAGATAATCCAATCTATGCGCCCTACCGCGTACATGTTGAGGACCTCTTAGAGGTTTGGAAAGTAGAGGGGAGTATCCAGTGGGACCTCTCCGCTAAGTTTGGAGGCGATGACGCTGTTCTAAATCGCCTCGACGCGCTGCAGCAAGAAGTGCGCGCACTCCGGACGGCATTAAACCAAAACGTCGCCTAATTCGCTCCGAATCCAATGCAACGCCACGTGCTCCATATGGACTTGGACAGTTTTTTCGTGTCCGTCGAACGCCTGCAGGATCACCGTCTGGAAGGGCGCCCCATTCTTATTGGAGGCACCTCTGACCGAGGGGTTGTGGCTTCCTGTAGCTATGAAGCGAGAAAATTTGGGATACGTTCCGCTATGCCCATGCGAATGGCGCGAAGCTTATGCCCTGAGGCTGTCGTCATTCGAGGAAATTCAGCGGCCTATGCTAAGCAATCCAAGCTAGTAACAGACATCATTCGAGAGCAGGTTCCCTTGCTCGAAAAAGCCTCTATTGATGAATTTTATGCTGATCTAACCGGCATGGATCGCTTTTTTGGGGCCCTATCTTTTTCTTCTGAGCTCCGCCAGCGCGTCATGCGGGAGTCTGGACTCCCCATTTCCTTTGGCCTTTCTATAAACAAAACCGTTTCCAAAGTAGCAACAGGAGAGGCTAAGCCCAATAACCAACGCCATGTGAACCTAGGCACAGAGCGCAGTTTTCTTGCGCCTCTGTCTGTCCGAAAGATTCCCATGGTTGGAGAGAAGACCTATCAAACCCTGAGAAACCTAGGGGTTCAGAGCATTGGAACGCTTCAGGAAATGCCCGTAGACATGCTCTACAGTGTGTTTGGAAAGCCAGGGCAAAGTCTTTGGGAAAAGGCTCAAGGATTGGACGAGTCCCCCGTACGAGCAACGAATGAGCGCAAGTCAATTTCTACAGAGCGCACCTTTGATCAAGACAGTGCCGATGTAGAAAAGCTTCAAAGCATTCTCGTGGCCATGGTCGAGAACCTAGCCTTTCAGCTCCGTCGTGGGCATAAGCTAACGAGCTGTGTGCGAATCAAGATTCGGTATGCAGACTTCCAAACGCATAGCCAACAGGTCAGCATGCCCTACACGGCATCAGATGCCATTCTAATCCCAAAGGCCAAAGAATTATTTCAACGCCTCTATGATCGAAGAGTGAGGATTCGTCTCATCGGCGTTCATTTAAGTGGGCTCGTTGGAGGAGGGGAGCAGTATCATTTGTTTGAAACCTGTGACCGAAACGACCGGCTCTATGCCGCAATGGATCGCATTCGCATCGCCTATGGAGATCGTGCGGTTGTTCGCGCCTATGGATTAGGGGCCCGAACTATTGGCCGCGGCAACCCATTCAATGGAGAGCCGCCACCCTTGCTTGCCAATCGAAGATCCTAAAGCTAAAATGAGTCAAAACAGCTCATAGATAATATCTATAGTTATATTTATAATATTGTAAACCAGTATTTTAACATATTTAATTTAAATCATTAAGTAAATACTATTATGTGCGGACGCTATGTTCAAATAAGCCGGATTGACGTCGTTGAAAAGCGCTTTGGCGTCCACGTTCCCCAACCTGAACTATTCCCTCATAACCCTAATGTTTCGGCGAGCGAGCGCGCGCCCGTAATCGCTAGTGACCGCCCTGGAGAGATTCAGCTGTTCCAATTTGGCCTGGTGCCTCACTGGGCACAAAAGCCCATGTGCCTCTTGAATGCACGAGCGGAAGGAGATCACAATCCCGAAAACGACCCAGAATACCGCGGAGCCAAGGGCATCATCCAAAAGCCCAGCTTCCGCAAGGCTATTCGAAGTCAACGCTGTCTTGTCCTTGCCGACGCCTTCATCGAGGGCCCAGAAGACCATAAGCTTAGCGAGCCCTACCTGGTCTACCTTCGAAAACAAGAGCGCCCCTTTGCCTTTGCCGGAATCTGGGATGAATGGCAGAACCCCACAAGCGGAGAACTCATTCGCTCTTTTGCCATCATCACAGCTGCGGCAAATAGTGTAACACAGCGGATACGCCACCACCGATCTCCCGTCATAATCCCACGGGACGCGGAGCGCGACTGGCTTTCGCTTGACAGCGACCTATCCGATATTACTGAGCTTTTGCAACCCTATCCAGGAGAGCGCTTAAACGCTTATCCCATATCTGCCGCCATTAAAAACCCGCGCAACAAAGACGTCAAAACCCTTCTACCCATTGGGGAACGCCTATTTAGCGAAGAAGAGTACGAAAGCAAAAGTGACCTGCGCCTAGAGGGCATGCGCCCCTCCTAAATCATGATACTCAGCCACACGGCGTACAGCTTCCGATTTGGAGTGCTGGAACCCAAAGACGTCCTAAGCCTCGCGGAAATGCACGGCTGTAACCCTCTAATACTAGCGGAAATCAATGGCACGGCGGGAATCCTGCCTAGCCTTCAGCTCGCTAAGTTGCCCATACAGCCCGCTGTAGACCTACGGATTGGCGGAATTCGCATGGCTGTTTTAATGCCCGAAAGCCCCTTGGGTTTCCAGCAAATCAACGCCTGGCTTAGCCAGGCACGACCCCGACAGATTGAAGACCTTCCTCAACTTATGGATGTTCGAACCATCTATCCGCTGGCACGAGCGCCGGAGCGGAGGCTCCGCGCGGACGAGTGGATCGGCATTGAAGAAAGTGAACAGCGCCGCGCAGAGCGACACCCTGAACCCCAACGCTGCCTAGCCTGGGGAACCATGGCCTTCCGCGGGACGGGCGACTTCAATAGCCATCGGCTGCTTCGAGCCATGGAGCTCAATACCGTACTAAGCAAATTGACACCAAACGACCACCTACCCAACGCCCATCGCTGGGAAGATGCACAAAGCCTAGCTACGCGCTTTTCAAAGCGACTCTGGACTCAGGGGCAGGAGTTCCTTGCCAGCCTAGCGCCATGGGATGCGCAACTGGGAAAGGGGAGTGGGGGGAAAAACCAACAAACCTATACGGGTTCCAGCCTCAAAGACCAGAACCTCCTTAGACACCTGTGCCTGGACGCCATTCCGCACCGCTACCCCCATGCGAGTCGCGCAGTCCATGAACGCCTAGAAAAAGAACTTCAAATCATTCAAGAAAAAGCTTTTACCGCATATTTCTTAATTAACTGGGACATCGTTCGCTACGCGCAGAAACAGTCGTATTTCTATGTGGGGCGCGGCAGTGGCGCCAACAGCATCGTGGCCTACTTGCTAAAAATTACCAATGTCGACCCCATTGAGCTCGATCTCTATTTTGAACGATTCATCAACCTCTATCGACAGTCTCCGCCTGATTTTGACTTGGATTTTTCGTGGCGAGACCGCCAACACCTGACAGCATACATTTTTAAACGCTTTCCACATACGGCCTTACTTGGCGCCTGCAACACATTTCAATATCGCGCGGTGGTGCGTGAACTAGGCAAGGTCTTCGGCTTGCCAAAGTTTGAAATTGATGCCATTGCCGACGGAAAGATCCCCGCAGGGGACGAAAGCACCCAGCGTCTACTACAATATGCGCATCGACTCCATGGCCTCCCAAATCGGATGAGTATTCACTCCGGGGGTATTTTGATTGCGCAGGAGCCGCTGCATGCCTTTTCGACCACGTTTTTACCACCCAAAGGCTTTCCCACCGTGGATTTTGACATGTATACAGCCGAAGATGTTGGCCTACACAAATTTGATATCCTGGGACAGCGAGGACTCAGTAAAATCTCCGAATGCATCACCATCCTTAAGGAAAGCAAGCCCGCAGAAGTAGCCCAACTCGACATACACGACGTGGGGCGTTTCAAAACAGATCCTAAAAGCTTGGCGCTCCTCAGAAACGGAGGCGCGATGGGATGCTTTTATGTAGAGTCCCCCGCTATGCGCATGCTTATGTACAAGCTGCAAACCAGCAATTACCTTGAGCTAGTCGCCGCCAGTTCTGTCATTCGCCCAGGCGTTGCGCAATCGGGCATGATGCGCGAATACATTGAACGGCATCGTTATCCCGAGAAACGGGCGCAGGCGCACCCAATTTTATTGGACATTATGCCCGAAACCTACGGCGTCATGGTCTACCAAGAAGATGTTATCCGCGTAGCCCATTATTATGCAGGACTCAGCTTAGCCGAAGCAGATGTGCTACGCCGAGGTATGTCGGGCAAATACCGATCTCGAGAGGAGTTTTTGGCGGTAGAACAGCAGTTCTTTACCAATTGTCGAAGCAAGGGATATCCAGATGCGGATGCCCGAGAAATATGGCGGCAAATTGAAAGTTTTGCAGGCTATGCCTTTGCGAAGGGGCATTCCGCTTCCTATGCCGTAGAAAGCTTTCAAAGCCTCTACCTAAAGGCTCACTTTCCCTTGGAGTACCTCGTGGCCACTGTCAATAATGGCGGAGGATTTTACCGAGCGGAGTTTTATCTCCATGAGGCGCGGCGACACGGCGCGCTCGTCGAAGCCCCATGTGTCAACGAGGGAAGGGTTACGACAAGCCTCATCGGAGCAAAGCGCATTCTGCTTGGCATGGAGCGCATTTCAAGCATGGACATAGGGTTTTGCCACAGCATCGTCCAGGAGCGTTCGCGTCAAGGATCGTTTTCCTCCTTAGCAACCTTCATTGATCGAATGCACCGCGCAGAGCATCCTATCCCCATGGAATCCCTGCTTTTACTGATTCGAGCTGGCGCATTCCGCTTTACACAGCAAGCAAAAAGAGCCCTTTTGTGGGAAGCTCATCATCGCCTCGGACACAAGCCCCAGGCCGCACCGAGCTTATCGCTTTTTGAAGCTCCCACACGGATGTTTACGCTGCCTGAACTCTCTCAGCATATTTTGGACGATGCCTACGATCAATTAGAACTATTTGGCTTTAGCCTCGGACATCCCTTTGATTTATTCACAGGCTGGCAAGGCAAGCCTTTTACCCGCGTGACGCAGTGGAAAAAGCATTTGGGCCAAACCATACAGGCGCTAGGCTATGTGGTTGCCGTCAAAAACAGCAAGACCGTCAAAGGCGAACACATGCAGTTTGGAACCTTTCAGGAATTCAATGGAGATCTATTCGACAGTGTGCATTTTCCACCAGCCGTGCGACGCTTTGCCCTTAAAGATCGCGGTGTATACATACTGCAGGGCAGAGTTCAGTCCGAACATGGTTATCTCAGCTTAGAAGTTGAGCATGTAGAGCGTTGCCCAATGGTGGCTGATCCACGCTATGCCGATGCGGGACTTGGACATCCTGTGATTCAAATTCCGCGACGCAGACCCAGCAATCCTTCGGTTAAGCGATTGCCTTCATAGAGGACGGTCAAGGCGTGATCCGCGCTACAGAAGGAGGATTCCATCGGGATGGGCACGAATTCCACGCAAGAAGCTATCGTGCAACATTCAGGGCTGAATTCGAAACAAATCAATTCGCCCATAATATATATTATGTTAACTAACAATTTAAAACATCCTGTCACTCCATGCCGACCCACCACTTCTTAACCGAGCCGATACATGAAGAAATCCAGATCACCCGAATAAAAAAACGCGCCCCGATTGGAGCGCGTTTTCTAAATCAGTTAAAACTAGGATTAGATATTTCCCATTTCCTCCATAATACGCTTAGCGTCGTCGTATTTGCCAAGCTTGTAATACACTTCGCGCAAGGCTTGCAACGTTGCTTCGTCCTTCGCATTGATCGCGTAGGCTTTTTCAAAGAACACTAAGGCTTTGGCCAGTTCGGCATCCTTCTCTCCGTTGAGCTTGTCATACTCTTTCTTCGCGTTACGAGGTAAGGCATTCATTTTCTCGACCACCACGTTTGACTCGTCGATATGCATCAAGCCCAGCATGTAAACAGCATCCAAATAATTGGCGTCCGCTTCCATCGCTGCTACGTAGTATTCGCGTCCTTTGGCGGCATCCTTTTTCTTCTGATGGTAGATAAAACCTGCATTGTACAGATACAAGGCATTTTTGGGGTCACTGACCAAAGCTTCTTCCAAGTTGGCCAGAGCGCCATCAAAGTCTTCTTTGTCCAAGAAAGTCTGCAATTCCATCTTCAAGAGATTGTCATTGCTAGGAAACTTGGCGCGAGCCACCTTCATCAAGGCATCATACGCTTCTTGCTGATCTGTTTCGCTGTACACCCACAACAGTTGAACATAGAACTCATGGGCGATACTTTCAGAGCGCTTTGGCTCAGCAGCACGCTCCGTGGTGATATAAAAATCTAAGGTCTTCTTGTCTGGGAAAGGATAGCGATTGCCATCTTCCAAGAGGATACCTGTCCACATGATGTTTTTAAAGTCCATCTGAATCAAAGACTTATATACTTCCTCCGCACGGGCGTAGTTCTTGATATCCTGTGACAAATATCCAATGTAACTCAGCGTAAGCGTATCCATTGTGCCCAATTGCATCCGGAGTTTGTATGCTGATTCGTAGGCAGTTATTGCCGCTTCCTTATTGTTCTTGTTGAAGTTATTGTCTTCCGCTATGGTGATGTAATCCGAAGCGATATACGGGAGCAACTCCTCTGCTTCCTTGGAATAGCGCTTCTTCTTGCTTTCCGCTTCAAAGGCGATACAGTCCGCAAAGCTCTGGGCTGCCTCATCCAGGTATTCAGGCTTCGTCAAAGCCTCATCTTGAAAAAGCTTGTAATACACCTGACCACGGTACGCATAATACTTCGGCATCAGCTTAGGATTCTGCTCTGCCGCGGGCTGAGCTTCGATAATACCCGTCGCCTCATCGATGTACTTCTTGGCTTCAGTTAGATCTCCACGATCCATGGCGATTTTGGCACTCGAAACGCTCGGTGCCTGGGCGAACATGGAGATGGACAACACCATAGCTCCAAAGAATGCAGTCGTTTTCATAGAATTAGATATATGGGACAAAGATAACGCCCGACCTGTTAGGGCCGGGCGTTTGATTAGAAAGTTAGCGCATTATTCTGCGCCTTGCTCCGCTGCTGGGCTCTCCCCGGCTCCTTCCGCTTGGACTTCCGTTGCTTCTCCCGTGATGTCCACCACCTCTTCTTCTTCTTGATGAGGCACTTTCGCCACGGATGAAATCACCACTCCAGATTTTAAGTTGATGACACGGACGCCTTGTGTGGCGCGGCCCATGACCCGGATCTCTTTCATTTCCATCCGAATCATAATGCCATTTTTGGTGGTAATCATCAAGTCGTCCTCGTCAGTAACTACTTTGATCGCAACCAAACTTCCCGTCTTCTCCGTAATACTCAACGTTTTAACCCCTTTACCACCACGGTTAGTCACCCGATAATCTTCTACGAGGGTACGCTTGCCGTATCCATTTTCACTGACAACCAGGATGGATTCCTGATCACTGTCGGTGCAGACCATTCCCACGACAATGTCGTTGTCCGTGTCCAGCGACATGGCACGAACGCCAGATGCGTTCCGACCCATCGGACGAACCTTCTCTTCAGGGAAGCGAATCGCCTTACCAGACCCTACCGCCATCAAGATTTCCATGGAGCCGGTAGTTAAACGCGCTTCCAACAGCTGGTCGCCTTCACGAACAGTGATCGCATTAATTCCATTGACACGCGGGCGGCTGTAGGCCTCTAGGGTGGTCTTCTTGATAATTCCCTTCGTCGTGCAAAGCACCACGTAGTGCGAATTCACGTACTCTTCGTCCTTGATGTCCTTTGTATTAATGAAGGCACGGACCTTATCATCTTGGGGGATATTAATCAAGTTCACGATGGCTTTACCCTTGCTCGTCCGATTTCCCTCAGGGATTTCGAATACGCGCAGCCAGAAACAACGTCCTTGCTCCGTGAAGAACAACAGATAGTTGTGATTGGACGCTACAAATACGTGTTCAATAAAGTCCTCGTCGCGTGTTGTGGCTCCACGAGACCCCACTCCTCCTCTACTCTGTGTGCGATACTCAGTTAAAGGGGTACGCTTGACGTAACCCAAGTGAGAGATGGTGATGACAACATCTTCGTCGGCAATCATATCCTCGATGCGCATATCCCCACCGGCATATTCAATTTCAGAACGTCGCTCATCGCCATACTTGTCACGCACCTCCACCAACTCTTCTTTGATGATGCTCATGCGCAAGTCTTTTTCGCTAAGGATGCGCTTGAAATACGCAATCTGCTCCATCAACTCATTGAATTCCGCTTTGATTTTATCACGCTCTAGGCCGGTCAATTTTTGAAGACGCAATTCCAAAATGGCTTTGGACTGGATTTCGGACAAGCCAAACTCCTTCATCAAGCCATCCTTTGCGTCATCGACCGTCTTAGATCCGCGAATCAAGGCAATCACCGCATCTAAGTGGTCAATCGCAATCAAAAGTCCTTCGAGCACGTGGGCCCGCTTCTCCGCTTGACTCAATTCGTACTTCGTTCGACGAACGACCACCTCGTGACGATGCTCCACGAAGTAGTGAATCATTTCGCGCAAATTCAAGGTCGCGGGACGACCCGCCACCAAGGCCACGTTATTCACACTAAAGCTGCTCTGCAACTGCGTGTATTTGTACAACTTGTTCAAAACGACATTTGGCACCGCATCGCGCTTCAGCACATACACCACGCGCATGCCGTTCCGATCGGACTCGTCTCGGATGTCGCTAATTCCTTCAAGCTTTTTGTCATTGACCAACTCTGCCGTTTTCTTGATCATTTCCGCCTTGTTGACCTGATACGGGATCTCAGAGACGATAATGCAGTCCCGACCGTTCACTTCTTCAATGGTCGCGCGAGCGCGAACAACGACGCGGCCACGTCCGGTATGGAAGGCTTCTCGCACGCCATCATAGCCATAAATAATACCCCCAGTCGGAAAGTCTGGCGCCTTGACATATTGCATCAAGCCATCTACATCAATCTCAGGGTTGTCCACATATGCGATAGTGGCATTGATCGTTTCTGTCAAGTTGTGGGGGGGCATGTTCGTCGCCATACCCACCGCGATACCTGATGCTCCATTGACAAGCAACGCAGGGATTCTCGTGGGAAGCACTGTAGGCTCCTGGCGAGAATCATCATAATTCAGTTTAAAATCGACCGTTTCTTTGTCGATGTCCTTGACCATCTCTTCGGTAATCTTGCGCATCCGAATCTCGGTGTAACGCATAGCTGCGGGAGAGTCTCCATCCACCGAGCCAAAGTTTCCTTGGCCATCAATCAACATGTAGCGCAAAGACCAGTTCTGGGCCATACGCACCGCCGTATCGTAGATCGCGGAGTCACCGTGTGGGTGGAATTTACCCATCACCTCACCTACGACCAAGGCTGATTTTTTATAAGCTCGAGAGGAGAAATTTCCCATCTCATTCATTCCATACAGGACACGGCGATGCACCGGCTTGAGGCCATCGCGTACATCAGGAAGGGCACGAGAGACAATCACCGACATCGAATAGTCGATGTAGGAGCTCTTCATCTCCTCCTCAATGTTTATTGGAATAATACGTTCAGCGTCCGCCATTTTGTCAGATTAAAGTGTATTCTTCAAAAATACGGCCTGATGCCCCCTTAAATTCAGTATTGACGCGGATTTTAGCCACGTTTTATGCACAATTTGCTGTTTATAAATGTTCTTTACCAAACAAGGCTAAGTGTTGGCATTGTATTGGTTACTTTGGAAGTATGGATGAGAATTTTTCCCCCCGCGTCAAAGACGTCATTGGTTACAGCAAGGAGGAAGCCCTTCGCTTGGGCCATGACAGTATTGGTACCGAACATTTAATCTTGGGCTTGGTCCGCGAAGGCGAAGGCTCCGCTGTGGAGATACTTCGCTCTATGGGCGTGGATTTGAGCGCCTTGCGTGGCAAAATCGAAGGCCTGACAGAATTAGGAGACGCGAGTTCCGCCCCGAGAAAGAACATCCCATTGACCCGCCCCGCGGAGAAAGCCCTCAAAACAACCTTCCTGGAAGCGAAACTTTATGCGAGTGCCGTCATACGTACCGCGCACCTCCTTTTGTGCATTCTACGCAATGAAAACGACCCTGTAACGGGCGTTTTCAAGAATATGGGAGTCGAATATGAATCCGTCAAGGCAGAATATCAGTCCAAATTCATGGATGATGCCAGTACAAGTCGGAGTCAACCCACATCAGCACTGCACGATGAAGAAGAAGATGAAAACCCCACTCCCCGCGCCTCTTCCAGAAAAGCAAGCGCGGACCCCAAGAGCAAAACGCCCGTGCTGGACAACTTTGGTAGGGACCTCACCAAATTAGCCGAGGAGAATAAACTGGATCCTGTGGTGGGGCGCGAAAAAGAAATCGAACGCGTGAGCCAAGTGCTTTCCCGTCGTAAAAAGAACAACCCCTTGCTGATTGGCGAGCCAGGCGTGGGTAAATCCGCCATTGCAGAAGGATTAGCCTTGCGGATTGTAAAGAAAAAAGTGAGCCGCGTACTTTATGGAAAGCGGGTTGTCACCTTAGACCTCGCCTCTCTCGTCGCAGGGACCAAATACCGTGGTCAGTTCGAGGAGCGCATGAAAGCCTTGATGAACGAGCTTGAAAAGAACGATGACATCATCCTTTTCATCGATGAATTGCACACGATTGTGGGTGCCGGGGGTGCAACGGGATCTTTGGATGCCAGCAACATGTTCAAGCCTGCCTTGGCACGCGGAGAAATTCAATGCATTGGAGCTACAACTTTGGATGAATACCGCCAGTACATCGAAAAGGATGGGGCGTTGGAGCGCCGATTCCAAAAGGTCATGGTGGACCCTCCCACCCCGGAAGAAACCCTACAGATTCTTGAAAATCTTAAGCCCAAATACGAGGAACACCACAACGTCACCTATAGCCCCGAAGCATTGGAGGCCTGTGTTCGTTTGACGGTACGCTATGTTTCCGATCGCCATCTCCCCGATAAAGCGATTGATGCACTCGATGAGGCTGGAAGTCGGGTCCACATTACCAGCATTGTTGTGCCCGACGAAGTGGCTGAACTCGAAAAGAATTTGGAAGAAATCCGTCAGAAAAAAATGGAGGTGGTCCGACGTCAACGCTATGAAGAGGCCGCCAAACTTCGCGATGACGAAAAGAACATTGAAGGGGAACTCAGCAAAGCACAAGCCCGATGGGAAGAAGAGCTTCGCGAAAATCGCCAACCTGTAACTGAGGAGCACATCGCCGAAGTTGTTTCAATGATGACGGGTATTCCCGTTAAGAAGGTGGCCAAGCAAGAACTTGACAAGCTGGCCCAAATGGAGGACAGTATCAAATCAAAAATTATTGGTCAAGACACGGCCGTAAGCAAGGTGGTGCGTGCCATTCAACGCAATCGCGCAGGACTAAAAGACCCCAATAAGCCCATTGGATCCTTCATTTTCCTTGGACCTACTGGCGTCGGAAAGACGCAACTCGCCAAAGAAATTGCGGTACAACTTTTTGATTCAGCGGATGCTTTAGTTCGGATTGACATGTCAGAATACATGGAGAAGTTTGCCCTTTCGAGACTCGTTGGAGCGCCTCCAGGATACGTGGGATATGAAGAAGGTGGTCAGTTGACGGAAAAAGTTCGCCGAAAGCCATATTCCGTCGTACTTCTGGATGAAATCGAAAAGGCCCACCCGGATATTTTTAACTTGATGCTACAGGCGTTAGACGAGGGCCATATGACTGATAGCTTGGGACGCAAGGTGGATTTCAAAAACACCTTGATCATCATGACGTCGAACATAGGCTCGCGGCAGCTCAAGGATTTTGGCACGGGCGTAGGCTTCGGCACGCAATCGAGAGAAGGCAAAGCCGATGAACTAGCCAAGGGAGTCATAGAAAGCGCTTTGAAGAAGGCCTTTGCGCCAGAGTTCTTGAATCGCATCGACGATGTGGTCGTCTTCAACTCACTCGAAAAGGAGGACATCGCCAAGATTGTTAAAATCGAAGCCGCCGCATTGATTCGACGTATGGATGCCATCGGTTATCAGCTGACTTTAGACGAAGAGGCCATTCACTTTATTGGGGAGAAAGGCTATGATCCCAAATACGGAGCTCGTCCACTCGCTCGAGCAATCCAAAAATATGTGGAGGATCCACTCGCCGAAGAAATCGTTAAAGGCCAAGCTCACCCGGGCGACGCCATCTTCTTCTCGGCCGAACCCGAAGCGGAGGTCTTGAAACTTCGCATCGAAGCGTCGGAGCGAAATACTGACCATCCAGAAGATGCGGCCAAACCAAAAGCAAGCAAGAAAAAGGCGGCCAAGGATGAGCCAAGTGATTCAGAATCGGTTAAGCCTGAAGAACTAGAGGGAAAGTAGACCAGGAATCGTTCGGACTGCGCTGTACCGCTCAATCACCTTGTCGGCGGAAAGCATAAGCTCCTTGGCGGTGACACTGACGTAATTCCCTTTTGAGGATGCACGGATGTGTATTTCTGCCGTTTCTGAATTAAATAGACTCTCCAAGTAGGCAATATTTTCATTGCTTGCAGGACAGACAAACTTAAACATGTAAATGCTGGGCCAAGTGTAGTTTTGTTCCAGCAACTCTTTAAACGCAATCGGATCCATATGAGTCCCCAAAGTAACAACGGAACTGCTCCCGTACGACGCATTGTTCTAACCGGCGCCCCAGGCACCGGAAAATCCACCGTCGTTCAAGCCATGGAGGCTCAAGGATTTTCAGTCATGAAGGAGGTTTCCCGTGAATATTGGGAGGAAACCGGCTACGGAGAAGGAGGAAGTGATCCATGGAGGAACCTCATTGCATTTTCAAAGGCCATTTGGAAACTCCGAGCCGAACAACATAAAGCCGCCGATTGGCTCTCCGGTTCCGTATTTTATGACCGATCACTCTTGGACATCCTTGCCTACATGGATGCCGGAGAAAAGAGCATCCCCGAAGAGATGGACCCAAGCAAATTCCCATACCATCAGGATGTTTTCATCTTTCCACCCTGGGAAGAGATTTACCAAATGGACGAAGGTCGTTGGGAACCTTTCAGCACCTGCCATGCCATCCATCAATCCTTGGTCCACACCTACCAGGAAGCTGGCTATTCCCTAGTGATTGTGCCTCCGGGCAGTGTTCAAGAGCGCGTAGACTTCATGCTAAAACACCTCCGTGACCACTGAGTCGCTGCAGATTCTTTTAAAACGCATCTGGGGTTATGATACATTTCGCCCCGGACAGGAAGAGATTGTCCACCACATCGCCATGGGCCACCACGGCATTGCTCTTTTGCCTACCGGTGGCGGCAAGTCCATTTGTTTTCAGGTTCCTGGCTTAGCTCGAGAGGCCTGCACGCTCGTCATCTCGCCTCTAATTTCCTTAATGGAAGACCAAGTAGCTGACCTGCAACGTCGAGGCATTTCGGCATTGTCGCTCGCTGGAGACATTGACAACCGCGCGTGGGACCAAGTCATGGATCGCGCCATTGCCGGAGAGTTTTCCTTCCTATACCTCTCCCCTGAACGCGCCTTATCGGCCCGATTTATTCGACGCATACCCTATCTACCCTTAGGCTTACTTGCCATCGATGAGGCCCATTGTATCAGTCAGTGGGGACATGACTTTCGTCCGAGTTACACCCAATTAGGACGACTGCGCGAAAAAACGGCACACCTCCCCTGCTTAGCGGTCACCGCTTCGGCGACACCGGAAGTATTGCAGGACATTCAAAGGTTACTGCATCTCGAGGGGGCGCAGGTGTTTAGAAAATCCTTTGCACGTCCCAATCTAGCTATTCATGTGCATCATAGTCCGCAACGTGAACGCAGCCTACTTCAGTGGATTAAACCCGATCACGGTCGTCAAATTATCTACACACGCAGTCGAAGCCAAACCGCTCACTGGGCCAAACGCCTGGGCGACCAGGGTATCCCGTCAGGAGCCTATCATGCAGGAATGAGCTCAGCGGACCGAAGTCAGCAGCAAAAAAACTGGTCGGAGGGGGTTCAATCCACCATGGTAGCCACCAATGCTTTTGGCATGGGCATTGACCAAGCCAACGTCCGTCAGGTATTTCACATCGACATCCCCGATTCACCGGAAGCCTACTATCAAGAAATAGGGCGTGCAGGTCGAGATGGCGCTTCTGCCGAAGCACATTTCTTCTTGGACCCCCGGGTGGAGCAAAGTTTTCGAAAGCGCTTAAGTGAAGAGGAGATTCGCTGGGAAGACCTGTCAAAATTGTACAATAGACTAGCCAGCCTTGGGCAAATTGCCGTAGGTGATGGCAAAGATTTTCGTCAGACCATTGATTTGGAGCAACTGGCAGAACAGATGGATCGGCCTCGTCGTTGGATTCATTTAGCGTTGCAAACCCTGGAGCGGGAAGGGATTTTTCGACTTCGCGACGGGTGGCAAAACCAATCCCAAGTGCACATGCTGCTGCATGGTGAGGCACTAGTTCGGGCGGCGGAGTCCATCCCCACTCATGCGCATGTCGCCTACGCTATTGCTCGAAAAGAACCCGGGGTAGGCCAATCGTCGGTGCCGTTTTCACCAAAAGCTTTGGCGTCTTCGCTCGACCTCCCCATTCCTGCCCTCTATGCGGCGCTGAACACACTTCAGCATGCCGGAATCCTGCGCTGGGAGCACGTCGAAAGCAAAACACAGATTATTTGGAGCATGGCACGGGAGGCTGAAGGCTATATGCCGATCCCAAGAAAAAAACTCGAACGTCTCATGACCGCCAAAGGATTGCGCGCTGAAGCCATGCTAGACCTGCTTCATGGAAGCCAATGCCGGATGCGAAGTCTTCTAGCCTATTTCCAGGAAGAACTCACAGCGGATTGCGGCCGATGTGATCGGTGTACGGAGATCAGAGAACGGGGGCCCTTGGCCATTCAAGCGCATATTCTCACCATGCTCAAACAAGCTCCAGCCAGCGCGGCCTCCTTAACCAAAGCGCTTCCAGACAAGGAAGCCCTTGTGGCACAGGCCCTGCGCGATGGAATTGAACGACATTTGTGGGAACGAACAAGCCAAGGCATCTACCAACTGACATGAACACCCGCATCATTTTCTTCGGTACCCCCGAATTCGCTTCGGCGACCCTTGAGGCCCTCGTGGCCACCCCTCAAATGGAGGTTGTTGCGGTAGTTACGGCGGCGGACAAACCGGCTGGAAGGGGATTAAAGGTGCAGTCATCGCATGTTTCAGACACCGCTGATCGGCTCAATCTTCCGGTAATCAAGCCAGAAAGACTCAAAGATTCCGATTTTCTTGAGAACCTAGCGGCTTACAGCGCCGATGTATTTGTCGTCGTGGCATTCCGCATGCTTCCGGAAGCCGTTTGGAACATGCCTCCTTTGGGCACGTTCAATGTACATGCCTCTTTATTACCTGATTATCGGGGCGCTGCGCCTATCCAATGGGCCATAGCCAATGGGGACCAGGAAACCGGTGTGACCACCTTTTTACTGAATGAACGCATTGATGAAGGCGCAGTGCTCCTTCAAGAGGCACTCCCAATCGGCGAAAATGAGCCCATTTCATCATTGTATCAACGCTTAAAAATCGCGGGGGCCGGCCTGGCTGTGCGCACAATTGAAGGCCTTTCTGCCGGAAATCTAGCAGCGTCAAGCCAAATTGTCTCAAATGACGCCCGATTGGCTCCAAAAATTTATCCACCATTTGGCCAAATTGAACTGTTGAAAACTTTAGAGGCCATACATCATCGCATCAGAGCGTGTGATCCCTTTCCTGGGGCGAGTTTCGACTTAGACGTGGCCGAAAATGGACGAATTAAGGTTTTCGCTTCGGAGATTATTAATTATTGTAAATCAGAAGATTACACACATAGTATTAAACTAATTATTACAGATAGCGGTGTACATTTAACTCAGGGTGAAGGAGTTCTAAATATTCTAGAAATACAATGGCCCGGAAAGCGAAAAATGAAAACAATCGACTTCCTTCGAGGCTTTCGACTTAGAGGAAAATTTACCTTAAGCGCGTAAAATCGTCGTAAAGCCTTGTGTATACTGAGTATTCGATTATATTTGTTAGTGACCAAAACAAATTATTTAATCTTTTAAATCAAAAAGCATGAACAAGGCACAACTCATCGATGCCATTGCTGCAGACGCAGGAATCTCTAAGGCTCAAGCAAAATCCGCATTGGATTCAGTCACTAACTCTATCGGTGGCGCATTGGCTTCAGGTGATAAAGTTTCACTCGTTGGATTCGGAACATTCAGCGTATCTGTTCGTGGCGCACGTGAAGGCCGTAACCCACAAACGGGTGCGACTATCAAGATTGCAGCCAAGAAAGTAGCTAAGTTTAAGGCAGGTGCAGAATTGAGCGGAAAGCTATAATTCTACCCAAAATCACCTAAACGCAAAAGCCGCCCTCGGGCGGCTTTTTTTATGCTCTAAAACAAAGACCTCAAGCCTTCGCGTAAATCCGTTCAATGATGTCCACAACCTTCAAGCCCTCTAGGGCATTGGTTGTGATGGGATCTTGCCCGCGGAGGACCGCCATAACATTTTCATACACGTAGATATGATTCGCTGCAGACCCTTTGTACGGCCCATAGTTATTGGGCGGGTTGCTGGGTGCCAGTTCAGGCATCGCATACCCCTCAACATGGCAATGGGCCACCTCATTCATATACTGACCAGCCACCTTAATGGATCCTTTTTCTCCAATGATCGTCATGCTGGACTCTAAATTGGAATCCCAGACAGAGGTGGAATAATTCAACGAACCCACCCCTCCCTGCACCAAGTCAAAATGCACCATGCCTGAATCTTCAAATTCAATGCTATGCGCATGGTTGAAATTATTTAAGCGAACCGATGTCGGATGGATATCTCCAAAAAGCCAATAGAGGATATCAATAAAATGACTAAACTGAGTGAAGAGCGTGCCACCATCTAATTTTTTCGTTCCATGCCAACCTCCAGTATGGTAATACCGATCGTCCCGATTCCAAAAACAATCCACGTGCACCTGATAAATCTCCCCAAGCAATTCTTGTTCTACAACATCCTTGAGCCATGCACTTGGAGGTGAATACCGATTCTGCATGACGCCAAAGACATACTTTCCCTTTTGCAGCGCAGCATGCAATACTTTTTCTGCATCGCTACGCTTGAGCGCCATGGGTTTCTCAATGATTGGGTGAGCCCCCGCGGCGATGACATGAAGGGCATGTTCCGCGTGAAATCCGTTGGGGGTAGCTATCGCAACCACATCCAACGAAGGATGCGCCTCCAGCATAGCCTCAACGGTAGCATACAGTGGAATGGCCTCGTCGAGACCCAATGCATCTGCGGGTAAAACATCACACAAAGCACTCAACTCTGCCCCAGGGAGATTTTTTATCATCTCCATATGGCGTTGGCCAATTCGACCACAGCCTATAACACCGAATGAAATGGTCTTAGAAATCATAATTCAAGGTTCAAGTCGCTGGGCATCCCAGCGATGATCTTTTAAGGTAAATGCAATTCGATCGTGCATCCGGCTTGGGCGACCTTGCCAGAATTCAATCCGCTCAATTTGTAGCGCGTATCCTCCCCAACCCGCTGGGCGATGCAATGCTTCATCTGGAACTTCCGCCAAAGCTTGGAACTTAGTCTCCATCTCCGCCCGGGAGGAAACCGCTTCCGATTGATTTGAAGCCATGGCCCCACGCTGACTCCCTGGGGGGCGAGAATGGAAGTAGGCATCACTTTTCTCTTCAGAAACTTTTATCACGGAGCCGGAAATTCGTATTTGACGCTCCATCTCCCGCCAAAAGAACAAGGCGTGCGCCTTAGGGCGATGGGCCAAATCACGACCTTTTTTGGAGGTGTAGTGGGTATAAAACACCAACGCGCCATCCATGACATCCTTGAGAAGCACAATGCGTGCGTCAGGAAGTCCGTCTTCTCCGACGGTACTCAGTGCAAATGCCGTGGCATCTGCAGCACCAGTTTGTCGATAAGACTCGAGCCATTCCTTGAATAAGACCATAGGATTCAAGGATTTAGCCCCATCATCAAGCTGGTCAAACTGATACTCTTTGCGGTCGTCGTGTAAACTCATGGATATTGCTAAATTAGAGGATATGGCGCAGCCAATGGTACAACAGATTCGACGAGGACAGGTTTTATTAGCCCATCCCCTTTTGGAAGATGACAATTTCCAGCGCGGGGTGATTCTCATTGCAGATCATGACCACCAGGGCACCGTCGGCTTCGTACTGAACGATGCCACCGAGTACCTGCTCCCGGATGCACTAAAAGGCGATTGGCCCACCTTGCCCTTACACATAGGGGGGCCCGTTGATCAAGACTCCTTGTTCTTCTTGCACTGTCGACCTGATATCATTCCAGGCTCCCACTCCATAGATGGATTTTTGCATTGGGGTGGCGAATATGAGGTCATGCAATCAGCCTTGCGGAACGGGCAACTCCCTTCTGGACATATTCGTTTCTTCGCGGGGTACTCCGGCTGGTCACCAGGACAGCTAGAAGCGGAGATCGACGAAGGAAGTTGGGCGATCATACCCGGAAGCACGGTGAATTGCTTGAGTTATCAAAAAGACTTGTATCAAGCCCTCAAAGGGCAACTGCCTCCGGACTTTCGCCTGTGGAGCAATGCGCCCACAGAGCCCCAATTGAATTAAAACAACGAAGAAGCCCGAAGGGCATTCTGCATGCGTTCCGCTTGCGTGGCGACATAGGTTGATTTACGATAGTGGGTCACGGTAGACAATCCATCTATGGCATTGCTCATCCAAATTTCATCGGCGTCCAAAAGGGCAAACGGACTAAGGGATTCTTCTTGCACTTCGAGCCCTAGTCCCGGTGCTAATCGAAGTACTTGTTCACGAATGACCCCACGCAATGCCCCAGCACTCAAGGGAGCTGTAGTCAATTGCGTTCCTTTCAATACAAAAAGGTTTCCGCGGCTCGTTTCTAATATGCGATTATCCTGTCCGAGCAGGATGACATCATCCAAGCCTTGCTCCACGGCAAACTGAGCCGCCAAGATGTAGAGCGCCGACTGACTTGATTTAAGACTACTCAGTAATCCGGGCGATTTCTTGTGCTCTTGGAACACATCCACTTTCAATGGTTTGAGTGGATGGGGATAGCCCAAGTCATCTAATTCGGACACATGAATTGCATGCTCAACTGCTTTGGTTGACGGCGCATAGCCCATCCCACCGGAGCGCCATACGGATAAGCGCAAACGATAGTCCCCAGAACCCGAGGGCAGGCACGAGCGCAATTCAGCCTCCAACTCATCCGGACTCCAGCTCGAGGGTATCTCCATACGGAGAATCCGCATACTGGACATAAGACGAAAGTAATGGGACTCCCAAAAACAGATTTTACCGCGGTGAACGCGCATCGTTTCAAATAATCCGTCCCCATACAAATGCGAACGACGCGAAAAGGCTTGACCTTCCGCGTCGCTCAGACGATTTCCTTCGTACCAGACGGTGCTCATTTGCTGAACAATTCCGCCATTTTGCTACCAATATCCGCGGGAGAGTCCACCACGTGTACTCCGCAATCACGAAGAATGGCTTTTTTCGCCTGGGCAGTGTCCTCTGCTCCACCAACGATCGCACCGGCATGGCCCATCGTACGGCCAGCAGGAGCAGTTTCGCCCGCAATGAAACCGACCACAGGCTTTGTGCCATGGGCTTTGATCCACTGACCCGCTTCTGCTTCGAGCTGTCCTCCAATTTCACCAATCATGACAATGCCATGAGTTTCAGGGTCATTCATAAGCAGTGCTACCGCTTCTTTCGTTGTGGTGCCGATGATGGGGTCACCACCGATTCCGATGGCTGTGGTAATACCCATTCCAGCCTTGCAGATTTGATCAGCGGCCTCATAAGTCAATGTGCCCGACTTGGACACAATCCCAATGTTTCCTTTTTTGAACACAAAACCGGGCATAATGCCCACTTTCGCTTCATCTGCGGTAATCACGCCAGGACAGTTTGGACCGATCAGAGTAACGCCGCGCTTGACCGCGTAAGGCTTGGCTTTGACCATGTCTGCTACCGGAATCCCTTCCGTGATGCAGACAATGACTTTAATTCCAGCATCGGCAGCCTCCATGATGGAATCGGCAGCAAAGGCAGGGGGAACAAACAAGATGGATACATCCGCGCCCGTAGCGTCTACCGCATCCTGCACTGTATTGAAAACGGGCTTCTCAAGATGGCTTTGGCCTCCTTTACCGGGGGTTACTCCTCCAACTACGTTCGTTCCGTAGGCGATCATTTGCTCGGCATGGAAACTGCCTTCCTTACCGGTAAACCCTTGTACAATGACTTTGGAATCTTTATTGACGAGAACGCTCATAGCTGAGGATGCTTTATTGATGAATTTATTGCGGCAAAAGTAGGGTTCAAATGACGAACCCCCTACCCGACTATCGGCTGAATTTGATTTCTTCAATCAATCGATCGGCGCCCGCGTAGACATCCACTACCCACATGACATAGCGCAGATCTACCATGATGTTTCGGCAGCGTTCTGGCGTGAAGTAAAAGTCACTCATCGTGCCTTCCCAAATCCGGTCAAAATTGAGTCCTATCAACTCCCCTTTTGCATTGAAGACCGGGCTTCCAGAATTTCCACCGGACGTGTGATTGGCTGCCAAAAAGCATACGGGCAAATCACCGTCTGCATTGGCATAGACGCCGTAGTCCCTTGCCTCTAATTTGATCCGAAGATCTTCGGGCAAGTCAAATTCATAATCGCCCGGGATGTATTTTTCGAGAATCCCATCAGCCGTAGTAAAGTGTTTGTAGGTCACACCGTCCATTGGCGACAAGCCGCCCACGCGACCGTATGCAAAACGCAGGGTCGAGTTGGCATCCGATGCTATGTTTGCGTTAAAGCCTTCCCCATTTTCATTCGCCGCATACATGCGCTCGTGCATCCACGCTTTCATCCCTGCCGCATATTCCGACTCCAATTCACGCATGGAACCTGAATGTGCTCGGTACATGGACAATAAGTCAGGCCACAAGGAATAGGCCAAGTGATTGCGGTGGGCGGCAACCAGAGTGTCAATATTGGCGTCCGTCGTGACTTTGGGCAAGCTGTTATACATCTCGGGATTGAAGTAACCTTGAATAAATGCCTCTGTTTCCGCAAAGTATTCCAAGGGTACTTCCAGGTTCTTATTCGCTTCGCCTGCCTCCCGCCATGCGGTAATTAAACGCTTTGAAGCGCGACGATCAAGTTCGGGCACAAAATCTTTTTGAAAATCTTGCAGCGCACGGAGTGCAGGAGCACAATCTCCCCCAGTATCATAGGTATTGACCAAATCCTGTGCTAATCGACTCCAGACATTCAGTTCCCAGCGGGTTAATACTTCTTGCCAATACACTAAGCCGAGTCGAGCATCTTCTAACGCAGCATTTTGGGTGGCAAATGTCTTAACTAAGGCCCCAGCAGCCCCTTGATTCAACAACTGCTTTGCGGACCACGCGACGATCGCATCTTCACGCTTCTTCAACGTGTCGAGGCCATGCGAAGCTTCCATTCCTTCTATTTGGCCAATCCATTTCTTCCAACCGTTTGAAACGGAGGCATACTTGGAGGCATATTGGATTTTCACCGCAGGATCGACACGCATCGCGCTGTCCCACGTACTCAAAACTAAATCGCGCAGGGCCACGCGAACGGGAAGCATCACATCAAGTTGCTGGGCCACCTCCGAAACGGGTAAATAGCTCGTGGTGCGACCGGGAAATCCATAGATCAACGAGAAATCACCTTCTTCGGACCCTTTTAGACTGACAACCAAGGGGTTTTGAACCTGCATAGGCACATTCTCTGAATCGTACTCCGCGGGGCTACCGTCGGGCGCCGTGTAAATTCGAAACATTGAGAAGTCCCCCGTGTGACGTGGGAAAACCCAGTTGTCGGTATCTGCACCATACTTGCCCACGGCACTAGGCGGGGCGCCAACGAGTCGCACGTCCGAATAGCGACGGGCAATGGTGAGTTCGTAGGCATTCCCTGCGTAGGTCGGATCGATATGACCGATGTAGCCATCTTTTGAAGGATACTTGGCCATCATGGTTTCAAGCACCTCGGATATGGCTTCGCGTTCGCTTTTACCCTGGGCGATTAAAGGAAATACGTCTAAGCTTACGTTTTCCATTTTGACCACAAAGTCGACATAAAGTCCTGGGTTGGGCTTTTCATCGGCTAGCGTTTCGGCCCAAAATCCATCATTTAAATAGTTGTTTTCCAGAGAACTATGTGATTGTATGGCGTCATAGCCGCAATGGTGGTTTGTCAGCACCAAGCCTTGACTCGAAATCACTTCACCCGTACAAAATCCACCAAAGTGAACCACTACATCGTTGAGGCTGCCTGAGCCACCTTCGGCATAAATATCGTCCCAGGACATCTTCATGCCCATGGCTTTCATCTGATCAAATTGCGCAGCGGCATCTTCAGGGAACCACATTCCTTGGGAAAAAGCGCTGAAACTAAGTGCCGTACATGCGGCAGTGAAGAAAAGAGAGGTGTATTTACGCATCCTGTAAAGATATATCTTCGCAGCATGAAAGCACTAAAATCACTCTTAGCGGTAGGAAGCTTGGCGCTTCTTGTCGCCTGCCAACCTCAAGATCTCCAGATCGAAATTGCGTTGGACAACTACACTCCTACGGAGACCGAAGGATGGGCCACTATTATGGTTCGCGATACCGCGGATTGGTATGCAGCGGACTCCATCGTACTAGAAGACGGCAAAGGGCGTCTATCCTTTGCTCCAGAAGGGCCTACCTCGTTCTATGTGCGAATTGCTGGAATTGAACCTTTAGCGGGCTTTGGCTACCGAGGTAAATTGACCTTAAACGGGGATGCGAGCCAAGTTCCTTTTGAAGGCAAATTAGAAGGCACGGAAGAAATGACTTCGTTCAATACATTCAACGATCAGCAGAAAGCCTTTCAAGAGTACGCGGGCTCGTTCAATGAGTACTTTGCCTCTGCCTCTGCTATCGGTGATAGCGCCACGATGGACTCATTGAGTACCATCCTGGAAGCGGAATATGACAAACTTCAAGTGCAGAACAAGCGTTTTGCGATGGAAAATGGAGCCCTTGGTGCCTACATCGCTAACCGGTACATGTACATGGAAGAAGTTGAGGTCTTGGATTCTGTGCTCGCAGGTGTGCCTGCCGACGCGATGAATTCCAACGATGTTAAGCTGCTCGGAGAGCGTGTCACGGCACTCAAGCGCGTAGCTATTGGCCAGCCAGTTCTTGATTTGAACCAAAAGGATAGCCTCGGCAATCCTGCTACGCTAATCAGCATGCTTGGCGAAGGGTATACCCTAGTAGACTTTTGGGCATCATGGTGTGGCCCTTGCCGCGCTCAGAATCCGGACCTCGTAGTCCTCTACAATGAGTTTCACGCGATCGGATTTGAAATTGTTGGAGTCGCTTTTGATGATCAATATGATCGTTGGATGGGGGCAATTAAAGAAGACGGCCTAAACTGGCCTCAAATGACCGACCTCAGAGGCTGGAATAACTCTGCCTCGAAGGCCTATTCTATCCGCGCTATCCCTCAAAATGTATTGATCGGACCGGATCAAACCATTGTAAAACGGAACATCGAACCCGCTGAATTACGCACGTTCTTGCAAGAAAACCTAGGCATTCTTGCCCAAAGGGAAGTGACGGAATAAGGGAGATTATCTCTTTAAACGAAGAAGGGCGGCCCGCTGGGCCGCCCTTTTTTTATTTTATCAAGTGAGTAACCCACCGTCAACCTGAAGCACTTGCCCCGATACATAGGACGAAAGATCGCTCCCCAAAAAGACGCAGGCATTGGCCACATCTTCTGGTTGACCTCCGCGTTTCAATGGAATAGCATCGCGCCAGGTTTGAACCACCTTTTCATCAAGCACGCCGGTCATCTCCGTTTCGATGAAGCCAGGAGCCACTGCATTGCAGCGGATTCCGCGTGAACCTAATTCAAGCGCCACAGATTTGGTAAAGCCAATAATACCGGCCTTAGATGCCGCATAGTTAGCCTGACCAGCATTTCCTTTAATTCCAACAATGGATGAAATATTGATTATACTCCCACTGCGCTGCTTCAGCATATACCGCTGAGCGTGCTTGGTGGTATTGAATACGGATTTCAGATTCGTACTAATCACCTGGTCAAAATCCTCTTCACTCATGCGCAGCATGAGGGTATCTCGGGTAATTCCCGCATTATTGACAATGATATCGATTTGGCCAAAATGCGCCACAATATCTTGGATTAGTTGCTCCGCCTGCTCTCCACTAGAGGCATCGGATCGAAAGCCCTTAGCCTCTCCGCCCAAAGCGGCCAAATCTTTTTCAAGTGCTTCACCACGCTCCACGCTGGACAAATACGTAAATGCCACTTTGGCGCCCTCTTCAATGAAGCGCTGTGCAATAGCTCGTCCAATCCCTTTGGACGCACCGGTGACCAAGGCCACTTTGTTTTCGAGAAGTTTCATGATGTGAAATTAGGATGTTTGAGAATAACCTGCTCGCTTAAGACCAAAATAGGCGCATAGAATTCCAAGCAGTCCGCCCGCGATGACATCATGCAACCAATGCATATGCAGGTGAATGCGACTGTATCCCACTCCAAAGGCTACCAAGGCCATCAGGATAGGATATTGGTATTTATTCAAAGCCAAACTGGACCAGGAAGCCGCTAAGGCGGTCGCGAAGGCGGTATGACCAGAAGGGAAACTCTTGTAAAATGACTTCGTTAACCCAGGTATATTCTGTGCATCTGGAAACACGGTCCACGGGCGAGGAAAATCTGCAAAAATCAACTTCAACCCTTGGGGAATGATCACTGCAAGAAACACCGTGAACAAGAAGCCCTTGCGGACCCGCTTCCACGCTGGTTGCTTTCGATAACTCAACCACAGAAGAAAAAACAAGACATTGGCCGTCACCGCTTCACCAAACTGGGTCCAGTAGAGCATAAATTCATCCGCCCAATATTCACGTTGGTCTTGAACGGCATGCATGAATTCATGGGACCCTACGACGGCATAACTCAGTCCTAGTATTCCCCAGATTATGAGAAAGCTATGCAGAAAAGTTTTGTTCAAGAGGACAAAAATCAGGAACCTATGGTTCGAAGGAGCGTAGTGATTTGGCTTTGCCAAAGTAGGCGCATTTCTTGCTCTTCTTCTGGCTCCACGTGGTCGGTTACCAGGAGCAGCCCATCCCCAGTCAATTCATCGATCTCAATGCGAAATTCAAACGAGAATTTCTCATCCGTTTCATCGTGATCCCATTTATACTGAATGAATTGGGATTGCTTCTTTCGCACCAAGTAGGCCACCTCTTCAGAGTCCCCCCACATGAACGTAAACTTATCCCCTCGAGAATTCACATCGTCGCAGAACCATTCTGACAAGCCGCTAGGCGTTGACAAGAAGTTATACAACATGGTAGCAGAGCTACGAACAGGAAATTCTAAAACGATTTTGGTGCGATCTGGCATGATGGTATAATCCTGGCTTTGAGCGAATGATAAGACCGCAATATAGGCCTTCCGATGAATTTGCAAAACTTCTAAGCCTTTGAATTCAATCAAAATTTAGATTTAAATAAATTCGACCCGACAAATTGCCCAGAACCGCCTCTTGCCCTATTTTTGCCGCCTCTCACGGCGAGGTAGCTCAGATGGTTAGAGCGCAGGATTCATAACCCTGAGGTCGGGGGTTCGATTCCCCCCTTCGCTACACAGAAGCAAACCCGAGTCTCAAGACTCGGGTTTTTTCATTTTATAGCGCACTGAGCTTGATCGAGGGCGAGCTAGAATGAAAAAACCAGTACAGCGAAGCTGTTCGGGTTTGCTTCACGTGTAAAGCACCCCCTCCAGGGAACATGGGCCGCTCAGCGGCCCACTAATCCCCCCTTCGCTACACAGAAGCAAACCCGAGTCTCAAGACTCGGGTTTTTTCATTTTAGCGAGGTTCACGGTCAGATATCTGTGTCAGGTCTAGGGCGTAAAGTTGCTCTGCTCTAGCACATACACCTCATTCAAACTCCTCGCTAAACGTATCGTCCCACATAAACCCATTGACGATCCAACCGTCTTCGTTCTTGTAGTACGTGAATTTTAGCCGAATGGCGCTGACTTCGTATCGAACCAAATAGGTTTCGCGAATGGCGATATCCCCAATGGTCTCTGTTTTGACCTTTAGAATCCCAATGGGAGATCCAATGCGATCACTGAGCATGTTGACGTACTTGATGGTCTTTTCTTCCGATGATTCAATTTCATTCTCGGGTAATGGCCAATATGGGCTCAAAGCGTCAAACGCTAGCTTGATCTTGTTTTGCCGAAAAAGTTCAGCCACTTTCTTGGACATGGCCTCTGTAGCAGGGATATCTTTTAGATAATCATCTTGCGCAAAAGCGCTCATACTGACTACCAAGACAAAAAGAGAAAGAATGAAACGCTTCATAAGATTTAATAGTTGAAGTACCTAATATAGCCTATACTACCTGCGCTTCCTCGGCCCCTTTCTGGGCTTCCCGCGGTAGCCAGCGCCCGGCTGGTGGAAGTCTTTGGGCCGCGGTCCGGCCTTGGACGCAGTGGGGCCGCCATCGCTGTCTTTCACGGCAGCCTGCAGCTTACGCACTTCCGATTCGGTCAATTCGCGCCAGCCACCGGGCTCCAAGCCGTCGCTGGAAAGGTGCATGATGCGGGTGCGCTCTAGGTAAACGACTTCGTGCCCCACGTATTCGGCCATGCGACGGATTTGGCGGTTCAGGCCTTGGACGAGAGTGATTTTGTAGCTGTTGGCCCCCGTGCGGCGGATATCACAGGGAAGCGTTCGGGTCCCGAGCATAGGAACGCCTTGAGCCATCTTTTGGATCGCTTCGTCCGAAATTGGCTTCTTCACCCGGACGAAGTATTCCTTCGGGTGCGCATTGCCCGCCCGCAGAATCTTATTGACCGAATCGCCATCGTTGGTCAGCAGCAGTAGCCCCGTCGAATCCTTGTCCAAACGTCCGACCGTAAAAATGCGTTCCGGGTAACGGATGTAGTCGACCACATTCCCACGAATACTTCGATCCGTCGTCGACGTGATTCCCGCCGGCTTGTGCAGCAAAATAAAGACCGCCTGAGGTTTGGCTTCCGCATGAAGCACCTGACCATGCACCTCCACCCGATCGCCCGGCTTCACCGTGTCGCCAAGGACGGCTTTTCGCCCGTTCAAACGGACGGCCCCAGATTCGATGGCACGATCCGCCTCCCTCCGGCTGCAAACGCCGTGGCTGCTAATGTATTTATTCAGGCGTATCCCAGGCTCCATAGCTCCGCGAAAGTACGAAGCTCCTAGGTGCTTTACGATCGAAACCGCTTCGCTAAACCATTGTACGAGAAAGCACACATGCCCATACCTATACCAATGAAGAGTCCTGGAACCAAGTGGCCCAAGCCCATACCTAGCCCCATCCCGCGCATCATAGCTCCTACAAAGGCCAGTCCGCCTCCAATTTTCTGTGGGTCATTCATGGTTGAAAGGCGTATTTTCGACAAAATAGCCCAATTTCTACGGACCCTTCATGCAAAAAGCTAGTCAGTTATCGCCCTGCTTGACCTACAGATACCGCTTGGACCGGATTTGGGACGACAGCAAGCCCTCTGTACTCTTTGTACTCTACAATCCAAGCACTGCCGACGCCAACCAAGATGACCCTACCCTCCGACGATGCATAGGCTTTGCCCAGTCGTGGGGGTATGGGGGGCTTTGCGTCATCAACCTCTACTCCTTGCGAACGCCAGATCCCAACGTCTTGCGTGGACACATACAGCCCAAAGGCTCTGAACACGAACGAAGTTTTCAAGCAGCCTTGGAGGGTCACTCCGATGTCATTTGCGCTTGGGGACTACAAGGAGGACCAATTTCCAGCCATTTTAGCCCCGGGACGCACCGAATTTTTCACTTAGGGCTGAATCGAGACGGAAGCCCCAAGCATCCATTGTACTTACCTTCGAAAACCCTCCGACAAGAGTGGCAACCAATGGAATAAATGACAGCCCCTCCCTCCCCCCCTGACCAAGCTTTCTACTTTCGGGAAATTGGACCCTTCGATGCCGCTTTTATCCAAAAGCTCACAAACACAAGAGGCTGGCTGCAGCACATTGGTGATCGTAGAACGAAGACTTTGGAGGGCTCCCTCGCCTACATCGAGCGTGCCTATACCGAACCCTATGCGCGCATGGGCTTTGGTCTGTGGGCTGTAATTAATCGGTCGAGTCAACAACCCATGGGGGTATGCGGGCTCGTGTCAAGGCCTGATGCCCCCGCTCCGGATTTGGGCTTTGCGCTATTGCCCGAATTCGAAGGTCAGGGCTGGATTCGAGCTGCGAGTCGTTTCGTTTTGAGCCACGCGTCGGAGTACCTCCATCTATCCACAGTGGATGCCTATGCCAACGAAGACAATGCCCGAAGCCGAAAGACCCTAGAGGCCTTGGGCTTTGAGTCTTTGAGCTGTTCAGAACATCCCCTTTTTGGCGCGGTAGTTTGCCACTATCGACTGCAGTTTCAGAAATAAAAAAAGCCCACCGGAGTGGGCTTTCACTTAGTGCTGGACCGAGAAGACTCGGCGCTCTAGACCAGTTGGACTTTCCCAGGTTAGGACGTAGGATCCATTGGGCAAGTCGGCTACATGCACCTGCGTACTTGGCTCCAGTGTCTTCACTTTTTGACCCATCAGGGTGTAGAGGACCAATTGACCCCGCGGTGCTTGGCTGAGGTACAAGACATCCTTCGCAGGATTGGGCATGAGTTGAATCTGTGAGGCATCAGTTTCATCGAGGCCTACACCTTGGACTTGGACTTGAATTCGGACCGTATCAGCCGCCAAACGGCCCCAACGTACCGCCTGAAGCTCGCCCATAGCAGCTGTCCACTGAACTTCCGCTGGATCCGACATAGTAGCGGGATAGGATACCCATGTACCCCCATTCAACAGCCAGGTCACCGAATCAATCATAGCCGTAGAGCTCAACTGGTAGGTAGACGTAGACATCCACGTAGGCGTAGTCGAGCCCACCATGATGGCGCCAACAAAGGGCAAATACACCGTGTGGGTATCCGCCGCGAGGGCCTTACCGCATCGACCAACCGCCGTGCTGCTATCAGACGCAGTATAGACAATCAACTTGCCCATGCCCGAAATCGCATTGGGAAGACTCAAGGAAAGAACGTCTGCCATGACTGCGGTATCCCAGTTTGCGCTCAATTGGCTGGCAAAACCACTGCTGACCCCTGACTGGGTCCATTCAAATTCGTTCAGGCCATCCGTAATGGATCCCTGGAAAACCTTGTTGTGCAGGTACAGATCGAGAACCCCAGGATTTACCGAGGTAGCTGAATCCACCGGAATCGTACCACCACCGCCTGTGGTGATGTAGACGGGTACTTCGCGCATGGAATAGCCAATGCGGTACCACGCACCGTTGGTACTGTCGTAGACGTAATCGTCTGCGCGGAAGGCAATCGTAGACTGCAGGGTCGTGGACGGCTTAAAGGTCAAAACACCCGTGGTGGGGTCCAAGGTAAGCGGGTGGGATGGGCTGCAATCAAAGGGATTTGTCGCACTGTAGCCCGTCGCATAAACGACAGAGGTGCCTGCGGCAGACAAGGCCGAGCGAAGCACCAGCGCGGTGCTATCGCCATCGATTTCCTGCGTCGCCATATTCTGCTGGTGAAGTTGGTGAACGGCTCCACTCAGACTGCCCATGGGTGCCCATTTGACCGCGTTGTTGTATGGGCGAAGGCCACTGGCCAAATTGAGTTTAGCCTCCAGGTAAATTTGCTGGGAGGCACTGTTCACCAGCGTGGTGGCTCCATTGGGTCGGCAACATACCGACCAGGAGAACGTGTAGTTCGCCAGGGAGTTGAACGTCACAGTACCCGCGTATTCATGCACCTGCAAATTGCTACCGCCATTGGAGCAAAGACCTCCTCCCACATTCGTCACCGAATAGGCTGGCTTGGTCAAGTTGACGAGCACCGAATACGTCGCGCCGCCGCCTGTTACGGTAACCGTATTTGTTTGAGGCATCGAGACGCCATAGGCATCATTGTACAAGGTGAGTAGGACATTGTATGTGGACGTCGTACCCGTTGTCGACACATACTGGTAGGAAAGATCTCCACCAATGAGGTGGCTCGCCTGAGAGGATAATCCTAGTCCAAAAATGCATAGAAAGAGGAGAGCTAATTTTTTCATCTCTCGATGTAATTGGTTTGATGTGAAAGATACTAAATTCAGCTAGGTTGAAATTCTTGCCTTCGCTAACCCTCCCTTTGTTTACGGAATACCGCAAAAATCCCCGTTACATGCAGACATTCTAGCCAATTTACTCATTCGGCACTGGATACATTTGTTCTAATCAAAACCACCAAGCATTATGAAAAAATGGTTCCTTCTATCCTTCATTGCTCTTTCAACCTTTGCTTTTGGCCAAGAAGGCCAAGGGGCTGTGCTACATTCCAGCCGGTATATTTTTAGCCCAAGTGGCTACAGTTTGCCCAAAGACTCCATCTACCTCAACTGGATTGGTCCTTTGCTCGATGTTCAATTTGCACCTACGGAAAATCTCACCTTGGGCATTGGAACACCCGCTTTTCTGGGAGTCTATGTAAACGGGGGCTATTCCATGAAAGTGAACGATTTCACCACAGCTAAGGTGGGCGCTCTGTATGGCTTTCCCACCATTGGCCAAGCAAGCTTCGGCTTACCCTTTGCGGTTGTCACCATGGGGCAACCAAATGCTAACATCACGTTTGGGGCTGGATATGGATTTGGCACCGGGGATTTTGCAGGTGATTTAGATGGACTTGCCTTGAATTTGGCGGGCTACAAGGATTTTGGCGGAAAAACGGGTTTATTGTTTGAAAGTTGGTACCTACCCGAAATTGAGACATACCTGGTGGCCCCCGCCTTCCGAATCTACACCAAGCGCGACCGTCGGTACTGGAATATTGGATTCATGGGAGCGCGGTATTCGTACGAGGAAATGGTTTATCCGATCCTAGGGTATGATACGGATTTTGATGGCGTAGCGGATGTCATGCAGGAACCCTCTGGCTCCAACTTTTGGACGATCTATGACTACGACAATCCTTTTTTGACGCGCGTTTGGGAAGCTTTCCGTTTCCCCATTTTCTCCTACGCCATGTATTTCTAAGGATATTCCATACTTCTGCGCAGGCGCCGTGTCTAGCTACATTCTAGCACGGCGTTTTTCATAAGTGCATGCGGAGATTCGATAGGATTGTACGGAGTGTATCAACCAGTTCTGCATCCAGAGGCAAATCGGGATCCGAATACGTAGCGAGCCGCTGCCCGGGCACATCAGACTTAAGGGTATGCGTCATGGAGGGAAAGGTGTACAGCTGTGCATTTGGGCTGTTTTGCGCGCCCCACTCAAGCATGGCTTCAGAAGGCTGAACTTGAATGTCCTTGCCTCCGTAAAAGATGTAAACAGGCAATTCTGCGGGCAAAGCGTTTAAATTCTGCATGGGCTCATCCTGAAACCAGTCCACCAAGTAGGGCTGAATAGAGGGTCGAAAAAGCGAAAGCAAAGCCGGTGGTGATGGGCGCCCTAACAAATGACCCGCTCGCAGACTGTCCAAACTCAATTTTGCAAATTGGCCATACTCAGAATCTGGCGCTATTTGGCGGCTCAATTGCTCCCAAAGGATATCCGCTGCATTTTCTCCCGGCGGAGCCAGCAAAATAAGGCCCTTCAAACCTTCCGGTCTACGCTTGGCTGCCCAGGCTAAGGCGATTTGTCCTCCTTCACTGTGGCCCACGAGCACTAGGGACTCATACCCCGCAGTGCGACCTATCGCCCACCATGCCTCGTAATCCTGGATATTGTCCGAAAACAGCAGACTCTGCTCTCCGCCTTTCAAGGTGCTTTCACCCACCCCCCGCTTATCCACTTGCAACGTGGAAATCCCCTGGGATTGTAGTAGCTCCGCAAGCTGATCGTACATGTTCGTTTTCAATGAAGGGCCTGCTCCATTTCCATGTCGATCAGTCGGGCCTGAACCAGGCAAAAGAATGGCGAGCGCTTTGGGGGCTTTCCTCCCCTGCTTTGCATGGCTCAAGGTTCCCCTTAAGACATCCTCCCCCGTCTGGATGAAGACCTCTTCGGGGTTTACTTTTTGCCCCCAGGCCGAAGACGTAGTCAAAACAAGGGCCAAAAACGCAATCCCAATGAAGTTTCTTTTCATCTTAAAAAGGTAAGGGCTTTGAGTGACTTGTAGCACATACGTGGCAAGCGCTCCGGCTACCTTTGCCGCATCGATGGACTCTTCGGGGTTCCATGATACGTTGAACCCCCGCGATGCACACCGTGGGGGTTCTTTTTTCTGATAATCTGGTCATCCGACGAGGAATTAGCCCAGCGCAAGCTTAGAGCCAAATACCTTCTTCAAAAGCTCACTCGTTCGAGCCATGGGGTCTTTGCGAATTTTGGCTTCTTGGACGGCTATTTCTTGGTATATCGCGGTCGTCGCCCCTTGGTTGACATAGGTGGGTAAATCCGTTTCTATGTCATGACTCAAGCCGAGAATTCCTTTGTTGGCATTCAGTGCCTGCACCAAAGGCGTCCAGTACCTCGCTATGTCCACCGCTTTCAGTGCGCGGTCGATGACTGGGGCAAAGGCTTCTTGTACAGCGGGTTCAGTGGCCCCTTTTAAATAGGCGGTGGCTGAGCCATCCCCGCCCTGTAGAATGCCGACGGCATCCTGAATAGTCATGTTCACGATGGCCTCTTTGAAGATGGGCGCCGCTTCTTGAACGGCCTTTTCAGCACCTTCATTCATGGCTGCCACCAATCCGTCCAACTTGGGGCCCATCGTGGCACTTAGCAAGGGATTCTTTCGCACTTTTTCTTCCAGTGCTTTGATCTCAGGCGGTAAGGGAATGCGGTACGCGGGGCTCTGGGCAAAGCCTCCCACTTTACTCAATTGCGCCACACCTGTCGCTACCCCTGCATCCAAGGCTTCTTTCAAGCCTTGCCCAATTTCCTTCGTGGTGGGTCCAGATTCGGCGCCCTGAAGATTCTTCAATCCCTGCAGAGCTTGGGACGCACTGGCGGGGGCAACAGGCAACTTGATTTGTGCACAAGCTGTAACGCCCGCACCACAAAGAAAGATCGAAAGTAAAAGGATACGCATAGCTGAGTTTTTAAGTAAAGCTATGCAAAGTGAGTGCCGAAGATTAGAGACCCTCCGTGTAGGCTTTGAAATTGTTGAGAATCATTTGCCAGCCGGCTTGCTGCATTTCAATGGGATTTTGGTCTTCCGCTTCAAAGCGCTCGACCACATGCACCCCACCAGGCACTTCTTCGAAGGTGACCCAAATCTTTCGGTCGTCCCCCATCGTAGAATGCAACTCCTTATGGCGCTCCACCAGCGTGTAGGTTGCCCCGAATTCAAAGCCAAAGCTGCCGTCGCGGGCTTCCATTCGGGCTGTGTACGTGCCACCTACCCGAACATCAGCTTTCGCCCAGGGGCAATGCCAACTAGGATCCGCAAAATTCCAACCTGTGATATGATCACCTTCCGTCCAGGCGGCCCAAACCGAAGCGATGTCCGCGTGGACCGTGGCTTCTATGGTGACTATTGGACGCATTCTCAGGCAAATAGAGGCTTGTCTTTCATCATGGCCACGACGGCGTCCCCAACGGCTTTGATTTTACCCGGATTGTCAGCATGCATCAATACCTCATCGATAAATCCGGCGATGCGGTCCATGTCAGATTCCACACAGCCACGCGTGGTAATGGCTGGGGTTCCTAGTCGAATACCACTCGTGACAAATGGCGACTTATCGTCGAAGGGAACCATGTTCTTGTTGGCCGTGATGTGTGCTTGAACCAAGGCAGCTTCGGCAAGCTTACCCGTGACCCCTTTGTTGCGTAAGTCAATGAGCATTAAATGGTTGTCCGTGCCTCCTGAAATGATTTCGTAGCCTCGACCAACCAATGCAGCGGCCAATGCTTGTGCATTCTTCTGGACTTGCACGATGTAGTTGAAGTAATCATCGTGGAGGGCTTCGCCATAGGCAACGGCCTTTCCTGCTATCACGTGCTCCAAAGGACCGCCCTGAATGCCTGGGAACACAGCCATGTCCAAGAGGTTAGACATCATGCGAATCTCGCCTTTTGGCGTCGTGAGGCCCCATGGGTTTTCAAAGTCTTGACCCATCATGATCATACCTCCGCGAGGTCCACGCAAGGTTTTGTGCGTCGTGGTCGTCACGAAGTGGCAATGCGGCATGGGGTCATTTAACAAACCCTTCGCAATAAGTCCAGAGGGGTGTGAGATGTCAGCCAGCAACAAGGCGCCGACTTCGTCGGCGATTTCACGGAATTTGGCGTAATCCAAATCGCGTGAATAGGCCGATGCACCGCAGATGAGCATCTTTGGCTTCTCGCGGTGGGCAATCTCCCGAATGGTATCGTAATTGAGGAGGCCCGTCTCCTTCTCTACCCCATAAAACACAGCACGGTAGGTCTTTCCGGAGAAACTCACCGGGCTGCCGTGGGTCAAGTGTCCCCCATGGCTCAAGTCAAAGCCCATGATGGTGTCCCCTGGCTGCAAACAGGCGAGGTAGACCGCCGCGTTGGCTTGGCTTCCGCTGTGAGGCTGCACGTTGGCGTATTCGGCGTCAAAGAGTTCACACGCACGGTTACGCGCCAAATCTTCCACTTGGTCCACGACTTCGCAGCCTCCGTAGTAGCGCTTTCCAGGATATCCTTCAGCGTACTTATTGGTTAATACAGAACCTACGGCTTGCATGACGGCCGGGCTGGTGAAGTTCTCGGAGGCGATGAGCTCAATGCCGTTGATTTGGCGTTGCTTCTCAGCCTCAATAAGTTGGAAAATTGCGCTATCGTGTTCCATAAGATTGGTGGTAACTTGTGCCTCAAAAGTACGCCAAATGCACCCCCTCTCCGATCCAAAAACTCCAAGTTTTCTACCAGTTTCTGAACATTCTGACTTCCCTTTGCAGAACATCCCCTTTGGCGTCATTGAGCGTCCAGACGGTATTTATGTGTGCGCTTCGAGGATCGGCGATGTAGCCATTGATTTGAATGCCTTGCAGCAACTAGGGTACTTCGATGAACTGGAGCTCCCTGAGGGCCTTTTTGGTCAAGAAGCCTTAAATGAGTTCATTTCGCTTGGACGGCCTGTTTGGCGAGGCGTTCGCCAGATCATTGGTGCGTTATATGCGCAAGGATCCAAACTCGAGGGAAACGGAAAGCAACGGGAAGAAATTGAATGGCCCATCGATCAGGTCGAGGCCGTATTGCCTGTCTTGGTAGGTGATTACACAGACTTTTATGCTTCCCGTGAGCACGCCACCAACGTGGGCAGTATGTTTCGAGATCCGGATAACGCGCTGCTCCCCAATTGGCTGCACCTTCCAGTGGGCTATCACGGTCGGAGTTCTACTATCATTGAAAGCGGGATGCCTGTGCATCGTCCTCATGGACAGCGCAAGGGACCTCAAGATCCCGCTCCGGTTTTTGGGCCTTCCCTTAAGGTTGATTTTGAGCTAGAGATGGCCTTTATCACCGGCGATGGCCCCGTGGGCTACAGCAGTATCCCCATAGCGCGAGCAGAGGAGCACATCTTTGGCTTGTTGCTTTTGAATGATTGGAGTGCGCGCGATATCCAACAATGGGAATATGTGCCTCTCGGGCCCTTCTTGGCCAAGAATTTTGCTACGAGTATTTCGCCATGGATTGTCACGCTAGATGCCCTGGCTCCTTTCCGAACCGAGCGGCCTGCCCAGGAGGACCCCAGCCCTCTTCCTTATTTACAGCAAGATCCTGCCGGCGCCAATGTGGATGTGCATTTGGAAGTGAGCATTGCCCCCGAAGGACATCCAGAAACGGTGGTGTGTGAGAGTAATTTCAAGCACATGTATTGGTCCATGGCGCAACAGCTCGCACATCACAGCATCAATGGCTGCTTGATCAATGCAGGGGATTGTATGGGCAGTGGTACCATCAGTGGTCCGGACAAAGGCAGTTTTGGATCTATGTTGGAAATCACATGGAATGGCAAAGAACCCATTTCCCTTTCGGACGGCAGCGAACGGAGTTTCATTGAAGACAATGACACCGTCACGATGCGTGGCTACTGTAAAAAAGACGGGCTACGCATTGGGTTTGGCGAGGTTTCTGCTACCTTAAAACCTGCATTGCCATGGAACCCATCGTCGACTTCGAAAAACTAGTCCGAAACAAATACCGGATGCTTATCCGTGCCGTGGAATCCCGCGGCGGGGACAAGGAGGACGTGGCGCTCATTCGGAAAGCGTATAAGGTGGCCGCTGATGCGCACAAAGATGTTCGACGCAAATCAGGCGAACCCTATATCACGCATCCATTGGATGTTGCGCTCATTGTGACCCGAGATATTGGTTTAGGTCCACAATCCATTGCCGCGGCTCTTTTGCATGATGTGGTGGAAGATTCGGCCTACACGATTGAGCAATTGGATCACCTTTTCGGACCCTCCATCGCCTACATGGTGGCAGGTCTGACAAAAATTCAAGGAATCTTTGATCACCAGAGCACTTCCATGCAAGCGGAGAACTTCCGGAAGCTCCTTTTGAGCATCAGTGATGACGTGCGGGTTATTTTGATAAAGATGGCCGATCGGCTGCACAACATGCGGACTTTGGACGGGATGCCCTATCACAAGCAACTAAAAATCGCGAGTGAAACTTTGTACATTTTTGCACCTCTGGCACATCGCATGGGCCTGTACCACATCAAGTCAGAGTTTGAGGATCTCGGATTGAAGTATACCGAGCCCGAGGTCTACGCAGAATTGGCGGAAAAATTGACCACAGCAGAGGAAGATGATGCCATTTACTTAGAGCGTTTTGGTCAAAACATTGAAAGCCTCCTGGACAATGAAGGCCTTTCCTTCAATGTCAAGCGTCGAAACAAAGGCATTTTCTCGATTCGAAGAAAAATGCTCAATCAAAATATCAGCTTTGAAGAGGTCTATGACAAATATGCCATTCGAGTCATTCTTGATTCGAGTCCAAAGCGTGAGAAATCCGACATCTGGCGGGCATATTCCATTATAACGGGTGTTTTTCGTCCGAATCCTCGGCGCTTGCGCGACTGGATTACTAGCCCCAAGGCCAATGGTTACGAATCCCTGCACATAACGGTCATGGGGCCGGAAGGCCATTGGATCGAAGTCCAAATTCGCTCAAAGCGAATGAACGAAGAGGCGGAGAAAGGCTATGCAGCGCATTGGCGCTATAAAGAAGATAATTCGGGCAATACTGCCTTGGATGACTGGGTCACAAAGATTCGTGAAGCAATTGAAAATCAAAGTGGTAGCGCTATTGAATTCGTTGATCAGTTTAAACTTCAATTGTTCAATGAGGAGATCTTTGCCTTTACGCCTCAAGGCAAGATGCTTACGCTTCCGAAGCATGCTACCGCGCTGGATTTTGCATATGAAATCCATACCGACATCGGCATGTCTACGCTTGGCGCTAAGGTGAATGGCAAACTGGTTCCTCTTTCGTACGAAATCCAAAGCGGGGACCAAGTCCAGGTGCTTACTTCGGACAACCAGACGCCGCGCCTTGAATGGATGAATTGGGTGGTGACTCCGAAGGCCAAGGGGAGCATCCGTCATTTTTTACGTGAAGAGCAACGCGCGGCCCAGGATCGCGGAAAGCGACTTTTGACCCGCATGCTGCACCGAGCCAAATCGGAGCTAAACCAGTCGATGACGCAAAAAATGCTCAATTATTTTGCTCTAAAGAATCCGAGAGAACTCTTTGAGCGTTTTGGCTCGGGACAATTGAGCGCAACGCATTTTAGGTCCTTCGTAGAGGAGGAATCTGGAGGTTTTTATCAAAATCTACGAAAGCGCTTCAAACCCAAACCCACCGCACTTAAGGCTTTGAATGACACGGCGAGTCGCATCGTTTTTGGCCCGGATCAGGTGATTTTGGAGCACCATTTGGCCGCATGCTGCCACCCTATTCAAGGCGATGCCATTTTTGGCTTTATCGATGGGAGTGGCATCCAAGTGCATCGTACGGACTGCCGCCATGCGGTAAACCTGCAGGGACGCTTTGCGGAAAAAGTTATTGTGGCCCGCTGGGCTAGTGGTGATAATCAAGGCTTTAATGCCTTATTGCGCTTTTCAGGCATGGATAGCCCAGGACTCATTCTCCAAGTAACTTCTTTGGTCTCTAACGTGTTGAATATCAACATTCGCGCACTGCATATCGATGGTGCAGAAGGGGTCTTTACTGGAACCATATCTGTCCATGTGAATGACCGTAGTCAATTGACAGACCTGGCCCAAAAGTTAAAGGCCATCAAAGGCATTGACCGGGTAGAGCGGGAATTCAGCAAGGGGAATTAGTCGGTTTGAGCGAAGCGATCTACGCTCAGTAGTACCAGCAGAAGCCGCGAATTCAAGTTGGCTATGCCTTATGGCATACCAATGTACTTGTGTGTCTGAAGTGATAAGCGCCAGGATGGATTCAATTCCAAAAAGTCGATGATCATCGGCAACGTTCGCTCTCTCCGACTCCATTCAGGCTGAAGGTAGAGAATACAGTGATCGGCACATTGATTTGCATGTTCTTGTGCCCACCGCAAATCATCTTGATTATAGATAATGACTTTGAGTTCATGGGCGACTTGGTACCATTCTGGACGAGGCGCTTTGGTTTTTTTGGGAGATAAGCAAATCCAATCCCAAGTACCGGTCAATGGATATGCTCCTGAAGTTTCCAAATGCACCCGCTTCTGGGCGGCTTTTAGCTTTTCGGTGAGTGGCCCCATATTCCACATCAAGGGCTCTCCACCGGTGATCACAATGGTCTCATCCTCTTTTCTCAGGTTGTCCATCATGTCATCCAACGCGGTAACCGGGTGCTTTCCAGCATCCCAAGACTCCTTGACATCGCACCAATGGCATCCTACGTCGCAGCCTCCAATTCTGAAAAAGAAGGATGGACGCCCCGTGTGGGCACCTTCGCCTTGAACCGTCCGAAAGGCCTCCATCAGCGGGAGATTCATGGCATCAGCCGCGACCATCAGCTGCTCGTAAGGTGTTCATAAGCAACCCCACTCGGGTCATCAAACCTACTCCACCGGGAACCGGTGTAATCGCTGAAGCCAGAGGCTCTACCGAGTCAAAATCGACATCCCCTACCAGCTTTTCATCCAATCGGTTGATTCCAACATCAATGACGATGGCTCCTGGCTTCACGTGCTCAGGCTTGATATAAAAGGGTTTGCCAATAGCGGCAACTAAAATATCTGCTTGCTTGGTCATTTCGGCCAAATTCGGAGTCTTGCTGTGCGTCAACGTAGCTGTTGCATTCCCCAACTTGCCATTTCTACCTAAGAGTATGCTCATGGGTGAGCCAACAATGTGGCTGCGTCCAACGATGACGGCATGCTTCCCTTCCGTGCTCAGTCCATAGTGCTCCATAAGTAGAAGAACACCATAAGGCGTGGCGGGTAAATAGGTAGGTAAGCCCAAGGCCATACGCCCTACGTTGTCCGGATGGAATCCATCTACATCCTTCTCTGGATCAATGGCTAGAAGAATGCGTTTATCATCGATGCCTTTGGGAAGTGGCAATTGCACAATGTAGCCGCTCACACCGGGGTTCGCGTTGAGTTGTTGGATTTCACGCAACACCTCCGCTTCTGTAGCCGTTTCGGGTAAGTGAATCAATGTGGATTCAAATCCTACCTCTTCACAGTCTCGGACTTTGCCACGCACATATGCCGAAGAAGCCGGATCATTTCCAACTAAAATGGCTGCGAGATGCGGCCGGCTCTTTCCGCCCGCTAGGCGCTCCTGCACGCTCTGTTTAATCTTCGCCTTCCATGCCGCGGCGGCAATTTTTCCACTGAGTAATTCCGCCATTATCGAGGCATGTTTTTCATCATGTTCATCATATTCTGACGCCCACCTTTGCCCTGCATCATTTTCATCATTTTGCTCATGTCCTCAAACTGCTTGACAAGTTTGTTCACATCGGCTACGGTGCGGCCAGCGCCTTTGGCGATTCGCGCTCTTCGGGGGCCATTCAAAAGGCTCGGTTGCGCTCGCTCTGCAGGAGTCATAGACTTGATCATGGCTTCCACATGTTTGAACGCGTCATCTGGGATGTCCATTCCCTTCATGGCTTTACCCACGCCGGGAATCATGCCCATGAGATCCTTCATCGATCCCATTTTTTTGACTTGCTGGATTTGATCCAAGAAGTCATCAAAACCAAATGAATTCGTGGCAATTTTTTTGGACATCTTGCGCGCCGATTCCTGATCAAACTGCTCTTGTGCACGTTCAACCAAAGAAATCACGTCCCCCATGCCGAGAATACGGTCGGCCATCCGCTCGGGATAAAAGACGTCCAAAGCGTCCATTTTTTCACCCGTACCGATGAACTTAATGGGCACTTGGACCACACTGCGAATCGTCAATGCGGCACCACCACGGGTGTCACCATCCAATTTAGTCAAGATCACGCCACTGTAATCCAAGGCGTCGTGAAATGCTTTCGCCGTATTCACAGCATCTTGTCCCGTCATCGAATCGACGACAAACAAGGTTTCTTGGGGCTGAATTGCCGCGTGGATCGCTTTAATTTCAGCCATGAGCGCTTTATCTACTGCGAGACGACCGGCGGTATCGATCAAGAGATAATTAAATCCCTCCGCCTTCGCTTTCTGTTGGGCTTTTTGGGCAATGACCACTGGATTTTTCTCGTCAGGCAACGAAAACACTTCGATTTCCACCTGCCCACCCAAGGTATGGAGCTGATCAATCGCTGCAGGGCGATACACATCCGCTGCTGCGAGCAAAACTTTCCGTCCTTTTTTCCGCTTCAAATGTGAACCGAGCTTTGCCGTAAAAGTTGTTTTACCCGAACCCTGTAATCCAGCCATTAAAATGGTCTGCAAGCCACTGCCTGAGGCTATTTCAACCGCTTGGCCGCCCATGAGGAGGGCCATTTCATCCCGCACAATTTTGACTAAGGCTTGTCCAGGCTGAATCGCTTTAATGACATCTTGACCCATCGCCCGATCTTTGACCCGATCGGTAAAGTCCTTGGCTATTTTATAGTTGACATCTGCATCCACCAACGCCCGGCGGATTTCTTTGACCGTTTCTGCAATATTGATATCGGTGATTCGGCCCCGTCCACTTAGGCGGTGTATCGCTGAATCAATCCGTTCCGTTAAGCCTTCAAACATATTCTGAGTAATCTAGGCACAAAGTTAACCCATCTTAGGGAGCTGCAGGGGAAGATCTATCGCTAAAACAAAGGCATCTTGCTCGGCAATGACTTCGTAGGAAGATTGGCCCCAAAGCCCAGCGGCATCGCGTGTTTTCAAGCTTTGACCTTCAAGTTGAACTTCTCCTTCAATCACGAAAAAGTACACGCCATTTTCTTCCCGTTGGCGCTGATAATCGCGTCGTTCACCTGCAGGTATTCGGGTCAAATTGAACCAAGCCTGTTGATGAATTCCAAGTCCTTGCCCCTTCCCCATCGGATTCACTACGGCATGCCACTCCTGTTTCACGGCATCTACATCATAGTATTTCTGCGCATATTGGGGCGTCACATTACGTTCCTCTGGAAAGATCCAGATCTGCAAAAGGGTGCAAGGCTCATCCGCTTTGGCATTGTATTCTGAATGGAAAATTCCTGTGCCTGCCGACATGGCTTGCACCTCACCGGCATGCAGCACCTCCTTATTACCCATAGAATCCTGATGCTCGAGGGCGCCACTCAGCGGAATGGTGACAATCTCCATGTTGTCATGAGGATGCTTACCAAAACCGGTACCGCCTGCGATCCAGTCGTCATTCAGAACACGCAACACCCCAAAGTGCACGCGCTCTGGGTTGTGATAGGACGCAAAGGAAAAAGTGTGGTGGCTATTGAGCCAACCGTGATTGGCATGCCCGCGACTTGTGGATGGATGAAGTATCATAGGATAAACGTATTGGTATGCAACAGCCCAAGTCGGGCTAGGGTTCAAAGGTACGCGTGTTTAAACACAAACACCGGCGCTATGGCCGGTGCTGTGATTGTGAAACGACGAGCGATTCCTCAGTTTTCGTCCTTCTTCATCACGATGACTTTGACGCGTTTTTCGCCGTTTTCACCCACTTCTTCGGTGATTTCCACATTTTGAGCAGAGGAATCGTCGAAGCGTACGGGCACACCCCCTGTAATGATCTCCACATCCTCTCCGCGCATGCTCGGCATGCCGTGCATCATCCCGCCCATAGGAAGACCCATTGCAGGCGATGTAGGAATAAGGAAGCCGCTGGCTTTCTTCTTCTTGCCGTCGCGGCGGTAGGTGACTTCGATGGCGTCGCCCGTAAACTTGAGGGCCATTTCAGCCATCATGCTTTCTTCGCTAAAAACGGTGTTTCCGTCTACCGCTACGATGATGTCGCCAAATTTCAAACCCAAAACAGCCGCGGTAGATGCAGGGATAACTTCCACCACAAAAGCGCCCTTAATGTCGTCGCGCTTTTCCAATTTAACACCCAATGTGCCTTTATTGGACGCATTGAAGAAGGCATTACCGGCGCCAGGAGCAGCTTCGTTCCAAACCATGTCAGAACCCATTCCTTCGGCTTTGAACATAAACACGTGGGGCTCGCCGGCAAAGGCACCCGCTGAGAGCTCTGCGCCGTCCAGGTGAATCATCACGTCTTCCAAATTCTGGCCTTCCGCGAGGTTTGCCCGCTTCATGACCCGCACAATGACCTTCGTAGAATCGCCGGAAACAATCGTATCTACCGTCATTTCAGTGCCCTCCCCCATGCGTTGCATACGGTGCATGGGCACGTCACCGTGGTGCACCTGCCCACTTTGAATGCGGTAGCCCGTCACAACTTTGGGCTTGTTGGCACCTTCTTGGCAGGCGCCACAGCACTGCTTGCCAACCTGACCTTCGCCCTGCGCACAAGTTTCTTTTTTACCTGCACCGTGATCACCGCACGAGGCTGCGGGTTTGGCTGCGCCGTGCTCGGCACAACCTTCAGCGGGTGTAGCGGCTGCTTTGTCCGCGCAGCAAGTCTTTGCGCCTTCAGCGGGCTTAGATGCGCAGGCTTCCTTGTCGGCCGCAGCTTTTTCTGCACAGGCCGGTTGCTCGGTCTTTTTGTCACTGCAGCAGGCCTTTGGCGCTTCTTGAGCTAGCGCTCCCATGCTCATACCGAGTCCAACAATAAGGCCTAGAACGTATGTTTTCATCTTGGTTTAATTAAGGTAGGTTTCTAGCCAAAGATACCTTGCCTTCCACCATTAGCACCATATAGTTGTTCACGCTGTATCTTTCGTCGATGCGCACAATTTTCCGAAATATGGCCGTCTGGGTAGCCGCACTAGGCTACTTCGTGGATATTTATGATTTGTTATTATTCAGCATTATCCGAGTGCCCAGCTTGCAGTCGCTGGGGGCTGAAAATGTCTTCGAATCCGGCTTACTCATCATCAACATGCAAATGTTCGGCTTGTTGCTCGGCGGAATTCTCTGGGGGGTCTTGGGCGATAAGCTCGGTCGCACCCGGGTCCTTTTTCTATCGATACTCATCTATTCGCTGGCCAACATCGCCAATGGCTTCGTGCAAAACCTCGATCAGTACACATGGATCCGTTTGATTGCTGGAATTGGGCTGGCCGGGGAGCTTGGTGCGGGCATCACCCTAGTCGCAGAATTACTGCCCAAAGACAAACGCGGCCTTGGTACTTCTTTGGTTGCAGGAATTGGACTAACCGGAGCCGTGGCGGCCTTCTTCATCGCTCAGAATTTTGAATGGCGCACCTGCTACTTTATCGGTGGCGGAATGGGCCTCTTGCTATTGTTCTTGCGACTAGGTGTTTTCGAATCTCACCTATTTGAGCAAACCGTGAAAAAAACACATGTAGCTCGTGGAAATTTTCTTGCGTTGTTTGCCCATCGTGAACGCGCACTTCGTTATCTCCGTTGCATTCTGATTGGGCTACCCACCTGGTTTGTCATTGGCATCTTGGTCAGTTTTTCCAAGGAATTCGGAATCTACCTGGGCATTGAGGATCCTATAGATCCCGGTCGCGGAATACTCTATTCCTATGCTGCTATTGCGGTAGGCGATGTGCTGATTGGACTTTTGTCCCAAAAACTTCAAAGCCGGAAAAAAGCACTTCATGTGTTCTATGGCATCACTATCCTGGGTATGGTTTTGTTCTTCAATTCAAGTTCTGCCGAGATGCTCTATTTCGCTTGTGGCGTCCTCGGCTTTGGCACGGGCTTTTGGGCCATTTTTGTAACGATTGGTGCAGAGAATTTCGGAACCAACCTCCGCGCTACCGCGGCAACAACCATTCCCAATATGGTTCGGGGGTCGTTGAACGGCATTTCAGCCTTGTTCCTCTTTTTTGTATCCCAGACGAACTATATCTCGGCAGGCATTTGGACCGCTGTCATTGTGATGGCCATCACCTACTGGGCGGTCTCCGGCCTCAAGGAAACCTTTGGGAAGGATTTGGACTACCTCGAAGAGGACTAAACATGGAGAGGACGGGCGATACTTGATACGGAATGAAGTAGTTTTGAACCATGTCTGTCGTCTTGCGTTCCAGCCCCCTACGTATCCACTTAAACCGGAACACATGTTTGGACTTCCCAGCATTGGAGGTACATGCGGGTGAAATGCTTTTAATCCAAGGAGCATCGGGCGCAGGAAAGTCCACCTGGATGCATGCCCTTGCTGGAATGATCCCCTTATCTTCGGGCGAAGTTGAAATCCCTGGACATGGGATACTCCGGGCCGGTCAATCGGTCCCCAAAGCATGGCGACGACATGCTGTATCTGTGCTGCCTCAACGCGCCTTTTTTTGGAATAGCCTGAGCCTAGAAGAGAATTTATCCCTAGCTGCATGGGCAAAAGGCGTGGATGAGGCCAAGGTGGACTTGGATCGTTTAGGACTTGCAAAACAAGCGGGACAATCTGCCCACAGTTTGAGCATGGGAGAGCAACAACGCGTCTCTGCTTTGCGGTCATTTATATCTGAAAGCCCCTTACTTCTCGCAGATGAACCCACAGCTTCTTTGGATGATGCGAATGCTCAGGTAATGCTAGAGCTGCTCCGAGACCAGCAATTAAAGCACCCATGTGCGATTGTCCTCGCTAGTCATGACCAGCGGGTACTTCCTTTTGTCGATCGAATGGTCCAACTGTCATGAAGGCCCTTCGTTTTGCCTTCAAAGCACTTTGGAGCCGTAAAGTAAGCAGTCTTTTTATCGGCCTTATTTGGGCCATGGGGTTGCTTGGATTGGCGACTACCCAACGTTTAGAGCGCGGGATGGAGGCGCAATTGGTGCGTACGCTAGAGGGCAGTGATATAATGCTCTGTGCGAAAGGCTCTCCAACGCAAGCCATTCTGGCCAATATTTTTCATATCGATCAAGCCACAGGGAATATTCCGACTGATGAAGCGGAAAAATGGCTGTCACATCCGGACATTTTGCACGTGCGGCGTCTCGCATATGGCGATTCGTATCGCGGAAGCCGAATCCTTGGCTGCGATTCAGCGACTTGGTTGCACATTCCAGCATTTGAACTTGAGGGTCGCTGGCCAGAGATGGCCATGGAAGTTGTCGTTGGTTCCCATATCGCTGAGAAGCATGGAGTAGAGATAGGCGATGAATTTCATGGCAGCCATGGAACCGTCGAAGACTTGGGAGATCATGCCGAACACCATTACCACGTTGTGGGTATTGTTCAAAGCCCTGAACTTCACTGGAATGAACTCGTATTGACCCCGTTAGAGAGTGTTTGGGCTGTTCACGAGGAAGAAGCGCGAAACTATACGGCCGTATTAGCCCGCATTGACCAAGCCATGACGCGCTTGATGCTGCCTGGTCAAATCCAACGAAACAGTCCATTAATGGCGGTTTCCCCAGCCATGGAAGCGAATCGCATGGTCGGTTGGATGAACCAAGGAGGTCAGGTAATCGAGGCGATGGCCTGGTTGCTGACCGCCATCGCTTTTTTGTCCATGGTGCTCTTACTGCATAGCCACATACGTGAGCGCTTGCCTGAATATGCTTTGCTGCGCGCCATGGGCGGCACATGGGGCCAAATCGCCGCGCTCGTGTTAGGGCAAAACTTCGTGCTGGCCCTCCTGGCGGTTAGCTTGACCTATCTGGGTCTTGCCATGGCTTTTTGGAGTCAAGGTGCCTGGTTGCCTCCGGGGTTGCTGCTCCTGGCTTCGGACTGGTGGAATCTCCAATTTGACCTTTTCTGGTGGGCTTTGACGCTTTTTTTAGCACTTTTTGCCGGAATAGGGCCGTGGGTTTGGCTACAAAAAATACCTTTGCACCGTGCGTTGGTCGATCATTAAACCGTTGACCCTTCTTGGGATCCTCTTTACGGTATCGGCATTTTCGATTTTTAGCCCAGCAAAAATGACTTGGCGCCAACTCGCAACCGTTTCTTTTACAGAGTATTACGATAGTAAAAAGGGCATTTGGTCCCTTGAAGCGGCTTATCCCCAAAGCATTGACGCCCTGCGAGGCAAGGATATTTTCATCACCGGCTATGTGCTCCCCGTTGATAATAAAGGAGAAATCTATGCGCTGAGTGCTTATCCGTTTAGCTCTTGCTTTTTTTGTGGTGGCGCTGGTCCCGAGTCGGTCATGGGCCTAGAGTTTGAAAGTCCACCAGGACGCCTTACCACGGATGCTGTCAAAACCTACACGGGAAAACTCGTTCTCGTCAAAAAACCTGTGAATGGTTTTTACTTCACGCTGATTAACGTTCGACCCTACACCCCATGAAGATCCTCCTCCCCCATGTGCTGGTTATGGACCCTAAATCCCCCCACCACGGCCAGACCGTTGATATTCTCCTCGAGGATGACGCCATCTCTGCCATAGGCTCCAACCTAGATAGTTCAGGAGCCGAGGTTTTGGAATCCGCCCGCGGGCGATTGGTCAGTCCGGGTTGGATTGATGGGCGCGCACGTTGCGGTGAGCCTGGCCATGAAGAGCGCGAGACCTATCGCAGCTTGGCAGAGGCTGCCGCGCATGGTGGATTTACCCACATTGCCGTGATGCCTTCTACGAGCCCAGTAAGGGATAGCCGTCCTCACATTGAATCTTTGCAACAGAGCACCTCGGGCTATCCGGTTGAATTTTTAGGAATCGGCTCCGTCTCTAAAAATTTAGAGGGCGAACAGATGTCAGAGATGCTCGATATGCTCGAAGGTGGCGCTGTGGCTTTCAGCGATGACCACGCCTCCATTCGCCATCCCCATTTACTGCAGCTCGCCCTGCAATACGCGGCAGACCTCCCTACCCACATTCAAAGCTTTGCTTTTGAAAAACAACTATGTCCTACCGGGCAAGCGCACGAGGGACCCATCGCGCTCTCTCAGGGCCTCTCGCCCATCCCTTCTTTGGCGGAGAGTCTCCGAATCCAGCGGGATCTCATGATCCATGCCTATGCTGGGGGGCATTTGCATATTGCGGGACTGAGCACCGCAGAAGGTGTGGATGCGGTTCGAGCGGCCAAAGCTCAAGGCCAGCAGGTCAGCGCCGATGTGGCCATTGCTAACCTCGTAGGCACAGAAGCGGATATTGTGGGCTTTGACACAACGTACAAGCTGCTACCCCCCTTGCGTAGCACAGAAGACCAAGAAGCGCTCTGGGAAGGATTCATGGATGGGACCATCGATCTCGTAGTCAGCGACCATCACCCCATGGACACCGAGGCGAAGGACTGCGAGTGGGGACTCGCCCAATTTGGCGCCGCAACAATAGAACAGGCTTTTGGATGGTATCGGCAGGTAAACCCAAGCCATGAGGCATTGGAGCGATGGGTAGACGCCGTCGCCCACCAAGCGCGTGCCCTCTACCATCTTGGAGATTGTGAAATCAAAGTGGGCATGCCGGCAGACTTGACCTTATTTGCTTTGGACGGAAGTGCTGAAGGACAATACAGCAAAGGCGTGAACGTACCCACGTGGACCCAGAATGGCCGAGCTGTAGGCACCATCCTTGGGAGTCAAATCACGGGATTGTAAGTCTCAAGCCATCATGCGCCAGGTGCATAGAGGGAGGTAAACTTGCCTCGACCTCGGCATGATCCCCCATTTGGTGACTGATGTGCGTGAAATACACTTCTGGCACGGCACAAGATTGCGCAAAGCGCACCGCTTCCTCCAACGAAAAATGGCTGACGTGAGGGGTCTTTCTCAGGGCATTCACGACGAGAATTTTAGCCCCGCGAATGCGTTCCACCTGATCCACCTCCATGGCAGACACATCTGTGAGATAGACCATGTCGCCGATGCGAAAGCCCATCACTGGCCACGTTCCGTGCTTACCCAGGATGGGAGTCCAAGGCATTTCGGCAATTTCAAACGGCTGATTAGCCCCGATCGTTTCGAGAGTTAACCCTGGAGCTCCCGGGTATTTATCCACGGCAAAAGCGTAGGCAAATTGTTGCTTCAGTCGCTGAGCCACTCGTTCGGTACAGTAGATGGGCATATCCGCTTTTTGCTGATAATTCAGTGGCCTCACCTCATCTAAGCCCGCCACATGATCCATGTGCTCATGCGTTAAGACGATGGCATCCAGCGTCTTTTGCCCACATCGGAGCATTTGTTGACGGAAGTCAGGGCCACAATCAATCGCTACAGAAGTTTTACCGTACCGAATGAGCACGGAACTACGCAATCGCAGATTGCGTGAATCCTCAGAGGTGCATACCGGGCAATCACATCCAATTAAAGGCACCCCTCCGGAGGTTCCCGTGCCTAAAAACTCAAGTTCTATGGGAGTCATCCTACGAATTTAGCCATACCTTTGACATATGGGAGACATGGTACTGTCTGCAGCGCAAAAAGCGTTGCGTGTTAACCTAAATTCGGACATCTACGGATCCTTCGCCGAAATTGGCGCTGGCCAAGAAACTGTTCGCCACTTTTTCCGTGCGGGAGGCGCTTCTGGAACGATTGCCAAAGCCATGTCCGCCTATGACAAAGACTTCTCCGATGCTATTTACGGAATAGAAACCGACGGTCGCTATGTGACCGAAAGTCGTCTTCGTAAAATGCTAGGTCATGAGTACCAGCTTTTGGAAGATCGGCTTTCTCGGGAGAAGCATCCGACAAAAACCTACTTTGCTTTTGCGAATACGGTAGCCACGATCAACTTTGCCAAGACCTTCAAGGGCCATGGCTGGATTGGCATTCGCTTTCAAACGGTTCCTGGACAAGCTCCGAATGAGGTTATCATTCACGTTCGCTTGCTCGAAAATGACCCAAAACACCAACAGGAAACCATTGGAACCCTGGGAGTCAACCTGATCTACGGCGTGCATTTTATGCACGAGGACCCAAAAGCACTCCTGTTAAGCCTTTATGACGGCATCGATCAGTCCGCCATTGAAATCGACCTGGTCAACTTTACAGGGCCTGATTTTGAGCACGTGGACAATCGTTTAATGTCGCTTCAGTTGATCAAGAACGGCTTTACGGATGCGGTCATTTTTGGCCCAGAAGGAAAGAACCTTCTGCCTGCCGAACTGCTCTACAAAAAAAACATTCTAGCCATGCGCGGCTCCTTCCGCCCTGTCACGAAGGTGAACATGGACATGGTGAAGAAAGGCTATCAAAAGTTTATTGAATCCAAGCGGGTGGATAAAGAGAAGATGGTGGTGCTTTTTGAAATCACCCTGAACAATCTCTTGACCGATGGTGATTTAGACGAGCAAGACTTTTTGGATCGCGCAGAAATTCTTTGCTCCATTGGCCAAACCGTTCTGATTTCCAATTACCAAGAGTATTACAAACTCGTAGACTATTTCTCGGGCTACACGAAAAAGCGCATGGGTTTAATCATGGGGATTCCAAGCCTACAAGAAATTTTCGAAGAGAAGTATTACCGCGATTTGAATGGCGGGATCCTAGAAGCCTTTGGTAAGATCTTCTCTAAAGATTTGGTCATCTACGCCTACCCCTTCCGCAAAGACGATGAGTCAGGCGTTGGGACAATCAAGGATGTGGAAATGCATCCACGTTTCCGACCCGTATTCGACTACCTTTTTTACAACCGTAGAATGCGGGATATCGAAGATTATGATCCAAATATTTTGAATGTTTGGAGCCGTGAGATTCTACGTAAGATTCGCTCTGGTGAAGCAGGTTGGGAGGAAGGACTTCCTACCTACGTAGATACCATCATCAAGGAAAAGGGTCTTTTTGGCTATAGTCCTGCGCTAGAAGAAGCCAAGCCCTCTTTGTAGCGAGCGAGGGCACGCTCACGGGCCATTTTGTGCTCAACGATTGGTTTCGCGTAATAAGGCGTTCCGTATTCAGGAACCCACCGTTTGACATAGGTTAACTGCTTGTCAAACTTTTCTAATTGACTTTCGGGGTTGAAAATTCGAAAATAAGGGGCAGCATCGCAACCTGAGCCACTCGCCCACTGCCAGCCACCCACATTTGACGCAAGGTCAAAATCCATGAGTTTGGCGGCAAAATATGCTTCCCCGAGGCGCCAATCGAGCAATAAGTGCTTCGTCAGAAAGCTTGCGACAACCATGCGCACACGGTTGTGCATAAACCCGGTCGCATTCAACTCTCGCATGCCTGCATCCACCAAAGGATAGCCTGTCTTGCCCTTGCACCATGCAACAAAGTGTTCCTCACTTCGCTCCCACTCGATTCGATCATAAGCGGGCTTAATGGCTTTTTGAGGGCTCTCCGGATAGTAATACAGAATCATCTGGTAGAAATCGCGCCAAATGAGTTCCGTCAAAAACTTCCCATATTCGGGATAGGCGGAACGGGCTAGAGCACGGATAGACAACGTGCCAAAGCGCAAGTGTACGCCCAGTCGCGTAGTACCTGTTGGCAATGCAGGAAAGTTTCGTTTGGCCTCATACTGAGCCAGCGTGTTCGTCAGAATAGTTCGCGCAGGAATTTGACGCTCGTTTTGTGTGAAACCCATGGAATCTAACGTCGGCCACTCGTAGGGGCTGACCTGCGTATTCCAATTTCCAGTAGGTGTTGGATAGGCTTCAATTTGTTCGGGAACAAATTGACTGCGCCACTTTCGGGCATAGGGCGTGAACACCGTGTATGGATTGCCGTCGTCTTTTAAGACCTCCTTGGGCTCCTTCATCACGTGGTCTTTAAACCACTTTGCCTCTTTTCCTTCGGCCTGGTAGGCGGCATGTACTGCTGTGTCACGCTGCCCGGCATAGGGTTCATAATCACGGTTTGCATACAGACCCTTGATCGAGGCATCGGATGCCCATTGGCGGTGCCAATCTAGAGGATCTCCATACACGACCCATAGATGACCGCCTTGTGCCGCAATTTCCTGCTTCAACCGAGTCAGCTCGCCGTAAATAAAGGATACGCGCGCATCTTCTGGGTCCTCAAGTCGGTCTAGAATTGCCCGATCAAAGATGAACACCGGCTGAACAGGATGGCCACTCGCGTGGGCCTTGGATAATGCGGCGTTATCTTCCAGACGAAGGTCCCTGCGGAACCAATGCAGCACCATGAATTATGCTTTAATCGCATTCAAGAATTCGGCACGCGTGTGCTGATCCTTGAATTTTCCGCTATAGTGACTAGTCACTGTGGATGAAGCACAGTCTTCTACCCCTCGGGTTTTGACGCAGAGGTGCTCCGCATCGATGTAGACGGCGACGTCTTCCGTCTGCAAGGCGCGCTTTAGTTCGGCAGCGATTTGTTCAGTGAGACGCTCCTGAACTTGTGGGCGTTTCGCGTAATACTTCACAATTCGATTTAGCTTCGATAATCCAACCACCTTGCCTGTGGCAAAATAGGCTACATGACAGACACCGAGAATGGGTACGAAGTGGTGCTCACAGGTGCTGTGCAGCGTGATGTTCCGCTCCACGAGCATTTCCCCATAGGCATAGGCATTATCAAACAAGGTGATGTCTGGCTTATTCAGTGGATTTAGCCCTTGGAAGGTCTCGTGAACGTACATCTTTGCCACCCGCTCCGGGGTTCCAGCCAAAGAATCGTCTTGAAGATCCAAGCCCATGATCTCCATGATCTCCGCAAATTTTTCAGCGATTAAAACGACCTTTTCTGAATCAGATAAGGCCATGGAATTCGCATGCATTGGCGTGTTTAACATGGGCAGAGAAATGGTTACACCATTCGATCTTCCGTTTAATTTAATCGTTGAATTCGACATAGTTGCGAGGTGTTTCGTAAAGTGTTACTTTAATTTTAATATCGGCTGAGATGTGTGGTCGAAGCCAGCGATGGATGCATACAGAAATGTTCTCTGCCGTTGGATTCAAGGTGGTAAACTCTGGTACTTCAATACTCAGGTTTTTGTGGTCCAATTTGGACGTGACCTCTGCTTTGATTAAATCCGCCAAGACCTTCATATCATACACATATCCCGAAACTGGATCTATGGGGCCCGTCAAGGAAACGATGAGCTCATAATTGTGACCATGAAAATGGGGGTTATTGCATGCACCAAAAAAGCGTTGGTTCTCGGCCTCACTCCATGTGGGGACATGCAAGCGGTGGGCCGCATTAAAATGGGCGTGGCGACTTACTGTAGCATTCATAGACTGGGAAGGTGTTTCACGTACTCATCCAAGATGATCTTGAACCACGCGGTATAATTCTCTGGAGCGGCTTTGACATCGGCCATTAGATCCTCCATAGCCACCCATCGCACCGAGGCAACTTCTTCCGTATTAAGGACGCAGTCCCCCTCAAAATGGCCGATAAGGACGTGATCAAGCTCATGTTCGATTAAGCCATTGTCAAATTCCGCTCGGTAGGTAAAGTGAAATGCCACGTCAAGATCTCGAATCGCCGCGGGCTGAATCCCCAACTCTTCTGAAACTCGGCGTTGCGCGGCCTCCAACACGGTCTCCCCCTCTCTCGGGTGACTGCAACACGTATTCGTCCAGAGCAAGGGACTATGGTATTTCTCTGCGGCCCTCTGCTGCAAAAGCGTTTCACCGTGTTCATTAAATAAGAAGACAGAGAAGGCACGGTGCAAGGCCCCTTTTTGGTGGGCTTCCATTTTCTCCATCCGTCCCAGAGCTTCATCCGCTTCCGAAACGAGGATAACATATTCAGTCATTTCACAATAGATTGAGTGCGTGGCGCAAGTAACTGCTCACAAAAAGGCGGTACTTTTTAGGGTTGTTAATGCGAATGCGCGACTGGAAAATATGGGCAGAAGGCGTACGCATAATCTTTTGGAACAGGGCGTAATAATACATGTAGGCGATATACACCCCAAAACGAGCTCCTTTGGGCAGTCGAAGGATCCCTTCATAGCCCATTCTGAAATCCATCGCAATATCCTCTTCAATGGCTCGCTTCGCGTCGTCATCAAAGGAACTTAGATCCACATTCGGGAAGTAGGTTCGTCCCAAGGTGTTAAAATCAGCACTCACATCGCGCAAAAAATTGATTTTTTGGAACGCCGAACCCAACTTCATCGCATACGGAGTTAAGGCTTCGTACTGGCGCTGGTCACCTCGGACAAATATTTTGAGGCACATCAAGCCGACCACTTCGGCGCTACCAAGAATGTACTTCTCGTACTCTGCTTGATTGTATTCGCGATCTTCTAAATCCATCTCCATCGAGGCCAAGAAGGTGTCGATGAGGGACTGGTCTATTTTAAATTCATGCACCACCATCTGAAAGCTGTGCAATACCGGGTTCGTGCTGACGCCTTCCTCTAGCGCTAAATGGGTTTCTTTCCAAAACCGCTTTAACAAAACCGCTTTGTCGTGCCCATGAAAACTATCTACGATTTCATCGGCCACACGGACAAATCCATAAATCGAATAAATCGGATTTCTTAGCGCTCGATTCAAGCCCAAGATGCCCAAAGAGAAGGAGGTGCTGTAGGCACGAGTGATCAATTTATTGATCCGAACAGAACTTTGGTGATATAATTCCATCATGATTTCAAAGGGTGCTCTTTTTGAATTTCCAAGGCCACAACCTCACCACTTATGATGCATGGCGGAACCCCAGGCCCGGGGACAGTCAACTGTCCAGCATAATAAAGGTTAGACAATTTGCCCTTTAAACTCGGTTTAAAAATAGCCGTTTGGTCTAGTGTGTTCGCCAACCCATAAGCATTGCCTTGATGGGCATGGTAATCCTTTACAAAATCTCGGTAGGCATAGGTGCGTTTAATTACCTCATGCTCCCGAATATCAAATCCCACGTGATCCTTAATGCGCTCAGCAACCAATTGGTAGTAGCGCTCAAGCACCTCATCCGTGTCCTCCAAGCCTGGGGCCGTAGGAATAAGAATCACTAAGGCTTCCCCTCCCTTGGGTGCCGCATTTGGGTCTGTTTTGGAGGCTGCAGACAAGTAGAAGAGCGGCTTTTCAGGCCAACGTGGGTCCGTATAGATGGCATCCGCGTGAACGTCAAATGGGGCATCGAAAAACAAGCTATGGTGCTCAATCCCTGGAATTGGGGCATCCAAGCCGATGTAGTACAAAAAGGATGAAGGTGCCATTTTGCGCTTTGCCCAATACGAAGGGCTGTATTTGCGGTACGCAGGAGCTAACAAATGTTGGTCCACGTGCGCATAGTCTGCACTGGCAACGACCAGATCACAGGGGATTCGCTGCTCGCCACAAATCACATGGGAAATGGCGCCTTGGGCATAGTCGAAGCCGCTAACCTCTGAAGAAAACTCAAAGCGAACTCCCTGTTCCTTCGCTAAGGTGTAAAATCCTTCAACCACCGCATACATGCCCCCTTGCGGATACCAAGTACCTAAGGCCATGTCTGCGTAGTTCATCAAGGAATACAGTGCTGGGGTGTTACTGGGCGTCGCTCCTAAGAACAAAACTGGGAACTCCAACAACTGCTGTAATTGGGGATTCTTGACCACCTTTTTAATCGAAGAACGAATGTTGCTTAGCAAGTCAAGCTGAAGAAGCCCCTTGAGCACACGAGAATCCGCAAATTCAAATACAGAACGGGATGGTTTGCGCACCAAATCATTAATGCCCACCTCGTATTTGTAGGCCGCATCTTTTAAGAACGCACGCAATCGCAATGCAGAGCCGGGTTCCACGCGCTCAAATAAAGCCTCCATCTCCTCCATCGAAGCAGGTATGGTCATCGGACCATCCTCGTAGAAAATGCTGTAGGAAGGATCTAAGCGCTCTAGGGTATAGTAATCACTGGGCTTTTTACCAAAATGGGAGAAAAAGGTCTCAAACACATCGGGCATCCAATACCAAGATGGGCCCATGTCGAAGGTGAAGCCTTCAGACTTCCACTGGCGGCCGCGACCACCCGGACCTTCATGTTTTTCTAGCACGGTCACTTCATACCCTTTTTGGGCTAGATAGGAGGCGGTACTTAAGCCGGAAAAACCAGCGCCGATGACAACTGCGTGCATGTGAAAGAGGTAGAGGGATTAAGTGTGAGAGACTTACCTAAAGTCTTTAAGTTTCTCCATCATCTTCTTCCTTGCTAGGAAGATACGGCTTTTCACCGTGCCTAATGGAATGTCCATTTCTTGGGCAATCTCTTCGTATTTGTAGCCATTGAAATACATCATGAAGGCATCCAAATAAGATTTTTCGACCGATTCTATGTTCTCTAATATCGTAGAGAGTTCAGCCGGACTATCTGCCTCGGTTGCACGATCAGAAGCCATGGAGCCCAGAATGAATTGGTTTTCGGTGTCGTCGCTATAGGTATTCTGATTGCGCTTCTTCCGGTAATTATTAATGAAGGTGTTTTTCAGAATGGTGTAAAGCCATCCTTTGAGATTGGTACCTTCCTGATAGCGACTTTGGTTCTTAATCGCTTTGTAGAACGTTTCTTGAATCAAATCTTCGGCATCTTCCGAGTGATGCGTCAATTTTAACGCGAGGGTTCGAAGGAATGCAGTGTGCTGATAAATCTCGTATCCAAATGCATCTGAAGCGGTCATGGCCATCTTGTTTAACGATTACTTACCAAAGTTAAACAGGAATTGTCTAGAGCCAAAGGTTTTGTTAAACTTTTTTCACAATTTATTTAACAAAAAACTTAAGAATCTGTATTTCAGGCGGTTACCTCCAGTGCATGGAGTGCCTCGCAAAGACTTCTAAGGTCCGGGTACACCTTGGCCGTATGCTCAACTCCCTTTCCATCCCATTCATGGCTCCCAATTCCGGACACCCAAAATGGTGTTCCGCCCAACATCTCTTCTAATTGAAGCCAATAATTGTGACGGCTATCATTGTCTGGATTTGTGGTCCAAATAGACACCACCGCTTTCCATCGACCTCGCTCCTTCAACAAGGGCGCCAAGTACTCCAAAGGCACACTTTGACCTAGGTACACGACAGATTGCCCTTGGGCCTTGAGGATGTAATGCACATACAACAGGCCTAACTCATGCATCTCTTGGTCTGCCAGGAAAACAAGGTATCCAGGATTTTCTACCGAGGCCACTTGGGCGGGCAATTTGTCCAGGGCGGTGTACAGCTTTTGCTTTATCAGGTTGCTTGCAAAATGTTCATGGGCCACGCCAATGGCATCGGTTTGCCATAAAACGCCTACCTGATGAATAAAACCACCCACAATTTTGGTGAAGGTTTCATTCTCCCCCATTTCGTGAATGCATGCATCCAAAATAGCCGTGAACGTGGGCTCATCGAGATCTATCGTAGCTTGAAGCAGGCGCGCAATCTGAGAGGGATAATGACCATCATTCAGGGCCAAATCCAGCACCTGTTTATTCAACTCCGCTCGGCTCAAATCCGCCACCTTACTGATTCTCCAGCCTTTCTGAATAAGAACCGCTACGTTCAATAAGGTCTTTAGATCCTCGTCCGTGTAATATCGGATGTTGGTCTCGGTACGCTCAGGCATAACTATGCCATACCGCTGCTCCCAGATTCGTAGCGTATGCGCTTTGATTCCGGTGAGGTGTTCTAAGTCTTTGATACTGTAGGTAGATCCCATCACTCCAATAACACAGGTTTTGACAATTGGTTCACCAATGCAAACCCTACATTTGCAAACGAAAATACGCACTGTGAAAATTTTAGAAGAAATAGCCCGCCGACGCACCTTTGGCATTGTTTCGCATCCAGATGCAGGCAAGACCACGCTTACCGAAAAGCTTTTGCTATTTGGCGGGGCCATTCAAGAAGCTGGGGCCGTCAAAAACAATAAAATCAAAAAGACGGCTACTTCGGATTTCATGGAAATCGAAAAGCAGCGGGGAATCTCTGTGGCTACCTCTGTAATGGCCTTCGAGTACAAAAATCGCCATATCAACATTCTGGACACCCCAGGCCACCAAGACTTCGCGGAGGACACCTTCCGCACATTGACCGCGGTTGATTCCGCGATCGTCGTGGTGGATGTAGCCAAAGGCGTGGAAACACAGACCGAAAAATTGGTGCAGGTTTGCCGGATGCGCGCCACACCTATTATGGTGTTTATCAACAAATTGGACCGCGAAGGACGCGATGGATTTGACTTACTAGACGAAATTGAAGGCAAATTAGGCCTTCGCCTCTGCCCGCTCTCTTGGCCCGTGGGCATGGGCGCCCGATTCCAAGGGGTGTACAACATTTGGGATCAATCGCTCCTACTGTATGAAGAGCAATCCAAGCAAAAGATTGGCCGCTCCATGGCATTCAAAGATTTGAATGATCCAGAATTGGATCAACGAATTGGGGAAGAGGCGGCATCCACACTGCGGGAAGAAATTGAACTAATCCAAGGCGTATATCCCAAATTTGACCGGGAGGCATACCTCAAAGGGGAAATTTGCCCCGTGTTTTTCGGGTCTGCATTGAACAATTTCGGCGTCAAAGAACTCCTCGACTGCTTTGTGGAAATCGCCCCAAGTCCCCAGCCCAAAAAGGCTGAAGAGCGTGAGGTCATCCCTTCGGAAAAGCAATTTTCTGGGTTTGTCTTTAAAATCCACGCGAACATCGACCCCAATCACCGCAGCCGCATTGCATTTGTCAAAATTGTCTCGGGATTATTTGAGCGAAATACCAACTATTTGCACGTCCGCGAAGGCAAGAACCTCAAATTCAGCTCTCCCCTCACCTTTTTGGCGAGTAAGAAAGAAGTGGTGGATTATGCCGTTCCCGGTGACATCGTCGGTTTGCCTGACACAGGGAATTTCCGCATTGGCGACAGCCTAACCGGAGGCGAGGCCCTACATTTCACAGGAATCCCTTCTTTTTCTCCGGAACATTTTCGTTTCATCAACAATGCCGACCCACTTAAATCCAAGCAATTAGCTAAAGGAGTAGACCAATTAATGGACGAAGGGGTGGCCCAGCTTTTCACGTTGATTAGCAATGGACGGAAAATTATCGGCACAGTAGGCGCCCTTCAATATGAGGTCATTCAATACCGTTTGGAGCATGAATATGGTGCTAAATGTGCCTACGAGCCCTTCCAAGCCTACAAAGCCCTCTGGGTTCAATCAACAGATATGGATCAACTGGAAGAATTTAAAAAATTCAAAGCGCGCTATTTAGCCGAGGACAAATATGGTCGCCTGGTATTTTTGGCCGATTCGGCATTCAGCTTGCAGATGTCTCAAGAGAAGTTTGACAAGTTGAGCTTTCATGCCAAATCGGAATTCTAGAAAAAGGAAGTTCTAAATAAAAAAAGCCCGCGGAATCCCGCGGGCTTTTTTATGTCTGTGATGACCCGATTATTCTTCGGCATCGAGATAGCGATCCAAAACTTCTTGGCTCACTCCCATCATGCTAAATCCGCCATCATTATAGAGGTTCTGCATGGTGACGCGCTTGGTCAAATCGGAGAACATGGCGATACAATAGTTCGCGCAATCTTCCGCCGTCGCATTGCCCAGTGGGCTCATTTTCTCAGCAAAGTTCAAGAAGCCCATAAAGCCTTTGACGCCGCTACCTGCCGTGGTCAGCGTAGGAGACTGAGAAATCGTATTTACACGCACCTGGCGCTTAATACCGTAATGGTATCCAAATGAACGGGCAATTGACTCCAAATAAGCCTTGTTCTCGGCCATATCATTGTAGTCAGGGAACGAACGCTGGGCAGCCATGTAACTCAACGCGAGCACTGAACCCCAATCATTGATACAATCTTTTTGATAGGCTGTTTGAAGAAGCTTGTGAAAACTCACCGCAGACACATCCCATCCTTTGTGCAAAAAGTCATAATTCAAATCCGTGTACGGACGATTTTTGCGGACGTTCACACTCATCCCAATACTGTGTAGAATGAAATCAATTTTGCCACCAAAATGCGCCACAGACTGGTCCAAAAGATTATTCAAATCTTCTAAACTTGTTGCGTCTGCACCGATCACCGGAGCGTTGATAGCTTCAGCGAGCGTATTGATCTCCCCCATGCGCATGGCCATGGGCGCATTGGTCAAAACGATTTGAGCTCCTTGAGCATGGCATAATTCGGCCACTTTCCATGCGATAGACTCGCTGTTCAAGGCGCCAAAGATGATGCCCTTTTTACCTGCTAGTAATTGATTCATGTCTCGTGTTTAAGTTGTGCAAATATCGGTTAAGTCAACAAAAGGCTACGCGCCTGAGCACGGGCCGTTTCGGTTATTTCTTCTCCAGCGAGTAATCGGGCAACCTCTTCTACTCTTTCCGAGGCGCTCAAGACCTGCAAGCCCGTATGGGTTTGGCCTGCTTCCACCCATTTTTGGACGCGCCAATGCTGACTCCCTGCTCCCGCAACTTGCGGTAGGTGGGTGATCGCAATTAATTGAACATGGTCGGCCATCCGTTTGAAAAGTTCGGCCACACGCGCAGCGGTCCCTCCTGAAATTCCGCTGTCAATTTCGTCCAATAGCAAGGTTTGCAATCCCTTGCCTTGAGCAAAAAGCGCTTTGAGCGCTAACATTAACCGATTGCGCTCGCCTCCACTCGCCACTTTTTGCACAGGTTGAGCCAAGGCCCCAGGGTTAGCTGAGAAATACAGCTCGTATCGATGGCTGCCATAGCTGGCCGGCTGAACTAAGGACTCAGGGCGGATTTCCATCGAGGCATCCGCGAGATTGACTTCAGCCAACGTTTGATGTAAGGACGTTAGAACCTTAGGGATTTCTTTTAAACGAGCCTCATGAAGAGCGAGGCCTTGGGCCTGCAGGGCCTTTTCGCAGGCCTCACACTGGGCTTCTGCCGCTTTCCGATCGGAAGCGGAGGACGCATGCGCATCCAATTGAGATTCCCAATGGTCTGCCATATCCAAAAGGTCTTGGACGCTTCCCACACGATGTTTGCGCTGCAACTGATCGATAAAGGCGAGTCGGCCTTCGACCTGCGCCATCCGTTCTGGATCTAAATCTAAATGGTCCGCTTGAAGCTCCAACTCACGCAACGCTTCTTGCGCATGTTGGTCCAATTGACTAGCCCACGCCTGCGTCTCTTTGAATTGTTCAGAAAGTCGCACTAAGCGATCCGATGAAGTCTTGAATTGGGCCAAGGTTTCCAGGGCGCCCATGGGCCCTTCCAAGCTTGCCCGTGCTTCTGCATAGATGGTTTGAATCGCCTCCATGTTGGACAAGGTGCGCAGTTCTTCTCGCAACCGATCCTCTTCGTCCGCCGTCAGTTTTGCCTGCCGAATTTCATCTAGAATGAACTGGGTATATTCGGAATCGAATCCCTCCCCTTGCATCCTTTCGAAACGCTCCAGCGCGGACAGTGCTTCTTTCCATGCGTTCAAAGCGTGATCATAGGCTGTCTTTTCACGCGCCAATCCTGCAAATCGATCTAAGAACTCAGCAACGAAGGCCGGCTGAGACAAAAATGCGCTGTCGCGTTGGCTATGGATGTCTATCAGCTGTTCAGAAATTTCTTTGAGGCTATCTAAACGAACCGGGGTATCGTTGACAAAGGCACGAGACTTCCCTGCGGCAGAAATCTCCCGGCGCAGCGTGCTGACTGGGAGATAATCCAAGTCATACGATGCGAGGCGCTCCATCCAAGGGTCCGAAGTCAATTTGAAATCCGCTTCCACCACGCACTTTTGCCCATCTAAGGCCAGCGATTGCACATCGGCACGCCCACCGAGCGCTAATTGCAATGCGCCCAAAAGGATGGATTTACCCGCACCGGTTTCTCCCGTGAGTACGGTGAAACCCGGCGCAATGTCAAGGTCTAGCTGCTCGATAAGAGCAAAATTTTGGATTCGAAGGGCGCACAGCATAGCTACCCGAAAATTACATCACAGGGCCTTAGCGGCCCATGTTTAAATACTTAGATGCATTCGTTGCATCCATAGTCTGCAGGGCTTTGATGAGTTCATCACTTTGGAATCGCGGACCATCCCCATAGACCTGCTGAATTTCATCAGATTTGGTATCAAAAAACCATCGAAGTAAAAAGATACTGGGCTGACGTGTATGAATGGCCTTCAAGGAAAGCAACGCCGAAGCCATCGCTTCTTTGGCAGCCATTTGCTGCTTCGGGTCGTACATCCGGTCCATGCCTTTTCGATGATAATCATACCAGAAAGTGAGAAAATCCGCATTGGCCGGATTCATGATGTCTTCAATCAGCCAAAAGCGATTACGACTGCCGGTAAACCGGTCCCAACCGCCTCCTGCCCCCGCAGATGCCGCATTAGCGGCAACAATTTGCGCTTGAGTCAAGTAGTTATTTTGTTGCGTACTAAAGGAGGTGGCATCTAAACCTAAAGCGATGTAGCAATAAAATGCCGTGATGGCCGTCAGGTTATTGCCATGCCTGCCAGGATTGAAGTCCATCACTTCATTACTGCGATAGGTAAAGCTGACATCTCCATCCAAAAAGGTCAGCATGGGTGACTGATAGTCTGTCATGTAGACCGGTCGTGCAAATTGGATCTGCAGATTTCCTGCCATTTGGCCTGAGCCTTGATCGTAATCCGAAATAGTAAAGACCATGGATCCACGAATCTTCTCTTTGTCCTCAAAAGAAACTTGCCCCCAGGCCTGCTGATTTACAAAATTCCGCAGGGCCGTTTCCAAATTCGTAAACACCTGGCGATCATTCGTTTGCACTTGAGGCGCCTGCACTTTGACATCCAATAAGAATTCCTGTGCATGCAAGGGCATGACACACAGGATCAGGGCTAACGTGAGTGTTCTCATGAATTCCAATGCGTTTCAATCCAACGGAGCAGGTCCAAGGCCAATTGCGCCTTATCGGTTGTAGGCCATTCCATACTGTCGGTCTGCGAAACTAACGCGATTCGATTGCTTTCCGTATGCATCCCTCCCTCCGGGTCTGCCACTTGATTTAATACGATCCAATGGGCTTGTTTATCGCGCCCTTTACGGCGAGCTTCGTCTATGTTCCATTCCGCCTCTAAAGCGAATCCAAGTACCCGTTGATGGCCCTTTTTTGCCGCTCCGAGGGAGCGCAGAATGTCCGGGTTCTCTACCCACGTGGTAGCCGGCATACCTTCTGCTTTTTTTCGCTTGCCATCGTGCAGGTCCGAAGGACGGAAATCCGCAACGGCAGCGGCACAAATCGCCAGGTCAATTTCGGGCTGAACGCGCATTGCTTCCGCATGCATCTCCTGGGCACTTCGCACAGGATGATAGTCCACGCCAGGCAACTCTTGGGTTTGTACGTGCGAGGGTCCGTATACCCAATGAACCTGGGCACCCAAGGCACTCAACGCCAAGGCAAAGCCATTGCCCATACGTCCTGATGATCCATTGCTAATGAACCGAACCGCATCTAGGGCTTCTTCCGTTGGGCCCGAGGTGAGCAATATTTTTTTGTCTTTCCAAAAGTCCACCGCATTCAAAATTCGGCGTGCATGATGGTAGATAGCTTCCGGCTCAGCCATGCGTCCAGCGCCACTCAGCCCCGAGGCTAAACTACCTTCAGGAGAGGGTAAAACATGTTGCCCCCATGCCTTCAGGGTGCTTAAATTCTGCTGGGTTGCGGGGTGGGCAAACATGTCCAAATCCATCGCCGGCGCCCATAAAATGGGACATTTAGCACTTAAATAGGTGGCCATGACTAGATTGTCACAAAGACCTTGGACTGCTTTGGCCAGTGTATTTGCCGTTGCGGGGGCTAGAATAAAGAGGTCCGCCCATTCAGCGTGGGCAACGTGATTATTCCACGCGGTTTGCCCGGGCTGCACATCGACCAAATGGTGATGCACGGCCTGACCACTTAATGCAGCCAACGTCAGCGGGCTCACAAATTGAGATGCTGCTGGGGTCATTAAAACGCGAACTTCCGCTTCTTGAGCCCTCAACAGGCGCACAAGAAACGGAAGCTTGTAGGCGGCAATACCACCTGTAATCCCAATTAGGACGTGCTTACCCGCGAGGGAGCTCATGCATTGGGGGTCTCCTCGGCGTCTGGGTAACGGGTGTAGATCTTTCCATCTAACCACTCGTGTACTGCCATGGCGTGAGGCTTTGGCAAGGCCTCATATTGCTTGGAAAATTCGATTTGCTCACGGTTTTCAAACACCTCATCCAAGCTGTCTGTAAACGTGGTAAACTCTTCCAATTTCTCGTTGATCTCAGCGCGAATGCCTTCATTGATCTGCTCAGCGCGGCGAGAAATCACGGAAATAGCTTCGTAAATATTGCCAGTGCTTTGATCCAATTCGTTGAAATCTAACGTCTTGGTAGTCTTACTAGCGAGCAAATGATTCTTGTCCATGGTCTATAATTAGGAGGGCAAAATTACGATTCTTTTTGCAAAAATGCTTGAATCTTTGCGTAATAGGCATTTGCCTGATTCAAGTAAGGGGTTTCGGGGTAAGCATCCATAAACTCCAGGTAGGCCGTCTCTGCTTCTTTAAAGCGTTGAGCCTCTTTGTCCTGAATCGAGTTTTCAGCCAATTTAAATGCGGATTCCAAGCGCAACATCAAAGCTTCTTCACGGTAGGGTGAATCCGGAAACTCCGAAAGCATCACATTCAAAGACGTTACGGCCGAACTGAAGAGTTGACGATGGTGATATCCTTTGGCAATGTCAAACGCTTTCTTTTCTAATCGCTCCCGGAGCTCATCAATAAACCCATTTGCTTCTGGAATGCGCGGGCTGCCCTCGTGGGTATTGATGAATAATTGAAGCTCATCCATAGCCTTGAACGTGTAGGCTGGATCCAAACTACTGACCGGGGCTTCTAAGTAGTAGCAATATGCCGCCAAGTAGGACGCCTCTTCGGCAAATTCATGATTGGGGAAAGTTTGGGAAAAGCGCTTGAAATGGTACCCGGCCAAAATGAAATCTTTCTGGCCATACAAGGTTTGCGCATAGTACTTGTAGACATCCTGGGCGCGTGTCGTCCCACGATAGGCGGACATCAATTCGTCAAATAAAGGATAGGCCTTGTTGAATTGTTCTGCATCGTAATACTCTACGGCTTTCGTGAACTTGAATGCCGGGTCCGTGCTTTTGAGCACTTTCTGATATTCTCCGCAACTACCGAGGAGGCTGATAGCAAAGAAAAGGAGGGCGATTTTTCGCATGAGGGCAAAGGTACGTTGGATTCGGGAGCTCTGTGAACTCAAATACCGGACCGAAGTTCGGAAACATGCTGCGCCATTTTGGCATCTAACACAGGAGATACGCCCCAAAGCGGCAGACGAACATGCGGTCCACAAATTCCTAAATGGGCTAAGGCTGACTTTACCCCCGCTGGATTGCCCTCCGCAAAGAGATCTTGCGTCAAGGCGAATAAGGCGAAGTGCCCCTTTTGCGCCTCGGTCATTCGAGCAGCGCGTGCGTCTCGCACCATTTGACTGAAGATCCCGGGAAATGCTTGACCAGAGACCGAAATCACACCCGTTGCGCCACACGCAATCATTGGTAGCGTCAAATTGTCGTCGCCGGACAAAACCTGGAACCCTGCGGGTGCTCCTTGGATGATCGCCATGATTTGCTCCATCTGACCACTCGCTTCTTTCACGGCGACGACATTGGGACAAGCATCGGCAATGCGCAAGGTGGTGGCAGCGGTGACATTGGATGCGGTCCGGCCTGGAACATTGTATAGGATGATCGGCAGGTCGGTGGCCGCAGCTACCGCCATATAATGTTGAAAAATACCCTCCTGACTTGGCTTATTGTAATAGGGCGAAACAGAGAGGATGCCCTGAATTCCCTTAGGTACATGGGCAAGGGATTCACAGACGGCCCGGGTATCATTCCCCCCAACCCCGAGCACTACGGGCACTTGGCCGCTATTGGCGTCTAAGATGCTTTGAACCACCGCAGATTTCTCCTCTGGGCTCAACGTGGCAGATTCTCCAGTCGTTCCAAGGGCTACAAGGAATTCCACACCCCCTGCAAGGCAGTGTGTGACCAACGCTCGCAGGCCTACATGGTCTACTTGACCCTCTGCAGTAAATGGAGTCACCAAAGCAACGCCCGTGCCTTGAAATGGATTGTGTCGAATGTTCGTCATGAGGTGGGGGCTATTTTATTCAGCCATGCGCTGAGAGATTCTATGTAAGCAATGTAATCGGTGCTTTCGGGAAGCATACAAAGGTCATAAAAGTCTTGGTCGCCGGCTGCACAAATACGCATTCCAGCCGGGGCTTGTGCTGCGAGTTCATCCAGAGGACTCCCAGCGGTCCGATGCATACAGATGAGCACATCAAATTCTGTTTGGACAAATTCTAATGCATTCCCACTTTCTGCCTCCCCCTTCCAGGTGAAATCATCGGTAAAAATCAACTGACGGCCATTGTACAAAACATTTTTGGGGCGCATTTGCGCTGTCCAACCGCACAATGTCACCGAACGCTGCTGTGTTTTCAATTGTGCCACGACCGCTCGTAGCGCTTCTAAATCCGCTCGATGGGCATGCGCGTCGAATAGGATTCCGATGCGGCGAGCCTGCACCCAGCCCTTCCACGGTAGGTGCTTCACCTCCTGCCGAGCAGCTTTATTCCACTGGCGGGCACGGTAGCCTGCGCTTAATCGGTAGAGCCAATCCATGTTCTAAATTCTTCTTCCGTTAACCATTTAACACCAAGTTGTTCGGCTTTCGCGCGTTTGCTTGGACCTACCCCCTCACCTGCTAGTAAATAATGCGTTTTACTGCTTACCGAACTAGCAATACGCCCGCCGTTTTGTTCTACAGCCGTTTTAATGCCGTCCCGGGTAAAATGCGTGAACACCCCTGAAATTACAAAGGTTTGACCGCCCAGAATATCGGACGCTCCTTCGGCCGCTTGAAATTTCATGTGCAGGCCATGGGCCTTCAATCGATCTAATTCGTGAAGATTTGCGAGATCAGCGAAATATTCCAACACGGACTGAGCAATCATCGGCCCAATATCCCCCACATTTTCAAGGGAGGATTGGCTCGCTGAAACTAATGCGTCGATGTGCGCATAATGCTTGGCTAATTTTTTGGCCACGGTTTCTCCGACATGTCGAATGCCTAAGGCGAAGAGTACGCGTTCAAAGGGAATGTCCTTGGATCTTGCCAAGCCTTCGAGGGCATTCTGGATGGACTTGTCCTTGAATTTATCTAATCGGGCCCATTGATCCCAGCTCAAATCGTAGAGATCCGCCGGTCGATGGACCAATCCAAGATCCACGAGTTGGTCCACTGTTTCAGATCCAATCCCTTCGACATCCATGGCTTTCCGATGAACAAAGTGTTCGATTCGGCCCTTGACCTGAGGGGCACAGCCATAGGCATTGGGGCAAAAGTGCTGCGCCTCTCCTTCACGACGCTGCAGGGCAGTTCCACAATCCGGGCAATGGGTGAGAAAGGTGACCACTGGGGCGTCGGCTGGGCGCTTGCTCAGATCTACTTCCGTGATCTTGGGAATAATCTCGCCTCCTTTTTCCACGGATACAAAATCACCCAAGTGCAGGTCCAGCTTGGCGATTTGATCTGCGTTATGGATCGATGCACGCTTAACCACCGTACCGGAAAGCCAAACGGGCTCAAGAACAGCCACGGGCGTGATAGCCCCAGTGCGCCCTACTTGGTAAATGACGTCATGTAAGGGCGTCAAAGCCTTTTCCGCATTGAACTTATAGGCCATGGCCCATCGTGGCGACTTGGCGGTGCTGCCCAATCGCTGTTGTACGGCCGTGGATTCGATTTTTACGACCGCACCATCAATGGCAAAGGGCAAATGCTGACGTTCGCTGTCCCAGTGTTCGAGGAATGCTTGAATTTCAGAGACATCGCTGCAGCTCTGCACCCATCGCTGCTCGCGTGATGGCGTGGGAAAACCCCATGCGGTGATAGCATCGAGGGCTTCGCGGTGGCTAGAGAATTGGCGATCCTCTGAGAAGACAGCGTACATACAGGCCGACAAACCCCGACGAGCAACTTCTGCGGAATCTTGCATCTTTAATGTGCCACTCGCGGCATTCCGAGGATTGGCGAAGGTGTCTTGGCCTGCGGCAGCTCGGCGCGCATTCAACGCTTCAAACTTTTCAAAAGTGTACACCACTTCGCCGCGGACTTCCAGCTCTTCGGGCGCGTCAGGCGGCAAGGTCAAGGGCAGCGACGAAATGGTACGAATATTCACCGATACATCGTCTCCTTTCTCCCCATCTCCGCGTGTCAAGGCACGCACAAGTTGGCGATTCTGGTACCACAACGAAATGGCTACGCCGTCGTATTTGAGTTCGGCACTCCACGTGACTGCTTCTCCTGCGCTTGCTTCTGCGCGTTCCACAAATTCCCCGAGCTCTTCCGCACTGTAGGAATTACTCAGACTCAGCATAGGGCGTTTGTGCGCAACTGCTTCAAAGGATTTGACTACCGTACCCCCCACCCGTTGACTTGGGCTGTTTGGATCAAAGGCATCGGGAAACTGAGCTTCAAGTGCTTGCAATTCACGCAGTAAAGAATCAAATGCCTGGTCGCTTATGCTCGGTTGGTCCTCGATGTAATAGCGTCGGTTGTGTTCGTGCAATTCCGCACGCAAAGCATACAATCGGTCCAAACTCATACCTCAAAAATACCGACCAATCAGGCCCGTTGCACGCGCACGATGCGTTCTTTTCCACAAAAATCTAGCAGGATTTCGGGTGCCTTCCATCCCGTGCTGAAAAGCGCTGCGGTCGCACGCGCATGATTCCCATGGCACTCCAAGACAAGATACCCATCTTGGGCTAGCTGCACTTCGGCCCAAAGCTTTAACCGGCGGTAAAAATGGAGCACATCGGATGTGGGAGAATACAACGCTGCATGGGGCTCAAAGTCTACCACGCTCGGATCGAGCACTTCAGACGGGTGAATGTAGGGGGGATTGCTGACGATGACACTAAATGAATTTGAATCCTCTATGGGTGAGTCATTTAAGTCAGCTTGGCTAAATAAAACATCTAGCTTAGTATGGACCGAATTCAGCCGTGCCAGCGCTAAGGCCTCATCACTCCACTCCCAGCCTTGGACCTCAGCATCGGGCCGAGCATGCTTGGCGGCTAACGCGATACAGCCCGAACCGCTGCACCAATCGAGCAATCGCCATCCTTGAGGCAGAACCTCCAAAGCGGCCTGGAGCACCTCTTCCGTCTCGGGCCGCGGGATCAGCGCGCGGGAATCGATTTTGAGGGTCAACCCTCCAAAGTCCACCTGGCCCCGAATGTGCGCCCAGGGCTCATGGTTTTTAAGTCGGTCTAGTACAGACTGAGCCGCTTTGGGGCTAGGTAAGGGCGATTGGGGGTCGACTAAGCTGTAGGCAAGGCGGTTACCATGCTTCCATTCCGTCCATCGCGCCCACAGCGCACGAACTTCCTCCGAGGGAATGCCCGCGTGCTGGAGATCCAAAAAGAATGCCTGCTGAAACGCACCGTAGGTCATGGGATAAAGGTAGGACTGTACCTTTGACGCATGACGGATGCTGAAGGAATTTTACGCTGTATCGAGCTCGCTAAACAAGCGGGCGGCTACGTTCATCCCAACCCCTGGGTCGGCTGTGTGATTGTCGCAGAAGGCCGGGTGCTTGCCGAAGGCTACCACAGCAAGGTGGGGAAAGCGCATGCAGAGGTGGAAGCATTGAAAGCGGTGAAGGACGAGGACCGCGCACTCCTTTCGCAGGCGACACTCTATGTGAATTTGGAGCCTTGCGCTCACTTTGGAAAGACGCCCCCTTGCGCCAATGCCATCGTGGAGGCCGGCCTGCATACCGTGGTCGTAGGCACGTTTGATCCGAACCCCCTGGTGGCAGGCAAAGGCGTGGCTATTCTTCGCGAGGCAGGCGTCGAGGTACGCGTCGGCGTGGAGGAAGTAGCTTGCCGTTGGCTTAACCGCCGTTTTTTTCAAAGTATTGAAACCGGGCGACCCTATATCCTGCTTAAATGGGCGGAAAGTCCAGACGGCTTCATCGACGGCGTCCGCAGCATCGATCATCCGGGCCCCTACCGAATTTCCAACGACGCCAGCCGCGCACTCGTGCACACGTGGCGGAGCTTAGAGGCCGGTATTCTTGTTGGCTGGGGAACCTATATGCTGGATGAACCTGAACTCACCGTGCGCGAGGTGCGCGGCGCTCAACCCCAGCGTATTCTATGGTCCTCTCGCGGCAGATGGGACGTAGCGGCTGGGTGGTGGCTATGGCAGGCGAAGAACAGTCCTACGCCATGGAAGGTATTTGAACGGTTGGCCAAAGAATCCGGTCTGCGAAGCATTTTGGTAGAAGGGGGCGCTGCGACGCTACAAGCGTTATTAGATGCGGGACTCTACGATGAAATCCGAGTCATTAAAGGCGAAATCCCCATGGGAGATGGAGTTACCGCACCTGTTTTACCGGCCAATGTGGCACGTATTCAGGCTGGCCAGCTGCCAGCGGATGAATGCCCTGAAGCCATTGGAGATAACCGGATCGAGCGGTACCTATCCCCTATCTTTAAAGTATGAAGCGGATTCTCCTTCTCCTACTCTGTACCCTTGCCCTGAAGAGCCTTGCTCAGTCCCTGCCGCAGCAGCAAGTATTTGGCCACTTTCCGGTGGCAGGAGTAGAATCTCATGATGCCTTGAGCTGGTTGAACCAACACGCGAGTCTGCCCGAACCAGCGCGCTGGAATGAGGCATTTAGTCGAGAAAGCCCGGGCGGATTGCACCACCATTTTCAGGCGACGCTCTTCGGAAAGCCACTCGAAGGGGCTGAAGCCGTCGTTTTTATCACGAAAGACCAACACGTGCGCGGGGCACAATGGGCTCAGCTTTCTGCGCTCCCCTCCTCGACCGTCCATAACTGCGATGCAGCCCTTTGGCAGGACAACATGTGGAAATGGGTGCGCTGGGAGGATCATTCCGGCTATGGTCCCCGTTATTGGGAACGCTGGGCCTTAGATGCCGAAGATGGAACTGTGCTACAGCAACGAGATATGTTATTACATTTTTCGGATAGCTTGGGGCGAGCACTCGTCTTTCGTCCCGATCCTTTAGTCAAAGCAGGTGTGGTCTATGGCGGCGCTTTCATCGATGACAATGACCAAAATGTCGGAGTACTAGATCCCTTGCGTGACACCGTTTCACTGGGATTGACCTACGCCAATGGATTATTTACCCTGAGTAATTCAGCGGTGGTTATCCAAGAATTTGACCCACCTGCCTCCTCCATTCCGATCCAATCAAGTCCGGATTTCTTCTTCTCTCGCTCCGCAGCTGGCTTTGAAATGGCCAACGCCATGTATCACATTGAGCGCATTCGAACCCGACTCGATAGTCTTGGCTTTGGCGGCTTGATGACCTATGCGATTCCAGTGGATGTCAATGCCTTTAATGGACAGGACAATTCCGCTTTTGATCGTTCAAGCAACCCTCCGCGATTATTCTTTGGAGAAGGAGGCGTCGACGATGCGGAAGATTCCGATGTTTTGGCCCATGAATACGGACATGCCCTTTCGCATGCTGCCGCCCCATTTACGGTCAATGGAACGGAGCGTTCGTGCTTGGAAGAAGCACTTTGCGACTACTTTGCCATGAGTCATTCATACCGTTGGGACCACTGGAGATACCAGTATATTTTCAACTGGGACGGGCACAATCCCTTTTGGAGCGGTCGCCAGGGATGGAGCACGAAGGACTATAGCCAACTCACTTTTTCAAGCATCTATAGTCACACCGATGTGTTTGCGGACCCCCTGGGAGTCACGCTTGCAGCGATTGGCCCGGAGGTGATGGACAAAATCGTCCTAGAGTCCATGTTCAACTTTACCTCGTTCATGACCATGCCACAAGCAGCGAATTGGATGTTGCTCGCGGATACGGTGCTCCATGGCGCCCAAAACGCCTCGCTCTTACATTTGAATTTTGCGGCACGTAATATCCTCAGCCCTCAAATAGGAACACATGAACCCGTGCATACTCCGCCATTGGATTTCTTTGTGATGCGCCCTGAAGATCTTTGGCCATTTACAAACATGGCCGGGTCATTATTTGATATCCAAGGCAGAAAAGTAGCCGATTGGGGTTTGCATTCGGACAGAACGAACGATGTGCTCCCTTCTGGCCGCTACATCGGGCTATGGGAAAATGGGAAGTCCTTTAGCATCTTAGTTCAGAATCCGTAGGAATTAGAAATATGGCTTCAAGGCTTGTTGCACCGCCAAGGGTGCCGAGCATGGGCGACCCGTTTCCGTGGAGGCAAATACCAGGATAGCACTACCCGTGGTCGTCACTTCACCCGCTTCATTTAAAATTCGAAAGTCAAAAGGCAAACGGGTTCCTGACGGGAAGGCCGTAATGGTGGTTTCGATGGTGATTTCTTCATCGTATTTCACCGGCTTTTTGTAGTCGATATGAAGCTGAGCCACAGGGAGCATGACCCCCTGATTTTCAAGGTCTCTATAGCGCACCCCTAAGGTCCTCAATGCCTCCACTCGGCCAATTTCAAAAAAGGTTGGATAGTTGCCATAGTAGCAGTATCCCATCTGATCTGTTTCCGCGTATCTCACACGCGTTTTACATGTTGTAACAAACATTAATTTTTTACTTATTATTCTTATTTTCAGCTATTTATGCATTTTTTTATTGGCCTCATGCCGCATGAAGTAAATCAGGTCATGAACAAAAAAAACTTTAAAATCAATAGCCAATCAATTTTTTTTCAACGGATTTAATTGACACTTTCGTGAACCCAAAGAACACTTCGCAGCCAGACTCATTTCAGTTTGTTTAAGTGTTCGGACGGGACCCTAAACTTAAACGATTAAAACGAACGATGGAGCGTACTGCTGAAGCCGTCTGGCGAAACTGTCTTAGCTATGTTCAGGACAACATTAGTCCTCAGGCATACAAGACCTGGTTTCTCCCCATTCGGCCAGTCAAACTCCAAGGCAAAGTAATCACTTTACAAGTGCCGAGTAAATTCGTTTATGAGTGGTTGGAGGCACATTATATCAAGCTACTCAAGTCTGCCATTACCAAAGAACTGGGACCTGATGCGCGTTTAGTGTATTCCATTGTGATGGACCAAGACACTGCGCATTTGGACGTCAACAAGGTAGACATTCCTAGCTCAAACCGTGGCCCTATTGAGAATCCTCAGGTATCCTTGCCCGCCCGAATAGGCGGCGATGAAGGAATCCGCAATCCATTCGTGATTCCCGGGCTGAAAAAGGTCAATATTGAGAGTCAACTGAACCCCAATTACACCTTCGAAAACTTTATTGAAGGCGACTGCAACCGGCTAGCGCGATCTGCGGGATATGCCGTAGCTCAAAAACCCGGAGGCACTTCGTTTAACCCATTGCTCATCTACGGAGGTGTTGGACTAGGTAAAACACATTTGGCTCATTCGATTGGCATTGAAATCAAAGACCGCTTTCCTGAGAAAACGGTTCTTTATGTCTCTGCTGAACGCTTTACGCAGCAATTTATTGATGCCATTCGGAACAACACGAAGAATGACTTTGTCCACTTCTACCAACTGATTGACGTCCTTATCATGGACGACGTTCAGTCGTTTAGTGGTAAAGAAAAGACCCAAGACGTCTTCTTTGAAATTTTCAACCACCTCCACCAACAAGGAAAGCAGGTCATCCTCACGTCGGATCGAGCACCAGTAGATCTTCAAGGGATGGAGCAGCGATTGCTCTCTCGCTTCAAATGGGGGCTTTCGGCGGATTTACAGCGCCCAGATCTCGAAACACGCATAGCAATTCTTCGCCAAAAGCTCTATGCAGATGGGATTGAAATGCCCAGTGATGTTGTAGAATACCTCGCCTATAGCATTACCAGCAATGTGCGCGAATTGGAAGGAGCCTTAATTTCTTTGCTCGCTCAATCATCGCTCAATCGCAAGAAGATTACGGTCGAATTGGCGAAGCAGATGATTGACAAGTTTGTGAAAAACACGACCCGCGAAGTCAGTGTTGACTTCATTCAAAAAGTCGTCTGTGATTATTTTGATATGCCGATGGAATTGCTCAAGAGCAAAACCCGCAAACGCGAAATCGTTCAGGCCCGTCAATTGACCATGTATTTTTCCAAGCAACTGACGAAAAACAGTCTCGCAGCCATTGGTGCACAATGTGGGAATAAGGACCATGCAACCGTCCTCCATGCCTGCCGCACGGTGAGCAACTTGGCAGAAACAGATAAACGCTTCCGCACGTACGTGGATGACATTAAAAAGAAGCTGAACCTGGTGGGATGAGCCCCCGTTCGATCCTCTTTGTTTGCTTAGGAAACATTTGCCGCTCCCCGGTGGCTGAAGGGGTTTTTCGTCACGCCCTCACAAAACGATTCGGCCCTGATCGAGCAGGTCTATGGACTTTGGACTCGGCTGGCACTTCAAACTATCATGCAGGTGAATCTCCTGATCCCAGGTCTCAAGCCTCCACGCTTCGCCATGGCATATACATCTCAGCCCAACGATCCAGACCTTTTGAAGCTATGGACTTTGAGCGATTTGACTATATCATGGTTATGGACAGCTCAAACCACTTGAATGTATCCAATCTCGCTGAAGCCTCGGATCACAAGGGAAAAATTCACCTGATGCTTGATGCTTCATTTCCCGGCGAGAATCGCCCGGTCCCCGATCCCTATTATGGAGGAGAGCATGGTTTTGAAAATGTATATCAACTGTTGGCAGAAGCCTCAGAAAAATGGTTAGACCAATGGACTTAGGCGTTCTACACTTGCTTCCTGTGCCTCTCGCTGAGGGCGCTGCTAGCGCTGTTTTTCCAGCGGATGTGATGGAAACAGCCGCTCATTTGCGGCATTGGATTGTTGAAACTCCCAAAACGGCGCGTGCACATCTGAAAGTGCTGGCTCCCCATGTGGCCGTTTCAGAGCACCACCTAAGCCCCTTAGACAAGCACAATCCGGAACGCAATACGGCGGACTTCCTAAAGCCATGCCTCGAGGGAATTGACATGGGTTTAATCTCAGACGCTGGGGTTCCCGGGGTAGCCGATCCAGGCAGTCGAATTATCGAAGCGGCCCATGCTTTGGGGATTCGTGTGCTCCCCTGGGTGGGTCCTTCATCCATATTATTGGGATTGATGGCTTCGGGGTTTAATGGGCAGAATTTTCAATTTGTTGGGTATTTGCCGCATGACCAAAGTGAGCGCAAGAAGCAATGGTCTGCAATGGAACGCGCTGTGCGACAAGGCCAAACTCAAATTTTTATTGAAACGCCGTATCGAAACGAAAAAATGCTTGAAGAAGCACTTCAGAGCCTAGGTCCCGACTTGCACTTTTGTATCGCCTGCGACCTCAGTGGGCCGGCAGAATATATCCGTAGTCGGAGCATTCAGGAATGGAGGAAAGATCGTCAGCGCCCTACGCTTCACAAACGCCCAGCTATTTTTCTGATTGGTCGATCAAATAGAATTCTTTGAGCACTTCCAAGACGTCAAAAGGTCGCTCCATATGCGGGCTATGTCCAGAATTCCGAATGACTTTTAGGTTCGCCAAAGGATAATCTTGGAGCAGTTCTCTGCCATTATTGACAGGGAAAATGGCGTCGTCTTCCCCCCAAATGAGGATCGTTGGTCCGGGGTATCCGCGCAGCTCAGACTGCAGAACCACTGCATCGCGGCGGACCGCGGCTAAGAGCCCTTCTCGCTGTTCGGCATTTTCTGAATAAATGTTATCTATCGCACGTTGCTTCACAAAATCAGGAACATATAAAGGGTCTTTAATGGAAATTTGCTGCATTAGGTCAAACCCTTCGACATCCTTTGGAAGCAATACTTCTTCGATGGGTCGACCCAAGACGTTTTGCAAACTATCAAGCGTCTGGAAGTCAAAGTAGCGATTCAAGGGATCAATCAAAACAAGGCTTGTGACCTTTTCAGGGTGCATTCCAGCCAAATGAGCGGCGACCATTCCTCCGTAGGAATGCCCTAGCAAACCATAGTGCCGTACGTCTAGGCTATCCATCGCCTTTCGTATCGCCTCACTTTGTTGAGCAATACCTATCAAACTGTCCCCTGAACTACTCGCTCCGAAGGCCAGCAAATCCACGATGTACATGCTTTTATCGTCCCCAAATCCCCATACCATAGGTTGCCATTGTACGCGGGGATATGGCCCAAAGCCATGGATAAACACCAGGGTATCCCGCCCATCTCCTGTGTGCAGAACCGCCAAAGTATCCGAAGTCGCCACGGGAATACGGTAAGATTGGCTTGCCATTGCGCGATAAAACCAACGCGACTCACTTTCAATCGCTTTATCTACCGTGCAAGCAGAAAACATAAGAAGAAGGAAGAACCCAGAAAGAACTGCTTTGCGCTGCATAGCCTCCGGGAGGCAAAAGCCGTGCCGTACCTTCGTCGAGTGAAAACCATTGTGGCATTATCTACCCCATCGGGAAGCGGCGCTTTAGGCATTCTCCGGATCTCCGGACCAGATGCGCTCAACCTCGTCCAAGGGTTTCTGCCGGGCCTCGTTTCATGGAAGCCACGGCATGCGCATTTTCAAGCTTTTGTGGTCGACGAAGAGGTACTTGATGAGGTGATCGCATTGTGGTTTCCTGGCCCAAACTCCTACACGGGCGAGGAAGTGGTCGAACTCAGCTTTCACGGTTCGGCCTATATATTGGATTCCGCCTTGGATCGCCTGGTTCAAGCTGGCGCTCAACTTGCCAAGCCGGGTGAATTCACGCAGCGGGCCTTTTTCAATGGAAAATTGGATTTATCTCAAGCAGAAGCTGTGGGTGATTTGATTGCCTCCGAATCGGCTTCTGCCCACCGCTTGGCTTTTCGACAAATGCGAGGAAGCGTCTCCAAACACCTGCAGCATCTCCGCCAGCAGTTGATTGATTTTGCCGCGTTAATCGAATTGGAGCTTGACTTTGTTGAGGAAGATGTGGAGTTTGCCCAGCGGCCAGCTTTACTTAAGCTCTTGAATGACCTAGAAGTTGAAATTGAGCGCATGTTGCAGACCTTTCGTCTGGGCCGGGCTATTCGGGAGGGAATTCCGCTCGTTTTGGCCGGAGCGCCAAACGCTGGAAAGTCCACTCTCTTGAATCGGTTCTTGCAAGAAGATCGGGCCATTGTTACGGAAATCCCAGGAACAACAAGGGATACCATCGAAGAGAAATTCAGATTAGGCGCGCATTTATTTCGCTTAATTGACACCGCAGGACTGCATGAAAGCACGGACCGAGTGGAGCAAATGGGCATGCAAAAAACCTGGGAAAAAGTAGCGGAGGCGCAAATCGTCTTGTATTTGGTTGATCCGATGCAGAGCGAAACAGGTCAAGCCAACGAACTCCTTGAAGCCTTGAGGAATCAGGCGCCCAATGCCGAGATAATTCCCGTTTTGAGCAAATCCGATCTTTGGACCAAAGAGGTTAAATCCCCATGGCCTCATGGCTTAACTATGGGTTTGAATGAAGATTTGAGTGCTTTAGAGGACCGATTGAATGAAGCCATAATCAATGCAGGTTGGAATGACTCCCAGGAGGTGCTCATCGCCAACATACGTCATGCAGAGGCCTTGCGGGAAGCGCTTCAAGCCCTGCAACGCGCGCATCATGGCTTGTCTTCTGGTCTTAGTGGAGAACTAGTAGCCTATGACTTACGTGAGGCCTTGCAGCATTTGGGCAGCATCACGGGTGAGATTGTCGCAGATGATTTGCTGTCCAGTGTGTTTAGCAGGTTTTGTATCGGGAAGTAAACCCGTGTAAGCATCGATAACTATCGATAGCTAAAAACAAATTCAACATACTTATTTTCAGTCGTTTACAGTCAAATTTTGACGTCTGTCATTTTTGGCTCTTTTCGCGATTTGTATCCTTTTTGTCGCGCTCTTGTTGCGGCATTTTGGGTGCGCAACAGATGAGCAACAATTCTGGAGCGAGACCAAATTAGTTGCACCAATCTGCACCATGCTGCACCAACGTGCACCATTGTGCACCAACGCGGAGAAATGACAATGACAGCGAGTAAAGACCCAATCCCCAAGATTTGCATGTTTTGCCAAAATCTATATGAGGCACGCAAATCCACAACCCAGTACTGTTCGGCGAATTGCGCGAAGAAGGCCTACAAAGACCGAAAGCGACAGGAGCGGATTGTTCACGCCACACAGGAAAATCTGGAGAAACTTTCTGCCCCACTAAAGGAGCTGCAAGCCCGTGATTACCTCAGTGTGGACGAAGCAGCCACAATATTAGGTGTGTCTAGATGGACCATTCAACGCGCCATCAAATTCGGACGGCTGCAAACACTTAAAGTCTTAGGACGTCGCATCATCCCTCAAAAATCTTTTAATCAATTCTTAAACAATCAGTAAAATGAAAGTCACGCTACGCAAACGAGCCCGGGCCAATGGTAAAATCGCACTATTCCTGGACTACTACCCGCCCATCATCTCTCCCAAGACTGGGAAATCTACCCGATGGGAGTATTTAGAAATGTATTTGTATAACCCACCACGCGATGAGTTTGAACGAAGACACAACCGAGAAGTTGAATTAATGGCTCGATCTATAGCTTCAGAACGTCAAATAGACCGAATTGCCGGACGCTATGGTTTAGCCCGATCCTCAGAATTCGATGATTTTCTGGAGTTTTACCGTCAGCAGATGGAGAAGAAAAGCAAGGAAACTAGCAACCACGGTGGATGGGTGGCCTCGTTTAAGACATTTGATATGTTCATGAAGGGGCATTGCTCCTTCGGTGATCTCAAGCCTCAACTCATCAACGACTACAAGGATTTCTTGTTAAAGAAGGCCACGCGCATTAACTCACCCTTAATGCGCATCAGCGATAGCTCGGCCTATAGCTACTACAACAAGTTGCGAGCCTGCGTGAGAGAAGCAACGGCCATGGGGCATGTAAAGCAAAATCCTTTCGATCTAGTGAAAGGCATATCCCAGCCCGAAACATACCGCGAGTTTCTGACCAAGGAGGAACTGATTCGATTGGCCCATACCTCTACCCCTACTGAGGCCATGAGAAATTCCTGTTTGTTCTCAGCCCTAACAGGGATGCGCATGGGTGATATCATGAGTTTGACTTGGTCAAAAATTCAACACTCGGAATCCATGGGCTACTTCCTTCGATTCAGTATGAACAAGACCAAAAGCGAGGAAACCCTTCCTCTGAGTGAAGAAGCATTTGCTCTGTTGGGTGCGCCGAGCGATTCGCCTGAATCTTCAGTTTTCCCTGAGTACAACTTCAGTGCGCACTACTCGGAGCTACAGCGATGGCTTCAAAAGGCAGGCATCACGAAGAAAATCACCTTCCACAACTTCCGTCACACCTTTGCCACCTTGCAGCTAGCGGAAGGAACCGATATCTATACCGTGTCAAAGCTTCTTGGTCACAAGAACATTCACACGACTCAGATTTACGGTAAGGTGATGGATAAAACGAAAACAGAGGCCATGGGCAGAATCCATCTTGGGCTAAAAACTGACAAAAATTCATGAGGATTTTACACAAAATGTCATGACAATATGTCGGATTAACTGGGTTGCTTTTTTTTTATGCAAAATGAACCCAATTTTTTTCCACCTGCGCAAAACCCTGCAATACTGGGAACCTAGTGAGCAGAAAGTGTACCATTTAGTACCAAAGTGTACCATAATGCGCAGGTAATGAGCAAATTAGAAAACCTCCGAGGGTTCATTTTCCGTTAAAAAGGTCCGATAAAGAAGGGAAGTCATCGATAAAATTTGGCATGGCAATTTGTTTGATAGGGTTAGGGAAAATAAATACCAATGGATAAGACATTTTCCCATCTCGAAGCATTCATTGCAGACATTGTAAATGGTGCTGTTCAAAGTGCGCTAGAGCAGCAGCATGAACAACGTTTTAACGAACAAATTCAAAGCGACCATCGCGAGGAAGTCCTCAATGCCGACCAGGCCGCGACTTACCTGCACATCGCCAAACAAACCCTCTACACGCTCACCAGTAAGCGCAAAGTTCCATTCTATAAGAATGGCAAGAAGATCTTGTTTCGCCGTGGCGACTTGGACGAATGGTTGAATCGCGGTAAGCAACAAGAGATTCGCCACATTAGTAAAGAGGGGCAACTCTTTACCAAGAAGAATCCCCTTAAGCCATGAGCAGGGCAATAAACGAATCTGAAAAGGACGATGGGTTTTATGTGCCCAACCTCGTTCATTCGGTAGACGGCCTTATTCACGATTCTGTATATGACAAGATACCCGAATGTTTGAGACCGATCGTCGACATTGGAAGCAATCGACAAGAACGTGATGTACTCCTGATTGGTGCCATCACCGTGATTTCTGGCTGCCTACCCAATATTTATGGGTTGTACGACAACCGAATGGTGTACCCCAACCTCTTTGCATTCATTGACGCACCTGCTGGAGCCGGCAAAGGAATCCTGAATCATTTACGGTTGTTGGGCAAACCCATTCACATGAGTCGGATTGAAGCAACGCGTGCAGCCATGGAAGGATTTGAAGAACGCAAGAGTGAAATGAAATCCAAAAACGAGGATCCGTCCTCCCTTCCTGTACCAAAACAGAAACTCTTGTTTATTCCTGCCAATAGCTCGGCCAGTTCTTTTATCAATACGCTCACCGAAAATGACGAAATGGGAATTTTGTTTAGCACGGAAGCCGACACGCTGGCCAATTCATTAACCCAAGATTGGGGCAATTTCAGCGATGTACTCCGCTGTGCCTTCCATCATGAATCCGTAGAAATGCAACGAAGGGCCAATCGGGAGTATTTGGTGGTGGTGGAGCCTCGATTATCGGTGATGCTTACCGGTACGAATGGTCAGTTCAAACGACTTATTCCTAACACTGAAAACGGATTGTTTAGCCGCTTCATGTTCTACACCATGAAAAGCGTACCCCAATTCAAGGATGTTTTTTCCCAGAGGGACACTGTACCGGGACAGGTATGTGGGACACTTGGGGACAGATTGCTCGAATTGTTTCAACGGCTGCAATCGTATCTGGAACCCGTTCAATTGAGTTTAAATCCTCATCAGCAAGCGCATTTCTTGAAAAGCTACAGTAGTTTCACTCAAACGCTGTATGCCGAATCTGGGGAACGAGTATTGGCGACCGTGCACAGGTCAGGGCTGATCGCGTTCCGAATTGCCATGATTTTAAGCATCCTGCGACATTTTTTCGATCTCGATAGATCTGAACCGCCGAAAGGACTCATTCATGATCATGATCTCCTGGTCGCAATTCAGATCACCATTCATACCATGCAACATAGCCTAGTACACATGGCTGACATGCCGAAGAATTTGGAGATCTCACTGAAACACAAGAAAATGGAACGCTTTATCGAAAAGCTCCCCAATGAATTTACCAGAGTTGAAGCCAACGACATTGGGAAGAAGATCAATATTTCTACTGCCACCGTTAGCCGTTATCTCGTTCAAGGCCCCTTTGAAAGACTCGGTTATAACAAATACAAAAAGTTACATCCTATCAACGAAGAACCTATGAGCAACTGATAAAGTGATAAGGTGACAAAGTCACCCGTTCACAAGTTGCTCAGATTATCAAATTATCAGTTTATCACCCCTTAATTATTAATAAAATGAACCAAAAAGAACAAGCCAAAGAACTTAGCCGCCAAAGCTACTCGATTCGTGAAATCGCTGAGAAAATTGACGCCAGCAAGAGCACCGTTGCACGGTGGCTGCAGGAATCGTCTCAAAATCAAACTGTTTCGGTCCAACCTGACCCTAGCATCGAGTTGGAGTTGAAACGTATGCAACTCAATCATGAGCTTGAGCTGCGAAAACTCGCTCAGCAGGAACGCGAACAAGAATACCGCAGGCGGGACATAGAAAGGCAATATGCCCAGAAGCAGGATCATGAAGAAGTTCTCGATGTAGAACTGCGCAAGATTCTTTTGCCCATTTACAAGTGGGCCACCAATCAATTAGAGCTAATTCAAGAACATAATGGTGGAGGAATCCCGTGTACCGAGGACGGTATGACTGACATGTCCTGTCGCCTCGAGCTGTTCCATGAGGCACTGTCCGACTATGTCCACATTCGAAAATTGGACGACTGGGACGATGTCCTGGACACCTTGAAATCCCTCAATTCTAAGGTAAGTAGCTGGATGAATCAATTCATGAAAGCCGAAGACGCCGCGCGTGAAGTATTTGAGTACCAAAAGCGCAGGAAGGTTCGAAACAAGGCCACCAAACCCAAAGAAGATCCAAATTCTTCTTCGAAAAAGAAGAAAAAGCAAAATCACGAAAAGGATGAGGAATTTGTTTTCCAAGCCGAAATCGAATGCCATTGGGGCAATAGCCGGTCGGATTTGAAGTTCTTGGTGGAGCGGTTGCGGTGATAAAGTGAGATCGTGGCTACAACCCACAGATTTCACTCAAGAAAACCCGCTTGCCAATGGGATTTCTTATTTTTAGTATACCAAATAACAGCCAGGACCATCACCAAAGACTGGATTGAGTATATCCCGAAATTTCATCAGACCTTCCTTCCTATACTCAAAGTATTGGCATCGAGAGAACAAATGCATTATCGTGAATTGGTTAGCCAGGTGATTTCCATTTCATTTGGCGACTTACCAGCCGAATCTCTGAAACTCAAGACGAAATCAGGGACCAATGTACTTGCAGATAGAATTGGATGGGGAAAACCCTACCTCAAGCAAGCAAAAATGATTAAGTATCCTGTGCGAGGGCAAGTAAAAATTACTTCAAAAGGGCTTGAAATTCTCAATCAAGTAGATTTAACACTGAAAGAGCTTTCAAATGATCCGGATTATTTAGCCTGTCAAGATTCTAAAAGCGAGAAACGAAGCACTAAATCCATGAAGCAACGAAGAATCAATCACATGATCTACCAAACCAAAAAAAAACTTACCTTACTCCTTAGTTGAAAGTCCAACTTGTTTGAAGACATACAGATACTAATTAAGGTTAGCCTTCAAACCGAAATGAGTGGCACCATCAGACGAAAAAATGTTCATACAATGAAACGACTAAAATCCCTACTCAGTTTATTAGCAATATTGGTATCCATTCAATCATTAAAAGCACAAAACATATTCATTGGTTACACAGCGCGTAGCAGGTATTTACCCAGTTTGGATCACACGGTAAATTTTGGACTTTACATTAATGATCGAGTTCAAGTTGGCGCTACTTACATACAGTTACATGAAAATTGGAAAGGCCGAATTGAATATTTACAACCCGATGTGTATGGAGGATATGCAGCATATAGAATCCTCGATAAAAAAGTTTGTTCGAACATCAAGTTCGGCGTATTACGGTATAAACAGGGTATCCCAAATTACGTTGTCCAACACAATACCATGACCTACTATAATATAGATATAGGATACCAGATTAACGACCATATATCCATAGGACCTGGCTTGACATTTTATGGGGATTGGGACCCTGCAGATCATTGGAGTACAATTTATTTTGCTCACTCTTTTGATTTAATCAGTTTAGAACTAAAATTTTAATTAACGATGATATTAGAGACAAAATACGCCAGTGGAAAAAACACCGTCAGATACAAGAAAAATTCCGGGTACTCTAATCATAGAGAGCTGTTTGACGATTTAAAGGACTTTCAACAACAACGTGACGATAATAATGACTATAGTCTGCAGGTCGTTTCACCCCCTGCAGGATATAATTTAGTTTTTGAAGA